>Ga0114956_1002432_pt1 | contig 14607 bp, 10 predicted proteins | sample MaitaG_FD_87304 | JGI IMG/M metagenome (GOLD analysis project Ga0114956, IMG submission 87304) | Marine algal microbial communities from Maine, USA - Maine_Asex2 metaG | ecosystem: Host-associated > Algae > Red algae > Unclassified | place: Maine, USA | collected 2015-01-05 | reverse complement strand
TTCATTTCATAAAAACGCTAAAGCGATGGCTAAAGAAACATTTTCAAGGGACAAGCCACACCTTAATATTGGCACCATCGGGCACGTTGACCACGGTAAAACGACCCTTACAGCAGCAATTACTTACGTGCTGTCCAAAGACGGAATGGCTGAAAAAATGGATTACTCATCTATTGACGCCGCTCCTGAAGAAAAAGAAAGAGGTATTACGATTAACACCGCACACGTAGAGTACGAAACGGCTAATCGTCACTATGCCCACGTTGACTGTCCAGGTCACGCGGATTATGTAAAGAATATGGTAACGGGTGCTGCCCAGATGGATGGCGCTATTCTAGTTGTTGCGGCAACAGACGGACCTATGCCACAAACTCGTGAGCATATCCTGCTAGCACGTCAGGTAGGAGTTCCTAATATCGTAGTTTTTATGAACAAGGTAGATCTCGTCGATGACGAAGAAATGCTGGAATTGGTAGAAATGGAAGTTCGTGAACTGTTAGATCAGTACGAATTTGATGGAGACAACGCTTCAATTATTGCTGGTTCTGCTTTAAAAGCACTAGAGGACGATGCGGATGCACAAGCAAAAATTCTGGAATTGATGGCTGCTTGTGATAAAGATATTGTTCAGCCACCACGTGATGTCGACAAGCCTTTCCTTATGCCGATTGAGGATGTATTCTCAATCACTGGTCGTGGAACAGTTGCTACTGGTCGTATCGAGCGAGGTGTAATCAACACCGGTGACGGCGTTGAAATCATTGGTATGCAAGCAGATGGTGAAAAGCCACTGACTTCTACTGTAACGGGAGTAGAGATGTTCCGTAAGATCCTTACACGAGGAGAAGCTGGTGATAACGCTGGTATTCTTTTAAGAGGTATTGAAAAAGAAGCAATCAAGCGTGGAATGGTCATTTGCCACCCTGGTTCAGTTAAGCCTCACAAACATTTCAAAGCAGAGGTTTATGTCTTATCAAAAGATGAAGGTGGCCGTCACAAGCCTTTCTTCAACGGTTACCGTCCTCAGTTCTACTTTAGAACAACTGACGTAACTGGTGATATCAAATTACCGGATGGTGTAGAAATGGTTATGCCTGGTGATAACTTATCTCTAGAAGTTAAATTGATCAACACCATCGCAATGGACAAAGGATTGCGTTTTGCAATTCGTGAAGGTGGACGTACAGTAGGAGCAGGACAGGTTACGGAAATTATCGAGTAAGATAACCAATCCATCCATGCTACCGCATTGACTTAACCGTCAATGTTAATAAATAACAAGGAATTTTGAATGCACGCGCAAGTGGTTATTCGAAATTCCTTGTTCCATTAAATTTAATCGGCTAAAGGAAGTCGTTTCCTAAGATTGAACGTTTGGTTTTCTGAATAGTATTACTTTTTGAAAATTCAAATATTTTATCTTATCCACGGGCATAGTTCAATGGTAGAATAGAGGTCTCCAAAACCTTTGATCTGGGTTCGAATCCTAGTGCCCGTGCTAAAAACTGTTTTATGGAAAAAATATCACTTTACGTTAAAGAAAGTTACCACGAGCTGGTAAATAAAGTTACCTGGCCTACCTGGACTAGCTTATTGCAGAGCACCGTACTCGTACTGGTCGCTTCGCTAATTATTTCTCTGATTATCTTTGTCATGGATTTAATTGCTAAAAATGGTCTGGATTTTATCTATCCCGGCGGTAATTTTTAGAAAAGTACAACGTACAAAGATCATATTTTAACCATACTTACAAAACCATAGTCACAACAGTCAAACATGAGCGAAGGCCTAGACTTACGATGGTACTCACTGCGTGTTATTAGCGGTAAGGAAAGAAAGATAAAGGAACGAATCGAACTGGAGATTACCAGATCAAACTGGAAAGAATTTGTTACGCAAGTGCTGGTTCCTTCCGAAAAAGTATATAAGATTCGAAACGGCAAAAAGGTTATTCAGGAAAGAAATATTCTTCCTGGCTATATTCTTATTGAAGCTTCTCACACGAAGTTTAGAGGAGATATGGTACAAAAAATTGCCAACCTTCCCAACGTTATTCACTTCCTTGGTAAAAATAATCCTATTCCGATGCAACCATCGGAAGCTAATCGCATGCTCGGTAAAGTAGATGACTCGCAGGATATCGGCGAAGCACTAATCGAACCGTTCATAGTAGGAGAAACAGTCAAAATTATTGACGGTCCTTTCAATGAGTTTGTCGGTGAAATTCAGGAAGTAAACGAGGAGAAGAAAAAGCTGAAAGTAATCGTGAAAATTTTTGGCCGTGGAACGGAAGTAGAACTCAACTTTATGCAGGTTGATAAACAAAGTTAAAACCTTATTTGACTACCCGTCGGATAATGTCTAACATATTTAAGGGAGCTATTATTAGTAAATAATTGCTGATATAGCGCTAATTACCTCACTTATTCAATTTTTTAAAATGGCAAAAGAAGTAGATGGTTTCATAAAACTCCAGGTCAAAGGAGGCGCGGCAAATCCAGCCCCTCCAGTAGGTCCTGCCTTGGGTGCCAAGGGAGTTAATATTATGGAATTCTGCAAGCGTTTTAACGCGCAGACACAAGAACAAGCTGGAAAAGTTTTACCAGTTGTAATTACGGTTTTCAAGGACAAGTCTTTTAGTTTTATTATTAAGACACCTCCCGCCGCAGTTCAATTGCTGGATGCAGCAAAACTGAAAAAAGGTTCTCCTGAATCTAATCGTCAGAAAGTAGGTTCTGTTACCTGGGATCAGGTAAAAGCAATTGCTGAAGACAAAATGGAAGATCTGAATGCTTTTAGCATCGAATCAGCTATGAAGATGATTGCTGGTACCGCTCGTAGTGCTGGAATTAATGTAAAGGGAACACCACCTTGGGATAACTAAGGTGATCGTGTTTTTGGGACGGATGAAAGCATCCGACTGATCTAAATCTATGCATTGTTATAAAGATAAATTTATATACTCATCTTATAACATTGATAATAAACAGGGAGCTACTTGTTTTGATCGAAAATAAATGGATCATCAATGTAGCGCTAATTACCTCACTTTTTAAATTTTAATGATGGCAAAATTGTCAAAGAAAAGAAGAGCAGCTGTAGCCAAAGTGGATGCAGACAAGCTCTATCCTATCGAGGAAGCGGTAGCGTTGGTTAAAGAAGTCAACTGTACCAAATTCGATGCTTCCGTTGATGTTCACATTCGTTTGGGCATTGACCCGCGAAAGGCCGATCAGGCACTACGTGGAACTGTATCTCTACCACACGGTACTGGTAAATCAAAAAAAGTACTCGTCATGTGTACTCCTGATAAAGAAGAAGAAGCCAAAGCAGCAGGTGCTGATTTTGTTGGACTCGACGATATGGTCGCTAAGATTCAGGGCGGCTGGACAGACATAGATGTAGTGATCGCTACGCCTAACGTAATGGCTCAGGTTGGTAAAATTGGTCGTATTCTCGGACCCCGTGGTCTGATGCCTAATCCTAAAACGGGAACAGTAACACCTAATGTTGGTGCTGCCGTTACGGAAGTAAAGAAAGGTAAGATCTCTTTCCGGGTTGATAAATTTGGTATCATTCACTCTTCTGTTGGTCGAGTTTCTTTTACTCCTGACCAATTAAAGGACAATGCAATGGAATTATTGGACATGCTTGTAAAGATGAAGCCTTCTTCTGCTAAAGGAGTTTACATGAAGTCAGTTACTATCGCAAGTACAATGAGTCCAGGAATCAAGGTGGATACTAAAACTTTTGTTAAATAAATCGTTTCTATCCGAAACGTCTAAATATTAAAATCATGACTAGATCAGAAAAAGCGGCCACGATCGAAGAACTGAAAGGTAAATTTGCGGAAAATTCTTTTTTCTACCTTACCGACTCTTCTGCGTTATCCGTTGAAAAGATTAATAAATTACGCGGACTTTGCTACGAAAAAGGAGTAGAGATGCGTGTTGTAAAAAATACATTGGTTCAAAAAGCGCTAGAAGCAGCACCAGAGGAAAAAAACTATGCTGGTCTCTACGAAGCACTTAAAGGACCTACTGCTATCATGTTTACCGATACGGCTAAGTACCCTGCATCTATCATCAAGGAATTTCGTGGTGAAGATGAGCGTCCTATCGTAAAAGCGGCTTACATTGATTCTTCAATTTATATCGGAGATGACAAAATTTCCGAACTTAGTAAACTCAAATCCAAGGAAGAATTGGTGGCAGAAATTATTTCTCTGCTCCAATCTCCAGCCAAAAATGTTATCGGCGCGCTTCAATCTGGTGGTTCTATCCTCAGTGGCTTGTTGACAACTCTGGAGCAAAGAGGAGAGTAAAACTGTTTGGTGTCTTTTCTTGTTATTACAAGACGAATAGATACCGAACCAATTATATAGCTTCAACCAACTTAAATATTTTTTCAAACCTTAAACACGTTACGGTGTTTAAAACAAACTTAAAAAAAACTGTTCGTTATGGCAGATTTAAAAGATTTCGCAGAAAAGTTAGTAAACCTAACAGTAAAGGAAGTAAGTGATTTAGCTACTATCCTTAAGGATGATTACGGTATTGAACCTGCAGCAGCAGCAGTAGCTATGGCTCCTGCCGGTGGTGGTGGTGGTGGTGAAGCAGCAGCTGAAAAGACAGAATTTGACGTAGTGTTAAACTCTGCTGGTGCCGCTAAACTAAAAGTAGTAAAAGAAGTTAAAGGTATCCTCGGTGTAGGACTGAAAGATGCCAAGGAGCTGGTGGACGGTGCACCTGGTGTATTAAAAGCTGGTGTAGCCAAGGATGAGGCTGAAAGTATTAAGTCTGCTCTGGAAGCTGTTGGTGCTGAGGTAGAATTGAAGTAATTCTTTCTTTTGGGAAACATTCCCATCAGGAGTTTTATTCTTCAATAACCTTAAGGCAACCAATGATTAACATTGCACAAACTTATTTACCGTACTACAGCAGGGTAACTTGGTTATCCAAACGAAACTAGACGCAAAGAGGCTTAGACAGTAGTGTATCTACTGGCTAGGCCTATTGCCGTCTTTATAGCTCGTAAACGAGCAAACTATGGTTCCTCCTTTTCTTTGTTTTTATTGAAATTGGATACCGACTCAAATTATGGCATTTAAACGTACCAGTAAGATCGGAAATTTTTTCCTCAATTGCTGGAAATAAAAAACAATTCTCTATGGCGTCAAACGGCACTCCACAGCGAGTAAACTTCGGTAAAATTAGACTGGCCTCCCAGTATCCCGATCTGCTCGAAATTCAACTGAAATCTTTCGTTGAATTTTTTCAGCTCGAAACTACTCCCGAGAACAGGATGGCAGAAGGTCTTTACCGGGTTTTTCAGGAAAATTTCCCCATCACCGATGCGCGAAATATTTTCGTACTGGAATTCTTGGATTATTTTGTAGATCCTCCGCGTTACAGCATCGAAGAATGCATGCACCGTGGCCTGACTTACAGTGTTCCTTTGAAAGCAAAATTGCGATTGTCTTGTAACGACGAAGAACACGTCGATTTTCAGACCATCGTACAGGATGTATTCCTAGGAAATATTCCATACATGACTCCTAAAGGTACCTTCGTGATCAACGGTGGAGAAAGACTGATTGTCTCTCAACTACACCGTTCTCCCGGCGTATTCTTTGGTCAGAGTTTCCACCCGAATGGAACAAAAATTTATTCCGCCAGAGTGATTCCTTTTAAAGGAGCCTGGATGGAATTTGCAACGGATATTAATACGGTAATGTATGCATACATTGATCGTAAGAAAAAATTCCCCGTTACTACTTTATTACGAGCAATTGGATTTGATTCTGATAAATCTATCCTTGATCTTTTCGGCTTGGCGGAAGAAATCAAAACGGACGAGAAGTCACTCCAAAAAGCAATCGGTCGTAAACTAGCGGCGCGTGTCTTGAAAAAATGGAATGAGGATTTCGTTGATGAAGATACGGGCGAGGTAGTTACCATTGAGCGTAACGAAATTATTCTTGAAAGAGATGTAGTGCTGGACGAGGAAAATGTACAATTGATCGTCGAAGCAACAACGGAGACCATCATTCTACAGAAAGAAGATATTGAAGAGGATTACTCAATTATCTACAATACACTGCAAAAAGATCCTTCCAGTTCAGAAATGGAAGCGGTACAGCATATCTACCGTCAACTACGTGGTACAGATCCACCGGATGAAGAAACAGCTCGTGGTATTATCGACAAATTGTTCTTCTCTGACAAGCGATATAACCTGGGAGAAGTTGGTCGTTACAAGATCAATCGTAAACTAAAACAGGATATCTCTAGTGAAACGCTGGTATTGACCAAAGAAGATATTATCGAAATCGTTACTTACCTGGTTCGTCTAATGAATCAGAAAGCAGAGATTGATGATATTGATCACTTGAGTAATCGTCGGGTACGTACGGTAGGTGAACAGTTATATGCTCAATTTGGTGTAGGTCTTGCAAGAATGGCACGTACTATTCGGGAGCGAATGAATGTTCGGGACAACGAGGTATTTACGCCAATTGATTTGATTAACGCAAGAACTTTATCTTCCGTAATTAATTCTTTCTTCGGAACGAGTCAGTTATCTCAGTACCTGGATCAAACCAATCCGTTATCAGAAATTACGCACAAACGTCGTATTTCTGCACTTGGACCCGGTGGTCTTTCGAGAGAGCGTGCTGGTTTTGAGGTACGTGATGTACACTATTCTCACTACGGTCGACTTTGTACCATTGAGACACCGGAGGGACCAAACATTGGTTTGATCTCTACTTTGTGTGTACACGCCAAGATCAACAAAATGGGATTCCTGGAAACACCTTACCGTGAGGTTAAAAATGGGAAAGTAGTTACGAAAGGGGATGCCATTTATCTATCCGCAGAAGGTGAAGATTTTAAGAAAATTGCTCAGGCAAATTCTGCGATCGACGAAAAAGGAGCCTTCCTCACGGATCGTATCAAATGTCGCGAGCATGGTGATTTCCCGGTTTTACCACCGGAAGAAATCGAATACATGGATGTAGCACCCAACCAGATTGTTGGGGTATCTGCTTCGATGATTCCTTTTCTGGAAAATGATGATGCCAACCGTGCCCTGATGGGATCTAATATGCAGCGTCAGGCAGTGCCTTTAATCAAACCGTCTTCTCCGATCGTGGGTACCGGACTGGAAGGAAAAGTTGCCGTGGATTCTCGAATGTTGATCAACGCAGAAGGTAGTGGCGTAGTGGAATATGTGGATGCGAATGAAATTATTATTCGCTACGATCGTACCGAAGAAGATCAATTAGTATCATTTGAGGACAGTCGTAAATCTTATAAGCTGACCAAGTTCCGTCGAACCAACCAAGGTACCTGTATTAATCTAAAGCCGATTGTTAAGAAAGGTTTAAGAGTTAAAAAAGGAAGTATTCTTTGTGATGGATATGCAACTGAAAAAGGGGAATTGGCATTAGGTCAAAACCTGAAAGTGGCATTTATGCCCTGGAAGGGTTACAACTTTGAGGATGCCATTGTACTTTCGGAAAGAGTAGTAAGAGAAGATATTTTTACTTCTTTGCACATCGAACACTTTGAATTGGATGTTCGGGATACGAAGCTGGGAGAAGAGGAATTGACCAATGATATTCCCAACGTCAGTGAAGAAGCGACGAAGGATTTGGATGAAAACGGAATTATTCGGGTAGGAGCCTGGATTAGTGAAGGAGACATTCTGATTGGTAAGATTACACCAAAAGGAGAATCTGATCCGACACCTGAAGAAAAATTATTACGGGCCATCTTTGGAGACAAAGCAGGTGATGTAAAGGATGCATCTTTAAAGGCGCCTCCGTCAACTAAAGGTATCATTATCAATAAACAGCTTTTTGCCCGTGCGAAGAAGGACAAAGTCCAGAAAGCACAGGAAAAAGACTTATTGGAAAATCTGGACGAACAGCATGCAATCGCTTTGAATGAGATGAAGACTATTCTAGTAGATAAATTGTTATCTCTGGTAAAAGGTAAAATCTCTCAAGGAGTAAGAAGTATCTACAACGAAGAAATGATTCCGAAAGGAACGAAATTCTCTAGTACCGTAATGAAGAAAATTGATTACAGTGCCGTGGATTATTCTGGATGGACGGATGATGAACATACCAATAGTTTGATTGCTCGATTGTTGCACAATTACAGTATCAAAGTAAATGAAGAGGTAGGTAAATATAAGCGTCAGAAATTTAACATCAGTATTGGAGACGAACTTCCTGCCGGTGTACTAAAGCTGGCTAAAGTTTATCTAGCGAAAAAGCGTAAACTGAAAGTTGGTGATAAGCTTGCTGGACGTCACGGTAACAAAGGTATTGTTTCCCGGATCGTTCGACAGGAAGACATGCCTTTCCTCGACGACGGAACACCGGTTGATATTGTATTGAATCCGCTGGGTGTACCTTCTCGTATGAACCTGGGTCAGATTTTTGAAACCGTTCTTGGTTGGGCGGGTGAAAAAATGGGACTTAAGTTTTCTACGCCGATTTTTGATGGCGCAAAGGCGAGTGAGATTGAAGCTTACATCGATGAAGCTAAATTACCCCGATTGGGACAGACTTTCCTTTATGATGGTGAAACAGGTGATCGTTTCCACCAGCAGGCAACGGTAGGGGTAATCTACATGCTGAAATTGTCGCACATGGTTGATGACAAGATGCACGCACGTTCTATCGGACCGTACTCATTGATTACGCAACAGCCATTGGGTGGTAAAGCTCAATTTGGTGGTCAGCGTTTTGGTGAGATGGAGGTATGGGCACTGGAAGCATTCGGTGCAGCCAACATTCTACAAGAATTATTGACGATCAAGTCGGATGATATTCAGGGTAGAGCGAAGGCATACGAAGCAATTGTCAAGGGAGATAATCTTCCTGAACCTAACATTCCTGAGTCATTCAATGTATTGATTCACGAATTAAGAGGTTTGGCCCTGGACGTGAAATTTGATTAATAACAACAACCATAACGAAGCGATAAAATCTCCTGCTATTCCGGTGGAGGTTTTATGGCCTCATTAAATACTATAACCATATGTTTAAAAAGAATCCAAAGCAAAGAAAAGGATTTGATAGTATCATGATCAGCTTGTCATCTCCGGATGATATTCTGGACCGTTCGTTTGGTGAAGTTCTAAAACCAGAAACCATCAACTATCGTTCCTACAAGCCGGAACGTGATGGCCTTTTCTGTGAAAGAATTTTCGGACCAGTAAAAGATTATGAGTGTTATTGTGGTAAATACAAACGTATCCGTTACAAGGGTATCGTCTGTGACCGTTGTGGCGTAGAAGTTACAGAGAAGAAAGTACGACGGGAAAGAATGGGACACATCAAATTGGTGGTACCCGTTGTTCACATTTGGTTTTTTAAATCGTTACCAAACAAAATTGGTTACCTGTTGGGATTGTCTTCCAAGAAATTGGAAAGTATTATCTACTACGAACGTTACGTAGTCATCCAGCCGGGTATCAAAGAAGCAGATGCTATCAACAAGATGGATCTGATGACCGAGGAAGAGTATCTGGAAATTCTAGAAACTTTACCACCGGACAACCAGTTGTTGGAAGACGAAGATCCAAATAAGTTTATCGCTAAAATGGGCGCCGATGCAGTTCGTGAATTATTGATGAGACTAGATCTTATCGGTTTATCCTACGAATTACGTCACCAGGCGGCCAATGAAACTTCTCAGCAACGTAAGTCAGAAGCATTAAAGCGCCTACGAGTTGTAGAAGCTTTTCGTGATGGACAAAAAGTAATTGAAAACCGACCCGAATGGGCCATTATTCAGTACCTACCCGTAGTTCCACCGGAATTGCGACCATTGGTACCCTTGGATGGTGGACGTTTTGCGAGTTCGGATTTGAATGATCTTTACCGTAGAGTAATTATCCGTAATAACCGTCTAAAGCGATTATTAGAAATTAAGGCACCGGAAGTAATCCTTCGAAATGAGAAGCGAATGCTCCAGGAAGCCGTTGATTCTCTATTTGATAACAGTAGAAAATCCAACGCCGTAAAAGCGGAAGGTGGACGTGCGCTAAAATCTTTGAGTGATATTCTGAAAGGTAAGCAGGGACGTTTCCGTCAAAACTTACTCGGTAAGCGTGTGGATTATTCTGGTCGTTCTGTAATTGTAGTAGGACCTACCTTGAAACTACACGAATGTGGTATTCCTAAGAATATGGCAGCCGAATTATTCAAGCCTTTCGTAATCCGTAAATTGATTGAAAGAGGGATTGTAAAAACGGTAAAATCTGCCAAAAAATTAGTAGACCGTAAAGATTCAGTTATCTGGGAAATCCTGGAAAATATTCTAAAAGGTCATCCAGTGATGCTTAACCGGGCACCGACCCTTCACCGTCTTTCGATTCAGGCTTTTCAGCCTACGTTGATTGAAGGAAAGGCAATCCAGTTGCACCCATTGGTTTGTGGTGCATTTAACGCGGATTTTGATGGTGACCAAATGGCGGTACACGTACCGTTGAGTCACGCGGCTATTCTGGAAGCACAAGTATTGATGCTTGCTGCCCACAATATGTTAAACCCGCAGGATGGTTCTCCGATTACGCTGCCTTCCCAGGATATGGTTTTGGGTCTATATTACTTGACCAAAGAAAGAACCAACAGTAAGGAAGAGCCAGTACGGGGTGAAGGAATGAAATTCTATAGCACGGAGGAAGTACTCATCGCGCACAACGAAGGACAAGTTGATTTACACGCGAAGATTCAAGCCAAAGTCAAGTTTGAAAATGAAGACGGAACTTTTGGTCTGAAGCGTACAGAAACGACCGTTGGACGGGTGATCTTTAATCAGGCAACACCAGAAAAGGTACCTTTTATCAATCAATTGTTAACCAAGAAAAACCTGCGAAAGGTTATCATGGATATCATTGAGCGAACCGATTTTCCAACGACTGCAACCTTCCTGGATGCGATTAAAGAAATGGGTTTTTACTGGTCTTTCAAAGGAGGTCTATCCTTTAACTTAGGAGATTTGATCACACCAACGCAAAAGGCGTCGACGCTGATTACCGCTCAGAAAGAAGTGGATGAAGTGTGGGATAATTACAACATGGGACTGATTACCAATAACGAACGGTACAATCAGATTATTGATAAGTGGACGTTTGCGGATAATAAGATCACCGAAAACCTGATGGATGAATTAGCAGAACATAAGCAAGGATTTAACTCGGTTTATATGATGCTTGATTCCGGAGCACGTGGATCCAAACAACAGATTAAGCAGTTGTGTGGATTACGGGGACTGATGGCCAAGCCACGAAAATCCGGTGATACCGGTGGGGCGATTATTGAAAACCCGATTCTTTCTAACTTCCTGGATGGATTATCTGTACTTGAGTACTTTATCTCTACCCACGGTGCCCGTAAAGGTTTGGCCGATACGGCATTGAAAACGGCAGATGCAGGTTACTTGACAAGACGTCTGGTGGATGTATCCCAGGACGTAGTAATTATGGAAGAGGATTGTGATACTTTACGAGGTATTGACACCACCGCGTTGAAAGATAATGAAAAGGTAATTCAAAATCTAACAGATCGAATTATTGGACGTTATACTTTGCACGACATTGTTCATCCGGTAACGGACGAAGTAATCTTGCTCGCAGGTGAATACATTACGCCACAAATTGGTCGACATATCGAATCCGAAGGAATCGAAATGGTGACTATTCGTTCCGTACTGACTTGTGAAACCAAGCGAGGCGTATGTAACAAATGTTACGGTAAAAACCTGGCAACGGGTAGAATCGCCGAGCGTGGAGATGCGGTAGGAATTATCGCTGCACAATCGATTGGTGAGCCGGGAACACAGTTGACCTTACGTACCTTCCACGTAGGTGGTATTGCCAACGTATCGAAAGCTGAATCTCAGTTAACTAGTAAATTTAAGGGACTCCTTGAGTTTGATGGTATTCGTACTACAGAGTCAACCGATGAAAAAGGTAAAAAAGTAGATATTGTTTTATCTCGTGCCGGTGAAATTCGGGTGATGGAAAAAACAGGTGGTAAAGTTTATACGACGCTTCATATTCCTTATGGTGCGATCCTGTTTGTCGAAGACGGAAAGGAAACGGATAAAGGAGATGTGATTTGTGAATGGGATCCATTTAACGCAGTTATTGTTTCTGAACACAGTGGTGTTGCGCAATTTGAGGATATCGAAGAAGGACAGACATTCCGAATCGAAAGAGATGACCAAACTGGATACGCCGAAAAGGTAATTGTAGAAAGTAAGACCAAGAAAAATATCCCGACGATTCACATTGTGGACAAGCAAGGAAATCAGCTCAAGTCTTATAACCTTCCGGTAGGATCTTATATCTCAATTGAAGATGGTCAGACCATTAAAGGTGGAGAGAAGATTGCAAAGATTCCGCGTAAACTGGGTAAGATTGCCGATATTACGGGTGGTCTTCCACGGGTAACGGAGCTTTTCGAAGCACGTAATCCTTCCAATCCTGCAGTTACTGCAGATATTGATGGTGTTGTTTCTTTTGGAAAAATCAAGCGTGGTAAGCGCGAGGTTTTTGTAGAAGATGAAAAGACGAAACAGCGTCACAAGTATTTGATCGGTTTATCCAAGCACATCCTGGTACAGGAAGGTGACTTCGTAAGAGCAGGTATGAACTTATCCGACGGAGCAGTTGCCCCGAGAGATATTCTGGATATTTCCGGACCATTTGCGGTACAGTACTATTTAGTGAATGGTGTACAGGAAGTTTACCGTTCGCAGGGTATCACGATTAACGATAAGCACATCGAAGTAATCGTGCGTCAGATGATGCGTCGCGTACAAATCGAAGACGCAGGTGATACAACTTTCCTCGAAGGAGAAGCAGTAGAGAAGTATGATTTTCTGGAACAAAACGATTGGATTTATGACAAAAAGTTTGTTACAGATCCAGCGGACTCTCAGAAATTGAAGCCTGGACAATTGGTATCGTTGCGTCAATTACGAGAAGAAAATTCTGCCTTAAAGCGTGGTGATATGAAGCCAGTGCAGGTCCGTGATGCGGTACCGGCGACTTCCCGTCCACTGTTGCAGGGTATTACAAAGTCTTCTCTTGGAACACACAGCTGGATTTCAGCGGCGTCCTTCCAGGAAACGACGAAGGTACTAAGTCAGGCAGCCATCTCTGCGAAGCGGGATGATCTGGAAGGTTTGAAAGAAAACGTTATTGTTGGTAAGTTGATTCCTGCGGGAACTGGACTGCGAATTTATGACAGTTTATACGTTACTAGTAAAGAAGCACACGATGCGGCGCAAGCTCGCCGGGATGAGATTGAGGAAATGGAGGAGATGGAGGAGAAGGTAGATTAAACTAGCTATTGGCTGTTAGCTTTTGGCCCCCTTCTAGCGTGTGTTTTGTGGAAATAAAGGAAAAGGTCTGCTTTTAATTAAGTGGGCCTTTTTTGTGTTTTAAGAAAAATATTATTGAGACTGGTATGAATTAATTGTTAAATTTTGGTGAATTATGAAGAATATTTATTTGGTACTCTTTGTTTGCGTTAATTTAAGTTTGTTAATTTCTTGTTCACAAGAGAAGAGAAAAGAGCCTCCTGTGAAAGAAGTGGAAAAAATTGTTCCGACTTATGCACTTTATGATAAGGATGGAAAAATAATTTCAAGATATAATTATGATCCCGATAAACAAGCATTGGTGAATGATCCAAATAGAATCGGAATCCGACATTATGAATATAATGACGAGGGAAAAATATTAAAGATAACCTCTTTGAGTAAGGATTCTATTTATAGTAAATATGCTTATAGAGTATTCGAATATGATACACTATGGAGACTAATTCAAGAAAAAAATTTAGATATTGAGGGTGAACTTATGGGACCTGTAGAAAATTATATTTACGGTGAAAATGGGGTAGTGTTGGAGAAAGTAATTCCTGATTGGGATAAGCATTATGGTCTTTATGGTCAAAGTGGCAAGAGTATTATAAAATATGAATACAATAATCAAAAGAAGATAATTAAAGAGACTTATTTTAATTCAAAACGTGAGCCTGCGATTGATGGAGAAATGGGAATTAGATATATAACTTATTCTTATAATGAGCAGAATCAATTGAAAGAAGAAATTTATCACTATACAGGTACGGTAGAAGCAACCGATCCTCCCAAAATAAAATGGTTAAATGAATATATTTATGACAATAGTGGAGTGTTAATAGAGTCACGTTACAAATTTGATATGAATGAAGAAAAGTATGACAACATAACTTATTTTAAATATGATTTTGAAAATAAATTATATGGACGCGGAAAAAATATAGATGATATACAAATAAAAATTCCATATAGTAACGTATATGAGATTCCATATCAGCAAATATATTCTTCAGATTATCATACTAATTTTAAATATCCTAAATTTGGGTATGATTGATTTTAAAACCCTATTTTAAAATAACAAAGCTACTTCCGATACACCTCCATATACCGCCCAATATATTTTCCAATAATATCAAATTCCAAATTCACCGTATGTCCCACCGCCAAATCCCGAAAAGTCGTATGTTCAAAAGTATACGGAATAATC
>Ga0114956_1002431_pt1 | contig 14607 bp, 13 predicted proteins | sample MaitaG_FD_87304 | JGI IMG/M metagenome (GOLD analysis project Ga0114956, IMG submission 87304) | Marine algal microbial communities from Maine, USA - Maine_Asex2 metaG | ecosystem: Host-associated > Algae > Red algae > Unclassified | place: Maine, USA | collected 2015-01-05 | reverse complement strand
TAAAAGCGGGACGGTTTGGATTAACCTTGTATGCCTTTGTACTTCATAAAAACTATTTTTTATAGCAATAATTATCCAAAAAAATGAAATATAAAAACAAAATATATATGGGTTTTTTAAGTTTATCTCAAAACAAAATACGGCCACGTTTATTATAGCTAAATCTATAAAACCAAATAAAGGTCTTATAAAGTTTGAATATCTTCCTTTTTTATAATTCACTATTTTTTTATGTGATTCTTAAAATTCTTATGTGCACTTTTATTTAATTCAACTTTAGATAACGATTTAAAGTATTCGTAAGTTATCTTCATACCTACCCTTCTAGTTATCTTCGGTTCCCAATTTAGTATTTTTTTTGCTAATGATATATCAGGTTGCCTTTGTAGTGGGTCATCTTGAGGCAATTCTTTATAAATAATATCTTGATGAGTTCCGGTTAACTTTATAATTTCTTCTGCAAACTCTTTTATAGTTATTTCGTGTGGGTTGCCAAGGTTAACGGGATTTGCATAATTGCTCAATAGCAGTCTATAAATACCTTCAACTTGATCATCAACATAACAAAAAGATCGAGTTTGAGAACCATCTCCAAAAACGGTTAAATCTTCTCCTCTAAGTGCTTGACCAATAAAAGCAGGAATTACTCTACCGTCGTTTAGCCTCATTCTTGGTCCGTAAGTGTTAAATATACGTACAATTCTCGTTTCTAAACCGTGAAACCTGTGATATGCCATAGTAATTGATTCTTGGAATCGTTTGGCTTCATCATAAACGCCGCGTGGACCAATGGCATTCACGTTGCCATAATAATTCTCTGTTTGAGGATGTACTAAAGGATCTCCATAGACTTCTGATGTTGATGCAATAAGCATACGTGCATTTTTAGCTTTGGCTAATCCCAAAAGATTATGCGTGCCTAAAGCGCCTACTTTTAAAGTTTGTATTGGAATTTTCAAATAGTCTATAGGGCTTGCTGGTGATGCAAAATGTAGAATATAATCTAACCGCCCTCGTAATTCGATAAAATTGGTTACATCGTGTTTTACAAATTCGAAATTCTCTAAGCCTAATAAGTGTTCTATATTTTTTTTATTCCCAGTTATGAAATTATCCATACCAATAACATAATAGCCTTCATTAATAAACTTATCACTTAAGTGAGACCCTAAAAAACCTGCAGCTCCTGTTATTAATATTTTCTTCATATAAATTAATTTCCGCTTAAGTTTTTTTATTTATATAACTGATTATATAAATTTGGATTTAATTTTAAATTGGTTTAATTACAAGAATATAAACGAATCAAAATTTTAAACATGTGGAGGTTACCGAAATTATTAGAATGTTATGTGAGTATTTTAGTTTGTATACATTTTTTTTAAAGTATTTTCTAAGTCATAGCGCTTAGAAAAATCCCCAATTGCGCCAGTCAACCTTTCAATGGAACCACTAAGCATTTTTATTTCATTTTTTCTAACGAATTCTGGGTTAATACTAACATTGATTTTATAATTAGCCATATTCTCCATTATACAAATTATCTGCTTAATATTTACAGTTTTTCCACTACAAACATTTATTATTTCAGAACTTAAATTAGAGATTAAAAGTCTTGTATAACATTCAACAACGTAATCAACATCATTAAATTCTCTGTATACATTTATATTACCTAGGGCTATTTCTCTCTTTTTTTCTTTGAAATGTGAAATAATTTTAGGAATCAAAAAAAATGATTCTTGTCCTGCTCCTGTATAATTGAAAGGCCTTGTTATTATTATGTTTTGTTTATTAAAAAATGATTTTGTCATGTTTTCCATGACCAGCTTACTATTACCATAATGATTTACTGGTTGAGGACACATAGTTTCATCCAATTCACCTTCAATGTTACCATAAACAGCTGCGCTACTTGCAATTAAAACCTTTTTAGGAATATAATTTAGTTTGCTTATTGCCTCTAGTAAATTTATAGTTCCAAAAATATTAACGTTATATATTTTCTGTTTGTTTTTTGTTGCAACAAAAGAAATAGCTGCTAAATGGATAATGTAATCTGGTTTAATAGTTTTTACAACCTTAAGTAAAGCTTCTTCTTTTAGAATATCGCAAATAAAATGTCTTGGATTATCCGATTTACGTAAAGTGGTACCAAAGACTTCAAATCCTTTTTCTAAAAGACGTTGTTCTAGATATACTCCTGTAAAACCACTGATACCTGTTATAAATACTTTTTCTTTAGAAACTGCCTCCATTTTTATTTCTTTCAATATCTTTTTTCACCATCATGTCACACAATTCTTTAAGAGATGTTTTGGGTTTCCAATTAAGTTTATTATTTGCTTTAGATGCATCTCCGATTAACAAATCAACTTCTGCTGGTCTATAAAACTTTGGATTTACTTTAATAAGAGTTTTTCCAGTATTATCATCTATTCCTATTTCGTTTTCTTCTTTACCTTTCCAAGTAATATCAACATCAATTGCTTTAAATGCTAATGACACAAAATCTCGTACAGTTTGAGTTTTATTTGTAGCTAAAACAAAGGTTCCGGCTTCGTCAATTTGAAGCATTCTATACATACCGTCTACGTACTCTTTAGCATAACCCCAATCCCTCTTAGCGTCCATATTTCCTAATTCCAATAAACTTTGTTTACCTAAGTGTATTTTTGCTACAGCATCTGTTATTTTTCTGGTAACAAATTCTTTCCCTCTTAAAGGTGATTCATGATTAAAAAGAATTCCACTAGTTGCAAAAATTCCGTATGATTCTTGATAATTTAGCGTTGCCCAATGTGCAAACACTTTTGCTACTCCATAAGGACTTCTAGGATGAAATGGTGTATCCTCATTTTGAGGTATAGCATGTACCTTACCAAACATTTCAGAGGTTGAAGCTTGATAAAATTTAATTTTTGGATTAATACTTCTTATGGCCTCTAATAAATTCATAGCTCCAACACCAGTTATTTGAGCTGTAGCTATAGGCTGTGTAAAAGACACTCCAACAAAACTTTGAGCAGCTAAATTATAAATTTCATCTGGCTCAACCTCTGAAATTATTCTATATGCACTCGACAGGTCTATTAAATCATATTCTAAAAGATGTAAGTTTGGGTGTGCATCGACACCTAACTCTTCTATTCTCCAGAAATTTGTTGAACTTGTTCTTCTATAGGTTCCAAAAACTTGATATCCCTTTTCTAATAAAAGTTGAGCTAGATATGCAGCATCTTGTCCAGTTATTCCCGTAATTATAGCTTTCTTCATTTTTATAAATTTTATTCAGGTAATTTATTGTTGAATATTAAATTAAATTATTTTCTTTAAACCATTTTATACTAAGTTTTAGCCCTTTTTCTAAATCAACTTTTGGCTCAAAACCAAGATCATCTTTAATAAAATCTATAGAGGCAGTCATATTAGAAATATCACCTTTCCAACTTTCATTTGTATAATTTATTTTAGGATTAATTTCTAGGGCATGACTTATCTTAGCAACTAATTGTTTTATAGAAGTTTGTTTACCTCCTGAAACATTATATACCTTACCTCTACTTTTTGGGTTTGTAAATACTAAAAAAAATGCTTCAATGGTATCTGAGACATAAGAATAATCCCTTATTTGTTCTCCCGTACCTAAAACTTCTAATTTTTCGTTATTAGTATTTAATTTCCTGATAAGATCATAAAGCACATATCTTGATTGTCTTGGTCCATATGTATTGAATATTCTTATTGCTGTAAAATCTAAATTATACGTTTTTTCATATGCTAGACCTAATTTTTCTCCGTATAATTTTGTAACCCCATAGTTAGATCTTGGGAGTAATTCATGTTTTTCATCCATTGGGGTATATAAGGGCTCACCATATACCGCAGCTGTACTAGCAAAAAGAACTTTCTTGATATTATATTTTATACATAGGTTTAAAACATTGAACGTTCCTATAGCATTACTATCGAAATCTATTTCTGGAAATTTATTTGAAAAAGGAACATTTGCATTTGCACCTAAGTGAAATACGTAAACAAAATTTTCGTCTTTAAATATTGTGTCTAGGAATTTAAAATTTGAAATGTCTCCATATTTATACTCAACAACTTCATTTTTTGAAAATTTACTGTCAGCTCCCATCATATTATCAATAGATAATATATTGTTAAAACCCTCTTCTACAAGTCTATCAATCATATGGGAGGGTATAAAACCGCAACCACCTGTTACTAATATTCTAGATTTCTTATTCATTTTTTAAATTAAGGAATTTGGTTATTGTGTTACTTAAGTCGTACTGAGATTTAACTTTATTAATTTCGTTTAGGTAAAAATCCCTATTGTTTTCTATTTTTAATATACCCTCTACTATATGATCTATGGTTTGACCCGTAACTTCTCCAACCTTTTCTTCTATAACAAAATCCTTCGAGTTATTGTTTAAACCGTTAGTTGTTAATATAGGTAAGTCAGACCCTAGCGATTCTATAAAAACACCAGGTAAGCCTTCTCTATCAGATGGAAAAACGAGAAGCCTCCCTTTAGATAGTATTTTTATTTTTTCTTCTTCAGATACAAAACCATGAAATACAACTTCCAAGTTGTTCTTATATTTATTTTGCAGAGTTTGAAGCATACTTCCATCACCAACGATATGAATTGGATAAGCTTTATCAGGGTAAGTTTTATTATATTTTAAAACCGCTGAAATTGCCTTATCTGGATTTTTATGTGGCACTAACCTACCAACAAATAGGAAATATTCATCAGAGTTGTTTTTAAAATCAATCATATCCAAAGAATTTGGTATAGATATAACGTTATCGGCAGTCCTGCTTTTATGTTTATTAAGTATTTTTTTTTGCACGCTGTTGCTTATGCAAGAAACTTTATCCGTGGAATTTAGTATCAAATTATTTATAACCTTCCATAATAAAGAATGTCGATATTCTACAAAGTCTATAAAAGTTGTTCCTTTATTTTTGAAAAGACTTTTTGAAAAAATTAAGGGAATGATAACAAATTGACCAATTATTATTAAATCGAATTTTCGATGTTTTAAGTTTTTTTTTATCGCAAAATAAAATTTAAACATAGTAGATATTTTTCTACCAAAAACACCCTTCTTATAATGAGAATCATCATATATCACCCTATTTACCAATACACCATTTAAAACCTCCTTATCGATTAATCCTTTTTCATGAGCTATACACATTACCTCTACAGTATTTCCGTTTCTGGAAAACCGTTCAGCTATCCTTTTAAACCTATGCTCCATTCCGCCAATAAATGGATGATAAAATTCATTGATAATCAAAATTTTATTTGCTTTCATTTTAAGATAGGGTTTTAATATTTTTTACAAATAGACTAATAAAAAACCCATAAAAGAAAATTCCGTACCTCCTCATCATATAATTTTCTGTAAATCCAAAAGTTATAATAATTATTAAAAATATTAAAAAATCATAATTTCTAAATTTTAAAGCTAAATATAAAAAATGCAAAAATACAAAAATTATAATAAAAGTTGGTAAATAGCCAAAGGCCAAAATATATCCCATAATTTGATTGTGAGAGTGTAAACCAACCCAATACTTTCTGCCATTTTCAATCAAACATTCATCAATTTTTTCTTGTACATTAGAAGGCCCTAAGCCCTTTAAAAAACTTACCTCATCATTAATTATCTTAATCGAGCACCTCCAAATTGAGTATCTTGGACTCCTGTCTTCTACCATTAGCTTTTCAAACCTTTCTAATGTATTTGTAGAAAAAAACAAAATTAAAAAAATTATACCCGCAAATAAAATAGAAATTAGGGTATATATTTTATTTTTTATATTTAAAAATGAAAATATAAAAAATAAAAATATGAGTAGAATTATTGCAAATCTAGAAGATATAAGTATGATAAATCCAATTATTAAAAGAATGAAAAAAGTATTTAAAAGATATCTTTTTTTTTTGTTTTTTTTAAACATATCAACTAATAATATATAGCATGAAAAAACGCCATATATTGACAAGTAGTTATGTTGAATATTTAAGAAATCATTAGCATATTTATATTCGAAAAAGAACCCTGTTTTAGAATAATAAAACAAACCACTTATAATGGATATCACATAAATTGCAATAGTTGAGTAGGCAAAATATAGTAAAATCTTATTGTTGCTTAAACTGTTTCTGTTTTCAAGGAATAAAATGGCGAAAACCGTTAACACAAAGAAAATTAATTTTTCAATTCTATATAAATTTGAATTTTCAGTATATAAGGTTGAAATGATAGTAAAAATAAAAGGCAAAATTATGATTAAAAAATACGCTGTTTTCTCTATTGAAAAACTTTTATTTCTAGTTTTTACTATGCTGATAATGGCTAAAAATATTCCAACAGCACTAAATATGTATGACATTGCCATAGAAAAACTTAAACATAAAAAGCTCAACAAAAACATTAAATAAACGTAGTCTTTCAAATATAGTTTTTTCATTTAAACTATTTTTTTATAAAATTATATCCAATTTTAATAAATTTTTCTTCTACAAACTTAAACCCTAATATTGAAAATACAGTAGTTAAAACAAAACTAAGGATTGTAAAGATTATATTACCTAAAAAACTAGGTTCGAAGTTAAAATAGCCAATAATATGAATACCTATAACATGAAATAAGTAAAACGAATAACTTATTTTTCCAAAATAAGATAGAGCATTATTTCTTATTTTAACTTTATTAGTAAACATTAAAAACATTATAAAAGCTATTAAGTAGCTAAGGAAATATTTGTACCATATTTCATTATGACCATAGTCCCTATTGTAGGCTAAAAACGACACAGCTAACATAACAAGCGTAAAAATTGACGGATATAATTTAACTAATATGCTGTTGTTTTTATTTATAAAACTGACATCACCCTGTTTAAACAATAAATAAGATTTTAGCATATATCCATAAAACATTAATGATAAAGCTAAAAATAATGCAATAGGTAATTTTATATTTAAATAATATCTTACAATAGATGCAAAGAATGCAACTAATAAAAATACTATTGAAGAAATAAATACTCTTGAAAATAAATGTAGACTATTTAGTAAAAACAAAACCACACATAAAAAATAAAATATAAGCTCGATTTGTAATGTCCAATACACACCTACTATACTTTTAAAACCTAACATTTCAGGAACCATGGTAATATTGGCTATAATTACTTTGATACCTGGGCTCGAATTCCATAGAAATATCAAGCCCAAAATAATTGACACCCAGAAAATAGGATAAAGCCGAAAAAAACGTTTAATCACAAAATCCTTCAATTTGCTATTTTTTCTTAAACTAAAAGGAATTAAAAACCCACTAAGCATAAAAAAAAGTACGACTCCAATTTTACCAAAATCTAAAAAATCAACAATCCAGGATGTAATGTTTTCAAAACCTAGGTTAATCTTATTTTCTCTTCTAAGATAAAGTACAATGTGTTGTGCAAATACTAAAATTGTAGCTATACCCCTTATTGTATCTAAATAATTAAGCCTTTTTTTACTTGACATCTTCTAACTTATTTGCTACAGTTATTGGTAAAAAACTTAACGTATTTAATAACTTGTTAATTTTGGTTAAACCGAAATAATTTGGAATATAGAACGATTTATCATAACAATCAATATTTAACAATGTTGTTGAAAAAACACTTATATAAAACTTATAACTATTAAGGCAACAATAAGTTTCAGCATCTAAATCAGTATTTACTAAAAAAAGTTTGCATTGTTTATATTTATCCAGATTTTCTCTAGGATGCGGTAGATAATTTACTTTGACATTAAAAAAATTATTTAAAAATATAATCTTATTTATATAAGACTTAGAGGATATATATCCATCCTCTACCAAAGGTTGACCTATGAATAAAATTTCGTTTAATTTAATATTACTTTTATTTTTTCCCTTTTTAGTTTTATAATCTATATTTTTCTTGTCAAATCTATTTTTTATGATAATTTGATTTCTCTTGTGAGTATCTTTTAAAATATTATTGCCATAGTAGCCGTAGATATACTTTAAAACATTTTTTAAAATTGATTTGTTTGTACCCGAACCTATATAATGTCCTAGCCCATCTTCCCATAATTCAATTCTAATTTTATTATCTAAGCAAAAGTCAATAAAAAATTTGTCAAAAGGTTTATTATCTGTAAAAAGAATAAGGCAATCGAATCTTAAATTAAGAAATTCTTTTTTTGAAGTTTCATATAAATTTTTATTAAATTTTCTTGTAAGAAATATATTTCCTTCTTTTTTTTCAGAACATAAAAAGATTAGTTTAAAATTCCTAAAATTTTTGTTCAACAGATTTATAAGTTTTTCGTTTTTTTGGGTTAGTAAAAAATACTCTGGATTTATATCATTTTGGAGCAATAGCTCGATATGATAGGTACTATTTATTTTAACAATCGTTATCATATTATTCTAATAATTCCTTTTTTTTGTATAATATACCCATATAACACCAAACAAACAAGTAATGAAAATTACTCTGAGTCATGCCTATTAAAATTATAAATAAAAGAAAATACTTTAGCTCTCTTCTATTTTTAATTAGGTAAAAAATAAAAAAGCTTAAAATAGTAAAACCTAAGTAACCTACAGAAACAAGCATATTAATTAGCATTATTGATGGTCTATCAGTACCTATTCCTAAACCGAAAATCGGCATTTTGGATAAGGCTTCAAGCGGTAATGTAATACCGTGCCTAAGCCTTTCCTCAAAAGATCCAGCTTTCACAACTATTATTTCCCTTACAACATCACTAAATATAAAAATTAAAACAAACATAAAAATGGAAATAATAAAAATCCAGATAAACATTTTCAATCCTTTCTTATCATATATTTTTGTTAATAAAAACAAATAAATAACACCTATGTAACCTGTAAAAGATGTGGATATTAATAACAAAAAAGACGATAAATATAAAATTCTCTTTTGCTTTTTTGAAAATTCAACCTTAAGCAAAAAAAGCGTCAAATAAGTGGTTGTAAGGTAATATCCAAATATTGATGTTTCTGTTTGTACAGAACTAATCCTTTTAATACCATGAAAAAAGGTTTGGAACGCTGTTACGGAATATTTTCCAAACTCATCAATATTATAAAAGTAATGCATAAATACACCATAATTACCACTATAAAAAAGATATAGTTGTATTACAGCTATAATGTTAACAAGAATTAGCCCCTTAAATAAGGCATCAACAATATACACCTTTTTCGTTTTTATGGAGCTTACCGCAACAAAAACTAAAGATCCTAATACAACATAAAGCATCTGAGTGAAATTTGTAAACGATATGCCTGTTTTGATCACAGTCTTAGCCCATTTACCAGACCTTTTTGAATCTTCAACTTCCCAAACTTTAACTGGCTCAAAATCCAGATATCTAATAATAAGGCTCATTGAAAGTGCCAAAGTTAAAGCGATAAAGTATATTAATGGTTTTTTTGATATTTTTTTACCACTTATCAACAAAGCTAAAATCAATAAAATTGATATATACTCTGGTATTTTTAAATGAAATGTAATTTGTTTAATTTCAAGTAATGATATGGTGTAAAATGAAGAAAAAACTATTAATGTATAAAGTAGACCATTAATTATGGTTTTTTTCTTTATAAATATTTTAAAGAATAATATGCTATTTATTATAAGAAACCACACCTAAATATTCCTGGCTTTTAAATTAAGTAATAAAATCAAATATAAAAATCCCCTAGTAAAAAAAAACATCGTTGTAAAAGTATAAAAATCGTAAACAAAACATAATGATATTATTATTGTTAAAATGTTCAGGAAAAATATCTTATTCATATTTACATATTTGATTATAAAAGCTTTTGAAACAAAAAACAATATTGTGAAAAAGATTACATTAAAACTAATGAAAGAAAACTGATCTAACAAGTTGTTTTTAGGATAAAAAATTTTTAAAAGATATGGTGCCAAAAAAACAAAAACAAGTCCAGAACAAAAGCCTACACACACGATAGCTAATATTATTTTTAATTTATTTTTTATAAAAACACTAACATCAACTTTTGTTAAAATACTTAATAAACTAGATGAAGTTACCAAAACAATAGGATTTACTCCGATTAAAAAAATAGATATCATTTGATAATAATTAATGTATTTTTCTGAAAAATAGTGCTCTACAACAAACATATCCATTCTTTGTACTAGAGCAAATGACATATAAATAACAATAAATTTCAAAACATTTAAATCGGTTTTTTCTTTTAATTCAGGCACATTAAAACCTAATTTAATATTCCCTTTATAAAGTATTAAAAAAGAAAATAGTTCAGATATAAGTAAACATAAAATAAAAATGTTAATATTACTTATGTTAAAAAACAATGTTAATGTCAATAATAAAAGATAGGGTGAGAGCCTAACAAAAACATAAAAATAATTTTTTTTGAAAATCAAAAAATTAAAATACACCTTTAGCTGTAATGTATTAATGGAGAATACAACCATATATAACCCCAATATAAGGCTAATAGTAAGTGAAAAATCCTGTACAAAAAAAACTATTGATGTTAATAAAGAAACTAAAGATAACTTTATTAAAAACTTATAAATATCCTTTTGAAGATTAGTTTTAGTTACTAACCGCACATAATAATCGGCTAGTGATGAACCAAAAGCATAAATTAAAAAATCAATTGTAATTAACAAAAAACTAATTTCTCCAAATAGCTCTGGAGAATATTTTTGTATTAATGGAAAGAAAACTATTTGCCTAATGACAGAAAAAATAAAAGCAGAACCAGCATAAACAAATGAACCCTTAATAAATTTTTTGACTGACATTATTCTTTTATCAAAAATTCGGAAAATTCTCTAAATGCGCCTTGACCACCTTTAGTTTGTAAAATTTTTATTTTATTTATTTTTCTTATTTTATTTACTGCATCATTTGGGCAAGCTGAAATACCTACTTTAGATAACAATTCAAAACAATTAACATCGTCTCCTATATAGGCAACTTCTTCTAATTCTATATTTTCTATTTTACATATTTCTATCGCAGCGTCTAGTTTTCCTCCGTGTTTTTTTGATTGATATACATAATCTACTTTAAGTTTTTTAGCTCTTTGTTCAACTATTTTTGTGTTTTCAGAAGTAATTATACCTGTCTTAAATCCTTTTTCTCTTAAAAGCTGAAAACCCATACCATCACGGGTATTAAACTTTTTAAACTCATCACCACTTTCTGAATAATACATTCCTGCATCTGTAAGAACGCCATCAACATCTGATAATACTAGCTTGATTTTTTTCGTTTTTTCTTCGTATTTACCAAAACGCTTCATTAGTTCTTCAGCAATTATCCAATCTTCAGGTTCATCTATCTCTACTGCCGTATACTCCTCCATTAGTGAAATGGCTATTTTTCCACTTAGTCTATTTTGATGCTTTTTTATATTACTTACACTATTTATATAAAACGCACCGTTTTCCATTAACATTCCTGAAAAATCCTGTCTTCGAGGTCTATTGGAATAATCGTAGTTTATTGGATTTCCATTTTCCCTCCAAAAAAAACGTTTTGTTTCTACACAAGATAAAACACTATCATATCCTACTGAATTAAACTTTTTTATTCCTTCTTGTAAGTGCGTGTCTTTTAACAATGGAGATGTAGCTTGAATTAAAATAAAGCAATCTTCATTTTGAAGATTGCTTTTTTCAATATATTCTATCATTACACTTTCTGTTGATGAATGATCTTGAGCATTTAAAATATCTCTTCGATAAATCTTAACCTTTTCAAAAGAAAAACTCAAAACAACATTTTCTATTTCAATACTATCAGTGGCTACAATTATTTCATCAATATCCTTAACCTGATTTGCAGCATTTAAAACCCAGTAAATTAGAGGTTTTCCGAAAAATAATTTAAGGTTTTTAAATGGAATGGACTTACTTCCACCTCTTGCCGGTATAAATGCAATTGTTTTCATGAAATATTATTAATACTATTTTCTATATTTCAACTTATCTCTTTGAACCTTTTCAATATCTAGTATTTCTGAAGCCTTGAAATTAAGAGCATCATATGTTGCAGCTAAATCTCTACACAACTTCTTCAAACCAGATGGCTCTAAAGATGCTGCATGATCTGTTCCTTTCCATGTTCTATCAATCGTGAAGTGCCTTTCTATCCATGTTGCTCCTAATGCAACCGCTGCATTATCAATAGCGATACCTAAATGATGCCCAGAAAAACCAACTTCCTTAACTCTATCACCATATTCATCCTTCAGTCTTGCAATTTCCAATAGGCAAACATCTTTAAATGGGACAGGGTAGCCAGAAGTACATGAATAAATAATCAATCTAGTTTTTGCTTGATTTTTCTCCTCGAAAAACTCTATTATTTTTTTCTCCTCTTTATGGTTTGTCATACCAAAGGACAAATGTACTTCGCCATTATAATCATCTCTTAAAACTTTCAACATATCAAAATGACTATTACATGCAGAAGGAACTTTTAGAAGACCTGGATTAAAAGTTATCATTTCTTTAGCAGAAGTAACATCCCATACTGATGTAGAATACTCTAAACCTATAGAATCACAGTGTTCCTTTAACTTTTTATGCTGGTCTACATCAAATTCCAAAAACTCTCTATGTGCTCCATAAGTATCACCATAAGAATTGCTTTGGTTTGGATGAGCCGCATTGTATTGTTCTTTTGTTAGTAACTCTTTATTATTTCGTTTTTGAAATTTGGCTACATCAGATCCACACTCTTTGGCTTTATTTAACAAATCGATTGCTATATTGAAATCACCTTTGTGATTACAACCAATTTCAGCTATTACCTTAGGTTTTTTATATTCCATCTTATTTAATTTTAGTATACAGTTTCTAGGTCTTTGGGCAAAAGTAATATATTTATTAACTTTAACAAGTTTTTTACCACCTAACAAATTATTTTCTAATAAAATTTTATTTGCAAAATCATACCAAGTCATTATTAATTCATCACGAAAATGTTTAATCCCATAATTTAATGAATTATTAAGAATTAATTTTATTATATACTTCGCTAAGTTTTCAGTATTGGTTGGACAACCTCTTTGTTCCGTGGTAATTGATAGCTGTTTTTCAGTTTTAGCTTTCATTAGAATGGTTCTGTAAAAATTATTTCCGTATTTTTTACTATACAGCCAAGATGTTCTAATTATAAAATATTTAGTTAAAATACTTTTGATATGATTTTCACCTTTTAATTTAGACTTGCCATACTCGTTTATAGGGCTTGCTTCGTCATTTATAGTATATGGTTCTTCTTTTTCACCATTAAAAACATAATCTGTTGATATATGAATTAAAACAATATTGTTTTTTGCACATTCTTGTGACAATACTTTTACTGCTTCAGAATTTATTTTAAATGCTATTTCTGGGGTTTTTTCAGCTTGTTCAACATTCGTATATGCAGCACAATTAATACAATAATCAAAACTATTTTTACTGAAAAAAACAGCTATCTTTTCTTCTTCTGTAATATCTAATTCTTTTCTGGATTTGAAAAAAAATTCCAAATCAATATTGTTTTTTTTATATAACTCTTTAATGGTTTTTCCTAATTGACCATTAGCCCCAGTAACTAAAACCTTTTTTTTCATTTGAACAGGCTTTCAAATGTTGGTAAAACTTTGTCTTTATCAGATACAATAACTTGTTTCTCTGAAACCCCCCATTTTATATCTAACCTTTTATCGTTAAATAGAATACCAGATTCTGAAGCTTTGTTATAAAAATTATCACATTTATACGAAAATATTGTGTTGTCTTCCAATACAACAAATCCATGTGCAAAACCTTTAGGTATAAAAAGTTGCTTGTTGTTCATATCATCTAAAATAATTGAAAAGTGTTTTCCGAAAGTAGGTGAATCTTTTCGTATATCGACACATACATCTAACACTTTACCTTTTATAACCCTTACTAATTTTGCTTGTGATGCATCTCCGGATTGAAAATGCAGTCCTCTTAAAACACCTTTTGATGACTTTGATTGATTATCTTGAACAAAATTAATTTTAATACCTATTTCTTTTTCAAATACTTGCTTCTTAAAACTTTCAAAAAAGTACCCTCTTTCGTCTTTAAATATTTTTGGTGTAATTACATAACACCCTTTTAAATACGTTTCTTCAAACTTCATATCCTATTTTATACCAATTGTTGAAGGTACTCGCCGTAACCACTTTTAAGCAATGGTTCTGCCAGTTTATTTAGTTCCGCTCTATTAATAAAATTCATTTTATATGCAACCTCTTCAATACATCCAATTTTTTGTCCTTGTCGCTCTTCTATAACCTGAACAAATTGTGAAGCTTGCATCAACGAGGTAAAGGTGCCTGTATCTAACCAAGCAGTCCCTTTATCCAAAATCTGTACATTAAGGTTTCCTTTTTGAAGATAAACCTTATTTACATCTGTTATTTCAAGTTCTCCTCTACTACTAGGTTTTATGTTTTTAGCAATTTCAACTACAGAATTAT
>Ga0114956_1002428_pt1 | contig 14622 bp, 13 predicted proteins | sample MaitaG_FD_87304 | JGI IMG/M metagenome (GOLD analysis project Ga0114956, IMG submission 87304) | Marine algal microbial communities from Maine, USA - Maine_Asex2 metaG | ecosystem: Host-associated > Algae > Red algae > Unclassified | place: Maine, USA | collected 2015-01-05 | reverse complement strand
TTCTCATCAATTTCCATCATACATTTAAAATGCCCCTTTGGACATTTTTCAAAACCAATTTTAGAGCAAGGTCGACAAGACAAATTTTCTACTTGAATAATAGTATTTCGATCTATTCCATCTGCATAGTATGGGGTCATTCCAAATTCAGGAATCGTATTTCCCCAAATCGAAATAATCTCTTTTTGAAATGCTGCTGCAATGTGCATCATGCCTGTATCATGCGTGATGACTTCTTTAGCATTTTTGATTATTTGTATGGACTCTTGCAAAGTCGTTTTTCCACACCTATTAACCACTCGATCTTCATTTATAGCTAGTACTACTTTTTCACCAATAGTTGCATCTTCTTTTCCGCCAAGTAAAATAATGGGTGATTTTATTTTAGCGCAAATAGAAATTATTTTGGAAATTGGCAATCGCTTTGTCGCATGAGCACCTCCGATAGCAAAGACAATTTTATCGTGAAGCGGTTGTTTTGCTGTTTTCATCAGCTCCAAACCTTTCCCATCATATGTCACACCTAAATCTTTTACAGCAGCCATATATCGATCAACAATATGTATTTTTGGCAAACGATTAATCTTAAAATTAACCATCAACCATTTTTCCCAATTCAATTTATCAAATGAAAAATAAGGCACTCGCAAGGCCCAACGAATTTGTAGGGTTCTTAGATTTTTGTGGAGGTCAATGATGGCATGGTATTTTTCTAATTTTAATTGAGGTAAAACTTCTGACACTTTCTTATTGATCGTATAAATTTTATCCAAATGAGGATTCAAAATGAGGATGGATTCAAAAGATTTTTTTGTTAAAAAATGTACTTCACAATTTAATTGTTCTTTCACGCATCGAATCACAGGAGTTGTCAACACGATGTCGCCAATCGAGCTGAATCTAATAATTAGTATCTTTTTAATTTTACCTTGCGTCAAAAGTGTATTCGATATTTCGTTGAAAAATAGATAATTTTGATTCTTAAAATATATATGTTGGGATGGGAACGCGGATTAGGCGGATTTGAGCGGATAAACACAGATTTTCTTACTGTGTAGAATTTTAAAATCCGTGTTTATCCGCTCAAATCCGCCTAATCCGCGTTCCCATCAGAATCCTAAACAATCAGTAATAAACAAACCCAAATCAAAAATCCTTCAAACCTAATTTTTTTTTATGAAAAAAATAACTTACTCAATTTTTCTCTTCATGTTCTTGCTCGGTTTTTCTTTTTGTAAAACCCAAAAATATACGCCAACCAATTATCCAAAAGGTCAAATCATCTTCGGCAGCGGTGGTGGAATCACGGGAGCAGTTAATGAAACTTTTATTTTTGACAATGGAAAAGTATTTTCCAAAAATGGATTGGATACCAATTATGTCGCTTTGAAAACATTAAAAAATCAGGCAGTTAAGCAAGTTTTTAGTAATGTCAAGTTTCTAAATTTAAAAGAAGTCAATGTGAACAAACCTGGCAACATGTATAATTTTATTCGAATAAAAGATAAGGATGTTGACCATCAAATCGTTTGGAGTGGACAAGATGCCGTGTCAAGAGAAGTCGCTAACTTTTACGCCATATTAAAACATCTGACGAAAAAGGAGTGATGAATCATGAGTAAAAAATACTCATAACAGTAAAGGTATTAAGGAACGGTTCACCGTTTCTAACAATTCACCGTTAATATAAAAAATATGAAATATTCAATCCTATTTACCTTCAGTTTTTTGTTGTTATTTTCTCAAAATACTTTTTCTCAAACACAAAAAACAAAAGAATTACAAAATCTTCAATCGGAACAATTGGCTTCTCCGACTTCGATTTTAAAAGACATTCGAAGCATTCCAAAAAAAACTAAAACTATTTTGGAAAGTCCTTTGAAGAATTTTAAAACAAGTCAAATTTTTCCAAAAAGAACTGATACCCAGCGTTTTATAAAAATAAAAAAAGATGAATCTACGGGTTTGCCAATTTGGATTTATGGAAAATTAGAAAATGCGCCACAGCAAAGAAACGCTTCTATCGAAAGTCGAGCAATTAACTATTTGGAAGCGGTCAAAGAACCTTTGCAAATTAAAAATCCTGCTGAAGAGTTTTTTATCCAAAAAATAAATACAGATAAATTAGGGCAACAACATATTCGAATGCAGCAACAATTTCAAGGAATTAAAATCTATAATTCGGAGATAATTGTTCACTCAAAAGACCAAGATATTTACCTCGTCAACGGTCGTCATTATCCTACACCACAATTGGAAAATATTACTCCTACGATTAATTTAGATAATGCCAAACTAGTGGCTCGGAATGATGTCGGTACTTTTAAAACACTTTCTTTGGAAGAGAAAAAATATGTCGCTGGCGAGCAATTTGAAAGTGAGTTGGTTATTTTTTTTCCAGAAAAAAAATTACCTACGGATCAAGCAAATCCAAAGTTAGCGTATCACTTAACCGTGATTCCAAATATGACAGAACGATGGGAATATTTGATTGATGCTGAGAATGGAAATGTGCTGAATAAATATAGTAGCATTTGTAAATTTCACGTATCATCGACTGGCTTGAAGCCAGCCGATGATTTAAGTTCTCATAAAAATTGTAATCATAAAAATAACTTTGCAAAATCATCTGCTGTCTCGAAGCCAGTCAATGATACGGAATTGGTCAATGGACCATTTACCACCAACGCAACTGATTTGTTGGGTATCTCTCGAACGATCAATACTTACGAAGTAAATGGTACCTATTATATGTATGATGGTTCACGTCAGATGTTTAATATAAATTCTGATTTGCCGTCTGATCCAAAAGGAATGATTGTGACGGTTGATGGTTTGGGAAATTATCCAAGTAATAATAATTTTGATTATTCAGTCATCACTTCTAATAATAATTCTTGGAATTATCCAGCTGCCATCTCTGCACATTATAATGGTGGCGAAGCATATGAATATTTCAAATTTACCCATAACCGAGAGTCGATAAATGGAGAAGGAGGAACAATCATTTCGTTTTTTAATATTGGAGATGAAAATGGGAACGAGATGGATAATGCCTTTTGGAATGGTGCTGCTATGTTTTATGGAAATGGAGATCAAGCATTTAATTTTCCTTTGCAAAGAGCATTAGATGTGGCAGGTCATGAAATGTCTCATGGTGTAATTCAAGGAACTGCCAACCTCGAATATCAAGGACAATCAGGTGCCATGAATGAATCATTTGCCGATATTTTTGGTGCCATGATTGATCGAGATGATTGGCAAATGGGCGAAGATATTACTAATCCAAGTTACATTTCGACAGGTGCTTTACGAAGTCTTTCTGATCCAAATAATGGAGGTTCATCACTCAGTAATGCAGGTTGGCAACCAAAAACGATGTCGGAATATCAGAACCTTCCGAACACGCCACAAGGCGATAACGGAGGAGTTCACATCAATAGTGGCATTACCAATTATGCATATTATCTTTTTGCAACGGACATTGGAAAAGACAAAGCAGAGTTGATTTACTATCGAGCATTGGATGTTTATTTGGTGAAATCATCTCAATTTGTTGACCTTCGAAATGCAGTTGTTCAAGCAACCAATGATCTTTATGGAAGTACCGAAGTGAATGCTGCCAATGCTGCTTTTGATGCTGTTGGAATTGGTCAAGGTACTGGTGGAACTTATCAAAATGATGTCAATTTGAATGATGGTGAGGAACGAATTTTGCACTCAGATGCAGATTTGGATAAATTATATTTAGCTGATTTGGCAGGTATAAATTTAGCTGATCCGCAACTTTCATTGACTAATATTACCAGTAAACCAAGCATTACTGACGATGGTACAGTAATCGTTTTTATTGATGATGAAAACAATATAAAATATATTGACATTGACTGGGCAACTGGAATTACTGACGAAGGTTACCTTGAAAATAATCCTACTGGAGAATGGCGGAATATTGCCATTTCGAAAGATGGAAACAGAATAGCTGCGGTGAGAACGACTGCAGAAAATATCATTTGGGTTTATGATTTTAATCTTGGCGCATGGAATGATTTCGAATTGTACAACCCAACTACTTCTGATCCAAATGGAGGAATTGTTACTACAGGTGAAGTTGAATATGCCGATGCGATGGAGTTTGATTTTTCAGGAGAATATTTGATGTATGATGCATTTAACAAAATCGCAAATTCTGCTGGAAATAATGAAGTAGAATATTGGGATATTGGATTTTTAAATGTTTTTGAAAATGGCAATTTTGCAAATGGGAATATTGAAAAATTATTTGCTGGTTTGCCATCAGGTGTAAGTATTGGAAATCCAACTTTTGCTAAAAATTCTCCTTATATCGTCGCTTTTGATTTTAGAGAAGAAGGATTTTTTAGCACTAATTATCAAATACTAGGAGCTAATATTCAGACGGGTGACAATGAGGTGATTCGAGAAGGAGAGACTTGGGCTTACCCAAATTACTCCGTCAATGATGAGCAAATGATTTTTGATTTACCTTACCAAGGCACGACTGTTTTGGGAAAAATAAATATCAATGCGAATAAAATTAGTGGCGATGCAGCTTCTGAAAACTTCCTTTTTCCAGATGGAACTATTGCTGAAAAATGGGGTGTTTGGTTTGCCACAGGCGAACGAGATTTGGTTGCTACGAATGAAATTAGATTGGCTGATTTGAATGGGAAAATCTACCCAAATCCATTTGATGAAAATTTGATATTGGAACTAGAAGCAACGCAAAATGAAAAGACGACGATTCAGATTTTTAATTTGTTAGGCCAATCTGTTTTTGAGAAAAATGTGGAAATAGCTTTTGGGAAAAATATATTTGATTTGAATTTGAAAAATTTGAATGCAGGGAATTATTTTATTCAACTGCAATTGGAAGAAGGAAATGTAATGATGAAAATCGTCAAAAAATAATACAACGTAGCGGGACTTTCTAAGTCCCGTAAAAAATACTCTCTTTGCTTACGGGACTTGATTTTAGCTTACGGGGCTTGGCTTTTGGTTTGCGGGACTTGACTTTTTGGTTTACGGGACTCGACTTTTGGTTTGCGGGACTTGACTTTTTGGTTTGCGGGACTCGATTTTTTGCTTACGGGACTCGGGAGAGTCCCGCTACGAGCTGTCAAGAAGTTGTTAAAAAATTGGAAAAACCGAATCTATGGCGTAATTTTAGACCGATTTAGAGAAATAATATTATTAATTCAATTAAAATATAATCTTAACATGAAAAAATTATTTTTATTTTTAGCATTTTTTGGATGCATCGCATTTTCTGCTAATGCTCAAAAAGCTTGTTGTGCAAGTAAACCAAGTGCAAAAGTTTGTGCTAAAGCTGCAAAAGCTGCTGCTAAATTTGCCTCTTTGGATGAGTCAATTGAGAGTAAAGTTTGTAAAGCATCAGGAACAGTATCTTATGTGAAAAATTACGTTTGTCCTGAAAGTGGAAAAATGACTTCTACACCAGTTCAATATGATGCTTCTACACAAAAATTTGTAAATGTTTCGCCTCAGAATGCAGAGCAAGGAGTTGGTGGTCAAAATGCAGATGCTGACATTAAAACTGTGAAAGCAGTAAAAGCTTCAAAGACTGCGAAGACTGCGAAGACTGCCAAAAAATCATGTTGCGCTTCTAAAGCTGGAAAAAAGAGCTGCTCAAAAAGTGCAAAAGTAGAGAACTAATTTTTAGTTTTTTGAAATCAAAAAAGGCTTTCAACTTAATTGTTGAAAGCCTTTTTTTTGTTCTCTATTCATTTATTAATTCCTCTCAAAATATTTTCCTCAGAAAAGAATTCGTGCGAAAAATATTTATTCACTAAATGCTCGGTGACTTGAGAAATATTTTTTGGTAAATCCTTTTTAGCGATCCAACTCACTTTTTTAAATTTATCTAACTCTTTCGACTGAGGTTCGCCTTTCCACTTTTTGGCAGTAAATAATAGAATCAACTCACTTCCCGAATCTCTCTTAAAAATGTGCAACAATCGTAAATGTTTTCTTTTGATTTTAACATTCGCCTCTTCATGACTTTCTCGAATAATTGCATCATGTGCAGATTCGCCTTCATCCACTTTGCCTCCGACAAGAGAAAAACCTCCGCCATTTTGTGCAGTCTTTTTTAAAAAAAGAAGTTTATCCTCTTTTTCCAAAATTAGTCGAACGACGACTGCTGTTTTTTGTCCATTCATATTTGAGGGTAAAAGTTGTTTTACAAATATATCTTAAAATCAAAGAATGTAAAGCCTAAAGAAAGGTATTTTGAGCATTTTCTCCATTTTTTTCACCATAAAAAGAGAGTAATTCACCATCTCCTAAATGCAATCCACCATTTCATATATAAAAGGTAGCTTAAAAAAAACATCTTTCCTTACTTTTATACTCTTACAATTTATACGTAAATCAAACAACTTGTTCATTTTAAACAGACAAAAAAATAGTAATCATGGATTTATTTGCTAAAATAAAAAATAATGCATCTGCGCTAGGACAATACGCAGAAAATGGAGGCGAAGGATATTTTATCGCTCCAAAATTAGAAGGCCCAATTGCCAATCGAATGATGTTCCAGGGAAAAGAATGTGTTTGTTGGAGTGTGAATAACTATCTCGGTTTGGCCAATCTCCCTGAAATTAGAAAAATAGATGGAGATGCTGCTGCTGATTGGGGATTAGCTTATCCAATGGGTTCTCGATTGATGACTGGAAATACTTCTGAGCACGAAGCATTGGAAATTGAGTTAGCAGAATTCGTCAATAAAGAAGCAACTGCATTGGTTAATTTTGGTTACCAAGGGGTAGTTTCAGCAATTGATTGTTTGGTTAATCGAAGAGATGTAATCGTTTATGATGCAGAAAGTCACGCTTGCATTATGGATGGCGTTCGATTACATATTGGAAAACGGTTTGCCTTCGAACACAACAATATTGAAAGTTTAGAAAAACGATTGCAACGAGCTACTAAAATAACTGAGGAAACAGGAGGAGGAATTTTAGTGATTTCTGAAGGTGTATTTGGAATGCGAGGAGATCAAGGAAAATTACGAGAAATTGTTGCTTTGAAAGAGAAATATGAATTTAGATTATTTGTTGATGATGCACATGGGTTTGGAGTTTTAGGAAAAACAGGTGCGGGTGCTTGTGAAGAGCAAGGAGTAATGGATGAAATAGATGTTTACTTCGCTACTTTCGCAAAATCTATGGCAAGTGTCGGTGCATTCTTCGCAGGAGATACTGCCATCATGCGATACATGAAATATAATATGCGTTCGCAAATTTATGCTAAATCGTTAGCCATGCCAATCGTAGTTGGTGCTAGAAAACGATTAGCTATGATAAAAAATGATACTACACAAAAAGAAAAATTGTGGGTAATCGTCAATGCATTGCAAGCAGGATTAAAAGAAAGAGGATTTGATATTGGAGATACGAATAGTTGTGTGACTCCAGTTTACATGAAAGGTTCTGTGCCAGAAGCACAAGCATTAGTTTATGATATGCGAGAGAACCACAATGTTTTTTGTTCCATCGTAGTTCCTCCAGTTATTCCGCAAGGAATGATTTTGTTGCGATTGATTCCAACGGCTTCTCATACTTTGGAAGATGTACAAATTACTTTGGAAGCATTTTCTGCGGTTGCTGTTAGATTGAAGGCTGGAGATTATAAAGTAGAAGCTGCGAATTTTTAAGCAGATGATACTGAATCTCTTTGTTTTTTGATATTGTTAAGGAACGGCATTTATTATTGAACGGTTCCTAAGTTAGTTACTCACAAGGTGACTCGAAATCACCTTGTGAGTTGTTAACATTATACTCCACCATTCAACTTATCTTGCAATGCTTTTAATTTATCCCAATTCCCTTTTGCAGCCAATTTAGCTTGCTTCGCCCAAGTAGATGGATTGTGCATTTTGAAACGATTACCTGCTTCTGCCAAAATACTTCGTAGTGCTGCAACTTTTGTTGCACCCAAGTCAGCAAAAGTTACAATCCCTGCATCATTTAAAAGAGAAGCTATTTTTGGCCCGATTCCTTCAATCTTGGTCAAGTTCTCTTGAGTAGATTTAGCAACTGCTTTTTTCGCAACTGCTTTTTTCGCAACTGTCTTTTTCGCAACTGCTTTTTTCGCAACTGTCTTTTTCGCAACTGCTTTTTTCGCAGTTCCTTTTTTCGCAGTTTTTTTCGTAATTGGAGCAGATAATTCCACTACTGAATTGACTGTTCCAAATGGATTATCAACAAATGCATCAGGAGTTGCATCGTTAGTCCACATGTGACCATCTACGAGGTAACGATATTCATATCGTTTATTAGTTTCTAATTTTAGTACAGTTTTGTATTCTCCTTTTTCAGCAACTAAAGCGATACCTTCCGCTGGATTCCAATCATTGAATTCCCCTACAAGTAAAACTTCTTTGCCACCTTGAGTCGATTCTTTTGGTAAGGTAAAAGTTACTTCACATTTGGTGTTGTCTTTTGAAAATTTTTTATTTAAGCTCATTTTAATAAGTTTTAAAGACTTTAATTTTTGATATAAAAGTTACCTAAATTAAAGTCTAATATGATTTGAAAAAAAGGTGTGAAATTATTGAGTACAAAAGTAAGCTAAATCTAATTTTACGCAATCTTTTATTCCTCTTTTTTTACGATAAGAAATTGTTAAAAGTTTTCAATTTATCAGATCAAATTTCCAAATCTTTCTCTAAATCCGAAAATTCCCTGCAATCCACCCGTATGAATTGCAACAATTTTACTGTCTTTTGGAAAGAAATCTTTTTTAATCAAATCAAAAATTCCGTAAAACATTTTTCCAGTATAAATTGGATCAAGTTGAATCTGGTGTTCCTGTTTGAATGAATTGATAAAATCTAACAGGGCAGGAGAGTGCTTTGCGTAGCCACCAAAATGGTAATCCGTTTGGATAGAAAAGTTAGAGTGATTTTCATTTGGGAAAAAATTAGTTAATAAATTTTGTACTTCTTTTTTCATAAAATCACCTTTCAATGCTGAGAAACCTAAAACGTGTGTATCTTGTTTTTTGGAGTGAATTAATCCTGCAATCGTTCCACCTGTGCCACAACTTGTACAAATAAAATTAGGAACAAAGTCTAACTGGTCTAATATTTCCCAACCCAATTCTGCACAACCTTGGAGTGCTAGTTGATTCGTTCCACCTTCGGGAAGAACATAACATTCTTCTATACGTATATCCAAATCAGATAACAATTTTTCTTTGAGTGCATACGCTTTTCTATCAACAAAATGTAATTGCATTTTGCAACTTTCCGCAAAAGATAACGTATAATTAAGAGGAAGGATTCTTTCCCCCCGAACGATTCCAATGGTTTTTAAATTAAATATTTTACCTGCTGCTGCGGTGGCAAAAATGTGATTGGAATAAGTTCCCCCAAAAGTAAGAAGGTATTTTTTTTGAGTTTGTTGAGCTTTGGCAATATTATATTTTAATTTTCGCCATTTGTTTCCTTGCAGCTCTTGATGAGTTAAATCATCTCTTTTGATCCAAAGTTGGATGTTTTTTTTATCAAAAAGAGAATGATGTAATTGCTCAATTGGTGAAGTATCTATCATTATTATATGGTGAAAATGGATGTTTTATAAAAAAAAATACATATTATAATAAAAAATATCCAATTGGCATCATTATTGGAATATTTAAATTATATAACATATATGTTATTCATATTTGTTTTAGAAACATAACCCCCCTTTTAATCTCAAAAAATAAAATACTACAGTTTTTTCTTTAACAGAAGTTACACTCTCTGATTAGAGCACTATTTTAAAACACTATAAATACTCCCATTTCATGAAAAAACTTAAAGTAAAATTACCCAATTTAAGAGTCAAAAGTATGACAACCTCTACACCTAGACAAATTAAAGCCAAATCACAAGATAAGGATGGAGGCTATACCTGGGTAGGATAATTCTGTTAAAAAAAGACTATCCTAAACCGTTACAAGAACAAAAGAAAGATTCCTGATTTAAATTCGAGAAAAAACTAACTAAGTAATCCGATTTGGGTTTCCTTTGAAAAGAGGAAACCCATTTTTTTTTAACTTTGATTGAACTATGACAAATTACAAATTAGAGTTTTAATTTTTTAGGATTAAGATAATTATGCTAAAGATTTACCACGCAGATTCAGTTATTTTTCGAGCGCAATATAAGTTGGAAGAACTCCTTCATTTTTTGCCTGAAAGTCTTCATGCAAAAGCATTGCGATATCGAATGCCACAAGATGCATTTAATTTTGTTTTGGGAAAATTGATGTTGAAAAATGGATTAGAAGAAATGGGATTGGATAATGATCTGGAAAAAATCCAATTCAATAAAAATGGAAAACCCTTTTTAGAAAACGTTTTTTTTAATATTTCTCATTCTGGAAATTATGTCGTTTGTGCAATCACCCAAGCTGGAGAAGTCGGAATTGATTTGGAAAAACCAAGAGACATTTCGCTCGAAGATTTTGAAATGAATTTTACTAAAAAAGAATGGACGAATATTACCACTCATTCTTTTCCTTTGAAAAAATTCTATTGGTATTGGGTGCGAAAAGAAAGTATTATCAAAGCACTTGGTGTAAATCTATCATACCTCAACAAGATTGAATTAGAATCGGGAAAAGATTTTTTTATCGAAAATGAGAAGCGATGGTTCTTAAAAGATTTGCATTTTGGGGACAATTGTTTTTTTGCCATTTGCTCAGAGGTAGAATTTGGAAAAGTAGAAATGATTAAATTTGAAATATGATTTTTTCGTAGCAGGACTTTTTAAGTCCTGTAGTAATTTCGGGACTTGAAAAGTCCCGCTACGATGCTTTAAAAAAGACTAAAATAGAAATATGGAAAAACCAAAAATAAACAGAACTCTCCTCCACATCGTTAGCCGATTCAGTAATTGGCAAGCTGCTGACATCGAAACTTCTTTCCGTGAAAACGATATTTACGCTAACCAAAATGACTGGTCAAAATTTATCAAAACCTTTTTGATGAGTTTGGGAATTGCATTTTTTGTTTCAGGAGTAATTTTCTTTTTTGCCTATAATTGGGCGAGTCTGCACAAATTTATTAAACTAGGATTGGTACAAGTTTTATTAATTGCGATGGTTGGCGTGGCAGTTTTTTCTAAGTTAAATAAAAATGTAAAAGGCATTATTTTGATGGGAGCGGGAATGTTGGTCGGCGCAATGTTTGCCGTTTTTGGACAAATATATCAGACGGGTGCGAATGCGTATGACTTCTTTTTTGGCTGGACAGTTTTTATTGCATTGTGGGTTTTTGTTTCCAATTTTGGACCGATGTGGTTGCTGTTTTTGGCGTTGATTAACATTTCTATTTGGCAGTATTTTGAACAAGTTTTAGGACGTGTGGACGAAATGATAATGTTGGATTTATTTTTTGTAATTAACATGTTATATTTGATTTCATTGAAGTTGTTAGCACATTTTGGAAAAATAAATTCAGTCCCAAGATGGCTAGAACGAATCATCGTTTTAGTTTCTGTTTCTTACTTGACTTTTAATTTTAGTGTCCAAATTTTTGATTTTCAAAGCATGTCAATGTTGACTTTTGGATTGGCATTGGTTGCTCTTCCTTTGGGAATATATTATGGCAAGCAACAAAAAGATACTTTTTTTATTGCGACGATTGGGTTGAGTATTATTTTGATTATTCTTTCTTTTTTAATCAAATCTGTGTTCGAAGGCGGAGAAGGACTTGGTGGATTTTTTATCATAAGTATTTATGTAATTGTAAGTATTTCAGGTTTGATTTTTTCAATTGTTAACTTAAATAAGCAATGGCATGGAGACACAAAATAACGTAAATAGTTTGTTACGAAAACTTCAAACGAAGTATGGAGATACTTTTTCTTTTGATCAAGTAGCGATTGAAAAAGAAGTTGATATTCAATCTTCCCAATTTTCAAATTTGGCGGTGAAGATACTTTCTGTGATTGGTGGCTTTTTAGGAAGTTTATTTTTTCTAGGTTTTTTGTTGGCATTGGGAATGTATGATACGCCTGCTGTGGCGTTGGTGTTGGGAGTGATTTTGATTATAGTTGCTCTGGGAATAGATCGAAATGAAACAAGTACATTATTGGATACGATAAGTATTTCTAATTTTCTGATTGGAGGTTTTTTGATTGGATTTGGCTTAGAAGAACAGCTGGGCGGCAATGATAATTATATAGCTTTAGTATCGATGATGGTTGCGACTATTTCTTTTTTCTTAGCCAAAGGATTTATGTTGAGGTTGATTTGTATGTTAATTTTTAATGGATGTTGGCTGTACATAATTGTTGATAATGGAATTAATTCAGCGTTTCATTTTCAACTAATATTTCTTCTCGCTGGATTTCTTTACCTCAGTTTTTATGAAGCAAAATTGATTTCAAAAAATATATTTTGGAATTTAGTTTATAAACCATTGCATGCTGGATTTTTACTCTCATTAAGTTTTGTATTGTTTTTATTGGCCAATAGTTGGAAAGTGGAAGTCTATTTTTTTAATAGTTGGATTTCGGCTGTTGTTATATTTTTAGCCAACCTTTTTGTTGTTTATAAAATTATAAAAGGACTAAAATTAAGCGATGGGAAAAATAAAATGTGGATTTATGGTTTAAGTGTTTTTGTTTTTTTACCTACGTTTTTGATGCCTTCGATTGGCGGAGCGATTTTAGTTTTGTTGACAAGTTATCACATTGGACACCGAGTAGGAATTGCTTTGGGAATGATTGGTTTAGTTTATTTTGGCATGCAATTTTATTATGATTTGAATTTAACACTTTTTACGAAGTCGATCATTTTGATGGTTTCGGGAGTGGTGTTTTTGAGTGCGTACTTTTTTTATAACATAACATTTACGGATGATCTAGTTAAGAATAAAGAACTCAATTAAGTTACTATTATTTTAAATAAGATTGGTGGGAGAACATAAAACGTCTAACGAAAAAGTTTTTTTCATGAAAAATATAAAAACGATTGTCATTCTTTTTAATCTATTTTGCCTCATTGGATATATTAATTGGGCGATTTTTCACAAAGAAAAAACAATCTCTGAAGGCACTTTAATGTTGTTTGAATTAGCCCCTCGTGATCCTCGATCATTGATGCAAGGTGATTATATGAATTTGCGATATGCCGCTGCTAACCAAGGAAGGACGCAAGCTGAATTATCCAAATTTGGATTTGGCGTAGTCACATTGGATACAAATAATGTAGTCAAATTGTTGCGCTATCAATTAACAAAAGAACCTCTAAGCAAAGGCGAATTTTTAATAAAATATGCGATACATCGAAGAGGAGTGAGCTTTGGTGCCGAGTCTTATTTTTTTGAAGAAGGAACGGCAGTACGATTTGAAAAAGCAAAGTATGGAGGTCTTCGAGTGGACGATGAAGGGAAAAGTATTTTGATTGGTTTGTATGATGAGACTTTTGATTTTATTGAGTTGTAGCCGTTTTTAAAAAAAAGATCATCATGGAAAATAATTTAAGAATAATTGTGAACATGAACTTAAAATATTAAAAGCTTATCAATTCATCCTAATCCAATCTACTTCTAAATGAAATTGCCCTTCCTGTTTCCCAGCAATTAAAAAACCAATTTGCCGCAAATCCATTGTGTCAAATTTCCCATAACCTGAATAAATTCTACCTCGAAAAGTAGGTTGAAAATCATCAACAGCCAACTCAATTTCTTTCCATTTATCCTTCTCCGTTGCGAAATCTAAAGAGTAAACGATACCATCAAAATTTTTAGAATTCCGCATTCTAAACTTGTAAGTTTTGCCATCACCTTTGACACGTAGTTTTATTTTTTTAAATTCTCTTTGATCAAAATTTAGAGGAGCAGCTCGAACAGAAGCGAACCCACCATTATTTTCCATAGATACATTTCCCGAAAAATCAAAAGTGTTTTCTTTTTCATCCCAAGAAATTTTACTTTGAGAAAGTCCACCCATCACGCCATCGTTGACGATTTGCCATGAGTCGATTTCAGTCGCTTTTTTAAATTCAAAGAGAGAATTGTTAGTCGTAATCATGGTTATTATTGATAAGGTGATTAAGAGATATTTCATAAAAGTAAAACACAGAGAGAGGAAATTTGTTTATGACCTCATTCCTTTTTCTTTCTTAAAAAGAAGAGTGAAAGCAAAAAAGGGTGAGGTGAAAAAACTAAAAATTGTCGGCTAAGACCACTTTATCTAAATTATTTAATAATACTTTTGCGGATATTTTTTTAACGAAAAAACAAACAAAATGAAATTTAAGTACCTACTTCTAGTTTTAAGTTTAGCATTTTTAGGAATGCCAAATGCGAATGCACAAGATGCCAAAGAATTAAAATTTGCAGAGATGGACAAAAGTCCAATGGATGCAGCACATTATCCACGAAGAGCTGCTTTTAAAAATTACTTGAGTGAAGATGATCCAGATCGAACGTTGAAAATAAAAGTGTTGTATTGTCGACCAAGCAAAAAAGGAAGAGATGTTTTTGGTGGATTAGAAAAATGGGGAACTGATTGGAGATTGGGTGCAAATGAAGCGACGGAAGTTACTTTTTATCAAGCAGTAGAAATTGGTGGAACCCATA
>Ga0114956_1002427_pt1 | contig 14626 bp, 12 predicted proteins | sample MaitaG_FD_87304 | JGI IMG/M metagenome (GOLD analysis project Ga0114956, IMG submission 87304) | Marine algal microbial communities from Maine, USA - Maine_Asex2 metaG | ecosystem: Host-associated > Algae > Red algae > Unclassified | place: Maine, USA | collected 2015-01-05 | reverse complement strand
AGGGTACAGGACTTAATGCAAATATGAAATTTTTAATGCTGCACTATGCTTTTGAAACTTTAGAGTTTGAAAAAGTAGAATTTCGTATTGATGAGCGTAATAACAAATCGCGTCGTGCTGTTGAGAAGTTGGGTGCAATACTAGAAGGTATTTTACGTAAAGACACTGTAATGAATGATGGCTTTAGACGCAGTACGTGTTGCTATGGGATTTTAAAAGAGGAATGGGTTAGTGTAAAAACTAAGTTACTAAACACTATAACAAAAAGTTAATGTCATTCAGAAGGACTGCAATGACTGAAGCATCTAGCTTATATATTTAAGATGCTTCGCTTCGCTTTGAATGACACTCTAATTTAGCTTGTCTGTTGTAACGTTTTATTTTTTTCTTTTAGAATCGCTAATTGCTTTTCTAAAAACGTAATCGCTTGTTCTGTTTTATAGCTCGATTTAGACGCGAACTCTTTTAAATCTTCTTTAAATTTATCTTTACCAGAAGTTGCTGCTTTAGATAAATCGTCTTTAACTTCTGTAAAGTCATCCACCAATTGATCTTTAATGGCAGCACCTTCTTTTTTAAGTTTATCTCTTGTAACGCTCCCTTTTTCTGGTGCTAATAATACACCTGCTGCTGCTCCTATAATTGCGCCCAAAACTAGGGCTCCTTTAAATTGAATCATATCTTTTTCTTTTAAATATTAAACGTGTTTATTTATATGTAGTAAAATCAACTAATTTGTTACAAACAAGTTTGGTGCCAAAGGCTTTTATGAAGAATTGCACTTTAGCTAGGATTATTTTTTAAAGCATAAATAGAAGCCATATTGAACGCATAAATGCGGTATAAAAAAAATCAATGTTTAGCACAACTTGCTTCTAAACAAACAATCAATCACACTCAAAACAATTCAAAAACGCTGTATTTAACTCCAAATCTTCAGAACCTTTTAGAATTGATTCAACCTTGCCTTGTTTTTGTATGATGTTATAGAATTGTATGGCATAATCTCTTATATCCTTTTTTCGGTTTTTAATTTTTTCAATAATTTCGGGTCCATCTAAATCTCTTATATTATTTGGCCAAACCTCTAAGGATTTTTCTAAGACTGAGTCGGTGAGTCGTTTTTGCAAAGTTTCAGCTTCTTGTATAAAAACTTGTTTTGGTGTTTGTAATAGAAAATACCTATCAAAAGGATATACGTAGCCTTCCATATAATCTATTTCCTTATCAAACGGTCGTAATTCTTTTACGATATTTTTATGCGATAACAGACTTGGTATAATGCCTTCGAGATTAATAAAGGCATTGTCTCTATCTCCTGCAATAGGAACCGCTTTATACGTACTGTCCAAATATTGTATTGCCCAAGCCCATTGCTTGGTATGTCGGTCCCAATCGCCAATTAGCATATCAAACAATCTGCTTCTTACTAAACGCTGTTCGTCTATGTGTAAACTATCTTTTAGTTTTAACTTTAATTCTTGTAAATCTTCGGTATCTATAATTTCAATGACCTTGTAAAGATCTGTATAATTAACTTTACTTTCCGTTTCAAATTCAAACAGATAGAGACGATTTCCAAAAGTGGCATTAAACTGATTTAATGCTTTCTGCTTTGGCACAAAAACCATTTGAGGATTTGTATGTAAAACCTTAGCGTAATCTGATAATTCTGCCGCCAGCATTGCACCAAAAGGGTGTTGTGCAGAGATACCATCTACGACAATATTTTCTAGATTTAGTGATTTTAAAATTTCGGGAATTAAGGCTTGTGCGTCTTTATTAACACTTCTCAGAGTGTAGGTTATGCCATCTGCTCCCAATAACCTCAATGAATGGGTCTGCTTACCTCCTCCTTCTTTTAGAATGGTCATTCCACCTTTTAAGGTGTCTAAAAAAACGATTGGTACTTTTACTTTTGCAGACCATGCCGCTCTGTACTGTTCTCCTTGAAAGATTTGCTTAATGTCGTCCGCTTTATATATATCGCTTGGTGAAACTTCTACTGAATCATAATCTCTAAAATTTGTGGTTTCAATTTCATTAATATTATAGATAATCGATTTAGAGTAGACTTTATCTGTGCTTCCAACAGACCAATAGAGGAGTACCACACATATTAAACCTAGCAAGCAAAGTAATGTTATTATCGTTTGTTTTAATCTCAATTATGTTGGTGTTTTTAATTAGTTAGCTTCTAGAAGCTAAGTTAGCTTTAAAAAAGATGTTCTTTTAATTGAAACAGATATTTTAAGGACTTAAATGAATATTACATTGAATATTACATTTTAATTTATAAGACAAACTCTAATTATTTATCTCACCAATTTAGCGACTATAGCTTTTACGGTAAGAATCTCTTTTGTGTGCTCTATACTAGGACCTGCAACCCAAACTGTTTTATAGGTGGCTTTTTTGGCTGCTTTTTCTGTGGCTTTCATTCCTATAGAAAAACGCACCATTTTCACCCATTTTTTTAGGCTCTTGTTTTTGTTGAGTAGATTTTCTATCCAAGTGGCTTTAGTTCCAATTTTCTGAACATATGGTGTGTTAATAACAGTACATGGAGTACCAGAAATTCGCTCAGTCATAACAATATCTTTTGCTCCATAATCTACACAGGCTTGTTTATATTCGTCAGTCACACCAGCTTCAACTGAGGCTATAAAAGGACTACCAACAGAAACGCCTGCGGCACCATAGCTTAACATTCTATCAATGTCTGCTTTGCAACCTACTCCACCAGCAGAAATTACAGGAATGGACAACTCTTTATGTAACAAACTTGTTAATTGCTCAGGTGTCAAGTTTCCTCTATGTCCACCTGCCTCGTTATTCACAGCAATGGCTGCATCTGCACCGAGTTGTTCAACTTTCTTTGCAAATTTTAAATCTGTAACATCACAAAAAACCTTAATACCTACTGCATGAGCTTGGCGAATTGTTTCTTCGGGACTCCCCAAAGATGTGATAATAAAATCGCAACCTTCTTCGCAAATAACTTCTAACTGGCCTTTGTATTTGATATTTGATTTGTTTACAATGAGATTAAATCCATAAGAACCACCATCAACCTTATTAGCCTTCAATTCTTTTATTGCGGCTCTTAGCTCATCTAAAGTTCTATAATTTAAAGCTGGAATACAACCAGCAATACCAGCTGCCATAGCTTCAGTTACCATAGCAACGTTAGAAACCAAAAACATAGGTGCTTGTATGATTGGGTATTTAATAGTTAAGAGTTGAGTTAGTTGGGTTTGCATAAATATATTTTTAGTATCGATTGCATTTTAAACTGTTCTTAAGCTAAAGCTTCAACAACACGCGTGCGCTTGATGTCGCAGTTTATTACAAACGTCAAATATACTATATTTTTATTATGCACGCATAACAGTTGTTATGGATTCTAAGGCTCTAATTGTAAAGGTCAATTCTGTTAAAGTTCTAAAAACGTATATTTAAATAAAATAAGCAATTAAAATACCTAAACAAATAGCGACTAGCTTTGACAAATTGAATTTATGGCCTTCACCAGTTTCAAACAAAATGGTTGTAGAAATATGTAAAAATATGCCAATGACAATAGCGTTTATAACATCTATATAATCGGGAAAAAAAGTAGTTGTGTTTGCTATAAATGTTCCTAAAGGTGTCATAGCGGTAAACACAACTAAGAAGCCTGTAATTTGAAGTTTCGTGTAACTAGATTGCAATAAAAAGGCAGTAATAAGAGCTGCTATTGGGATTTTATGAATTAATACACCAAAAACCATAGCGTTATGCTCATGTATAGGAAAACCTTCTAAAAAACTATGAATACATAAACTAATAAACAATAACCATGGAAACGCAGTATCATTTTTATGAATATGTACATGGCCATGTTCAGCCCCTTTAGAGAAAAACTCTAAAATAATCTGTAGTAGAATACCGCACATTATAAAGAGGCCTGTTTGCTTAGCTTCAAGATCTTCGTAAACTTCTGGCAGTAGATCAAAAAGTGTGAGTGCTAATAGAAAAGCACCACTAAAAGATAAGAGGAGTTTGGTAGAAACAGACTTTTTATTTTTAGTTAAAAAAGCAATGATTACGCCAATTATTATGGCTACAACAGGAAGTACATATTTAATCATCTGTGCGATTTACTTAAAGATCATAATTAAGCGTTCTGATGTTTTAGAATGGTATGGTCGTAATTTATAATCTCCAAAAATATCTAGTAGATAAACACCTGCTTTCTCAAATAACGTCTGAAAATCTTTTAATGTAAAAGCGCTTACGCGTTCTTGGAATTCATAAGTTTCACCATCAGCTTCAAAACGTATATCTTTTATAATGTAACCGTCTTTGATGCTTCGTTTTTGATGAAAATCAATCCCTTCAACCGTTTTTACATCTTCTGCTACGAGATTTTCGATGATATAATTGACATTCATAAAATCAATAACACCAAAACCAAATTCATTCAGTTCTGTTTTAATAGATTTAATAGTTTCTAGGTTACAATTCTGATCTTTAAAATAGCCAAAGCTTGTAAATAAGTTGAAAACCGCATCGAATGTATCTGGATAAGGTTTACTCATATCGTGTATATCGAACTTAAGTGAATCATTTTCAAACTGTTTAGCATATCTTATACTTTGCTCAGACAAATCAGCACCAATAACATCATAGCCTAGTTTATTAAGATAAACCGAATGTCTTCCTTTGCCACAGGCTAAATCTAAGATTTTACCATGCTCAGGAATGTTAAGGTAATCAGTGAGATTGTCCATAAACGATTGCGCTTCTGTATAATCTCTATCTTTATATAGTATATGGTAATAAGGTGTGTCAAACCAAGATGCGTACCATTGTTTAGTTGATTTAGTCATAACATTTCCTGCGAAAGCAGGACTCTCTTTTAAATTAAACTAGCTGTCATCACGGAGTCGAAGGACGTGATAATCTACTTATTATTAAACAGATTGCCACTACTTTGTATCAAAGTTTCGCAAAGACATGTCCTATTTCTATTTTAGGATGTCATCCTGCAAAAATAGTGTAAATTTGCATTCTATTTGCTCGCTAAGCGAGATTTGAAATAAGTTATACATCTTACAGCTGATGTTGTTTTAATTAATTCTTAACGCGCTTACTTTAAGGTATTTTATTTAGCACATGGACAATAATTTCAAAATGGTAGCCAAAACTTTATATGGCTTCGAAGATATTTTAGCAAAAGAACTGACACAACTCGGAGCAATACGTGTAGAGAAAGGCGTGCGAAATGTGAGTTATGAAGGTGATAAAGGCTTTATGTACAAAGCTAATCTTGGACTTAGAACTGCGATTAAAATTCTAAAACCTATTCATTCTTTTAGAGTTACTAGAGAAGACGATTTATATAAGAACGTTAAAAAAATGAAATGGGAAGATTACCTAAAAGCTACGGGTTCTCTTGCTGTTGATGCTACAGTGCATAATAGTGTATTTACCCATTCTCAGTACACAGCTTTAAAAACCAAAGACGCTATTGTAGATCGTTTTAGAGATATTGATGGCACACGACCAGATGTAGATTTGCGTTTCCCAGATTTAAAAATCAATGTACATATAGATCGTCAGCGTTGCACCATTTCATTAGATACTTCTGGTGAATCTTTACACAGACGTGGTTATAAAACGGCTACCAATATTGCGCCAATTAATGAAGTACTTGCTGCTGGACTTATTATGTTGAGTGGTTGGGATGGTCAAACCGACTTTATGGACCCAATGTGTGGTAGTGGAACCATGTTGGCAGAAGCTGCGATGATTGCCTGTAATATTCCTCCAAACCTAATGCGAAAGGAATTTGCTTTTGAACGTTGGAATGATTGGGATGTAGAATTATTCGAAAAAATTGAAGAGTCTTTATTGAAGAAAACACGAGATTTTCATCATAAAATAATGGGTTATGACAAATCGCCTTCTGCTATAGCCAAGGCCAAAGAAAATATTAAGAATGCGCATTTAGATGAATTTATTCATATACAGCACGAAGATTTCTTTAAAACGAGAAAGTCTGGAGAAGAGAAATTACATATGGTTTTTAATCCACCGTATGGTGAGCGTTTAGAAAATTTAAATGTTGAAGAATTCTACGGAAATATAGGCACAACATTAAAGCATGGTTATCCAGGTACGAATGCTTGGCTAATAACATCTAATCTTGAAGCTTTAAAGTTTGTAGGTTTACGTCCTTCTCGCAAAATAAAAGTCTTTAATGCTAAGCTCGAAGCGCGTTTGGTGAAGTATGAGATGTATGAAGGTAGTAAGAAGGCTAAAAAACAGTAAGTCAGTTTGCAGTCGCAGTCTCAGTGGCAGTCGCATTTTTAAGTGTGTGAAAATTTGAATTTTTGGAAACCGAGAACCCTAAATTCTAACATTCTAGTAGTTTAACGCTCTAAATCCTCTAATTGCAAATTATAATCATACTGTAAATCCTCATGCAAAACATCAATCTTTTTCTTGATGGATAGTATTTGTCTTTCATATAGATTACTCAAGGTTGTATTTCTATGAATTGAAGGTTTAAGTTCATTTAACTGTTCACAGAAATAGAGCAACAATTCAACTTCTGTAGATTTATTTAAAGAATAGCGGCTATAAACTCTTATTTGCCTTAAAATCTTTCTGATAGTTTTCTTCATGTAGAAATAGCTATCTGTGTTTATGCCTTCAAACAATTCATCTAAAGTTGACTTTACACTAGCTATATAGCCGTCTTCGTCGTGAGACTCGAATAACAAGTACGTAAGTAATGCCTTGTTTTCTTTTTTGAATTTTCCTAGGCGTAAACACAACTCGAGTAAGTCCTCCTTAGGTAAGTGTTTTAGTTCCTTCTTAATGGTAACGATAGATTCAATCTTCATGTTAAAATTTATAATTACCCTTTTTTATAAAGCGCACAAGCTAATAGATACAGCAATGCCCTCTAAATGGCTTAATATAGTAATACGTAATTTAGATTTTTCGGGTTTTGTAAGCATAGGATTTTTGGTTATAAATATAAAAAAATCCATCGCTTAACTGATGAACTTGGACTTATTTATGTAGACTTGATTATCGCAATTGTGGAAAATCACTAGGGCTCATTTCGTGCATAACATCATAAACGGCTTCAAAAATATCTTCTACAGAAGGTTTGGAAAAATAATCTCCATCAGTACCATAAGCTGGTCTATGTGGTTTTGCAGTAAGCGTTTTTGGTACACTATCTAAATACTCAAATGCATTTTGCACATTCAATATTTGATCTAACATGTATGCTGAAGCTCCACCTTTCACATCTTCATCTATTACCATAACACGGTTGGTTTTGGCTATACTTTTTACGATATCGTGATTTAAATCAAAAGGTAGTAAGGATTGTACATCAATAATTTCTGCATTCACACCAACTTCTAATAATTCTTTAGCGGCTTGCTCTACCAATCTAAGGGTTGAGCCGTAAGATATTAAAGTAATATCTTCTCCTTCTGTAATGGTTTCTACTACTCCAATTGGTGTTTAAAATTCACCAATATTACTTGGCATTTTCTCTTTTAGTCTATAGCCATTTAGGCATTCTACTACTAAAGCTGGCTCATCACCTTCTAGCAACGTGTTATAGAATCCCGCAGCTTTTGTCATATTTCTAGGTACTAAAACGTGTATGCCTCTAATGAGATTTAAGACTCCTCCCATTTGTGAGCCCGAATGCCAAATACCTTCTAAACGATGACCACGAGTTCTTACTATCAGTGGCGCTTTTTGGCGACCCTTTGTTCTATATTGAAGCGTGGCCAAATCATCGCTCATAATTTGAAGCGCGTACATAATATAATCTAAATACTGTATTTCTGCAATGGGTCTTAAGCCACGCATTGCCATACCAATACCTTGACCTATTATGGTTGCTTCTCTAATACCAGTATCTGCAACTCTTAATTCTCCAAATTTTTCTTGTAATCCTTCTAAACCTTGATTAACATCACCAATATAACCTGCATCTTCTCCGAAAATTAAAGCCTTAGTATTTGTACTGAAAATGACATCAAAATTATCTCTCAAAATTACACGTCCATCAACTTCTTCTGCATCATTTGCATAAGCTGGTAAGACTTCTTTTTGGTACATGGCTTTATAAGTAGATTCGCTGTATAGGTGCGAACTGTAATTTAGTTGACTCGTTTCAATATACGTACTAATCCAATTTTGAAGTGCTACTTTTTCAGGAAATTCTTCAGATACAACATAACGCAACGCTTTTCTTGTAGCAGATAGTAAGTCTCTGCGTAAAGGCTCATCAATACTGTCTAGGTCATTTTTTAATTTGGTAATAAAAACACCATTTGCACTAGCTTTAGCCAATTTATCTAATAATGAGATAGCGCTTAGCTTTTCTGATTTAATTGGTTTTATAAATGATGCCCAAGCGGCTTTTTTTCCTTCTCTAACAGATTTCTTTATACTGCGTTCTATTGCGATTAATTCATCATCAGTAGCAATATTATTCTCAATGATCCACTTTCGCATTTGCGCATTACAATCGTATTCAGTTTCCCAAGCTAAGCGTTCTGCGTTTTTATAACGCTCGTGAGAACCAGATGTAGAATGCCCTTGTGGTTGCGTAAGTTGTTGCACGTGTATTATTACTGGTACATGTTCCTTTCTAGATACTTGTGCTGCACGTTGATAGGTGTCTATGAGCTCAGGATAATTCCAACCGTTTACTCTAAAGATTTCATATCCGTTGGTATCTTTTTCGCGTTTAAATCCTTTTAAAACTTCAGAAATATTTTCTTTAGTGGTTTGGTGCCTAGCGTGTACTGAGATTCCGTATTCGTCATCCCAAATACTTATAATCATTGGAACCTGTAAAACACCAGCAGCATTTATAGTTTCAAAGAACAAGCCTTCACTAGTACTTGCGTTGCCAATAGTTCCCCAAGCAATTTCATTTCCCTTTTTAGAAAAATTTGTGGTATCTATACCCTTAACATTTCTATAAATCTTAGACGCTTGCGCTAAACCTAGTAATCTTGGCATTTGTCCTGCTGTAGGTGAGATATCTGCGCTAGAATTTTTTTGTGCTGTTAGATCTTTCCATTCTCCGTTTTCATCTAAACTATGTGTTGCAAAATGCCCTCCCATTTGGCGACCTGCTGACATTGGCTCTTCCTTTAAATCTGTATTGGCATAAAGACCAGCAAAAAACTGCTCAATAGTTAATGCTCCAATAGCCATCATAAAGGTTTGGTCTCTATAATAACCAGACCTAAAATCACCATTTTCAAAAGCTTTCGCCCAAGCAATTTGCGGTACTTCTTTACCATCACCAAAAATCCCAAACTTGGCTTTACCAGTTAACACCTCTCGTCGTCCTAGCAGACTACATTCACGACTTGTCACCACAAGCTTATAATCTTTTAAAACCTCTGTTTTAAAATCATCGAATGTAATTTCTGTTTTAGACTGGGAATTAGGATTCATATAGGTGTGAATTGTGTCTTGCAAATTTAGTGAATTTAGAGAGGTTCTGCAAGAGTCAAAACTGTTATGATTTTAAGTAATTACCAATAAATCAACACAGAATCAATGAATTTAATAAAATAAACTAGTTTTTTAACTATTTAATAAGAATTTATTAATACCATTTTCGTCTAAACAAACCCAATAAGACTTGTGGGTCTACAGATATTATAAAACGAATACGTTGGTCGTAATTTGGCTGGGCAATTTCCCAACCTAAGTTAGAGTAAATAGGAAGGTAAATTTCTAAATAGTCTTCTACTAGATTAAGTCTAATACCAGAATCGTAAACAAAATTAGCGCTACTAAATTTATCTTTTACCAGACCTAAATCTCCATAAGCTTGTATGTATCTCCAAATGGACGTACTAAAATTAGCAGTTGTAATCCACTGATTGGCAAAAGCAGTTTCTAATTGCGATTTAAAACCACCTTCTGCAACTATTAATTGTTGGCTAAACAAACCATCAGCTTCAGAACGCCCTAAATAGTTAAGATCGAACAAATAATCGGTTGGTCTGTCTAAAGCAAAACTAAAAAAGTTTGAGTTTGGATCTGAGTTATTATTTAAAAATAGACCTGCATATAACCTAAAGTTTATATTTCTATTACTTTTGGTAAGTTTTCTAAACTCGTAACTAGCAGCAACTTTACTAAATTGATTTGCCAACTGAAAATCTGTAGTAAATCTAGAAAAATTAATAACTCCAGGATTAGAGTGAGCATATCTTATATTAAAGACGCCATAATCTGGCTCATCTAATTGCTCAATAATGGCATTACTCCCTAATTTTCTTTTAATACTTACATAGCGTGCTGTAATTCTATCTATTTGATTTTTTCTGAAATCGCTATCATCTCTAAAGCTAAAAGTAACCGATGGCCTTATTCTTGTAAAAAAAGCATCTTGTGCAAACGACCGGTAACCTGCCACTACACCATAAGTAATATCAAATAGATTCTGATTCTCTAAATTGTGAGAGTAAAAAGCACTCAAACCTCCTGTAAAAGATTTTGATCTTGTGGCATATTGCGGTGAAAATCTATAATTTAAACGTTTTCTTAAAATCGTTTTATTATAAACTTTTGTACCAAGTGTTAAACCATCGTAAATATTATTAAATTCCACCAAAGGCATAAGAAAGACCTGATTGTAATAAGGGTCTTCAATATCTTTAAATAGTCTAATTTGTAAAGGTTTATTTTTTAAAAACGATCCCTTTACAGACCTGTAATTATCGCGCTGATTAAATTCGGGCACTGTATTGTAATAATCGAGTGCAAATTTCTCGGTGTTGTCTTTCTTTAAAGTTATGGTTTTTGATTCTTTAACATCTTCAATCCATAATTTTCCAATAACTGAATCATTAGTCAATTTATATAAAGGTACAGGCATACTGTTTTTACGCTTGTTTCTTATGGTGAGTATTGTAGAATCTTCAGTAGATTCTAGCGACTCAATTTTAAAATCAATTTTTTTTCTAGAGTTTACGTAATCTGTAAAAAACCAATCAATATTTTTAGATGTTTTAGATTTTAGATACGATTCAAAATCAGCTATGCTTACCGATTTAAGCTTATATATGTCAAGAAAAGACTTGATTTGTTCCGAGAGTTCTAGCTTATCAGTGAATTCATCTAGGTAATTAAGTCCGACACCAGCTTTGTATTTACCTGCTATGTTGGCATTAAATTTTGTTAAAGAATCTTTTGAAATTGTTAAAGGCTGATCTTTATTTTTCCTCGCAATTTCCATAGAGTAGAGAAAATACTGAAAATTAAAATCTAAGTCTGCAGCATGAAATGCTCTTACTCCCCAAACATCTGCCAGAGTTCCTAACATTTTCATTCTAGGATAATAATCATTTACATATTTAATCATATAATAAATCTGTAAACCATCACTTAACCAATGATCCTTCCTTGGGTTTAATAGTAACACATTATCCAAATATTTTTTTAGCGTTGTTTTAAGCAGTTTTAATTCGTATTGAAATTCGTCTGGAAATGGACGTAAAAAATCTGGTAGTTGGTTTAAACCATAAAGTGGGTTTTTATTATAATCTATACTTGATATTAATAACTTTTTATGAGGATATGCGCCTAAATTATCAGTTAAGAAGTTTGTTATTTTATCTGTTAAAATCGCTTTATCAGCACGAGCTAAACCTCTCTCGTCTAAATTAGAAATTAAAGTAAAATCGTCTGTTTGTATGGCACTATATTGTGGCAATTTTTTTAAAGACAGATAGGTTTCCCTTCTATCCGTTCCGGTGAGTAGTGTCGTTTGTACTCTAGTTGTGTAGTCTATATTTCTTGCAAGAATATTAAGCTCTGAAGTTGCTCTATAATTAATAGGATGGCTTATGGCTATGCTTATATCAGCTATAGGTACAAACTGGTCATCCAAATTTTTATTACTATAATAATTCCATTTCCCATTATAAACTGCTGGTGTAATATACCAATACTTCAGTTCAAAATCTTTTGTTTTTGTGTAGCCATAATCTGTAAATTCTGCATCTGGTAAAACTAGGATATAGCTTAGATTTAAATGATAAGATTCCCCTGGTAATAAGGTGTTTGCTAAATTAACTTTAATGACATCTGGATATTCCTTTAGATACTTAAATTCTAATCTAGTGTTACTTATACTGTCCGCTATGGATGTGACTAAAGTGAATCCTCTTTGCTCACTTTTTGCTAAATGAAATTTGGTACTAAACTCTTCTTCAAATCGTTTTGCTAATGGTGTAGATTTGCTGGAGTAGCTATTATTCCAATCGTGCAAATAGATTTCCTTTAGATTATCATTGGTAGTATTCTTATAAACTATAGACTGCGAAATAGAAATTGTTTTAGTTTCTACATCTACATAGGCGTCAATATCAATTTTGTTTTGAGCAATTAGTATTGCACAAAAGCAGAAGAAAATAATCGTTATTAATACGTTCTTTATCACTTACTAATTACGAATTTATGGGACTTTAGGTTTGAATCTTTGCAAATTAAAAAATATAAACCATTCTGTAAATGAGACAAATCGTAGCTTTGAGTTGAACTAGAGTCTGAATGAATTGTTGTAATACGCTTTCCTGAAGTATCGTAGATATAGAAAGTAGTATTTAAAAGTTGAGGCGCATAAATATGGATTACCAAGTTTGAATTTATTATAGTTTTTTCTAAAGAAAATCCGTTAACCACTTTGTTCTCATGGATACTTAAAAGCGTTGCGTCAGTTTCTAGACGTATAGTAACAGGTAGATGATCACTAAAATTGTGTAAGGCATCTCTAACTTCAAAAGAAAACTCAGAACCTGGAACAGCACAATTTGACGAATTAATAGCACTATTATAACATGCAGATAAACCATTGTTACCATAAACTTGATATGAATTTGGCACATAAGTTATATTGGCTGTGTTTAGCATATTTTCAGAAGCTAGAATAAAATCAAAACGATCATCGAAACCTCCAGTTGTACCTCCCATACCAGATTGGGTGCGTGTAGATTGCGTAAACACATCTACAAAATTAGGATTGTTGCTCCAACTCCCAACACGATTGGCAAGATCTACAAACGTTATAGCATTACTATCGTCTAATAATTCTTGAAACGCTGATTCTGAAGCGGTATAGACATTGAGGTCACCTCCTAAAATCACATTAGTATCTATTGGTAAAGTGTTGAGATAATTATCTAATTCTACAACCATTTCATAACGACGCTGTGCATTAGCACTTCCGTTAGACGCTTTAAGATGGCAAACAATAACGTAAATCTCTATTGGGTTAATCGCTTGGTCTGTAGTATTTAATTGCAATTTATAGACGTTAAAATCCCTTAAATCGGTAGGTACAATAATTTCTTCTTCTAAAATAAATTTAGTACTATCGTAATAAATTAAGTTTTGCAAATCATTTTGGTCTTCACTAGAATCATCAGATGTATTAGAGATATAGGTCGCCATTTCAAAATTAGCATTCAAAGCTGTTCTTACTGAATTTAGGATGTTATTCGCACCTGTGGCATTATTTAATTCACAGACTAAAAATAAATCGGGTTGGTAATCTGTTAGAATAAATTCTAAATCGTCTTCTCGATTAGGTACAGCATCTTCTAAGGGATAATTTAAAAGATTATAGAACATTACCTTAAAAGTTTCTTGTGCAGAAACATTTAATATAGTCAAGAAACTAACTATTAAAACACCTAATATTTTCTTCTTCATAGCGTTGAATATAAAATATTGTATTCTTAAAAATTAGGACTAAAGCCAGATTCTTTATAGAAATTATTGAGTATATTGATAACCTCGTCTCCAGAATCTACAAGATGAATTAAATCTAAATCTTTTGCACTAATATTACCAGCTTCTAGGAGCGTATTTCTTACCCAATCCATAAGACCTCCCCAAAATTCTTTGCCCACTAAAATAATAGGGAATGTTTCAATTTTATGAGTTTGAATTAGTGTAATTGCCTCAAAAAGTTCATCTAAAGTTCCGAAACCTCCTGGCATTACTACAAAGCCTTGCGAATATTTCACAAACATTACTTTGCGCACAAAGAAATAGTCGAAATCTAGACTCTTATCGTTGTCTATGTATGGATTATCATGCTGCTCAAAAGGCAAATCAATATTTAAACCTACAGACGTTCCACCAGCAATATGTGCTCCTTTATTACCAGCTTCCATAATACCTGGTCCACCACCTGTAATCACTCCATAGCCTTGATCTACTATTTTCTGAGCAACTTCTACGGCAAGTTTATAGTATTTGTGATCTGGTTTTGTTCTGGCTGAACCAAATATAGACACACAAGGTCCTATTTTACTTAATTTCTCATAACCATTTACAAACTCTCCCATGATTTTAAAAATCGCCCAAGAATCATTTGTTTTTATTTCATTCCAACCTTTATGTTTACTTTCTTTCCTCATAAAATTATATAATTGAATCTAACATTAAAAAAACCATATAAGTATATGGCTTTATTTTATAATTGCAGACCAGCAAATTTAAACTAAAATGGGAGAATTAAATCTATATTAACAAAAAAAATAAGCGCATAGATTGAAAATCT
>Ga0114956_1002426_pt1 | contig 14626 bp, 6 predicted proteins | sample MaitaG_FD_87304 | JGI IMG/M metagenome (GOLD analysis project Ga0114956, IMG submission 87304) | Marine algal microbial communities from Maine, USA - Maine_Asex2 metaG | ecosystem: Host-associated > Algae > Red algae > Unclassified | place: Maine, USA | collected 2015-01-05 | reverse complement strand
TGAGTGCCTTATGAGGCGTTATTTTACCGCATAGCCTTAGCTACGTGGAAAAATCACAACAATTAAGTCACCAAAAGAATGACAGAGAATTGTTAAGTTATTTTTGTCAGACTACTTATGTTGTTTTATTATAGTGTGAAACAAAAGCAATGTGATGTTAATATTAAACCAATATGTTTACATCGCTAAAAATATTAAAAATCAAGAAATGAAAAAGATAGTTGTATTAACGGGTGCTGGTATTAGTGCCGAAAGTGGAATAGCCACCTTTAGAGGAGCAGATGGATTGTGGGAAGGACATCGCATTGAAGATGTTGCTTCACCCGAAGGATGGGCAAAAGACAATGAAATGGTACTCGACTTTTATAACATACGTCGTCGCCAAATAGGAGAGGTGAAACCCAATGAGGGACATTTTGGATTGAAAGCTTTAGAAAAAGAATTTGATGTGCAAATCATTACACAAAATATTGATGATTTACACGAAAGAGCAGGTTCTTCAAACATCTTACATTTACACGGAGAAATCACCAAGGCTCGAAGTTCTGTCGATCCAAACTTAGTTTATGACATCGGATATAAAGACATCAACTTAGGAGACAAATGTGCCCAAGATTCTCAGTTGAGACCGCATATCGTTTGGTTCGGAGAAGCAGTTCCGATGTTAGATCCTGCCATCAAGTTGTGTCGTCAGGCAGATATACTAGTCATCATTGGTACCTCATTGGTGGTTTATCCCGCAGCATCGTTGGTGCGCTATGTCCCTACAAATACCCCTGTATATATCATAGATCCCAACATCTTAGAAGTGCATATACCCAACTTAACCAAAATAACAGAAGGGGCTTCGACAGGAGTAGCGAGACTTAGGAAGTTACTTAAGTAGGTAAACAAAAATAATCGACACTCTATGACGGCCTCTTTTTCTGCTAGACTTCGTTAAAAAATATTTACGTAACTATGGCTATGCAAAGATTTTTTTCCTTGTCTAGAAAAAAACAACCATCGTCAACAGTGTCGATTGTTTTTATTAACCTACTTATATAAAACCTACTTGTTTATTCTTCTAGGAGATTTGCTAAGAACGTGTCTATCTAAATAGGTATTGTCATTAAACATAATCGACAAACCTTCTTCCAAAGTCAACAAAGGTCTGTCCAATAGTTTTTTCATTCGATCAATATTGGGTAATCTTCGTTGCATATCTCCTTCTGCAAGTGGGGGTAAAAAGACAATTTCTGATTTTGAGTTGGTTAATCGGATAATGATTTCTGCCAACCTCAAAACAGGCACCTCTATGTCATTTCCCACATTGAAAACATCGTTGATAAACAAATCATTGTTCACCGCATTGTTACAAGCCGCAATATTATCGCCAATATAACAGAAAGTCCTACTCTGCAAGCCATCTCCATAAACGGTAATGGGTTGATTATTCAACGCCATCCTCATAAACTTGGAAATAACGAAATCGGTATTTTGTTTTTGACCATAGGTATTGAAGAACCTAAAGATGGTATACTCCAAACCAAATTCTTGATGGTATGAACGAACGAAGGATTCACCTACATTTTTGACCACTGCATAAGGCAAGCGAGAATTTAATGGTGTACTTATTTCATCTTGAGGAAATTTGATGGATTCCCCATAGACCTCCGAAGAAGACGCATAAAAAATTCTTTTTACACCAGTATTTTTAGAGAGATGCAATACATTTTTTATCCCTTCGATATCCTCCAAGACCGAAATAGGAGATTCCAAAGTCCGATCAACCCCAACTACTGCTGCATAGTGAAATACATAGTCAAACTTATTGGAAAGCATAACTGGTTGTAAGTCATTAAAGTCATTAATGTCACATTTAATGAACTTGCAATTTGGATATTGATTGCTATCAGGAATATTGGCTTTATAGCCAGTAAGTAGGTTGTCTAATAAGACCAATTCATTTTTAGGATCTTGAACCAAAACATCTGCCAATGAACTCCCAATAAAACCAGCTCCTCCTGTAATAAGTATTCTCGCCATAATTAATAGACCTTTTAAAGAATACAAAGATACAAAAGTTGATTGTTATAGGTTGAGTCCCACTCAATTAAGGGGACGAAATTATTTTAAAAAAAAACTTCAAAATGCTAACTTTTTTGAAGTTTCATCGTAAAACGGTACTAACGGAAAATGCCATGATTTATTAAAGTGTTTGATAATCAACGTTTTACGTTTTTATTCTCATTTCAAAATAGCTGTAAATCAGTAATTTGTATATTTTGATTTGGGTTTTAGTTTAAAATTATTTTACATAAATCTTCTTAAAATTCCCTTTTATCATGCGTGAATTTTACGTTATTGTTTTTTCGTTATTCCTGTTTTTGTCAGGAGCAACTCTTGGGCTTAATGCACAGTGCTTGGCCTCAGCCGGTGTAGATGATCACGTTTGTGGTTATGTTTATCAATTAAATGCCTCTGGTTCTTCGGGTAATGGTGTTTGGTCTAGTGAGTTGGCAAGTTTTTCAACTCCCAATAGCCCCATTACGGAAGTTACAGTCCCAGAATATGGATATTATCAGTTTACTTATACGCTGACTGATCCGAGTTGTGCAGGTACTTCAGACAACATCATTATTGAATTTGGTGGAGAACCGTCACCCGCTAATGCTGGAGAAGATGTTACAGTTTGTGGGCTTGTTGCTAGTTTGAGCGGAGCGGAACCTTCTGTAGGTCATGGTACTTGGGTGAATAGTAGTTTCTATATCAATCCATTTTCTCCAACGACTGATGTTGTTGCAACCGATTATGGTACCTATGATTTCATTTGGCATGTTACCAATTGTAATTGTCCCCATAGCAATGATACAGTAAGGGTGACTTTTACAAATCCCAATAGTTTTCCAACGACGCCTTATGCAGGACCCAATCAAACAGTTTGTAGTGATTTGGTTCAATTAAATGCAAATGCTTTGGTGTCTGGAACAACGGGTTCGTGGTCAGGACCAGGAATATTCTCTGACGTAAGTAATCCAAGTACAACGGTTAATTTAAACAACTTAGGTTCTACAAGTAGTTCTTATGTGTTTACTTGGACAGTATCTAACGGATGTAGTTCGGCAAGTGATGGAGTAGAAATAACTTATAATAGCGATTTGGCGAATGCCGACGCAGGAAAAGACAAAGATGTATGTGGTTTTGAAACAATGCTCGAAGGAATCAAACCTTTTGAGTGTTCTGGTTTTTGGACGGCAATTGGTACTGGAGCAACTATGAGTACGCCTTCTTTCCCAGCAACAATGGTTACGGCTTCTGGTCCTGGGACTTATGGTTTTGTATGGAATTTAACTTGTAGTGGTTGTGAAGATACTGACACGGTTTATGTAACATTTTATCAGCAACCTTCTACTGCTTTTGTTCAATCAATGCCCAATTCATTGTGTAGCAATTCTACCTTATTAGAAGCACAAAATCCAGCATTCGGAACAGGTATTTGGTCTAGTCCAAATGCAGGAGTCGTTTTTGAAGATGCTTCTGATAATAGTACTGTCGTAACTATTCCTTCGGATGGAACTTATACTTTTACATGGACAATTAGCAGCGAGAACAGTGTTTGTAAAGGCTCTTCTTCTTCTGTAACAGTAGTATTTGGTGGGGCAGCATGTGAAGTGCCTGGCTGTACCGATGCTTTTGCTTGTAACTATAATGCATCTGCCAACTTAAACGATGGTAGTTGTGTATATGGAGTTGTTGGTTGTCCAGATCCTTGTAATGCTGTTTTGGGTTGCAACGATGTATCTGCCAATAACTATAATCCTTTGGCTACCTGTAATGACGGAAGTTGTATCTATACTATTTTAGGTTGTACCGATGTAAATGCTTGTAACTATGACTTGAATGCAACTACGGACAATGGAAGTTGTGCCTATGGAGTTGTAGGTTGTCCAAATCCTTGTAATGCAATATTAGGCTGTACCAATCCTTTAGCAGATAATTATTCTCCTTTGGCGACTTGTGACAGTGGAAATTGTACCATCTCTGGCTGTACCGATGCTTTTGCTTGTAACTATAATGCAAATGCGAACAGCAATGACAACAGTTGTACGTATGGTGTAGCCGGTTGTCCAAATCCTTGTACCGCTGTTTTAGGTTGTACCGATCCAACAGCCAACAACTACAATGCATTGGCGACTTGCAACAACGGCTGTACTTATACAGTTGGCGGTTGTACCGATCCAACAGCTTGTAACTATAATGCGAATGCGAACAGCAATGATGGCAGTTGCAATTATGGTGTAGCTGGTTGTCCAAATCCTTGTACCGCTGTTTTAGGTTGTACCGATCCAACAGCCAACAACTACAATGCATTAGCGACTTGCAACAACGGCTGTACTTATACAGTTGGCGGTTGTACCGATCCAACAGCTTGTAACTATAATGCGAATGCGAACAGCAATGATGGCAGTTGCAATTATGGTGTAGCCGGTTGTCCAAATCCTTGTACCGCTGTTTTAGGTTGTACCGATCCAACAGCCAACAACTACAATGCATTGGCGACTTGTAACAATGGTTGTAACTACTCAATAAGTGGTTGTACCAACGCATTTGCTTGTAATTATAATCCTGCTGCAACCATTGATGATGGTAGTTGTATCACTACGTTTGGTGGAGTGGTTACGACTTCTAATACCAGCACCACTATTTGTGTTGGAGATGGTGTTGCAGATAATATCAATGTCTCTATTACAGGGAACATTGGAGCAAACAATCAATGGGTTATAACCGATACTGATTTAAACATATTAGATTTACCAGGCGTATCTCCATTTAATTTTGAAGGAGCTGGTGTTGGCGTTTGCTTGATTTGGAATGTTGCTTATTCAGGTATCATTAATGGATTGACAGTAGGAAGCAATGCCAATAATTTACAAGGCTGTTATTCTTTGTCAAATTCTATAAGCATAACAAGAATCAATTGTACTGTAAACGGTTGTACCGATCAAACGGCTTGTAACTATAATCCAAATGCAAATACCAACGATGGCAGTTGTACGTATGGCGTAGCTGGCTGTCCAAATCCATGTAATGCAATTCTGGGTTGTACCGATCCATCAGCCAACAACTATAATCCATCAGCGACTTGTAACAATGGCTGTACTTATACCAATGCTTCTATTGGTGATTTTGTTTGGTTAGACGGCAACAACAATGGTGTTGTTGATGCTGGTGAAATGGGCATTCAAGGCATCATCGTAACCTTATTCGATGGTATGGGCAATTTTATTACAAGTGAAACAACAAATACAAATGGTGGGTATAATTTTACGGGCTTATCATCAGGAACCTATTTGGTCTCTGTTGGTTCTGGTCCATCTGGAACAAATTTAACAACACCTGAAAGCTATACAATTGCTTTATCTAATGGTGATATGCACACGACGGCTGATTTTGGTTTCAATCAAACGATTCAACCTTGTGTCGCCAATGCTGGGAACGACTTCTCGGTATGTGGTGCTTCTACTACTCTAAATGCAACTCTAGGGCTTGGTTCAGGTGTGTGGACTGTGGTTCAGGGTAGTGGTAATGTTAGCAATTCCAACAACCCGAATACAACAGTAGATAATTTAAGTCTTGGAACCAATGTTTTCCAATGGACTGTTTCTGGTAATTGTGAAACTGCAAGTGATCAAGTGACTGTTACATCAGAAAATGCATTGGGCATCAATGCTGGTTCAGATGTATCTATTTGTACAGGTAATTCAACACAACTTTCGGTTGTAGGAGGAAGCAATTACGCTTGGACACCTGCAAATGGATTGAGCAGTACGACTTCTCAAAACCCAATAGCAAACCCAACTACTACGACCACTTATACGGTTACTTCTACAAGTACTGGTGGTTGTACTGTGAGCGATCAAATAACTGTTTTTGTTGAATCTGGAAATGGAAATCCAGTCTTTGCAGAAGCAGGACCAAACTTAAACCTTTGTGGTCTTTCTGGTACTATGCAAGCAGTGACGCCTATGAATGGAACAGGAACTTGGATTGTTCCTCCAGGAGTAAGTGTTTCAAATCCAAACGATCCCAATACAACTGTTAGTGGAGTAACTTTCGGACTTTATGTACTCGAATGGGTCGTAACAGGAAGTTGTGGAGGCACGACTATGTCTGACTTGGTTGCAGTCACTTTTGGTGACAATCCTTCTCCTTCTAATGCAGGAACAAATCAAGTTGTTTGTGGTCTGATGACGACACTCAATGCACAAGAACCTGCCATTGGGTATGGTACTTGGACTATGGGTACGGGCATCAGCAATATCAATGATCCAAACTCTATTGTTATGGCTCCAACTTATGGAACTTATACCTATCAATGGAGCATTACCAATTGTACTTGTACACCAGAAACCGATCAGATAACCATCACTTTTGCACCTCCTTTGAATGCCAATGCAGGAGCAGATTTTACTACCTGTTTTTCTGAAGGAGCAACACTTCAAGCAGTAGCGCCAAATTCTGGTCAAGGTACTTGGTCTGTGGTTCAAGGTTCAGGTGTTTTTGCTGAACCAAACAGTCCAACAACCAGCGTAAGCGGTTTGGGCGCTGGTGCAAATATTTTCCAATGGACTTTGTCTAATGGGTGTAGTACCGACAGTGACCAAGTAATTGTTACAGGAGTAACAGAAGGTTGTTGTGAAGAAGACTTAGATATTTGTACTGGAACATTAGAGCCAATCACCTTCTGTGTAGATTTCTGTGATCCAAGTATTTCAAACATCTCAAGTACATTTACCACCTTTGATTGTCAAATTTCATTGGTTAGTGAATTCTGTTTGTCTTTTATTTCGTATCCAAATTATACAGGAAGCGATGTAATCTACGTAATTGGTTGTACGCCTTTGGGTGTTTGTGATACTGTAGAAGTAAATATCACTGTAGGTAATTGTAATGATCCAATAATCGTCTTAGGTTGTACCGATGCAACAGCTTGTAATTTTAATCCAAATGCGAACAGCAATGATGGCAGTTGTAATTACGGGGTAGCGGGCTGTCCAGATCCATGTAATGCAATCTTAGGTTGTACCGATCCACTAGCGAATAACTACAATCCACAGGCGACTTGTAACAATGGTTGTACCTATGACCCACTGATTATTTTAGGTTGTACCGACGCAACAGCTTGTAATTTTAATCCAAATGCGAACAGCAATGATGGCAGTTGTAATTATGGAGTAGCGGGTTGTCCAGACCCATGTAATGCGGTCTTAGGTTGTACCGATCCAATGGCGAACAACTATAACCCACAGGCGACTTGTAACAATGGTTGTACTTACAATAATGTGAACAACAATCCAATTGCGGTCAATGATGTTGGAACCACTACAGAAAATGTACCTGTAAACGTAATTGTATTATTAAACGATGCTGACCCCGATGGTGATGAAATTTCTTTCTGTCAACAAGCAGGAGATTATTTAACGGTAAATGGTACAGTAGTAGAAAACGGTGTTTCTATAATCTATACACCAAGTCCTGGATTTGTAGGAGTTGAAACGTTTACCTATACCATCTGTGATGGCAATGGCGGAATGTCAACTGCTACAGTTACTATTACGGTTGATGAAGATGAAATAATAAACAATGACATAGCCATGAACGATACGGCTACAACGATGATTAATGTACCAGTAACCATTGCTGTTTTACAAAATGATTTAGGAGACAACCTATACATTTGTAATACTGCTGCCGATGGTATTGCCTCAAACGGAACAACTTCTGTTTTACAAAATGATGGGTACATCATTTACACGCCAAATATGGGCTTTGAGGGAGACGATGTATTTACATATACTGTTTGTGATGACAATGGTGTTATTGGAACGGCTACTGTAATGGTAACTGTTTATGGTACGGTTGTCGGAAACAATCCGCCAATTGCCAACAACGATGTTGCCACTACCAATGAGAATACACCTGTTAATATCAATGTTGCCTTGAATGATTCTGACCCTGACGGAGACGATATTTTCTTATGCAATGGTGCAGCAGATATGCAACCTTCTAACGGAACGGTGATTATGGGCGACGGAGTAATGATTCTTACGTATGTGCCTGAAAATGGCTTTATAGGAACAGATTCGTTCACTTATACTATTTGTGATGGAAATGGTGGAATGACGACTGCTGTGGTGACTGTTACGGTAGATCCTTTTGTGTCAAACAACAATCCACCTATTGCAGGAAACGATATAGGAACAACCAATCAAGGAGTTGCGGTAACTGTCTTTTTCTTGAACAACGACAGCGATCCTGATGGCGACAATATTACTGTTTGTAACGAGGCTACCGACCTACAACCTAGCAACGGATCTGTTGTCGTAAATGGAAGTTTCTTCGTTTATACACCCAATGCTGATTATATAGGAACAGATTCGTTCACCTATACTATTTGTGATGGAAATGGTGGTACTTCGACAGCTACTGTTACTGTAGTTATAGCACCTTCAGAAGGTGGAAACAATCCGCCTACTGCCGTAACCGATATGGGTATTACCGAAGTAAATACACAGGTGAATATTAATGTTATTGGCAACGATACCGACCCCGATGGCGATCCATTGAGTTTCTGTAATTCTAATAGTGATTTACAACCATCAAATGGTACTGTAATTACTTCTGGAAGTTCAGTGATTTATACACCGAATACCGACTTTGTTGGAACCGATTTCTTTACCTATACAATTTGTGATCCTGATGGCAGTTCTTCTACCACAGTAGTTTCTGTGTTGGTCAATGAAATAGACGATCCAAACAATCCTCCTGTGGCTAACAATGATGTAGTTACGACCGAAGAAGGAACACCATTGACTTTTGATGTATTAGGAAACGATATAGATATTGACGGTGATGTATTGACTTTATGTCCTACTGAAACCGATTTGCAAGCCACCAATGGAGCAGTCGTTGTTGTAGACGGCGAATTGCTTTATACGCCAAATGCTGGTTTTACAGGTTCTGATTCATTCAGCTATACCATTTGTGATGGCAATGGTGGAATGTCTATGGGAATTGTTATTGTAGTGGTTACACCTGCTGCAAATCCAAACAATCCTCCATCTGCTGGTGACGATACTGCGATGACTATAGAAGGAGAAACCATTCCTATTAGTGTATTAGACAACGACAATGATCCTGATGGCGATGATTTGAGTTTCTGTAATGAAACAACTGATTTACAAGCCAACAATGGAACTGTCATCGTTTCAGGAGATCAATTGCTTTATATTCCTAATCCTGGTTTTGTAGGTGCTGATTCGTTTACCTATACGGTATGTGATGATGCTGGCTTACCAAGTACTGCTACAGTAACCGTAACGGTAGGACCAGATGTACAACCATGTGATTTTGTAATAGATTTGTGTAGCGAGCCTTTCCCTAGTAATCTAGAATTCTGTATTGATTTCTGCGATTTAGGAACAGGAGCTGCCATTACAGAAGTAACAAATACCTTTAATTGTAGCGTAACAATTTTGGATGAAAACTGCTTGCGTTTCCAACCACTTCCTAGTTTCTTTGGACCAGATATGATTTTGGTGGAAGCTTGCGATGATGCTGGAACCTGCGAAGTATATACCATCAACTTATTTGTTGGAGATTGTGATGGCAATAATTTACCACCATTGACGGCTTCTGACTTGGGTACAACCATTTCGGGAATGCCTGTTTACATCAATGCATTAATCAATGATTTTGATCCTGAAGGTGGTGATTTACAATATTGCATTGGAGAAGGAGATTTAAATCCTGTTCACGGAACAGCAACCATCATTGATGGAAGTCTTGTTTATAATCCAGATCCTGGTTTTGTAGGTAACGATGTGTTCAGCTATACCGTTTGTGATCCAATGGGCGCCTCTACTCAAGAAACAGTACTCATTACGGTCAATGAAGAAATGGGCGAAAATGCACCTCCAGTTGCAACAGATGATGTGTATACAGCTAGTTCTGCTGCAACGGCAATATTTACACCATTTAACAATGATTTTGATCCAAATGGAAATCCAATCTTTTTCTGTAATACCGATGATGATTTGAACGCAGAACACGGAAGCGTATTAGAGAACGGAATAAATCTTCTATATATTGCTGAACCAGATTTTGTAGGATCTGATGTCTTTACTTATACCATCTGTGATGGAATGGGGGGAACCGATCAAGCAACAATTATTGTAGTTGTTGGAGGAGCACTATTGAATCAACCAGATTATGTATGTGGTGGCTACGACGCTGGCTGTACACAAACACTACAACCTTTGGAAATCTGTGTGGAATATTGTGAAGTGGAAAATGGTCAAATTACTTCGGTAGATGCGACCTTTAACTGCAGCATCACCTTACTGAATGATACCTGTTTCCGATATACCAGCCTTCCTGGTTATGAAGGAGAAGAAACATTGACCATTGAAGGATGTAATGGGTTTGGAGAGTGTGAATCAATGGAGGTTACCTTATATGTAGGAGATTGTTCTGATGCTGGTTTGAAACCATTTGATGATGATTTTAATGGATATAAAAATCAAGCTATTGCTTTTAATGTATTGACAAACGATAGGGGAACAGAAATAATGGTCACAGACTATTCTATTCCAACAAATGGTACTTTAGACATTAGTGAAAATGGGGAAATGGTTTATACGCCTTTGGTCGATTACGTGGGAATCGATGTCTTTGAATACACCATAATTGACAATCAAGCTCAAAGTGCTATAGCATTGGTATACATTAATGTATTAGACGATGGTAGTGAAGATATTGCCGAAGCCATAGAGGCGGATAATGAAGAGCGTTTAGATGAAAATCGTGTAGATTGTATTGTTTCTATACCGAATGTCTTAACTCCAAATGGAGATGGCATCAACGACATACTCATTATTCAAGACTTAGAATGTTTCAATGTTCAAAAGATGCGAATCTTTGATCGAAATGGCGATCAAATAGCGTTGATTCAAGAAGGGCGTCAAGCTCGTCTTGAGTGGGACGGAACAGATCGTTCGGGTCAAGAAGTAATGGCTGGTACTTATTTCTATGTGCTAGAATTAAATGGCGATTCATTGGGTCGAAAAATACATTCAGGATTTATTGAAGTTCGTAAATAATTTTTAAAATAAAAGAATCAGGTTCAAGTTTTGAGCTTGATTCTTTTTTTAATAAAATATAGAATTTGAGCTTGAGAGCATTCAATATTTAGGGAATTTATTTAACTAAAATATTGAAATATTTTACGCTATTTCAGCGTTATAAATAAACAAAATTCAGTGGGTTTTAATTTAATTAGAACCTACTGAATTTTTAACAATTTAAATGTGTAACTTTATCACAACTTATTGTCTAAAGTTTATAAGCGACTCTCTTACCCAACTACTAATTTTTAAAGAACATTTGATTGTGTATTGTCAAAACTGACAATCTCATATCTTTTGATTTGTTTCTAATTCTTTAATACCCCCATCTAATTATAGGAAATTATGCGATTATTCGTTACAATTTTATGTATGATTATCGTGGTTTCTACTTTATCAGTCGAAGCCCAAATACTCAATTCTCGTTACAGCCAATACACCAGTAATGGCTTAATGTTGAATCCTGCTTATGCAGGGAGTTATAATGGTACAAGTTTTACAGGATTTTATTTAAACCAGTGGGAAGGAATAGATGGTGCACCAATCACCATCGCCCTGACAGGTCATACTCGTTTGAATAAATGGGAGCGTGTTGGTGTAGGTGGATATTTGGAAAACGATCAGTTGGGATTAACCAACTTAATCAATGCTTTTGGTGTTTTTTCTTACAGCATTCCAACCGAGAACGGAACATTTAGTGCAGGCTTTCAAGGAGGTGTTCAATTTTTCTCTTCTGATTTAACAGGCGATGGAGCCATAACAGGTGATAATGGACTTATAGACCCAGCACTGATAAACGAAAATCAATTTTTACCCAACTTTGGTGCAGGTCTTTACTATTATACCGACAATTGGTACATTGGTTCTGCTGTTCCATATTTGGTAGAGGAAGGTGATTTTTATACAGGAAAAACAGATGTTAGACAGGTAAGGCAATCGCTTCAAATTATTACGACTGCGGGATATGTTTTATCAATCAACGACAATTTGGATTTTAAGCCTTCTATGTTGTTAAGAGTCACGCCTAAATCTATAGATAAAGTGCAAACAGAAATTACTGGTAGTATGCTGATTAAGCAAACGTTTTGGGTGGGTCTTTCTACTCGTTTCAATACTGCGACATTGGCATCTACAGCTGTAATGTTGGGAGCCGATTTTCCAACAGGTTTGAGAATAGGTTATGCTTATGACTATAGTTTTAACAATTCTAATGTAGGGGTAGGCGTGTTCCCTTCTTCTCACGAAGTAATGGTGGGTTACGACATTTCAAAATCAAGTAAAGGGAGACAAGGACCTCGTTATTTCTAGGTTCTGTGTTTTGTTTAAAAAATATACAATTTGTAAAATAAAAAAAGCCTGTCATCATATACTGATGACAGGCTTTTCTTATTGATTTTTTCTGAAAAAGGGAATTAGAAAAAATCAGGTGAATAAAAACGATTAAGCACGTTTCTTTGCTTTATACTTTTTGACTTGACGGCTCAAACTTTGCATAGCTTGATCCACACTTACTTCAAAAGTCTTACTGGTTTCTTCGGCAAACAATTGAGTGCCAGGAACACGACAACGAATACTTACAACTTTATCTTTTACAGTCGAAGACTGCTCATCTAGTTTTAAGAAAACGTCAACCCCAGTTATGTGATCAAAAAAACGTTCTAACTTGCTCAACTTACTTTCTATGTGATTTACCAACTTCTGATCTGCATTAAACTTCACACTTTGAATGTTAATCTTCATATTCTTCAATTTTTATAAATAGGTGAACAATGAGATTATAAAATGAACCTTAGCTTTAATAAAATAAACCAAAACCACCTCACAATCCTTATTAAATCAAAGAGCATTCCAGCAAAATACCTACTGCCGCTATGGATAAAAATCCACACAACAATTTGAAGACGATCGTTGTGGTTTTAATTGTTTTTTGATTCCTGTCCCCGTCGGGATAAAAAAGCCTTTTAAAGCATTTTTTAAAAAAAAGAAACAAAAAAACCACCATCAAATTAGTTAAGGCTTTAATAGTACCTCACCAACTCTGTGTCACTAAACTAAACGAAATAATTCAAATAACCAATTTCTTTGGTAAATTTTTAAGATTTTTTTAGGAAAAAATGATTTTTTTTGCCAAACCCAAATAGAAACGATGCAAACACAAAACGCTTAAAATTGTTCAGCAACTTTATGTTGTGAAATTTTTTAAATCAAATAAAATTTTTCTCCATCTCCATCATTTTTTCGGATGTGCCTTCTTATAGACTTCTTTTAATTTTTCGATAGAATTGTGGGTATATATTTGTGTAGCCGCCAAACTAGAATGTCCCAATAATTCTTTAATGGCATTCAAATCGGCGCCATTGTTGAGCAAAGCGGTGGCAAAGGTATGGCGAACTGTATGTGGATTGCGGTGATTGGAAGTCGTAACTAGCGTAAGGTATTTATCCAAAATCCGATGAATCAATTTGGGATAGGCTTTTTTGCCTTTGTCTGTTAAAAGAAGATAGACTTCGGTTGTTTCTGGAAATTGCTGGGTTCTTTGTTCTAAATAGTTGAGGAGTGTTTCTGTTAAATTTTCACTAAAGACCAACATCCGTTCTTTGCTGCCTTTTCCCATTACCCGAATACTTCGTTCACTGAGATCAATTTTATTTACTTCCAGATGAATCAATTCATTCAAACGCATTCCTGTTTCGTACAACATTTCTACTACGATTTTACTACGCAGCCCTTTGAAGTTTTTACCAAAATAATGTTGCTGTAATAAAATGTCGAAAATATCTGAATCATGGGTTTTGGGCAAGCGCTGTGGAATTTTAGGCGCAACCAATCCAACGGTTGGATTTTGGGTAATAAAATCTCTTTGTTTTAAATAACGATAAAACCGTTTTATAGAAGAAGCTTTTCTATTGACAGAAGTGGCGGCCTTTTCATCTTTGACCATAGCTGCCAACCAAGCTCTGATATGTGAAAGTTTTACCAAGAGCAAATCAGTCTGTTTATATTCCTCTTTTAACCAATCGACAAACTGATTCAAATCACTCGTATAAGCATCTACGGTGTGCGGTGAGTATTTTTTCTCAATGGTTAAGTATTGAACAAAACGATCAATTATTTGTGAACTGCTTGCTTTCAAGTATAAACAATTTAGAGGGTTAAAGCTTTTTATTATCTAATGATGAATAGAGCGAAGCCTTTATTTTGGTCTCCTGCTTTTCATTAGAACCTATAAAATTATAGTGATGGGGGTTAAATTTTTACCTTTATAAGACGATATCGAGGTTTTAAAATTAAGATATTTTTGAGAAAATAGAACCAATTACAATTTTATTAAAAAATAAGTACACTGTAAATTAAATAACTGTGCTTTTTTACCAGCTATTTTTTAATCATATAAGGAACGAATACGAGCGAATAGCCTAGCTCTTTGAGAGTATTCTGACGAAATATGATTAAAAAAG
>Ga0114956_1002425_pt1 | contig 14629 bp, 8 predicted proteins | sample MaitaG_FD_87304 | JGI IMG/M metagenome (GOLD analysis project Ga0114956, IMG submission 87304) | Marine algal microbial communities from Maine, USA - Maine_Asex2 metaG | ecosystem: Host-associated > Algae > Red algae > Unclassified | place: Maine, USA | collected 2015-01-05 | reverse complement strand
AATCGACTGACCATCAGCGACAAAGGCATAGAAGAAATAATGTGGTCGTAATCGTGGTAATCGCCGTTTTCGAGCGTGAGTCCCAGTGCGATATGATTTTCGGTATGAATTTTTTGGACGGGCGTATTGAGGAAAATATTGCCGCCGTAATCGCGGGTCATTTGCGCCATGCGCTCGTATATCATACCCGTGCCGCCCACCGGATAAGCGAATTGGTCAACGAGGGTTTTGTGTTCGTTGCCGTATCCGCCGAGGAGGGCATTTTTGATGGCTTCAAAGAGGGAAAGTTTCTTGATGCGCTGTGCGGCAAAGTCGGCGTCAAGGTCTTTGCAACTGATGCCCCAAAGTTTTTCGCTGTACGTTTTAAAGAAAATTTCAAACAGCCGGGTTCCGAAGCGATTGGACACCCAATTTTCGAATGAACCATCGTCGGGCAGTGGTGTGAAGCGTCCTTTTCCGTAACTTAGTAAGCAATTTGCAGCTTCAAACGGACCGAGATTCCAAAGTGCATTGAAGGCTTTGAGCGGATAATGGAAGAGTTTTTTATTATAATAAATACGGGTCAGCCTATCGACCATACGATAGTCCTCGCCTGCGACTTCAAGCCACAATTCGTTGATTCTCTTGTCATTGGAAAAAAAACGATGCGGACCTATATCCACTCGTTGATTCCACAATTCGATAGTACGTGCCATGCCACCCACGCGGTCACCGGCTTCGTACAAATCAACTTCAATACCATTTTTTGCGAGTACATAAGCCGCCGTCATGCCTGCCGGTCCTGCACCAATTACTGCTATTTTCATGATTTGAGTTCTACGTTCTTTGTTCTACGTTCTTTGTTATCAAACGAAGAATGAAGAACAACGAACAAAGAACGCAAAAATACCTATTTTTGTGGACGATGAAAGAGAAACGCACATTTAATATTGAGTTGCTGCTTGTTGGCGTCCTGTTTTTGGGGACTGTGTTGCGGTTTTGGGGCATTGATTTTGGTTTGCCGCATGAATTGGCGCGTCCGGATGAGCAACATTATATAGGTATCGCTTTACAATTGCTGAGTAGCGGTCCGACTACGGAATATTTCTACGAATACCCGTCGCTATATTTCTATGTCATGGCGGCGGGTTTGGTGGGTTATTATGCTTTGGGGCGATTGGTGGGCGTGTATGATGGTATCGACGATTTTATTTATCAGTATGCCAATGACCCCGGCAGTTTACATTTGATGTCGCGCGGTTTTTCGGTGATTGTGGGCATTTTGACGATTTATGGCGTGTATAAAACGGTGCGCCGCTTGTTTCGAAGTGAAAAAACGGGCTTGGTGGCTGCGCTTTTTATGGCACTGTGTTACCTGCATGTACGCGACTCGCATTTCGGAACGATGGACGTGGCGATGACCTGCCTCATTATCGCGTCTTTCCATTTTATCATAAAAAGTAATGACGAGTGGAGTTTGAAAAATTATTTGTTGGCAGGATTGCTGGCAGGACTGGCTACGAGTACAAAATATGCAGGCGCATTTCTGGTTTTTCCTATCTGTTTTGTGCATTTATTTCAAGTTTTAGAACATAGATTACCTTATACGCGGATTGTTTTCGACAAACGAATTTGGGGTTTTGCCGTAGCGATGGTTTTGGGCTTTTTGGCGGGTACGCCCCACTTTTTATCAGAGTATCCAAAGTACCTGTACTACATCGTAAATCGCGTAGCTTTGATGGATACACAAAGCCCGAAAATTGCGATTGGCTGGTGGTATCACCTCAAATTTTCGCTATGGCATGGCTTGGGATGGGGTATGTATGTCGCGGCTTTTCTCGGTATTATTTTGTATTTTATTCGGGATTGGAAACGTGCTTTAGTGTTCATTTCTTTTCCATTGACTTATTATCTTTTTGTAGGAAAAGGATATGTCGTTTTTCTGCGATATATCGTACCAATCACGCCATTTATGTGCATGACGGCGGCTTATTTTATGTATGAATGTTATCATTTTCTTAAGAAAAAATTGGAATACCAATACGTGGCGGCTTTGAGTGGAGTTTTGATGATGGTGATTTTGTATCAGGGTTGTTATAATATATTGAATTTCAATTATTTAATTGGGAAAGAAGACACGCGAAACATCGCCCGAAAATGGTCAGAAAAAAACCTACAACAAGGGAGTTCGGTCTATCAATTTACGAATGGTTCTGATTTTTGTCGCGTACAATTGCGTCCCGATTTGGCAGGTTTGGAACGTGCGTACCAATCTGCCCTCAATCAAGGCGAAAAAGGACGAATACAGAAGGCAAGAGTCGATGAATGGAAAAAATCAGACAGACCTGGATTCAAAAATTACACCTTCAAAGATTCCATGAATCGTTTTGCACATAATGGCGAATTGATGGAGGACATTCCCGATTATATGATTATTCATTATTACCCATTAATCGAATTTGAACAACCGCCAAAGTACATTCAAAATTTAATCAATACTCAATATGATACCCTCAAAGTCATCCGAAGTGTCAATCCCACACATCCCGATAATAAATATGACCAACACGATGCATTTTTTCTACCTTTTGCCGGATTTTATGAAACAGAACGCATGGGGAATAATATGGTAATTTATCAACGTAAGTAAGTAGTGGGACAAAAATAGGCTTACAATTTTGACGTGGTTATTTTTTCGATATTTTTTCTTACGAAAACCGCACATAGCCTACGCTACGTAAGGATTTTTGTAGGGAAAAATAGCGGAAAAAGAAACCGTCAAAAAGTAAGGATATTTTTGTCTCACTACTTAGTCCGACAAAAACATCGAACCACTCAGTGGCTAAAAATTTAAAATATGACAATTCAAAATTCAGTACCCACCGATATTGACGAAATATTCCGCTTGTACGGTATTGCGTCTGATTATCAACGCAGTAAGCGGCATGTTGTGGTTTGGCCTAAGTTTGAACGGGAAATGGTGGTGACAGAGATTACCGAGAATCGTCAGTGGAAATTGCTGATTGACGGGCAAATCGCCTGTGTGTGGGTGACAACTTTTAGTGATGAACAAATTTGGGAGGAAAGAAACGCAGACCCAGCTGTGTATATTCATCGCATAGCAACGAATCCAGATTTTAGGGGACAAAATTGGGTCGAACATATCGTAAATTGGGCGAAAAAATTTGCCCGAAAAAATAATAAGGAATATGTTCGCTTAGATACGATTGGTAAGAATTTGAAATTAATCGAACATTATACGAAAAATGGTTTTGAGTTTCTCGGTATGTTTGGAATGAAAAATACGGACGGATTGCCCGAACATTATGAGAACGGAAAAGCGGCATTGTTTGAGATAAAAGTCGATAGTCGATAGCCCATAGTCCATAGGCAGCCGCGAGGCTACTGTTTTCGCGTAGCGAAAAAGGAATACTATGGACTTTGAACTATCGTCTATGGACTATCGACTACTCTACTATAATTCGTCTGGTTACGCTACCTTCTTCGTAGGTGATGCGCACGAGGTAAATTCCAGTGGCTTGTTGAGTCATATCGATGCTATTGTTTTGATAATCAATAGCTATGCGTTGTCCGATGACATCAAATACTTCGATGTTGTCGGGTACTTCGTTTGACTCAATATATAGCATACCATCCGTCGGATTTGGGAAGATATTTAAACCTTTTTGGAAGGCAATATCTTCTACGCCAACTACGGTGACTACATCATAACAGAACTCGGTGCTTTGACAGCCATTAGCGTCTGTCTCGGTGATACAGACGAATGCCATGTTATTAGGGTTGTTCCACATGACTTCTATAGTGTTGGTGTTTCCGCCAGAAACTTGTGTGCCGCCTTCTACTCTCCACTTATATACAGAGCCTGAATTGAGTGGTGTCGTGTAGGTTTCGGTTTCGCCATTTACGGGCATTTCTGCGCCTGTAATCGGTCCGGCAACAGGGACTTCATAAACCGTAATATCTTGGCTTACAGTATTATCACTTATTTCATTGGAAGCAATGAGTGTGATGGTGTAAGTTCCTGCCTCGTCAAATGTAAAGGTCGGATTTTTGTCGGTACTTGTGTCTGGTGTAGCCGATGGCGCTGACCAACTGTATGAAGTCGCATTGCTGCTATTATTGTCTACCGTGACCGGTTCGCCTGCACAGATGGAAGGTTTAATACTGAAGTCTGCAAAGGCTTGTACTCCTGCAAATGGCAAACAAAAATCAACGACTTCTTGATCTGCAAAGTCACCGCCAAACGCGATAGACACGCTGTTATTGTCCAATATTTCGTAACTACCTTCTCCTACATTACAGCAGATACCATCACCAAAAGAATCAACTATTGTAAAAGTGTAACAACCTTCAGCTAAGCAGAGATGTTCGATATACAACCGATCTATTACATCAAAGATTTCAGCTGCAAAAACGGTTTCGCCTGTACCTTGTTCAGTAATAAAATAGCTGGTTTCCCCTGGGTACTCATCCGTTAATAAGTTGATAAGCAATCCATTACCATCAAACACTTCTATTTCTTGTGAAGTCGTACTGCTATTTATGCTATCCTCAACTGTGAGGGTAATCGTATAAATACCCGGCGTATCATAAGTGAAAGTCGGACTTTCATCTGTACTCATATCAAGCGTTGCGCCCGGTGCTGACCAGGTGTAAGCAGTCGCGAGCTGACTTCCGTTTTCCACAGTCACGGGTGTATCTACACAAACTTCTTTAAAAGTTGAGAAATTAGCATTCAATATAAATGGCAGACAAAATTCGATGCTTTCTTCTTCTTCAAACTCGCCACCTGAACCAATTATATCTCCACTTTCAGTCACTAATTCATAGTTCCCTTCACCCTGACTGCAACAGATGCCATCTCCCTCTGCATCATATATGGTAAAAATATAACAACCATCATCCAAACAAATATCGTCGATATTCAAAGTGTTTTCCTGAAAATCACTGATGACTGTGTAAAGTGCTTCGCCTGTGTTTCGGTCGGTGATTTGGTAAGCTGTTTCTTCCGGATGAGTATCAGCTAATAAGTTGATTGTCAAAATATTTCCTTCTATAACGTTAAAAGCACTCGCTATAGAGTCATTGGATATATCATCATCCATACTTCCATTAGGGCTGCTTATGATGGCGTCAAAAGTATGCATGCCAAGTCCCAATGTAAGCGTAGGAAGACCTACTGTAACAGATTGATAGAACCCAAGCGGACCGCCCGTCCACTCAAAGGTGTTGGATAGGTTGCCATCATAACCATAAACAATGGTAAAGCTCGTAATATCTGTACCTCCGATATTTCTGACCAATACTTCTGGTGTCACCTCTCCGTCGCATAAAACGCCATCTGCGCCCGATACATTGACTGCCTGTAAATTAAAAGCTAGTGGCGGCTCAATGAAATATGCACCATGCAAAGTATCTTTTCCATCGCCTAACCAATCTACCAAGCGAGTGTTTGGCGTACCGCCACCTTCCCATGAGGAGTAGAATTTTCCGTAGGAATCATACACAACATTGCTACAAGAAGCACCGCCGCCATGCAATTGACCAATAATCAATTTATTTTGGTCAAATAAGGGCGAACCTGACGAACCACCTTCGGTCGTTCCATCTTCCCAATTGTCTACTATCCAGTGATCGCCGTCTGCTACGGGTGTATCTCCAACGCCCCAGTTACCTTCATAAACCTTATCATCATTGAAGGAAATCTTTTTGACATCGCCCGCCGGATGGTGAATACCTGTACTTGAAGTTGCTGCCTCATTCAATTTATTCCATCCTGCATAATATACTACATAGCTCGAAGGTGGTGGCAAACTCAATTCAGCAAGGCTAAAGTCCGAAGGTTCGTAGTTCGCACGAAGTACGCCGCCCGTTATACTTTGCGAAAGGTCGCCATCTGGTCCGTCGCATGTTGGGCTGTCATAATTAAAAACGAAAGACCAAGTGTTATTCACATCAGTACCGCAGTGATTAGCACTCAAAAAGTAAGGTGTGCCATCTTGTGCCACATTATTGACCATCGCACCCGAACAAGACCTATTTCCATCGACGATAACAAAGGCAACCGAACGAATTTGGTTTTCCCAGCCTGTGCTTTCTGAGCAAGCTACATCATTATTGCAAGCACCTGAATCGCCATAATCTTTTTCGAGTATTTCCGCCATTGTATCATGCAGATTGCGATAAGCATGAACGACATGAGAAATCTCTATCAAGCCCTGACCACGCACTGCAGCAGGCTCAAAATATTCGAGCGTCACCGTTTCGCCGTCGATAGGTGTGATAGCAAACACGCCATCTGATTTATTGTTTTGTGCGGTAAATGCGCCGCGCACATCCGATTTGTCGGCATTATAGGCGTAAAATTCTGCGCCTTCTGGCATCTTAAATTTGCTAAACAGGAAGTTGAGCGAATAAGCATCCACAGAAGTGAACGTGATGCGCCAGATGCGGTCGCCATTCGACAAACGCTCCCATGTACCGTGTGTTTTTGGGCTCATAGCTACCTTGTGGCGTTTGCCAAATCGTAGCGGTTCTTCACCTTTAGTGGCTTCATCGTCCGCAAGCATTGCTTGCACATCAAAAGTCGGCAGTTGGTGTGTCGTGACCGTTTTGGTCATTGTTTTTGTAAAACTGGGAGGCGTTTTCTCAATGGCAACTTGCCCATAGGCAAAAAGCACGAGCAAAACAGCAGTTAATGTTGTTAAGATTTTTTTCATAAGTATTCTGATAATGTATGAATAAAGATTAAAAGTAGGAAATACTATTTAAGACAAGCATCTTACTTTTGACATATTTGAATATGCTGACATAAAAATGGCTTATAGCGCATGTATGACACATTCAATAGGAAAGTGCCCGTAAAGCCATATAAAAAAATGTTTTTTTTACAGAAAACAGACAAACGCAAGTGTAAGTGTCTTAATATAGAATTACGGTAAAAACAAATCATCCAAAGTTAACACATGCTGAAACGCACCAAGTCCGTGTTTGTTTAATTTTAATCCGAAGGTGGTGATCAGGCTCCAAAAGATTTGTTTTTTGGTTTTTGTGCTACGTTGGAAAATGCCGCGTCTTTCCCGAAGGCTTTTTGTGTCGGCTTCATTCATCACGTATTCATCATTATAAAATTTGATTTCAAAAAGATTAATCGCATGGTCATTTCTGTCGAGTAGGAGGTCAATTTGTAGCCCTTTTTCCTCATCGGTCGGCTTCAAATAAAAGGACGACGATTGCGAATACATCCCCGAAATACCAAGTGCTTTTTTGATTTGAGGAATGTGTTTCAGCCAAATATTTTCGTAAGCATAGCCCGTCCATATTTTATACGTTTGGGTTTGGCTAAGGCGTTGCCATACCTCTTCTTCTTCGTGAATTTGGTTTTCTATAAATCGCAAATAAAACAGCGAATACTCATCCGTCAGGCGAAATAATTTTTCTTTTTTCCTCTTTCCAAAAGGATGATAACTTTTGATAAAACTTGATTGTTCGAGTTCGGTGAGCGTTTTGGTCAGTTGACCGTTGGGCGATAAACCGCTCCGTTTGGCAACCTCGCTGCGCGTGATGCCCTGATGTGAACTCGCCAATGCACGTACCACCGCCTCATGCGCTTCGGGATGTTCAAACAAGGCTTGGTAGAGTTTCGAGAACTCACTTTTGAGCAAACCTGTTTCCGAAAAACAGATATTATCAATAGCTTGTGTGGCAGTCCATCCGGTTTTAATTTCTTTGAGATAATGCGGGATGCCGCCCATCGCCATATAAATTTGTACGATGTGATAACGGGTAAGATTGAGGTCTTTGCTTTTGAGATAGGTCTCTGTTTCGGGTAAGGTAAATGGCTTCATGTAAATGCGTTTGGTGGCGCGATTGTGGAGTCCCCCTCTGTCATTCAGTATTTTTTCTCTCATCCAGAAACTTGCCGAACCAGAAATCACAACGACTACATTATTCCACGCTCCCCAAGTATTCCAAAATAAACCAAACCACGTCAAAAAACGCGAGCGCGGTGTAGCTATCCACGGCAATTCGTCAAAAAACAGAACGCGGCGTTGGTCGGTTTTCGTATTTTCCAACCAATCTCTCAAATTATGAAAGGCATCAATCCAACCTTTGGGCATCGGGTACGTTTTGAGCGATTGACTTTGATTGAGTATTCGATTGAAATGCGCTAATTGCTCTTTGAGATTTTTATCTTTTAAACCTGTTATTTCAAAGCAAATATGTTCACCGTATATTTCCTTGATTAAGAAGGTTTTACCCACTCTAATTCGACCTGTCACCCAAACCAATTCTCCTTCATTCGAATTAAAGGCATCGTTCAATACTTCTATTTCTTTTTCTCTTCCAATGAATATTTTTGACATGATTTGAACGTAACACAGACATTCCTGTCTGTTAGTAAATGGATTTATAATCCGCTAAATATGCTCCAAATTACATAGATTTAGCGGATTATAAAAATATTTCAACCTATAATCCGCTAAATCTATGTCAAAAATGATGGATTTAGCGGATTATAAATTCAATTTTACTAACAGAAAAGAAAATTAAATAAGGAAATTTACGATGTATTATGAAGGAAATTTTCAACGATCGTTTTGAGGTAAACAATAAACAATATAATTCCCGTAACAGAGATTTGCAATTTCATTTCCTCTATTTTACCCAAAAAATCAGGATAAAATGGATAAATGATAAATCCAAATGCAATAGGAAGCATACCGCCTGCCATTATCGAAACAACAACTTGGGTTAATATAATTTCATCGCTACACCATAATTTATAGAAAACAAAAATTATGGAAATAATTATTGCGAATATTGCCGAGTATTGGTTTATGGTGAAATTCATAACAAACTATTTACAACAAAAATAGTCTGCATTTGATAGAATGGCAATACATTGCGTAAATACGGATAATACCGATTTATGCTATAATACCGATTTATACCATGATACCTATCATGGGAAAGTTTCGCTTAATTATTGACTTATGGACGATTTACAAAATCGTCTTCCCTTACTCCAATTCAATCACCAAATCATCCTGCTGTACCATCGTTTTTTCCGTCAAATGAACTGCCTTTACTGTTCCTGATTTCGGTGAGGTAATCGTGCTTTCCATCTTCATGGCTTCAATGATAAATAAGGCGTCATTTTGCTTGACTTTATCGCCTGCTTTGACGAGTATTTTCGATAGACTGCCTTGTAATGGTGCGCCAATATCACCTTCTTTTTCTGTTTTTTTATGAATGACTTTATTCGTTTCAATCGACAAATCGCGGACTTGTATAGGTCGAGTTTGTCCATTTAGATTGAAAAATAAAGTACGATAACCGTCTTCATTCGGTTCGCCTCTATCAAGGTATTTTATCAAAATGCGTTTGCCAGCTTCTATTTCTACAATGATTTCTTCATTCGGCTGCAAGCCGTAAAAGAACGCCAAAGTCGGTATATTACGCACTGAACCGTATTCCCCGTAATGGTTATAATAGTTCTCAAAAACCTTTGGGTATAATTTATAAGAAAGAAAATCCTCGAAATTTGCATAAGGGAATTTCTTATTAAATTCGACAAATTCATTATCAAAATCAATGGGTTCTAAGTGAGCATTCGGTCGGTCAGTATAAGGCTTTTCGCCTTTCAATATCTTGGCTTGTAAGTCTTTCGGAAAACCACCATGCGCCTGCCCCAAATCCCCTCTAAATAATGCTTTCACACTATCGGGAAATGCCAGCGTATCACCTTTTTCAATGACATCTTCTTTTGATAAACCGTTGGCAGTCATAAACATAGCCATGTCACCAACGACTTTCGACGAAGGCGTAACTTTCACAAGGTCGCCAAATAAATCATTGACATGACGATAGTTTTGTTTTATCGTTTCAAACTTATCTTCCAACCCCAAACCTCGCGCTTGCGGGCGCAAATTGGAGTATTGACCGCCGGGAATTTCATGCTTATAGACCTCTGCCGTACCCGCTTTAAGTTCGCTTTCAAATGGATAATAATACTCGCGGACTGCTTCCCAATAATTGGAATATTGGTTGAGCGATTGGATGTTCATTTTATTTTCGCGCTCATGCCCTTGCAGCATGCCGACGATTGAATTGAAATTGGGTTGCGAAGTCAGACCGGACACCGAACTCAATGCCACATCTATCACATCAACACCCGCTTCTACGGCTTTCAGATAGGTCGCAGATTGAATCGAAGACGTATCGTGTGTATGTAAGTGAATCGGTAAATCCACCGCTTTTTTAAGTTCATAAATTAGCTGTTCGGCAGCATAAGGTTTCAGCAAGCCCGCCATATCTTTTATGGCTAAAATATGCGCTCCGGCATCTTCAAATTGACGTGCGAGGTCAAGGTAATATTGCAGCGTGTATTTCGTTCGGCTTTTATCCAAAATATCGCCCGAATAACACAGAGACACCTCGGCTAAACCGTTCGTGCGTTCGCGCACGGCATTGATACTGACTTTCATGCCATCAACCCAGTTCAACGAGTCAAATATTCGGAAAACATCAACGCCTTTTTCGCCTGCTTTTTCTATAAATTTTTCGACCAAATTATCGGGATACGCTGCGTAACCCACTGCATTTGAACCCCTTAACAACATTTGGAGTAGGATATTGGGGACAGCTTTTCGCAATAATTTGAGTCGTCGCCACGGGCATTCCTTCAAAAAACGTAAACAAACATCGAAGGTCGCGCCGCCCCAAACTTCCATCGAAAATACATTGGGATTATTACGGGCAAAACCTTCCGCTACACGCATCATATCGTATGTGCGTACTCGTGTAGCCAACAAAGATTGGTGAGCATCACGCAAGGTCGTATCGGTGTATTGAATCTCTTTTTTTTCCTTTAGCCATTGCGAAAATTTCTCTGGTCCGAGTTCCGTCAAAAGGTCTTTTGTGCCTTTCGGATAGGCTGCATCGCTATCACATTTCGGAACGATGGCTTTGCGGAAAGTTTTGTTTTCATCGACATATTTTATGTCCGAATTTCCATTGACAATAACGTTACCAAGATAACGCAGCGTCTTCGTTCCTCTATCCAGAGAACGACGCGAAACGAGCAAGTCGGGATTGTCTGCAATAAAGCCAACCGTGGTCTTACCTTTTTTAAATGTATCATTTCTTAATACATTCATAAGAAAGCCAATATTGGTTTTTACTCCTCGAATCCTGAACTCTCGCAAGGCGCGATGCAAGCGATCTGCTGCACCTTCCATCGTCCGTCCCGATGCGGTTACCTTGACCAACATACTATCAAAAAACGGCGAAATTTTGGCACCTGCATAGGCACTTCCACCATCCAATCGAATCCCAAAACCGCCTGCGCTTCGATAGGCGACAAGTGTCCCATAATCGGGTTTGAAATTGTTGGCAGGGTCTTCTGTTGTGATGCGGCATTGTATCGCACAACCATTGTAGGTGACGTCTTGCTGACTGTCTATTTTGATGGTCGGGTGAGAGAGTTCGTAGCCCATCGCAATCAGAATCTGCGAACGCACAATATCTATTCCCGTGATTTCTTCTGTAATCGTATGCTCGACTTGTATACGCGGATTGACTTCTATAAAATAGATGTTTTCGGCTTGGTCAACGAGAAATTCTACCGTACCTGCATGGCTGTATTTGACGTGTCGCGTAAGGCGAAGTGCGTACTCGTAGAGCTTATCTTTCGTATCTTGCCCGATAGAAATAGCAGGCGCAACTTCGACTACTTTTTGGAAGCGACGCTGTACCGAACAATCTCTCTCGAAAAGGTGGACGATATTGCCATGCTTATCTCCAAGTATCTGAATTTCAATGTGTTTTGGGCTTTCGATAAATTTTTCAATAAAAATTTCGTCATCTCCAAAAGCGGTTAACGCTTCGCCTTTGGCTTCGCCATAAGCCTTTCGCAATTCCGATTTTGAGCGTACTACACGCATCCCACGACCACCGCCTCCGGAGGCTGCTTTGACCATTACAGGATAAGTGATTCTATCTGCTTCTATTTCTGCTACTTCGTAGGAAGTGATGGGCTGTTCATTATCGAGAATGAGTGGAACATCCAGTTTTTTAGCAATTTCTTTTGCTTTAATTTTATCGCCGAGCATATCCATCACCTCCGGGTCTGGTCCGACAAATTGGATATTTTCTTCGCGACATCGTCGCGCAAAATCAACATTTTCGGATAAAAAACCATAGCCGGGATGAATGGCTTCCACGCCATTTTTTTTCGCCGTTTTTATGATTTCCTCAATATCCAAATAGGGTTTTAAAGGTGCGTCATCTTCGCCGATTTGGTAGGCTTCGTCTGCTTTGTAACGATGAAGTGAATACCTATCTTCGTGCGTGTACATTGCGACGGTTCTCAATCCCAATTCGGAGGCAGCACGAAGTATGCGGATAGCAATTTCGCCGCGATTGGCAACCATGATTTTTTTGAAACGATGATGGTGAACTTTTTGCATTTATACATTATTTAAATGAAGATACCAGAATGAATAGCAAAATGCTTGCTTAGGTAGGCGAATATATAGCAAATATACGGGAAAGGAAAAGGGAAATCCTATGAATTGAGTAGGAATATTTTTTCCAAAAAAAAATAGCAGGCATTTCTAAAAAATGTCTGCTATTCCTTGCGTCCATCTGAATTACTGATTATCAACTAAAATCACTCTTTCAGAAATTTCTGCACTTCGCATTGTTCATTAACACAAACTTGCAATACGTATACGCCTTTGGGTAGTTGTTTGGTATCGAAATTAATATTGTGAAACCCCTCGCCCATCGTATTATTTCTTTCGATTAATACCTGTCCTTGTTGGTTGAAAACGCTGGTACGAATGCTTACATCTGTCGCCAAATTGAAGTGTACCGTAGCGGTTTCTCTGACAGGATTTGGATATATTTCGATGATTTCTGGCGTAGTCGTGACGCAAGTCGTTGCAACTACATCACTGTATTCGTAGCTGCCTTCGGTGTCCACTTGTTTTAGGCGGTAGTAGTGTTCGCCAATACGTAAATTGGTGTCTACAAACGTATAGTTTTGTGTCAAAGTGGTATTTCCTGCGGCGGGTATTTTGGTGATTTCTTCAAAATCTGTCCCATTACGGCTTACTTCTACGGCGAAGTATTCAGAATTGGATTCGGTCAAAGTCGTCCACTGAAGGCGGGTGTTTCGGTTTTCACAATCAGCAAAAAACGCACTCAATTCTACGGGCAAGTTGCAGGCACCCGGCTCGCCGATAAACTGCCACCCGCTATTATTTCCATCATCATAACAATTGAGGGCAATAAGTGAATCGCCATTGGCATTGACATCGCGTATACGGACATCATTCACGCCAATAAAATCCGTTTGGTTGTAAATGAAAGCCTGTACGCCGGGCTGCGAAGAAATAAGGCTGACCGGGGTTTGGCAGAGCGAACTCACGAGAAAACTACCTGAAATATTGATATCAGTTCCAGCAGGCAACACAAATTCGAGCGGCGCACCCAGCAATTCGGTAGCAAGTAATTCAAGGGCATCAAGTCCGCCAAAACTAAGGTTGTTGAAGCTCAAATTGCCGCCTTCGATGCGCGGAACGGCTTCGCCAATGAGCAGTACAACATCATTTAAAGTCAAGCCCGAAGCATTGAGCACGGAGCAGAAAAGTGTGGATGTGCCGATATGCAAATCCAGATTATTGTTTTCCAAACGTAGTTCCTGACTTGCTTGGATGGTCGAGTTGCCTAGAATCAATCGGCGCAAAATACTACCTGTTGACATGAAGTTTCGGCATGAAACCGACTTGTCATTGGTTGTCAATTCGCCACCCCAATGGCGAATTACACCACGTACATCTAAGTCGTCGAATAGCTGCCAACTGCCGTTTTCGTTGTTAAATTCGACGTGAGGGAGTTGATTTTCAGCCGTATAAATAAGGTTGTTTGCAGTTGCGCTATTAAATAACCACAATGCATCGTCACCCGATATGTTCATTTCAGGACTGAGAAAAAGTGAGCCGCTGATATTGACGCGCTTGGCTTCGTTTGGATTGTCGCGGAAGTGAAAAACCACTTCGTGCGTGAGGTCTATCCAGTCCATTTCGCGGCAATAAATGTTGTTTTCGCTCACATATAAGGTTTGACCGTCATTTGTAAATGAAAATTCATTGAAGTAAACATTATCTTCAATTGTGGGGATGGCATTGGCAGATTCGCCCGTACCAAATTCGGAAAGTGACCAGTGTGTTGGGTCTTCCCATTCACCTGTACCACCTATCCAGTAGTAATTTTCGGCAGATAAATGTGTATTTATTAAAAAGATAAGTATAATAAAATAAAAATATTTCATGATAGTCGTTTGGTTGATTGATTGATTTTTAAAAACCCTTCGTAAGGGAAGAGGAAAAAGAACAAGTCAAAATGTAGTATTTATTGTTTTTTCATCCCTAAGTAGTCATTTAAGTTAAGGGAAGACGAAAAAAATAATCTACCCGTCTGAATTGTTATTTTTCTCATATGTTTCACTAAATCTTCCTTAGTGAAAGAAAATAAATAACTTGCCCCATTATGCTTGTTCTTTTCCCTTCTAAAAAACACAAAAAATAGTTCCGTAGCTATGGCTATGCAACGATTTTTT
>Ga0114956_1002423_pt1 | contig 14632 bp, 13 predicted proteins | sample MaitaG_FD_87304 | JGI IMG/M metagenome (GOLD analysis project Ga0114956, IMG submission 87304) | Marine algal microbial communities from Maine, USA - Maine_Asex2 metaG | ecosystem: Host-associated > Algae > Red algae > Unclassified | place: Maine, USA | collected 2015-01-05 | reverse complement strand
TGATGTCGGCCTGCGGCCTTATGCGTTGCACGCAGCTATGGCTGCAATCGTCGCGACAAAGGAGCGAACAGTGTCGTTGAAGGCGGAGTTTGACGAGCGGGGAGTGTTGGTGCTTCCGGGGTTCTACTCGGTCGACGAGTGTGCGCGGCTACAAGCTCGGATGACGGACATGATCGTCGAGGCTGACCCCGCCGCCGACGCAGCAATCTTCAGCACTACCGAGCAGAACCACAGCCAGGACGAATATTTCCTGACGTCGGGCGACAAGATTCGGTTCTTCTTCGAAGACGGCGCGTTCGACCCGCATGGTGAATTGTCCGTGCCGCTCGACCGAGCGCTCAACAAGGTCGGGCATGCGATGCACGATCTCGATCCGGTGTTCTCGGAGTTCTCGCGTGCACCGAAGCTTGCCGCGCTCGCAACCGAGCTCGGCTTCGGTAACCCACAGCTGCTGCAATCGATGTACATCTTCAAACCACCTCGCATCGGCGGCGAAGTGGTTTGGCACACCGACCATCCCTTCCTCTGGACCGAGCCCCAATCGGTGATCGGTTTCTGGGTTGCTCTCGAACCAGCGACCGAGGAGAACGGATGTCTGTGGTGCCTGCCGGGTCGCCACACGCTGCCACCGAAGAATCGCTTTCGGCGCCAAGGGTTGGGCACGATCGATGAGGTACTCGACGCAACGCCGTATCCATCCGACGACGCCGTCCCGTTGCCCGCCGACGTTGGCACGCTCGTCGTGCTCCACGGCACGCTGCCGCACTGGTCCGCTCCGAACACCTCCGACCGCTCTCGCCACGCCTACACCCTGCACTTGATCGAGGGCGACGCCGAGTACGCCGACGACAACTGGTTGCAACGGCCCGCAGAACTGCCACTGCGCGGCTTTTAGGGGCCCAGCCAGTAAGCGCTTCGCGGCGGGTGGGCCCTTGAGTTCATCCTGGGTTCGGACCTTCGTCAGCCTCCTACCGACTGAACTCCTTAGCCTCGCAACGCCTCAGGGCAAGTCAGCTGCCGAATTGGGTAAGAGAGAGTTCTATCTAGACCGGGACTGTCAATAACCGGTAATATCAGTAAGGTGACGAAAGCGAAGGATGCTGCCGCCTTTGGTCCGTCGAAAGATGCCAACATCGACGAACTGACGCAGGCGTTGCTCGATGCAACGATCGAGGTCTTTGGTGAGTGTGGCTACGAGGGAGCTCGGGTCGCCGACATTGCCGCTCGCGCCGGTGTCACGACCGGGGCCGTCTACACCCGCTTTAGCGGCAAGGCCGAATTGCTGTTGGCGGCATTTGATCAGGAGAGCGGACACCTCCTCGCGTCGCTGGCGCAGTCGAACCTCCCGGCATCGGACATCCTCGCGAAGTTAGGCTCCGACATCCTCGTGGCCGATGACCGTAAATCGTCGGCCATGCTGCTCGAATCGTTCGCAGCCGCTCGGCGCGAGCCCGAGCTTGCAGAGCGACTGCGACCTCGGCTGGCCGACGAACGCGTCAACTTGGCGAAACTGGTCGACGAAGAGAAGACCAGCGGCATCATCGATGCGGGCGTCGATACGACGTCGGTGGTCGTCTTCGCTCAGGCGGTCGGCATCGGCATGCAGATGCTCCGACTGATCGGCGCCGAGATGCCGACGGCCAGCAATTGGGACCATCTGCTGAGCGACGTGATTGGCAGCATCGTTACAGATTCGCCGACCGATTCCGAACCTACGAAGTAGAACGCAAAACAACCCGTCAACCTCAGAGCAAGGGCCGAACAAAAATGGTACGCAGCGACTTTGAAATTCTGGGCCGCGAACACGTCAACGATCCCGAGTTCCTCGACCAGATGGCAAAGGCGAACGAAGATGCTGATGCCATTGCCCACGAGGTCGTAAACAACGCGAACACGCTGTTCACCTGGGACTACACCAAAGGTGCTCGTCCTCGCCTCGAGAAGCTGTACGAGAAGGCCAAGACGTCGCAGTGGAATGCCGAGACCGATCTCGACTGGTCGATCGAGGTTGACCCGTACGGCCTCTTCGATGGCGTCGACATGAGCGCCTTGCCACCCACACGCGCGGACCTCGCGGCGCCGGCATTCTCCCCGGTGAAAAATTGGGGCGATGGCGAGTGGCGCGAATTCGAAGCTCGCATGTTGCAGTGGCGTATCAGCCAGTTCTTGCACGGTGAACAGGGCGCGCTCGTGTGCACGGCGAAGATCGTCGAGACCGTTCCGTGGATCGACGCGAAGTACTACGCGGCAACGCAGGTTGTCGTCGAGGCGCGCCACGTCGAGGTCTTCGCGAAGTACCTCGACACGAAGCTTGAAGGTCGCTACCCAATCAACCTTCACCTCGGCATGTTGCTCGATGACATCATCAACGACGCCCGGTGGGACATGACTTACCTCGGCATGCAGGTCATGGTCGAAGGTCTTGCGCTTGCCGCCTTCGGCATGATGCAGCAGTCGACCTCCGAACCACTACTGAAGAAGCTCCTCCGCTACGTCATGGCCGACGAGGCTCGCCATGTCGCGTTCGGTGTGCTGAGCCTGCAGGAGTTCTACGAAGAACTATCCCAAGACGAAATCGTCGAGCGGCAAGAGTTCGCGTTCGAGGCCGCAGTCCGTATGCGCGACCGCTTCTTGACCCAGGAAGTCTGGGTCGACATGGGTGTCGATTCGAAGGCCATGGCTCGCATCCTGCTCGAGTTCCCGGCCGAACAGCAGATCTTCCAACAGCTGCTCTTCAGCAAGATCGTTCCCAACTGCCGCAAGCTCGGACTGCTCGACGCGGGCGATGGTTGGCTGCGCGATCGGTTTACCGATATCGGCGTCATCCAGTTCGAACACGAGGCCGACACGGGCGAAGAGTATGAAGACTTCGACTTCGTCGCGAAGGACCGTGCGGCGACCGCTCAAGTTGCTGGCGCCGCCGCAGGCTGAGCCATACGCAACCGGCGGCACCTCGTGCCGCCGGTTGACCTAGATCACGTCCCGGCATACTCCGAATCGGGGTCGGGCGTCATGTGTTCGTGGAGTTCGACGGGCTCTTTGGTCTTTCGGCGGACGCCGATATTCAGGACCTCGACGAAGATCGAGAAGGCCATCGCTGCGTAGACATACCCCTTCGGGATCTTCTCGCCGAAGCCCTCGGCAAGCAGCGTCATACCGATCAGCATCAAGAAGGCGAGTGCCAACATCTTCACGGATGGGTGACGGTTGACGAACCGGTAGATCGGGCCCGACGCAAACAGCATGATCGCCACTGCGGTGAGGATGGCGATGACCATGACCGGGATGTGTTCGGTCATGCCGACCGCAGTGATCACCGAGTCCAGCGAGAACACCAGGTCGAGCAGCATGACCTGGCCGATGACGGCTGCGAACGTCGGCGCCACGCGTGCCTCGGCGTGGTCATCCTCGCCCTCGAGTTTGTGATGGATCTCCCTTGTCGCCTTCCAGATCAGGAAGAGACCACCAGCGAGAAGGATGAGGTCCTTGCCGCTGAAACCTTGGCCGAAGACCTCAAAGAGTTCCTCTTTGAGGGTGATGATCCATCCGATTGCTAGCAGGAGCAGTACCCGCATTGCACCGGCGGCGAGGATGCCCGTGCGACGGGCCTTGTCCTGTTCTTCTTCGGGGAGTTTGTTGGCGAGGATCGAGATGAAGACGACGTTGTCGACGCCGAGCACGATCTCAAGGGTGAGGAGCGCGACGAGCGCGCTCCAGGCCGCGGGATCAGAAAGCCATTCCATGCCTCAATTATTACCAGGCCGCGCGGGCAATTCGCGAGGTACGAGCGAACAGTGTTGTCTGTCTCGGCCTTCGGCTTCGAGCGTGCACGCAGCTGCTGCGTGCGAACGTTTCGTGAGGTACGAGCGAACAGTGTTGGCTGTCTCGGCCTTCGGCTTCGAGCGTGCACGCAGCTGCTGCGTGCGAACGCTTCGCGAGGTACGAGCGAACAGTGTTAGAGCTTGAGGTCGCCGACTTTGACGAGGGTGGCGGCGATCCAGCCGCCGAGGGCCGAGAAGTGTTTGTCGAGTTCGGAGCCGTCTTCGAGCACCGACTCGTCGAGTTCGTAGCTCCCTTCGTACGACACCTCGATCGCGTGTTCCGGCTTGGTGAGGTCGTGGCCCCACCGGGTCTCGACTGCTGGTCCGGCTCGGAAGAGTTCCTCGTCGCCGACCATGGAGCTGCGCTCGGGCAACGAGGCCATCAGCCGCTCCGGATCAGGCTGGGATGCGAGCTGCTGCAACCGCATCGTGATTGCGATGTCGATGCGGGGAGACTCGGTGAAGGACTCTTCGAGGTACCAGCTTCGATAGGCGGTCTGGGACCAGGTGGGCCAGTCGAGGCGGATGTCGGCGCGAATCCGAGGCGGCAGACCTTCACCCGGCAGGCTGTACGACGTCTCGAAGGTGACGTCGCCGAGCAGCACGTCGGTCTGAAAGCGCTCTTCGAACGCCTGGCGTTCAAGGAGGGCGGATTCGAGGGCGTCGCGCAGCGCTCCAATCGCATCGGTGAACACGTGGTCGAGCATGAATGAGCGATAGTACCGAGTGGCTTCGGAGTCGGGCGGCTCGGGGTTATTCAGTAGAACCGGTTGCGGCAGCGGTGGCGGGGCTCGGCTTTATACCGAGGCTGGCCGCCGCGGCTCCAGAGCCAGTGGTCGAGGTCGGCGAGTCGCAGTGTCGATGTCTCTGGCATCTGCCGGAGGCGGCCGGCGATGAGTTCGGCCGCATGGACGCCGCAGGCGCGAATCTCGATCTCGGCGGCTGAACCAGGGGAGAGCAGCTCGCCAGCATTGATTGTCGCAAGCAGCGCTGGGTCGTAAACGAGGACGCCGTCGAGCCGCAGCACATGGGGAACGAGGTTGTCGGCGAAGATGGTGAGCTGATCGAGGTCGTCGAAGCGACCGAGCCCCTCACCATCAAACGTGCGATGGAGCGACGCAATTGCCATCTGGGCTCGTTTGTAGAACGACACGGTGATCGCAGCGCTGTTGGAAGAGCGGTACTCGGCGACGTCGTTCCAGCTGGGCATGCGGCCCAACGTGGTGGCCAGGCGACTCGCTTGCCGCTCCGCCTGTTCGACGAGCGGAATGAACCCGCCGTGGTTTGCTGCCAGTTCGCCCAGCTCGTTAAGGGTGGTGGCCAGCAGGCCCACCAGTTCTTCGAGCGCCCCGCCGTCGAGTTCCTGTTCGAAAATTTGTGACGCATCGGTTGCGGTGATGCAGCGGAGTCGTTCAGGTGTCAGCGGTCCGGTTGCCGCGATGTAGCCGTCGAGGCGAGCGACGGTGCTGACCGCGCCAGACATGTCCGGCCGTTTCCGCATGATGTCGTGCCAACCGGACGTGAAGTTCACGGCCGCGCCGGCAAGTACGTGGGCGACGACGTCGGCCGGGTCGACAGCGTCTCGCGTTTCAGTGGCCCGGTCGGCGGCTGCGGCAGCCTTCGCGTCGGCGACGGGGATGTGCCGGGCGTACTCGTCGATCGCATCGGGGTCGACGCGAACGAGCGTGCTCACTTCGGCCACCGCCGCACAGGATCGCCGGACTCGGGCGAAGAGCGTTTCGTCGCTCGTCATGGCATCCGAGTGGCATCGACCGCGAACATCAGCGGCACGTAGTCGTGCTGATGGTCGGGGAGCCGCCGTTGTCCGGATGGCGTTTCCACCATGTGGTCGAGGGCCTTCCAATCGAGCGTGTCGAACTCATCGAGCCGATCGAGTCGCAGGCCTGCTGCGATGTATCGGCCGAGGTCGTAGCTGCTGTCCGGACCCGTGTGGACGGTCGCGCGATTGTTACAGTTCGCGAGATTTACGTGCAGATGATCGGCGCGGTCCATGCGGCAACCGTAGCCAGCGGTTCGCTCCGGCTATTGCGGAATACGGCAGGCGTCGGTCGAACCCGGCAGGTGATATCGATACTTCGCGATCAAGGCATATGCCGGGCCAGCGAGCCAGGAAAGCGGGGGGTGCCGCAACACGGTTGCGGCCCGATACGCGCCGCCACAGGCTTCGAGGGCTTTCGCGACACCGTTATGGCCCCGCCACGTCGATCCATCGGCATCGACAAAATACGCGGCCGACGTAACGTCGTCTTCGGTGAGACCAAGATCGGCAAGCGGCAATGCCTGCCACGGCTCGACCCGAATGTCGTCGGTCAGGACGCGCCGAAGATGGCCCGCCGTTGTTGTGCAGAACCCGCAGTCACCGTCGAATATGAAGACGGGGCGACCAGTCGCGACGGCCCTTTCGGCCGATTGTGGTGCCGCCATCAAGAACGGGGATGTGTGAATACCCAGACCTGACGGCCCGGATGATCAACCCGTGTTAGCTGTTGCGACCCAAGTTGGGCTTGCGGCCATGGTTGGCCTTGCTGCGACGAGCCTTGGCCTTCTTCTTCTGCGTTCGCTTCGACATAGACCGACAAGCCTAGCGGTGCGACGCTAGCCTCCGACAGTTGTGGAACGATTCGGGTTCGTCGGGCTCCCCAATGCCGGCAAGTCATCGCTGTACAACGCGCTCGCGGGCGGTGGTGCGCTCGCCGCACCGTACGCCTTCGCGACCACCGATCCGAACACCGGCGTGGCCAAAGTGCCCGACGATCGGCTCGATCGACTCGCCGTGCTCAGCGAGTCGAAACGCGTCGTGCACGCCAGTGTGCAGTTCACCGACATCGGTGGCCTCGTCGAAGGTGCGAGTCAGGGTGAAGGCCTCGGCAACCACTTCCTGGCCGGTATCCGTGAGGTCGACGCAATCGTGTTCGTCCTGCGGGCCTTCAGCGACCCCGACGTGCCCGGCCCGACCGACCCGCTCGAACACCTCGGCGTGGTCGAAGTCGAGCTGAGTCTCGCCGATCTCGAAAGCGCGCAAAAGCAGTACGACAAGAAGTCCCGTCAGATGAAGGGCGACAAGTCGCTCGGGCCCGAGGTAGCGGCGCTTGAGAAGGCGCTGGTGTTCTTGAATGAAGGCACGCCGCTGTATCGCAGCACGTTGAACGACGATGAGCGCGCCGTGTTGCACCACAACTTCCTGCTGACGAACAAGCCGGTCATGGCCGTGGTGAACGTCGGCGAAGATCAGCTCGACGACATCGACGCGCTTACCGCGCCGGTCAGCGCAGAACTCGCTGGCGCGCAGGTGCTCGGCATGAGCATCCAACTCGAAGCCGAAGCGGCCCTGATGCCCATCGAAGAACGCACCGAGATGCTCGAAGGCCTCGGCCTCGGCGAAGGGGCCTTGCCTCGTTTCGCTCGCGCCGCGTACAACCTGCTCGGGCTGCGGACGTACCTGACCACGGGCGAACAAGAGAGCCGCGCCTGGACGTTCAAGGCCGGGTCGACCGCGCCCCAAGCCGCTGGCGTCATCCACACCGACTTCGAACGAGGCTTCATTCGAGCCGAGACGATCCGGTGGGACGAATTGCTGGAACTCGGCGGCTGGGCCCAAGCCCGCGAAGTCGGCAAGGTGCGGTCCGAAGGCAAGGACTACGAAGTCGAGGACGGCGACGTCATCGAGTTCCGCTTCAACGTCTGACCGGACCGAGCCATAGTGTTGCGGCAATGACCGCCAACGCAGAGATCGCCGCATCCCGGGAGCAGGCTCGGGCCGCTTTGGCCGGTCCGGGCGATTGGCTGACGGGTGCCCAGCGAGTCGACGGGTGGCATGAAGTACGGGATGCAGCCACGAACAGGCTCGATCGAGAACGAAAGCAGGCGTTGTCGCCGGCAAGTGTTGCCGGCGAGCATGATGCGACTGCCGAGCTGTCGAGCGCGGCGGTTGAAGTCGTCCACCGGGTGGCCAGCGATCCCGGTCGCCTGACCAGGGCGTGGGCCGAGAAGCACATCGACGCGCTCGGCGCGCCGATGTATACCGAACTTGTCGGCGTCACCGCTATCGCGGCAGTGCTCGACACGTTCGACCTGGCAAGTGGCGCCGGTCGGCGCGAGTTGCCGGAACCTGTCGAGGGAGCCCCGGCGCGTATCGTGCCACCTGACGTCGGTGATGTTGGCGCGTGGATCCCACAGAAGCTCGGTCCGACGATGGCCAATGTCTCACGAACGCTCTCGGGCGTGCCGGAGACGAACGCAGCCTGGCGATCACTCGTCGACAGTCATTACTCGCGCGGTCGCGAGTTTGCCGAGCTGACCTGGAACCGTGCGCTTAGCCGGCCGCAGACCGAGCTGGTCGCGGCCCGAGTCACCGCCCTCAGCGAGTGTTTCTATTGAACGTCTTCACACGTATCACTGCTCCGTGCGAGTAGCGAAGTCGCCGGTCTCGACATCGACATCGACGCGATCGTGGATCCCGAAGCCTTCGTCGACGCCGGTGTTCCGCACGGGGAACTCCTGCTCCGCTTTGCATCAGCAGCCCAACTGGGCTCCCCCGACCTCGGAGCGACACGAGCCGCGCTGGGTGCCGCGGTCGGTCCCGATGGCTTGATCGAAGCCGCGGCCACGATTGCGATCTTCAACGGACTCGTTCGCGTCGCGGACGGTACGGGCATTCAGCTCGACAACGGGACTCTCGCTGACTCGGCCGACTATCGAGATCGGCTTGGCGTCGACACGTTTGGCGGCGCAGCGAACGTCGAGCTCAGTGTTGCGGCGAACCGGGGCTACTCGGTCGCCGACTTCTTTGGCTGAGCGGCCGCGACGCGTCGGAATTTGTGGCGGCATACGGGGCCCAGCCAGTAGACGCTTCGCGGCGGGTGGGGCCCTCGACTTCATCCTGGTTCGGAACTTCGTGCAGCTTCCTGCCGGCTGAACTCCTACGATTACGACATGGCCTGGCTCGTTACCGAGGATCGAGTGCTCGCATCGCTTGAGGTTGCTGATTCGGTCGGCGACCGGGTGAAGGGGCTGTTAGGACGCGACTCGATCGAGGGCGCGCTCTTGCTGCGGCCAGCGAAAGGTGTCCACACCCTCGGGTTGAAGTTTCCGATCGATGTGGCCTTTTGTCGGACTCACGCCGACGGCTACGAAATCGTCGACATCGTCACGCTTGGCAAGCACCGCGTGAGTCGTCCTCGCCTGCGGGCATCGGCGATCGTCGAAGCCGAAGCCGGCAGCTTCGAACGGTGGAACGTGCGGCCGGGCGACATCATCGACATCCGCGACTGATGGGGTCCTTGGTTCTCGTCGGCACACCGATCGGCAATCTCGGCGACCTGTCACCGCGCGCGGTCGAGGCACTAAAGGCCGCCGACGCGATCGCGTGCGAAGACACCCGTCGAACCGGTCGGCTCCTTCAACATGCCGGTGTCGAATCGCCCCGGCTGCTGGTCGTGAACGATCAAAACGAAGTCGACGCCGCAGAGGGGTTGGTTCGCCTCCTCGACGCAGGCCACGACGTTGCGCTCGTGACCGACGCCGGCATGCCCGGCATCTCCGACCCCGGCGAACGGGTGGTGGCTGCAGTGCTGGCCGCTGGCCACGATGTGACCGTTGTGCCCGGTCCGACCGCAGTTTCGTCGGCGCTTGTCGCGAGCGGTTTGCCCACCGCTCGATACGTCTTTGAAGGTTTCCTGCCGCGGAAGGGGACGGCGCGTACCGAGCGACTGCTTGAACTCGCAACCGAACAACGAACGGTCGTAATGTACGAGGCCCCACACCGGGCTGAGCGAACCCTGAATGACCTGTCGAACATCTTCGGACCCGAGCGACGAGTTGCGGTCGGGCGTGAGCTCACGAAGCTGCACGAACAGGTCTGGCGCGGCACCCTGGCCGACGCGGTCGAGTGGGCGTCTGCCACCATCAAAGGCGAGCTGGTGTTCGTGATCGCCGGCGCTCGTGCCGCCGACCCTGCGACCGACGATGAAGTCATGACCGAGTTGCGTACCGCGATCGCGGGCGGCGAATCGAAGCGCGATGCCGTGGCGGCAGTTGCCGGACGGCTCGGGGTCGGCAAGAACCGCGCGTACGACCTCGTCAACCGGCTCGACTGAACCGGCCACCGCGGGCTTCTCCTGCACCGTGGAGACGGTTTGCGGGTGTGCCGGGAGAATTCTGAGAAATTTCCAAATTCATGGACCATCTGGGGTGGGCGCAGGCGTCTGAGGGTGTGGCGGGCTGACGACTGTCGACGGACCCGCGAAACAAATCAGAAGCAATCGAAGAGGAGAGTTCCATGGTTGGGAATGGTCTGATCAAACGCGCGCTGGCGCTGGCAGCGGCAGTCGCCGTGCTGGTCGCCGGAGCGGCATGGCTGCTTGTCGCGGGCGGTGCAGGCGCCGCCAGCGCCAACAGCCCCGGCGCAGATCCATCTGATTACGTTGCAGAAACACCGGTTGTTTCGGTGGGGGGTGCTCCCGGCGAGTTGTCGGGTGTTGCCGTGAATGGTGATGGTGAGGTTTTTGCAGTTGATGACAATGGTGGTTTTGTCGAGCTGACCGAGAGCGACGGCGCCTGGTCAGGGTCGACGGTCTGGGATCCGTGGAACCGGTTGGCTGGCCGCGGTCTTGAGGGCCTGACCTGGATCGAGGATCATTTCTATGCGGTGGCGTTTGAGTTGGCGCCGACGAATTCGTCGCAGTCGGCTTTGCAGATCATTGAGCTTCGGCGGTGGGGTAACACGCAGTATGTGCGGCCGATCGGGTCGACGATTGCGCTACCGAATATTTCGGCGTCGAGTAATACAGGTTTGCAGGGGATCGTGTATTCGCCTGCCGAGTCGGATGCGTCGACGTGGGTCTTTTATGCGGTGGAAGAAGCCGCTCCGTCTCTGTGGCGGATCGAGTACGACGTCGCTTCCAGGACGGCGAGGACCAGCCCGACGGGTACCGCCCTTGCGGCGAACGATCTCGCGGGCGTTGCGATTCCGCCGCGTGATACGGATTCCATCTTCGTGCTGTCCGACAGCGCATTGGAGATCACGAAGTTCAGCCTGCCCGGTGGCCAGGCGTTGCCGGCTGCGGGTTCGATCGATGTATCGACATTCAACGATCCCGAAGGCCTCGCGTTCTTCGGGAACACGCTCTACGTCATCGGCGAAGGCTCAGAAATCGCCACCTTCACCCCAGGTAACGCCGTCAAGGTCGCTCTCGCCGACCTCACGCTCTCCGGAGCGGCGGCCACGACTCCCGGACCGATCCTGATTGCCGGCACCAGCGAGGCGCTCGAGTTCACGATCACGAACACGGGCGATGTGGCACTGACCAACGTGACGATCACGAACCTCGGTCCGTCCTCGTGCAACAGCCCGTCCAACAACCAGCTGCCCGATCGATTGGTCGATTCGCTGGCGGTCGGTGAGACCGTCGCGTGCGCGGCACTGGTCCCGATCGTCGACCCGGCCGTCTCGCCGGTGACGTTCGATATCACCGCAACCGCCGGCGCCCAGAGTGCGACCGTGGGCGGCGAGTACCACTATCAGCTGCCGCAGGTTGCTGTGGTGTTGGGTGGTATTGCGCTTGATGGTTCGTCGGCGGGTTCGGCTCCGGGTCCGGTGGCGGAGGGGGCCGATGCGTCGTTGACGTTCACGGTTCAGAACACGAGTGATGTGGACGTTGCAGTACTGTCGACGTCGCCGGCGTCGAGTTGTGTCGGTGCCACGCTCGCGGTGAATGCCACGTTGACGTGTACTTCTGATTCGCCGGTGGCGACGGTTGCTCCGGTTCCGGTGCGTGGCGTGACGATTTCGGTCGCCGTTGGCGGCGCAGGCCAGAACGCCAGTGACACCGGTGCGTACTTCTACGAGGTGATGACGGGGACGGCGGTCATCAACGAGATAAAGACGACGGGCACGGACTGGGTCGAGCTGTATAACCCGAGCTCGGTCGCCGTGGACCTCACCGGCTGGACCGTCACTGACAACAACCCCGGTGGCAATGGCAACACGATTCCCTTGAACATCACCTTGCAGTCCGGCGCGTATGCCTCGTACGAGACGGAGAACCCGCCCGCCTGGGACTTCGGTTTCTCGAACGGCGGCGATTCGGCGACGCTCCGCGATCCCAACGGGGTGGTCGTGTCGACCTTTACGTGGACGTCGCCGGCCGCCAACAGTTGGGGCCTGTGCCCCGATGGGCAGGGTGGTATGGAGTACGTCGACACCGAGGGTGAAACCCGCGATGGTCCGAACAACTGCACGCCGCCACCGCTGGGTCCCTGGCCTGGTTCCGGCAGCGTTTCGCTTGACGACGTTGGTGGCACCTTCTCAGCTGGCGATCTCAGCGGACTCGACTTCGCTCCAAACGGTGACTTGTGGACTGCGATCGATGGAGGTGAGCTGTATCGCCTCGAAGAGAACGCGGTCGGCAACTGGACCCTTGGCGACAGCTATACGATCGGCTATCCATCGTCGAACCCGTCGGGCGTCGTCGACGCCGAAGGGCTGACATTCGCCGGGGATGCGTCGACGATCTACGTGGCGAGCGAGCGCGACAACCGGCCCGGCCAGAACAGTACGAGCCTGAACACCGTGCTGAGCTACCAGCTCAACAACGCCGGTACCCCCGTGATCGACGAGCAGTGGAATCTCACCAACAGTGCCGGCAATGCACAGACGCTGCCGTCGACGCAGGCCAACGACGGCCTCGAGGGCATCACCTGGGTTCCCGACGGGTTCCTGGAGCAGAACAGTTTCTTCGATGAGAATCTCATGGAGACCTACGACTCCGCCAGCTACGGCCCCCACGCCGGTGGTGTGTTCTTCGTGGCAATCGAGGATCCGAATGCCGGCACGAATCTGTTCGGCTACGTGCTGGAAGACGACGGCGACTTCTTCCGGGTCGCGTCGATCAACGTCGACAACATCGCAAGTTTCATGGCGATGGAGTTCGATGCCGGAACTGGTGAACTGTGGGCGATGTGCGACAACGCCTGCAACGGCGCGATGGTCGTTCTGAGCATCGACGCAACGGGACGCTTCGCTGAGGTCGCCCGCTTTGCCCCACCGGTGAGCGGCGGCGCTCCCGGCGTGCTCATGGAGAACCTCAACAATGAGGCCCTCGCGATCGCTTCGACGTCGGAATGCAGCGGTGGCGATCGACCGGTCTTCTGGGGCGAAGACGTCAATCCGCCCAATCCGGCACCGGTGCAGTCGCTTCGGGAAGGACAACTCACTCGAGGCTGCTGAGCTCACGTTCTATCCACCCCCACCCATGGGGCCGCCCGCAGTGATCCGTTCGGGCGACGGGTCGCTGCGGGTCGGTTCGCTTTGATGGCAGATCTACGACGCACCGTCGGAAGAAATCTGAGACTTTTTCGAAAACCGGGGACCACGACGACCGGTCCCTGCGTGTTCACGGTGAGCGGGCGGTGAGGTTGTAGCACTACCCCCACCCATGCAACGGCTCGCAGCGGTTTCTCCTACCGGTGAACTGCTGCGGGCCTTGTCGTAGGCGAACGGCTCAGGACTCCAGCCGGTAGGCGCCAGCGCTCACTGCAGCGAGATCTATTTTCGCCTCGTTCCTCGGCGAATAGCACGCTCTTTTGTCGGGTCGCATTGCCAGCAGGACTTGTCCTCGCCGTACCGGCGCAGCTCCTTAGCGGCGCGCGAGATGCGCTTCGAGAGCGGCGAGCGACTCGGGCACGTTCGTGCGGCCGATACCGACTCGGAAGCGGTCGGTCGGGACCGACGCAAGGTCGGATCGATACACCGAATTCGGGAGCAGGAACACGCCGTCCTCTTCGACGGCCCGGGTGCAGAACGTCTGCACGCCGTCGGCGCCGAGGTAACGCGGAAACGTCACGCACCCGCCAACGGGGGACTCGTAGTCGAAGAGTTCGGGATAACGGCCGAGCGATGCTGCGACCGCGGCATCGTTCTGCTGCACGATCGCGCGGTTCTTGTCGAGGATTGTTTGCCCGTGCTGCAACGCAATCGTGGCGAGCGCCTCACCGGGCGCCGAGTTGCAGATGCTCGTGTAGTGCTTCGCCCGTTCGAGCTGGCTAAGCGCCTGGCGGTCCTGGCTCGCGATCCACCCGACGCGCAGGCCGGGGAGGCCGTAGGCCTTCGAAGTGACCGAGATCGACAACGCCGTTGGGTTGATCTCAGCTGCAGCGGGAAGGGTTGCCGCCGGATCGATCTCGACGCCCCGGTAGACCTCGTCGCTCACGACTCGAATGCCGCGCTCGTGACACAGTGTGTTGAAGGCGCGCCACGTGCCGTGATCGGGAACGAAGCCGGTGGGATTGTTCGGGAAGTTGACAGATACGAGCCGGGTCTCGGGCCGCAGCAGGGACTCGAAGCGTTCAAGGTCGAACGTCCAGCGCAGGTCCGCGCCCGACCCAGTCCACAACGGCAGCCCGTCGATCGCAAAGTCTGCGGCGACCGGAATCGACTCGATCGACTGGTAGTTCGGCACGGTGACGATGATGTGATCGCCCGGATCGACGAACAGCTGCATGGCCCAGAACAACGCCTCACCCGCTCCGGCAAACGCGAGTACGTCGTCTGAAGCCAGGCCGTCATAGGTGCCAGCGATCGCGGCGCGCACGGGATCGGACCCCCACGTTGGTGTGTAGCCGAGGTGCAGGTGTTCGTACGCGGACCGGTCCTCGTCGGTGCCGAGGGCCAGGACCTCGGCGGTCGTCATCGACTCGGCATCGGACGCCGTCAGGTGATAGCGGGCCGTGAACTCCCATCGGCTGAAGTACGTCTCGAGTTCGAAGTCCGGCAAGTTCAATCGGCCCATATG
>Ga0114956_1002418_pt1 | contig 14640 bp, 13 predicted proteins | sample MaitaG_FD_87304 | JGI IMG/M metagenome (GOLD analysis project Ga0114956, IMG submission 87304) | Marine algal microbial communities from Maine, USA - Maine_Asex2 metaG | ecosystem: Host-associated > Algae > Red algae > Unclassified | place: Maine, USA | collected 2015-01-05 | reverse complement strand
GCGTTTGGAGACGCGCCCGCCAAACATTGAAGGCAAGGGAGCCGTCACCGCAACGGACTTGGTGAAAAACTGTCTTCGTATGCGTCCTGAGCGAATCATCATCGGTGAGTGTCGTGGTCCTGAGACCTTGGACATGTTGCAGGCGATGAACACCGGTCATGAAGGATCACTGACCACAACTCACGCGAACACGCCTCGTGACTGCGTTGCTCGTATGGAAACGATGATCATGATGTCTGGATTTGAATTACCGATCAAGGCGATGCGTCAGCAGATCGCAAGTGCCGTTGACTTGATCGTCCAGGCGAACCGACTTCAAGGCGGTCCGCGTAAGATCACTCGAATCACAGAGATCTGCGGCATGGAGAACGACACGATCGTCATGCAGGACATCTTTAAATTTGAAAAACAAGGCGTCGACGAAAATGGTCGAGCCAAGGGTCGATTCGTTTGCACGGGCGTCCGACCTAAATGCATGGATAAGCTCGAAGCGATGGGAATCAAGCTTCCAGCGAGTATCTTCCGCGAACGTGTCATGATGGAAGATTAACGGCCCGACCCTACAACCCAACGTCACACAGCATCACCCGTTTTAAGTTTCAATAGACGATTTTTTTCACTGTACAAGTCTTTAACGGTACAAGTCGCTTCACTTACGAGTTAGTCAAATGTTCCTATATATTATGATCGGCATGATCGCCGTCGGCTGTGCCGGCAGCCTCTACGCGGCAGCCCTTCTGTTCGGATTCGGCGAAAGCAACGAACAGATCGAAGATCGACTTGCCTCGTTAACCAAGAACGGTGGCCGGGGCGTCGCTGGCAAAGCCGTTTCCGCCGAGATCAACTCGCTGCTACGCGAAGAAGCAACCGGAGCGATCGACGAATACTTGAAAAAGCTTCAGTTGGGAAAATTTATTTCTCAGGCGGGACTGTCTTGGAGTGTCTCCAAATTTGTCACATTGTCGATCGTGTTTGGCACTGTTGTGGCTGTCGCCGGATTAGCATTGCTACCAGGATCGTTCAAACTGGGCGCCTTACCTGCGGCGCTAATGTTTAGTTCGTTACCGTTTGTCTACGTTTGGTTCTTACGCAAGCGTCGTCTTAATAAGTTCGGAAATCAATTGCCACAAGCGATGGACTTGATATCGCAGGCGATGCGTGCGGGACAAAGCTTGCCCGCCGGTATCCAATTGGTGGGCGAGCAAATGGAGGCACCGCTGGGCCCTGAGTTCCAGCGATCCTTTGAGGAACAAAATCTAGGTGTGAGCCTCACCGATACGCTTCAAGACATGGCCGACCGTGTTCCTAACCTTGATCTTCGTTTCTTGGTAACCGCCGTGATTCTTCAGCGTCAAACCGGTGGTGACCTCGCGGAAATCCTTGACAAGATCGGTCACCTCTGCCGCGAGCGGATGCAGATCAAGGGCCAGATCCAAGCGCTCACCGGTGAGGGACGTATCTCAGGAATCGTGCTGTTGGCACTTCCACCGGTTCTGTTCGGCGTCATGATCAAACTGAACTACGAATACACCATGTTGTTATTCAACGAGCCGATGGGGAACCAGATGCTGGCCGGTGCTTTGATCATGCAGGTCGTCGGAGCACTTTGGATCAACAAAATTATTACGATCAAGGTATAGAAACGTGAATAGCATTATTTTCATCGCGGAAACAGACTACAGCGTCATAGTCCTAGGTGTCGCAATCTTCGGATGTGTCGCTGCGGCGGTATGGTGGTTCGCCGACAGCTACTTAGGCAACGAGACTCGCTCTGAGTCACGGCTGGAGGAACTGCGTAACCGTCGCGCGGGAGGCGGCGACGCTTTAGATAACAAAGGGAAGGCGAAAGCCGGTATTGCGAAGCTGTTGGATTCCGCCAGCCCGGCAATGTCAGACGCTCTGAAACCGAAAAACGAAAAAGAAGCCAACAAGCTAAAAGAGAAACTGGATTCGGCCGGCTTCCGCCACTCAGCAGCCAGCCGGTACTTTCAAACGCTAAAGATGTTCAGCTTAATCGCAGGATTGTTTTTTGGCGGTGCGGGATCGCTGCTGACTTACGGCTTCACCATGAAGGCAATGATCGGAGTGATGGTGTTCGGCGGTGTTTTCTATATGCTGCCCGAATTCATCGTCAGTTTCATCGCTTCGTCACGAAAGAACAAGATCTTCTTGGGATTGCCTGATGCGTTGGACTTAATGGTCGTCTGTGTTGAAGCAGGTCTGGGACTGGACCAAGCCATGCGACGTGTGTCTGACGAACTTGATAAATCACACCCCGTCATCGCGCACGAGTTCAAGCTTTGTAACCAGCAACTGCAGATGGGTTCGACTCGTGAAACGGTTTTGACCGAACTCGGTGCTCGTAACGGAGTCGCGGACCTAAAGACGCTGTCGTCGGTAATGATTCAGGTCGACCGTTTTGGTACCAGTGTCGGAAAGGCGTTGCGGACACAAAGCGATGCGATGCGTGTTCGTCGTCGTCAGATCGCTGAAGAAAAAGCGGCCAAGACGGCGGTCAAGTTGATCTTCCCGTTGGTGCTGTTTATCTTCCCCGGTATCTTCGTGGTATTGGTCGGACCCGCGGCGATCCGCATGGTCGAAGAACTTGGCAAAATGCGAGGCGAATAAGCCAGCGACATAAATTTCCAACGTCGTCTTTTGCCCTCCAAGAGAGTGCTTCTTTCTCGGAGAGTAAGGCGACTGTTTGATACAAGTTACGATGCGTAACTAAGCCGCTTTAGGCAACGACTGCGATTCGCCCGACGTTGTTGCAGTCGGGGCAGTCCCCATTGGCAGTACGGTCGACTCGCTCTCTTGGTGATCAGCGTCTTCAATCTGGTCCGCGGTTTGCCGCTGGGCGCTGAGGTCCTCGATGACTGACATGATTTGAGCTTCCAGCAGATCCAATTCTTCGATGACCTCATCCTGGCGACTGAGCAGAGACGTGACGATTGCGGAATCGGTGGTTGGATCGACGGAGTTAACTTCGTTGGTCATAATGTTTCGTGCAAAATGTTTCGACGTAGTGGACGGAGCCATGAGTCGTTCAGGGAAGAGCAAACGGCTCAGTAAATCAACAGCTCCCGCCACAATGGCAACATCGGCTGTCCGAAATCGGTTCTCGCCTTGCCCCCAGCGGTTAACGAATAGTCAAACTAGGTCAAATAGGACCTCGTTTGTCGGGTCATTGGCAAAAGTGAGGCTGATTTGGCCGTTTATTCGGGTCGCGACCAGTTTCCACTTTCGCCTATGGACAAAAAGCCGATAAATAGAGTAAAATCACAAATTCAAATTTAGAAATTGTTAAACGTTTCGCGCTTAGGCAGGATGTCAAAGTTCGGGCTTGCGTTCGACGTTCGCAATTCAGTCCCTTTTTCCAACATAGAAAGGTAGACATGCATAAAATATTACACTTGGAGACAAAATGGTAAAGCTGTTGGTACGTGAGAAGGAATCTATTCAGGAGGCTGTTCGCAGATTCCGTAAATTGGTTGAACGCAGTGGCATCAAAAAAGAAATGCGCCGCCGCGAATACTACGAAAAACCAAGCGAAACCAATCGCCGTGCACGACTTCGCGCCGAACGTCGATCAAAACGCAATCGCATGTTGGCCAAACGATAGTTCGACAATGTCTTGAACGAGCCACCACGCTTATTGTTGGCAGTGGCAACCTCTGATTCTGTTGATCACTAATTTCAGTGCTTTGTGAATCGAAATTGCGACAAATGCGACTAAAGACATTAGCGCCTGACAACCGCTAAGACTGATACGAGGCATCCGTTTGAAGGATGCCTTTTTTCGTGCAACGAGCAAATGGCGGGCTTTCACCGGCGCTCTGTTTCCTACGTCCCGAATTCTCCCAATCAAAGTGGCGCTTCAAGGACGGTCAGGAGCCCGACTTAGCCGCGCTTCACGAGCCTCATTTCCCAATAATTGCCGTAGAATCTGGGTTTTGGAAGCTTGAAGAACTGGTGGAGCTGGACTAATTTAGAGCTGTCCGTTTTCCACCGAATTCCGCTCTATGAAGTCACATCCTTCCATCGCACTTGCAGGTCTCACCCTGTGCAGCATGATCGCGGTGATGCTTTGCAGCGGTTGGGCGGAGACGCTTCAAAACCAGCCCATCAGCGACGGCGACAAACGGCCCGTCTCTCAAGTGGCCTTTGCGCCTGTCGAATCTCAGGCTGTTGACTCGTTCGAGCCGGAATTGCCTCCGCTAATATTGTCGCCTACCACCCCGCCAATCAACGGCGGCGTGCAATCATCCGGCTCCGCCGCTCAGGCCGTAGAACCAACCAACCAAAACGGAAGCCTTGCTCCAACGACCACCCGCGTTTTCCGTCCTGTCACTCCCCAACAATTCAATTCTCAAAACTCTGGTCGCTTCAACAACGGAACAACCGGTGGCCAAGCGGGCCAAGGCAGACAAGGCGGCCAAGGTGGCCAAGGCGGTTTTAGCCCGCGACCGGGCGGACGTGGCTCCAACGGCATCCCCCCCGTCGGCCTTGATCCACCACAAATGGGGAATTCCAACCAAGGCAGTTTTTCCAACGGTCAAAATCGACGCTTCGAAAATGAACGTGGCTCAAACGAACCATCCAGCGAAGTTGATCAAGAAGACTACTACAATCGGGACCGGGCCAATGCGAATTCATTCGCACCTACCGGCGGCTCTAACGATCAACCCGCAGCCACAGGCGATAACCAGTTCGGCGAAGGGTTCGAAGACATTGATCCAGAACTGATGCGAACTGAATCCGCCTACGGAGCCGGTGGCAATAACCGGGCAAACACACGATCTGGAGGTTCGACCGATCCATCCAAAGTCGATCCGTCTCAGTTTGACGGACGAAGTCAGATCCTCAACGGCAGTAACAGCGGCCTCATCGGTCCATCGTCCATGAGCGGCGGAAGGTTCTTTCCGCCACTTCCGGGGACTGCGATTGGAATTGAATTCGGCGGAACTGGTTTGAGCGGAACTGGTTTGGGCGGCATTGGCGTAGGTCACCCCCAGGCGTGCGGCTGTGACCGATGTTCAATCGTCACCGGTCAGACTTGCAAGACGTGTTGCCAGCCGTTGTGCGTTACCAAAACGATTTTAGTTCCCGAGCTATACACGATCTATCGCACCGTTAATGAGACGCACTATCGCCCGGAAATCAAGGAGGTCCCCTACTTCCGCGAAGAATCAGTGACTCATCGAGTCCCCGTGATCGAAAAGTTTCCGGTCATCGTCAAAGAACCACGCATCCGCAATTTTAAGACCTACCGTAAAGAGGAATATCAAACGCCGCGCGAGGTCAGCTACACCGTGATGGTCCCGAAACCGAAAACGCGGCAGGTTACTTCCGAACGCGTCGAAACGTTTGAGGTTCCTGAAGAAGAACAGTACACCGTCATGGTACGCAAGCAAAAGGAAGTACGGAAAACGAAATATAAGATCGTTAAGGACAAAGAACCGATATTCAAAGAGTATGTCGTGATGGTACCGCAGCAACGCAAACGCATCATGATTGACTATCAGACTGAAAAGAAGGAGTTCATCCGCAAAGAGCCTTATACGGTGATGGAAGAACGCGAACTTGAGCGTGAGGTAATTCGCTACCGGAATGTCGTTGAAGAAGTGAAGACCGAAGAAGAGTATTTCGAGTACGTGAAGAAAGAAGGGTTTTGGAAATCTCCGCGTGTGGAAATGAAGAAGGCGTTCGAAGCTGACACAGAAAAGTTTCTGCAATACCGCGAAGTTGAACGGGCGGCCAAAGAAACGATCGTCGTCCAAGAACGGAGAAAGGACGAAATCGAACAAACTTACACCGTGACCGTTCCCTACAAAGAAGAAGTCGAAGAGGTGTTCTGGGAAAACGAGCCCTATCAAGAAATGGTCAGTCGTCCATCCACGGCCAAAACGCTACGCTCGCGCGACGTCGTCAAGCCTTACCGCGTCAAGATTCCCTACGTGGAACATGTGCCACAGATGTACTCAATCAACATCCCTTACGAATCCACGGTGAAGAAATATCGCGTCGTCCCTCACCAAATTCCCGTCACGAAACAACAAACGGTCAAACGCGATCGGGGGCGTTGGGTAACCGACACCGTTTCGGTGGATACGCTTGAAATTGGCAACGACCGTTGTGGCTGTCCAACATGTTGCCCAAAAGCTCGTACGATTAAGCAAACGCGCTGGGTTCCCAACATCGTGTCACAGACCTTGCCCTACACGACCTTCAAAACGGCTAAGAAAAAAGTCTCCTACGAAGTTCCTCAGATCAAGTACCGGCGCGAACCTCGCCAACGCATGATCGAGGTCACTAAGTTCCGAACTGAGGTTCGCGAACGGGTCGAAAAGGTTTATGCGTATGAGACCTCAACCAAACCGGCCAGCTTCCCTGTAACAAAGTTCCGTATGGTTCGTAAAGTTCGTCCCAAAACGGTCACCGTCTATCGCGAGGAAACGCGGACGAAGAAAATCCCCGTCAATCGTTACGAAAACAGAGAAGAGACGCGGTCCATTCCCTTCACGGTCAAACAGGTCCTTACCGATGAACGGGAGATCAGACGGGAAATTTTAGTAGAACAACGCTTCAAAGTGGATGAAGCCTACTCATACACCGAACCGATTCCCAAAAAGCGCACCATCATTAAAAAGATAACGGTTCGTCGACCCTACAAAGACATCGAAAAATTCACCGTAAAGGTCCCTCAAATTCGCTACAGAGAGGTTGCGGAAGTAGAAGAGTACGACGTCGAGGTGCCGCGCGAAGTTACCTACACCGTTGAAGTTCCTGAAGTGCGCATTCGCAAGGAGTTTTTGGAGGTAGAACGTAAGGTGCCTTATGTTGAGACTTCGATGATTACCGAGATGGTCCCCGAAGTGAAGACGCGGCGCGTTTATAAATCGCGCGAACGTACCGTTTCAGATATTCGCACCGAAACCTTTATGACGTCCGAACCAGAAGTGATGACCAAGACCGTCTTTGACACCAAGTACCGCGACGTGCCCGTATTTCAATCCGAACTGTACTGGGAAGACGTGACCAAGATTCTCAAACGGACCGTCTTCAAAGAGGTGACTCGTAAAGTCAAACGTCCGGCGATGAAGAAATACAAGGTTAACGTGCCGTACCTGGTCCGAGTACGTGTCCCCAAACAGGCGACTCGCATGGTGCCTCGTCAGATCACGGTTCCAATCGAGGTCTGTTGCGAGGATTGCTGCACCCAATTTACGGATTTAACTGACGCTTGGGGCAGTTACGTGCAATACGGCATCCGCCGCGTTCACAGCTGGGTCAACGGAATGTAAGGCCAGTGGCCTCAGCTCCGGTGATTGTATTCATCAATGTTCGATGTGTCTAAGTCCTGTTTAAATCCGTCGGCAGCAACGACCACAATCTCGCCATGCAGCGCCGATTGTTTGGCGTCCACGCTGTGATATCGCGAGAGTTCCAAAATCGCGAGGAAAACTCCGACCATCGCGGACTTGTGCATCGACGGTTCGAATAGATCTGAAAACGAAACTTTGCCTTGATTGACGATGCGGCAATGGATGCGCTGCATATAAACGTGGATCGGCGTATCGTCATAAAAGATATTCGCTTCAGCCACCGGACGGTTGTTTCGCAGCACCCTTCCGAACGCACTGACAAGATCCCAAAGTTCGATCTCGTGGATCGGCTGGTCGGCGGGGTCCACTCGGCCCGGCGGTGCATCGTTGGCAATCCGCGCGAAACGCCGTTTCCATGACACGTGCCGTTGCTCCAACATCTCCTGCGCGTCTTGAAAACGCTTAAACAGCAACAAACGTTCAACCAAGTTTTCGCGCGGGTCGGCGCGGTACACCGACTCCTCTTCGGGTTCGTGTTCATTGCGAGGTAAAATCGCGCGAGCCTTGATCTCGACCAACTGGCTCGCCACGTCAATAAAGTCACCGACCAGGTTGATCGAAATCGCCTGTAACACCTCGATGTGTTCAAGATACTTTGCCGTCAGATCTGCCAACGCAATTTCGGAGATCTGGACTTCGTGACGCCTGACCAGATGCAATAAAAGATCGACCGGACCGCGAAAGATATCTGTGTCGACTTGATAGGCCAAAGCGAATCCTGATGGTCTGCGAAAAGAGTAGATGACGTAGGGCGAAGCGGAACGACGATCGTTCGCCACCACCGGCTTCAATGGAAATCAGCGCGGCGAGTGTTCGTCTCCATCATAGTGCGACTTCACCGGCGCGCAAATGCGGAGTTTTGACTCGGTAATCATCACGTCGGCGACTGTTGTTCACCCAGCATTTTTTCAGTGACTGGCTATTGACCAATTGTTTTCCTCGAACCGGTTATACAGATTGTTTTTTAAGCGTCGGCGCGCTTTTGCAAAGAGACGAAAAGTCGACGGTTTCTTCAGAACGAAGCAGGACAGATTGCCGATAACACCCATATCAGCCAAACGGCTCACTTTACCCACGTCGACAAGACACCCTGATCCGAGGATTTTGTTATTCAGGTAAGGGAATCGTTATCACAAAACCGTTTGGCATTTCAACATAAGAAAAGGAGATTTGCTGAGGATGCAACAGGATCCAAATCAAGTCAACACACTCAATCAACTACGCCTCTTTGTTACACAAACCCTCTGCCACCATAACGATTTTGAAGAAGGAATTTTCCAAGTCACCGAACGCGTTCTGACTCGCGGCTCAAATCCCTGCGGCATCTTCTTTTGCCTCCACGGACCACGAAGCGTCAAACTCACCGCTGTTTGGGAAACCGAAAACAACTCGATTTTGTTCTATGGATCCACTGGCGAACGATTCCAAAAGGTCTCGTTACCAAAGCCGTTACAAATAGACCGTAATTAAATTAACCTACCAACCAACAAGCTTGTTGCCTTACCCCGTTAAGCCTTCAAGCAGATAAAGGATATTGCCATGCTGGTTCTTTCACGGAAAGAAAGCGAAAAGATAATGCTGGGAGACTCGATTGTTCTGACAATCGTGCGTGTTTCAGGAGACCGAGTTCGGTTGGGAATCGAGGCCCCTTCCGACATGCTAATTCTTCGGAAAGAGCTGGATCAATCGGGAGCCCTTGCAGCAACGGCATCAACGACGGTTGAATTACCGGCAACCGTTGCTCCACCCGCGGCAGCCTAATTCCAGATCGCGCCACAGAATTCAACAGCTTGCCATTTGTCCCGCCATTGGTCCCCCCTACCCTCACCTACCCTCTACTTCTCTCACCTTCTCTCTTTTCACTTTGGATTTATCACGTGCTGACCATTCTTTTCTTCACCTACGTTTTCGGTATTTACCGAGCCGCAAGATCAGCATAAGTAATTTCCAGGTTGGGCAAAATATATCTCGACAAATGGCTGAGACAATCGGCTATTATTGGGCATGGCTTCCTTTCAAACTCGATTCGAACATCAACAGACCCCCGCTGCGGTTTCGCAAAAGCTGCGTAGATTTTCCGAAATCATATCGGCAGATCTGCCGGCGGGCGTCTCTGATGTTAGCGAGTCCTGGAACAGCGATGGTTCGTTGGACTTTCAATTCAAAGCGATGGGGATGTCGCTGGCAGGAACAATGACCGTCGGCAACGACCATGTTCTGGTCAAGGGCACCATGCCCTTCGCCGCGCTGCCCTTTCGCGGCGCGATTGAAAGTCAGATACGCGATCAGCTGGCGACTGCGCTGTCCTAAGGATTTTTATTGCACAACAGCGTTCACAACAGGTTAATAACATGCTCCACGTGGCCATGCGGGGCAGGTTTTTTACCTGCCATGCACCGCGCTCGTTTTGAATCGAATATCGTCTGTCTTAAATCGCCTTGCGATCAAGCGCCTTATTATTAGGGCGCGCTAAATTGCTGATCAAGCCGATCTTCTCAAGAAACGCCAGCGATAAATAAGTCACGTCAACTTCCCACCAGCGATGGCCGTGCTGCGCCGATCGTGGGTCGGCGTGATGATTGTTGTGCCAACCCTCTCCGTTAGTTAGCAACGCGAACAACCAATTATTGCGGCTGTCTTCGCGCGTTTCGTAGTTGCGATAGCCCCATATATGGGCGGCACTGTTGATTGCCCAAGTGACATGCCATGTATAGACCGTCCGCATGATCACGCCCCAGAAGAAGAACTGGGCTGTGATTTGTACGACACCTGCGGCCGAAGACGCGTACAGCCAACCTGCAATTAAGCCCGCGATCGTGAATGGAATCGTGTGGACGGCATAGACCAATACCCAGTTGATGCCCTTCTGTAACCACATGTAATACTTGTCCTGCATCAGGTCCCGGCAATAACGATCGTAGGCCGAGATCTTACTTAGTTCACGATTCTCAATGAACATCCAACCCATGTGTGACCAAAATCCGCTGACTCGTGGCGTATGAGGATCCGGTTGGTGATCGGAATGCTGATGGTGAACTCGATGGACCAAAACCCACCGCGCCGGCGAATCTTGAAGACTGCACACACCTAATGTCGCCAGCAAATACTCAAACCATTTGGGACAATCAAACCCTCGATGCGTCAGCAAACGATGATAGCCTGCACCGATGCCCATAGAAGTAAAGATATAGTTACCAATGGGAAGAAACAGAACGCCCCACCAAGAGAAAAAGTAAGATGTGAACATCAAAGGAATCAACAGGTGAAAAGCCACCACCGGCACAACGTACTCCCAGATGATCCGGCTCTTTTCGTCGACCATCTCCGGTCGAGGAACGCGTTTTTCTCTGGTCTCGACAGAATCGGCATGCGCGTGAAGATCCTTTGCCTGCTGGTCACGTTGTTCACGTTCATCGGGCAGACTTTCTGCAGAATTATTTTCTGATGTGAGGCCGTCTCGTTTAACGTCGGTCGCCATAGTGTTTTCTGTCAATTGAGGGTTAGCACGTTTTCCGGCCATCTTGGCACTGAAACCTTTTCTTAATCACCAGTCTAATATCCAACGGTCAACCTTCAAACGCCAAAACAGCTGTCCAAGGATCGCAATTTTGTCGCGATTTTGACACCCAAGGGTGCTCAAATGATGACCCTCAAACCAGTTTAAATACGCAAAATAGATTCGATGTTGGGCAAGCAATACAAGGACCTTTGTCCCGCCCTTTGTCGCGCTTTTTGCTATAACATCGCATTGACCGTGGTTTCGCGAAATATTTTCACAGCTCCGTAAGAAAAAACGCCTAAACTCCGACTAAGATCGAGCAACGGTGCCGTTATTGCTAGGTACTGTTATTGCTATCTTGGGTTATGAAAGTTGGAGTCAAGATTTCCTTGGAAACACATTCAAACAAATTCAGATTTAATAAGTTCTCACAGGAAGACTTAATCATGAACGCCAAATCAATCTTTACGCTGTGCATGTTAGCAATCGCTTTGATCGTTGGAGTGATTTCTGCTCAAGGACTTGGGTCTGACGCCCAGGCCAAACCAATTCAAAACGGGGCTGATGGGGCCAACGGGGCAAATAAGCAATCCGCAGCACCAGCGTATCAAGCTGTTGAATCCACGACTCAACTTGAGGAGAAAAAATTGGAAACTGCGTCACTTGCAGGAGGTTGTTTTTGGTGCGTCGAGGCGGTTTTTCAAAAACTCAAAGGCGTTGAATCGGTGCAGTCCGGCTACATGGGCGGTCACAAAGCAAATCCGACGTACAAACAAGTCTTGACCGGCAGGACCGGGCATGCCGAGATGATTCAAATTGAATTTGATCCTTCGGTGATCTCTTATAAGGAGCTGCTGGAGGTGTTTTGGAAAACCCACGATCCGACAACGCTCAACAGGCAAGGTGCTGACGTGGGGACACAATATCGTTCTGCAATTTTCTACAACAATGAAACTCAGAAAGAGCTGGCCGAAGAATACAAGAAGAAGCTGAACGAATCGGGAGCCTTCGCTTCTCCAATCGTCACCGAAATAACAGCCGCCTCTGAATTCACTCTGGCCGAAAGGTATCACCAGAACTTTTGGAACACCAAAGGAAAGAAGAACAACTATTGCCGCGCGGTGATTCCGGCCAAGTTAAATAAACTGCAAGCCGTCTTTGCGGATAAGCTCAAAGAGTAGATGGGCAACGCCAACCAAGCGTAGATGCGCAACGCCAACTCCTTGGAGGTCGTTCTACTTTACGCCATGGTCACCTTTGGCTCCGCGCGGGAAGCGTAATTTCTCGGAGCGCAAAACGAACATCTTTTCAACCTACAAAATAAATCGGCTCAGATCCTCATCTTCGACGATGTCACCTAACCGTTGCTGAACATAGGCCGAATTGACGACCACCCTGCCCTGCCCCATGTCGGGCGCTTCGAAGCTCAATTCTTCAAGCAACCGCTCCAAGATCGTATAAAGCCGGCGTGCTCCAATGTTCATCGTCGTTTCGTTGACTCGGCACGCAACGTCCGCCAATGCCTCGATGCCATCTTCGGCAAACTCAAGCTCAATGCCCTCGGTCTGAAGCAGTTGGCTGTATTGGCGGGTCAAACTGTTGGTGGGTTCGGTTAGTATGCGGACGAAATCGTTTTTGGTTAAATCGTTTAATTCAACGCGGATCGGGAACCGTCCTTGCAGCTCCGGCATCAATTCACTGGGTTGGTTCTTGTGAAACGCACCCGCAGCGACAAACAAAATATGGTCAGTTTTAATATAACCATGTTTTGTCTTAACCGTGGTGCCTTCGACGATCGGCAATAGATCCCGCTGCACGCCTTGGCGTGAGACGTCGGCGGATTTTCCTTCGGTGGCGACGACTTTGTCAATTTCGTCAAGGAAAATGATGCCGTAGTTTTCGGCGACTTCGATCGCCCGTTCGTTGATCTTATCATCGTCCAGCAAACTATCGGCTTGTTGGTCGAAAATGATCTCTCGCGCTCGTCCGACGGGGACTTCTCGTTTGATGTGATTGGTGGGCATGATCTTATCCATCATGCCTTGAAAATCTACGTCCATCTGTTCGACGTTCATTCCGCCCATCATGATCGGAGAGGATTTCTGTTCGATGACGATCTCGACAGTGCGTTTTTCCAATTTTCCATCGTCCAGCATCTTGCTCATTTTTTCGCGCGTCCGTTGATAGGATGCTTGGGCATCAGATTTCGATTTTTCCGCTTCGGAAATGTCGGAGGAATCATTCTCGTTCACAAGTGAATGCGTCGGAAAACCGGCCGCAGGCTGAGGGCACAGCAGATCCAAGAGTTTCTCGCGCGTTTTTTGTATGGCTTGGTCCTTCACCCCATCTTTTTCCATTCGGCGGACCAGTGCGATGGAGTTGTCCAACAATTCACGTACCATAGATTCCACGTCGCGGCCGTAGTAGCCAACTTCGGTGTACTTGGTCGCTTCGACTTTGATGAAGGGCGCATTGGTCAGCTTCGCCAATCGGCGCGCGATCTCCGTTTTACCAACGCCTGTCGAACCGATCATCATGATGTTCTTGGGCGAAACTTCGGCTCGCATTTCCTCAGACAGTTGCTGGCGACGCCAACGATTTCGGATCGCGATCGCGATCGCACGTTTTGCATCCGCTTGGCCCACGATAAATTTGTCCAACGCGGTGACGATTTCGCTGGGCTTCATCTCAGTGGCTAATGATTGGGCCTGTGTTTGAGCTTCGGTGGATATCATGATCGAAAAACACTATGTGAAGTTTAAAAAGAACAAACCTGCCGGCCAACGATAACCTTCGGCGCACAAAAAAACGTAGCCCAAGCAGAACGCTTGAGCTACGAAATTTTACTCGACATCCGATTATCGGAAAGCCATCTTTCTATCTAGGTTATTCAGCAGGCCAATGTTGATTAACCAGCGTTACGCTGACGACGCAGCATTAAACCTGACATTCCAGCCAACAACAGCATCAGCGCAGATGGTTCGGGAACAGCGGCCGCATCGCCCCCAAGAGTCAGATTGGCCGGGGCACCAAAGATTTGGAAAGGATTCCTTCTACGTGTCACAATTGGAAGCCCTCGGCGAGAAGCAAAGGAGAAGTCAATCAATTCGTCTTCGTTGAATCCTGAAACGACATAGCCTAAGTCGACCATGGACGCGAAAGACGTCTCAGAAACAAAACGCTCCGTGTTGGGAATGAAGAAACCCGTCAGCAGTTCGACTCGGTTATTGCGATTTCGTGAGTTAAAGAAAAAGTTGTCATCATCCCAATGACCTAATGCTGTTCCCCCGCCACCCTCGAGTTCGATGGGAACGAACCCTACCTGCCTTCGATTGAATCCTGCCTCTTGCGCGAAGGTACGACGCGCGTTGATACCTCGGTACTGCAGAATCCCGCCTCGCGCTGGAATCGGACGGAGCAAATTATTGGCTTCCCAAAGCGTTCCGAAACCTAGAGCGTGTGCCATTTCGTGGATCACAACGTCTTGAACATCCGCCTGTGAGAAGTTCGCCAGCGTGTTGGGATCAAAGTTCATCACCGAAGTCGCCGCAACGGCGCGGTTGCGACCGCCGAGCACCGACGTCACGCCAGTTTCCACTCCTGCATTGGCAAGTGCTCCCCCCCCCCCCAGATTTTCCTCTTTTACAGTGATTTCAAACCGGCCGGCCGTTTGGGGGGGAATTTCAACGGGAATTGTTTTGCTATAACCCAAAATACGACTTTCCCAAAAGCCTTCGGCCCCGCCAAACGGGGCTT
>Ga0114956_1002415_pt1 | contig 14663 bp, 11 predicted proteins | sample MaitaG_FD_87304 | JGI IMG/M metagenome (GOLD analysis project Ga0114956, IMG submission 87304) | Marine algal microbial communities from Maine, USA - Maine_Asex2 metaG | ecosystem: Host-associated > Algae > Red algae > Unclassified | place: Maine, USA | collected 2015-01-05 | reverse complement strand
TTACCATTTCTAATTTACCATTTACCATTTTACCATTTACCATTTCTAATTTCTAATTTTTTTCAAAGTTCTAAGGCTTTCTTCATTTTCTCAAAAAGCTGTTCTTTAGGATCATTGCTATCCACTTCTTCTATGTGAATCAGCCATTGACCTTGCTGTTGAATTAAGGTAAAATAGTCTTCAATCAATTCCCCTTCTTCTCTCAGCGTATATTTACAAATAGCCGCATCTGCCGATTCCGAACAAGTCATGCTTAAAAACTTTGTTACTTCTACTTCTTGGTCTGCCAAGAATAAAGCTTGGTTATCTCTGAGCCAGTTTTTAGTTTTTGGACTACCCAATAGCATCGCTTTGGCTATTTCATTTTTATCTAAAAATAGTTGCCAGGTACGGCAAACTGCTTCAGGTGCATTAGGAAGGTCAATGACCCTCGTTCCTTTAGCCGCAGATGGCTCATTTTGGCAGGAATAAAAACAACACAATAGCAAGAGTATAAGCCCAATGAGCCGCTTTGTGCTTATCATAAGCGTTCGTGTTTGTTTGAGAAAAAATAATAACTTTATAAACATCACAATTTAATTGAAAGTAGGCTTTAAAAATAAAATATTCATTTTATTTTTTAATCAATACTTCGCTACCAAGCTTTCTAAAAAAAGAAAGTAGCTCCGTTGCTCCTTGAAAAGGAGATAAACGGTGTGCTAAAACGGCTTTTTCTATCCTCGCTAATTCTTGCTGTACCTGTTCATTTTTAAAAAAAGCGTCCTGCAAGCCTTGATTAATGGATGAAGTTAGCCAATATTTTGTTTGTTCTTGCCTGTTTTTTTGAAAAAAATCATTTTTTTGAACCAATTGAAAATATTTGTCGATTTGATTCCATATTTCGACCATGCCTTTATCGTGTAATGCCGAACAGACAATAGCGGTGGGGGTCCACTTACTTTGTTTGGGTGGAAATAAATGGAGTGCATTGTGATAATCTCTTTTTGTTTGCTTCGCCAATCGTTCTCTATCGCCGTCTGATTTATTAATAATGGCTATATCTGCCATTTCTGCAATCCCTCTTTTAATCCCTTGTAATTCGTCTCCTGCACCTGGGAGTAGTAAGAGCAAGAAAATATCCACCATAGAATGCACCATAATCTCGGATTGTCCCACACCTACTGTTTCTACAAAAATGGTATCATAGCCTGCCGCTTCACACAGTATCATCGCCTCTCTAGTTTTTCTAGCAACGCCACCTAAAGAAGCACCTGCTGGGGAGGGCCGAATAAACGCATTTGCTTGAGTAGATAAACGCTCCATCCTCGTTTTATCTCCTAGTATACTGCCGCCACTTACTTGACTAGAAGGATCTACTGCCAACACAGCTAATTTTCTACCTTGTTGAATTAGATAACTACCAAATGCTTCTACAAAAGTGCTTTTCCCTACGCCGGGGGCACCTGTAATACCTACCCGAATAGACTGATTAGCATGAGCCAAACATTGATCAATTAATTGCATCGCTACTTCTTGATCTTCTTTGCGAGTACTTTCTATAAGGGTGATTGCTTGACCCAAGGCCACTCTATCTCCAGCAAGGATCGCAGTAATATAGTCCTCAACAGATAGCTGCGCTTTTTGATTTTTAGCTAATAATTTTTTTAGATTGGGATTTAAGCTAGTAGCTTTTTTTTGGGAAGGATGCTCCATTTATGAGTATTGAGAGAAGTCAGAGGTCAGATCGAAAAATTTATTTTTCGGTCTCACTTCTCACTTCTTTTTCCAGACAAAAGTACAAAAAAAAAGCCTGCCTCAGATAGAGGCAGGCGCATCAAAACAAAACGAAAAACCAACTTTAAACAAGTATCTTTAAAAAGTTTATGTTACCTATAGTCAAGACTATGAACATAAGACTTATTTATATTTTTTTTATGCTCGAAAGCTATTATTAAAACGTATTTTTTCCGAGAAAATTATGTCTATACTTTATTGCACAAAATTAAGATTTTTTTAGCCTGCTTTCAAGGCTACTTTAACTTTCTTTGTGCGACCATTTCTATTAATGGTTAATTCCAAAACCTCGCCAACTTTTGTTTTATCTATGATGACAATTAATTCAGGAGCATCTTTAATCAGCTTCCCATCTACTTTAGTAATTACGTCATTTGGTAAAAGTCCTGCATATTGTGCTGCACCGCCATCTACTAATTCTTCTATGTAAACACCAGAAAGTACAGAAAGGTTCTTCTCTTCGACTAATTCTTCATCTACATCTTGCACACTAATCCCCAACATCCCTCTTGGTCCACCATGTTTGATAATATTGCCTGCTATTTCTTCTACCATACTAGAAGGAATGGCAAAAGAATAGCCCGTGAAAGTTCCTGTTTTAGTAAAAATAGCGGTATTAATTCCTATTAAATTGCCATCTAAATCCACCAATGCACCACCACTATTTCCGGGATTAACAACTGCATCTGTTTGAATAAAACTCTCAATCGCATCTGACCGTCTGATAATATCAATATCTCTACCTTTTGCAGAAATGATACCTGCTGTAACAGTAGACGTTAAATCAAAAGGATTACCTACTGCCAATACCCATTCGCCTACTCTTGCCGCATCTGAATTCCCATATTTAATAGTTGGTAAATTCGTAGCCTCAATTTTTAGTACCGCTAGATCAGTTCTTTTATCAACACCTACTTTAGTTGCTTTAAAAGTTCGGTCATCATATAAGGTTACTTCTAGGTTGTCTGCATAATCTATTACATGATTATTCGTAACAATGTAACCATCTTGAGAAACGATTACGCCAGAACCAGAACCTTTCTTTTCTCCAAAAGGCATTCCGCCGCCACCAAACAAATCAAAAAAACTTTCTATTTCGCTACTTTTTTTCTTTTGCTTCGAGGGATCTTCCGATGCCTTAATATGAACTACCGTCGCCATAGTTTTATTAGCAGCAGTAGTAAAATCTAAATTCGCTGCTTTTGCACTAGCCGCACCCAAAACAGGTGTATATGTATTTTTTACTTGCTTCGCATAAGCAGTATCTGAAGCGTTGGAAGAATTGATAAAATTATACCCACCGAGGGTAATCAATCCACCAATTATACCAGCGAAAACTAAGGACAGTATATTTTTCATTCGTAATCGTGGTTTTGTTAAAAAAACATTAGAAATTTGCACGCTAGCTCTTTTAAGAACTATTACATTAAATGATAACGTTTAGGAAGGTACTTCGTTTTAGGCGTTTTTTATATTAACAAGAAATTAACGCTCTTGTATAAAATTTGTAAACACCCGAAACTCCTAACTTAGAACAGGAGTTATAATAAGTAAGTAAGCTGGTCTTTAGCTATTGGTCTTTGGTCTTTAGTAATAATCCACTTAGTATTGATTAAAAAATAACTTGGTCTTTTTGTTTTTGAATTGATCTTTTTTCTCATAGGTTTTCAACCCATTAGAAAAAAGCCCATTTCAAAAACGACCAAATATTTTTTCATCGTTACTTATTTGAATCTTTGTAGACTGCTACTAAAGACCAATAGCTAAAGACCAGCTTCTATATTAAAAGACTTCAATACTACTTTAATGTCACGTTTCTGAACAAATAGAATGAATAAAAATATAACTGAAGATAAAATAGCAGCCATTTTAAAACCAGAAACGGAATTAGAACGTCAATTTCTCGCTGATCCTGATTTTCGGGAAGGCTTGTTTTATGGGAAACCGAGATATGGTCACCCAGAAGGTCAAGTCTTGTACCATATACCAGAAGTGTTGGCGAATGTGGATAAGTTGGACATCTCTGTGGAAACTAGGCGGCACTTAAGAATTATTACTTTTGTTCACGATACTTTTAAGAACATAGAAGACAAGGGGAGTCCTAGAGACTGGACCAAGCACCATAGCGTATATGCTCGAAAGTTTTTAGAAAAATTTCCAGTAGAAGACTTTTTATTAACGATTACGGAGTTGCATGATGAGGCATATTACTGCTGGCGTTTAGTGGCTTTATACAATGCCCCTGAAAAAAGTAAGGAACGTTTAGCGACTTTGTTGGAACAATTAGGAGATAAAGTCCAGTTGTACTACTTGTTTTTTAAATGCGATACGCAGACGGGAGATAAAATACAGACTCCTGTGCGGTGGTTTGAAGAGACGGTGGAAGGGATAGAGGTGGTGCATTTTTAGAGGAGAAAATTAATAAATAATGGAGAATTGAAAATTCTCAATTCTCCATTTTCAATTCTCAATTATTTATTCCTGCCCTCCCCTCAAAAAGTCCTTCCGAATTCAATTTATCCAATTTAATGGTCGCTAATTCATTAATCCATTCTGGATGATAGGGCATTTCAATTTTCAGGTAATTATCTGTAAAACCGCTCATTAAGTTCTTATTCTTATGTTTTTCAAATAAGACCGTTCGCTCTTGCCCTGTAAACTGCTGGTAAAAAAATCGCTTTTTCTTTTCCGATAAAATACGCAGCCTCTCATTGCGTTCTCGCCTTATGTGAACGGGAACAACTGCTTGCATTTCATTGGCAGGCGTATTTGCTCGCTCTGAATACGTGAAGACATGTAGGTAAGAAATAGGTAAGTCTTTAAGGAATTCGTAGGTTACTTTAAAATCTTCCTCGCTCTCTCCTGGGAAACCGACAATTACATCTACGCCTATGCAGCAATGCGGCATCAATCGCTTGATAGTGGCGACCCTATCTACATACAATTCTCGCTTATAGCGACGACGCATTTCTTTTAGTTGCTTATTATTACCAGATTGTAATGGAATGTGAAAGTGTGGAACAAAGCGTTTAGAATTGGCTACAAATTCAATAATTTCATTGGTTAATAAATTAGGTTCTATAGAGGAAATTCTAAATCTATCTATCCCTTCTACTTTGTCTAACTCTTGAATTAAATCAATGAATAAAGCTTCTTTTTTAGGTTTTTCTCCTTCTATTACGGCTGTCCCATTGCCAAAATCACCAATATTTACGCCCGTTAATACAATTTCTTTCACCCCCATAGCGGCTATTTTCTGGGCGTTGGCTACTACATTGGCGACCGTATCACTTCTGCTTTTTCCTCTAGCTAAGGGAATGGTGCAAAAAGAACATTTATAGTCGCAGCCATCCTGCACTTTTAAAAACGAACGAGTACGATCTCCGAAAGAAAAGGCATTGACAAAATCTTTTGCTTCTTTAACCGCCCCTGCCTGTACCATGCCTTTATCCATCGCTTTGGATAAATCATCCACATAGTCCAAAATTCTAAATTTTTCCGCCGCACCTAAGACTAGATCTACTCCTGGTATTTCAGCAATTTCTGTTGGTTTCAGTTGTGCGTAACAACCCGTCACCACCACAAAAGCATTGGGGGAATGGCGCAAGGCTTGGCGCACTACTTTCCGACATTTGCGGTCTGCAAAATCTGTTACTGAGCAAGTATTAATGACATATATATCTGCGCCTTCTTGAAATTTTACTGCCCCATAGCCAGCTCCTTCAAATTGCCGTGCAATCGAAGAGGTTTCTGAAAAATTGAGTTTGCAGCCGAGGGTGTGGAAAGCGACTGTTTTTGGTGTGGACATTTTTCGTTATTTAGACTTCAGTACCTGAAAACGTTCAATCTCTTCTTGGTCTGCCTTCACGACCAATACATATTTACCATCAGGTAATTGGCTAATATCCAAAGACTTCAAGTAGTTTTTAGGTGTTTGGCCAATCAATTGATTATTAAAAATTTCTCTGCGATTGGAATTAAATAATTGAAAGCTAACCGCACAATCTTTAGCCAATTGATATTTTATTTGTAGCCGACCATTCGTATCCGTTTTTAGTTGCTTGCTGCTTGGTAAGGACTCTAGTCCATCGCCTTTTAATTTTGGAATAGGAGGGTGGTAATAATTCGTTTGTCCGGTACTCGTTTTATATTTTAGGCGATATTTTACATATTTCCCTTGCGATCTCACTGCCAAGCCTCCATCTCTAAATTGATAGACAGGATTATTATCACTAACATTACTTTTTCCCTGCATACGAGCTATCGTTGTATATTTTTCATTGCCAAGCGAGCGTTGCACTTCATAATATAAGTGCAATGGTTCTTCTTTTACTTGCCAAGTGACTTCAATATCTTTTTCTACTATAGTCGTTGCAAAATTGTCAATATACATAGGGCTGCTATTTCCTCGGGCAGCCAAATTTCCGCTAAAATCTCCATAGTTAGCAGGGGTTCCAACATTTTTATTTCTAATATACAGAGTGGTTTCACCATTGGGCGCCCATATATTCAACTTACTAGGAGGCGTAAAAATGTTATGAGGATTTACTGCTTTTACATACTCTGCGCCATCTGTTTTTACCGTCCGAATTTCTATACCATCTCTATCTACAAAAAGCCATTTGAATTGATTAAAACTGCCACTTGCCCTAGTCCAAGGTTTGCTATCATCCGCCGCTCTCAAAGGAGCACCCCAACAGCCTTCTCCCAAATAAATCGTTCCTTTTTGGTCATCTCTAGCAAAACCCTCATAGCTATCTGGTCCATTAGAAGGTTTTATTGGATAGGTCATTTTTACAACATGTGCATCCGACTCTACCACCAATTGGACTTGATATTTGTAAAATAGCGTAGCCCAATTAATAAGCTGTTCATTTTTTTCTGGCTTACCTCTAGTATGAGGTCGAATGGTATGATGGTATTGTGCAGTTTTCCATTGCACAAACCTGTTTTGTTTTAAATCTTTTGCCAGCCATTTTTGCTGCTTTCCACCAGAGGGTATCAGGGAATTAAGTGTATAGACTCTCAATAAGTCCGTTCCAAAAGTAAATCCATAAAATAAATCTATCCCTTTTGCATCAAAAAGATCAATGAGGGTTTTATTGGAATATTCATGGTTTCCTCTGGTAACAATGACAGGCGTTAGTCTACCATCAGGCGTGATGGTATGTTGCCAATCGTCAAACCAAAGTGGCCATTGTTTATCGTTATCTCCGCCCGTCATATCTCCACCAAATAGGACAAAATGTGGTCGAAGTTTGCCAACTAATTTATTTGCATTGATTCTGCCCGCTCTATGATTTCGAGAATCGCCACCTGCAATAACAGATAAGCGAGTATAAGGCGAAGAAGGAGCGGTCTGAAAGGAATAAACCTTAGAACTGCCCTTCGTATCATTTATTTTAAAAAAGTAGCGAGTATCGGGACTCAGATTAGATAAGCGAACAAAGTGATTGTTCATGCCTTTGGTCTGTATGACTCTATCTGGTGTTCGGATGGTGGCATAGCCTTCAAAGGCGGTTCCAATTGGTTCATTAATAGAATAATAAAATAAAGGATCATAACCACTTACCTGATCCCAACCAATGACCATAGTCGTGGTGGGATCTTCCCGCCACATACAACGCAATCTTTCGATGTCTGCGGACAAGGTAGTTACACAAATAGTTATTAAAAAAAGAAGGCAAAAGTATTGTTTGATTATTTTACGGAACATTGCAGTCTGAGCTATTAAGTGTCTGTTTTGTTTATTGTAATCTCTTAGCCTTACTAACACTTGGGCGAAATTAATTAAAAAATAATAATATATGATTAATGCCAAATTTAATGCCACTACTTTTAGCGATTCAAATTAAACATTTATTACGACAACTCGTTTACTCCTCTTGTTAATAAACCTTTAAAGTCTCTAGGGCATACAAAATAATAACAGGGAAGCAAGTAGAAAAGTCTTAAGGGGGATGTGGAAGAGTCGTTTATTTGTTTACCTCGTTTAGTCGTTGATGCTATACAAACTAAACGAATAAATACTATAAACAGATAAACAATTCTACTACGCTGTAAAATTACGAAATTCATAGACAAGTCGCTCCTATTCTAAAGGTGTGTTTCGTATATTTTATTGTAATTTTGTAGATGGACTACATCAATTCAACTGAATAATAACATAAAAATAACAGTATAATGCTAAAAGATAGCCTATTAACTGGTTTAATCCAGAAAGAGTTACACCGGCAGCGAGAAGGTATTGAGTTAATTGCATCCGAAAATTTCACTAGTCAAGCCGTTATAGATGCAATGGGTTCTTGTTTGACGAATAAGTATGCGGAAGGCTACCCCGGCAAACGCTACTACGGCGGATGTGAAGTAGTAGATGAGATCGAGCAATTAGCGATTGACCGATTAAAAGAATTATTTGGTGCTGCCTATGCGAATGTACAACCGCATTCTGGGGCACAAGCTAATGCAGCTGTTTTTTTAGCAGTATTACAACCTGGAGATAACATCTTAGGTTTTGATTTAGCACATGGTGGACACTTATCACATGGCTCTCCTGTCAATTTTTCAGGTAAAGTTTATCGGCCACATTTCTATGGCGTAGAAAGAGAGACGGGGTTGATCGACATGGATAAGGTAGAAGAAAAAGCGGTAGCTTGTAAGCCTAAATTAATCGTATGTGGCGCTTCTGCTTATGCAAGAGATTGGGATTATAAGCGGTTCCGAGCTATTGCGGATAAAGTAGGTGCTTTATTATTAGCAGATATTGCGCATCCTGCGGGGATGATAGCAGCAGGCTTGCTAAATGATCCAATGTCGCACTGCCATATCGTAACTTCTACTACCCACAAAACTTTAAGAGGGCCAAGAGGCGGGATTATTATGATGGGAGAGAATTTTGAAAACCCCTGGGGTAGAAAAACGAAAAAAGGGAACCCTACTAAAATGTCTTCTATTTTAAATAGTGGTGTTTTCCCCGGTATGCAAGGTGGTCCATTAGAACATGTCATTGCCGCTAAGGCAGTTGCTTTCTATGAAGCATTACAACCTTCTTTCCGCACGTATGGGGAGCAAGTGATAAAGAATGCTAAAGTGATGGCGGACGCTTTTGTTGCTAAAGGCTATAAAATTATTTCTGGTGGTACGGACAATCACTTAATGTTGATTGACTTACGTTCTAAAGGGGTAACTGGTAAAGTAGCAGAAAATGCTTTAGTTAGAGCAGATATTACGGTGAATAAAAATATGGTTCCTTTTGATACCCAATCTCCTTTTGTCACTTCTGGTATTCGAGTAGGTTCTCCTGCGATTACAACGAGAGGTTTGAAAGAAAAGGATTGTTTAAAAGTAGTAGATTGGATTGATGCTATTATGAGCGATGTAGAAAATGAAAATTTACTCTTGCATACGAAAAAAGAAGTGAATCGCTTTATGGAGCAGTTTCCTTTATATGAAGAGGCGAAGGTGTTTTCTTAAGCTATAATTTCTTCGATTTTATAAAAAAAGCCGCTCCACTATTGGAGCGGCTTTTTTGCTCCCGATAAAATCTATACAACTTATACAGTTTCTTAAAAATGTCTTGGTCTACTATTTGCACTATTACTAAACAAACGTAACCTCTTAAAATCTATCTCGTCTTAGTAAGTAGTCAATCTCATAAACAATAAAACCTAATAGTATGGGTCTAGTATACATCTCCACCGTCAAATTACTTTCATTAGCCTTATCCACGAGTGCTTTGGGCATGGCCATTGGGTGGTATTGGAAAAAAAGAACAGAAGGCACTTGGAAGGAAGATTTTCATGCAATTCAGAAAGAAAATGGTGTGATTGTTAAAGAATCCAAAAAAGCAAAAAAGGATAATAATAAACTGAAAAAGCAAGTAGAAACTTGGAAAGCAAAAGCTACAAAAATAGAAGAAGTATATCCTGTACAAATTGAGGACTTGAAAGCGCAATTAAAAACAGCGAATACAGATTCCATAGATAAAGATAAAATAATCCGCCAATTAGAAACAGACAATCAACGGGCTGTTAGCGATTTTGAGCGTTTGGAAAAATCACATACTAGACTGAATGCGAAGTATCAGGAAGATATGGCAGACTTAAAAGATTGGCGTTCCAATAGAGATAAATTTAATAGAGCTACAAAAGACTTAAAAGGGTTATTGAAAGTAGCGAATGAAAAAATAGCTCGGCTCACTGTACAGAATGAAAAATTAACAAAAGAAATAGCAGATAATAATGCCTTTGTTAGTAAACTGCGGGCACTCAAAGCACGGAATGCAAAATTAACAGAAGACCTCCAGTATTGGGAGAAAAAACATTATGATACTCACCACGAATTAGCAGGTATTCAGGGTCGAATTCCGGAGTTAGAAGCACAAATTCAAACTTTAGAGATGCAAAATCAAACGGTCGCTCAAACTAATGAACAGATGGAACAAAAGGTGTTGCAGTTCAAAACCCGTTTTGTGGATATGAATAATAAGTATCATCAATTGGTGGAGAGCCAGCAGAATTAGACGTAGATATTTAGCCCTTAGGCTTTTTGAATAAACAATTGCATGGTCGAACAGAGGAGATTATCTAAAGACCATAAGCTAAAGTTGAGAAAAGAACATAGTTACGGAAGTTGCAAAAAAGTCATCAGTACTCAAAATAGAGACCTTTGGAGAATGGAACAACTTCCGCAATAGTGCTTTTTTGCATGTAGACTGCAAGCAAAACAATGTGTGAGAGGACAATAGAAATGATAAGGTTTGGGAGTGGTTTAATTTGTACAGATACATTTAAATCTGATATATAGTGTTTCAAAGGCAAATATAAACAGTTTGACATCATAAAATAGTATTCATAAGTTAAGTATGCACCTTCTTTTTATAAAACCCTCTCAAAAATTTTTATAAACAAAGCCTTCTAACTAGTTTTGACGGACAAGATTTACTCCATCAATAACAATATTATGCTTGCTAGTTTTAAAAATATTAAGGGCTATACTTTATGTTTTTCCCTGTTTTGTTTTTTAAGTGCCTGCCATTCTGTACAGGATATACAAAAATCCAATCCAACTATTCCTAAAATAATAGAACCTGCAGCAATTGTTATTGATAAAGCACCTGCTGCCTCTGTCAAAGCGGCTCACCAAAAAGTATTAGCAGAACTTTCTTTCCAAGATAGAGCAGACTATGAAAGGGCAGAACGTGGCTTTATTGCCACCAGAAAAGACCCGATTATCAAAACTGTCGATGGTAGAACCGCTATGGATCTTCGCCAATTTGATTTCTTAGACCAAGCAGCACCGAGTACTACCAATCCTAGTTTGTGGCGACAATCTCAATTAAACAAAAAGCACGGTTTATTTAAAGTAACAGAAGGGATTTATCAAGTGAGGGGTTTTGATTTAGCCAATATGACCGTTGTGGCAACAGACAATGGGTGGATTGTTATTGACCCCTTAACCACAGAGTCAGTTGCCCGTGCAGCAATGGATTTGGTAGATGAGCATTTAGGCAAAAAGCCCATCAAAGCGGTCATTATTACCCATAGCCACTTAGATCATTATGGAGGCATAAAAGGCATCGTTACGCAAGAACAAATAGAAGCAGGAGTGGATATAATTGCACCAGCAGGATTTTACGAAAGTGCGATTAGTGAAAATATTATTGCTGGCAATGCCATGAAAAGACGGGCTTTGTATATGTTCGGCTATTTATTACCTGTCGATACCACAGGTTTTATAGGCAATGGATTAGGACAACAAATAAGCACAGGTAGCAATGGCATTTTGCGACCCACGATTACCATTACAGAAACAGGACAACGAGTAACAGTAGATGGATTAGAAATGGTTTTTCAAAATACCCCTGAAGCGGAAGCCCCTGCGGAATGTATGTTTTATTTCCCAAGATATAAAGCTTTTTGCCAAGCAGAAGAAATCAATCATAACCTCCATAATTTATATACTTTAAGAGGGGCAGAGGTTCGAAATGGCTCCAAATGGGCGAAATATATTGACCAAAGTATTCAATTATTTGGAGAAGAAGTAGCGGTTTCTTTTGGTAGTCATCATTGGCCTACGTGGGGTAAAAAGGATATTTTGGAACTGTGGACCAAGCAACGAGATTTATATAAATTTATCCATGATGAAACGTTATATTTAGCTAATAATGGTTATACAATGTTGGAAATTGCGGATAGGATTGAACTACCGCTTTCTCTCTCTTCCTTTTTTGCAAATAGAGGTTATTATGGTACTTTAAGCCATAATGCCAAAGCACAATACCAATTATATTACGGTTGGTTTGATGGAAATCCCGCCAATCTAAATCCTTTGCCGCCAAGAGAAAATTCCAAACAGTATGTGGAATATATGGGTGGTGTAAATGCCATTCTACAAAAAGTACAGACAGATATAGCTAAAGGAAATTTTCGTTGGGCAGCTACTGTTTTGAATCACGTTGTTTTTGCAGCACCTAGCAATCAAAAAGCTAGAGATTTATTAGCAAGCGTTTATACTCAAATGGCTTATAGCGCAGAATCTGGACCCTGGCGAAATTTTTATTTAACAGGTGCGCAAGAATTAGAGGAAGGTATTACAACCAAGCACCTAAAAGGGGTGTCCAAATTTGATGATATACTACTCAACTTACCACTAGAAACATTTTATGATTACATGGCGGTTCGCTTAGACCGTTCTAATAGTATGGGCAAAACCTACACTTTTAATTTAATTTTTCCAGATATAGAAGAGACCATTTCTTTGTATTTGGTCAATGATGTATTACATAATAGAGTGGGCGTGTTAGCGGATAATCCTACGGCAAGCATCACGATGGATAAAAGTACCTTCAATGATATTTTATTAAAAAAAGCGACGGCTAAGGAAAAAATGTTAGGAGGGGCGATTACTATGGAAGGAGATAGGGTGGCGTATGCTGATTTTCAAAGTATGGTGGCTGCACCCTTTACTTTGTTGTTTAATTTGATTGAACCGTAGGAAGAATAGTATTTATTCAAGAGGTACATCTTTCTATTAATGTATTAACCCAGTTATTAAACCTAGAACATCTTCGTAACAAAGTTTGAATACCTACATCTTCAATTATTAAATTTCCATGTAATACTTTGTCGTATTCTGGAAAAAGTTGTTCTAATCTTTTAGAAGGGGCAAATTGAGGTCTTCCATTTATATCTTCTGGATTAGGATATTCTTCGAGTATTTCATTAAATTTTTCTAGCGCATCGTTAATAGTATTAGATAATATGGATATAAATTCCTCCATACTGTTATTGGAAGCAAAGACTAAAGCTTCGAATTCATGTTTTTGAATGTAAGGAATAAATCTATGATTAGCTATATCATTTCCTATCGCTTTTTCTAGACAATCTAGTTTATCGTCAACTGAATGTAGTTTATTACAATCTTGGTAACTTGGAAAATTATTTGGCAGTCTGAAAAAATCAATAAAAGTAGTTAGTAGTACATTTTGATCTTGTTTTAAATAATTAATAATATCCCTTCTATAATGTGCATAGCTTATTAGACCACCTTTTTGTGTTTTACTAGTTCTTATTTTAATAGCGGTTACAGCTAAAACTTTTTTACTTATCAGATAGGGCATTAAAGTCTTATTGACAAATTCTTCTTCTGTTTGCCCTTCTACTACAATGATTAATCTTTTCATACGGGTCGACCTCCTATGATGTTTTTTTCCCAAATTTCCCCTAAACTATACTCATTTAGCCAACTTGATAACTCACTTTCTTCCAATCTAGTAAATATAGACTCACTTTTCTCATTTCTATCTACCACAATAATATCCTCTGGTTTAAAATTATTAATAAAGTTGATAGATTGTGTAGAAATAATTATTTGGCTTTTTTTTGAGGCAGAACGAATCATAGCGCAAAGTTTATTTACAGCAAATGGATGTAAACCAAGTTCTGGTTCGTCTATAATTATCGTTTTAGGTAAGTTAGGTTGTAGAAATAGTGTTGTCAATGCTATAAATCTCAATGTCCCATCAGATAGATCTTTAGCATTAAAATATTGTTCTTTGTTTTTTTCTTTCCAAACAAGTTCAATATATTCTTTGTCATCTTCATCTGGTGCTAGATCAAAATCTTCAAAAAATGGAACTACCGATCGAATAGTTTTTACTATAAACTTATAATAAACAGCATATTCTTTATTCTTTTTTAATTTATATAAAATAGCGGCAAGATTGCTACCATCAGATTTTAAGGTCCGATTATCTTTGATGCGGTTTATTTTCTTTAATGGTGAGCTTATACTTGTATCATGAAAATGAAAAATTTTAAAGCTTTCAAAATATTCTCTTAAGTATTTATCTCTATAAGAGTCACTACTTTTTATAAGACTTTCATCAATGCCTTTAGACCAATGATAAGTCCAGTCTTCTTTGATTGAAATAGCTCTTTTTTTATAACCGCTTTTTTCTCTACCAATTATAAGATTATCTCGTTCGTTCGGAATTAGTTTAAAATCATATCTATTAGTTGGTCTATTTTGTTCGTTAGTAAAGACCAAAGAGCCTGATAAAAACTTAGAATTTTTCCTACCAAAATGTAAAAACTTATCAGCTTTACCATTACTAGCAATAAAACGTTGTAGCTTTTGTTCGTAAATAATGTTTATCAGCTTCAAAAAATTTATAAAATTGGATTTTCCAGCACCATTTGAGCCTATTAAAATATTAATAGGCGATAAGGATATAGTAGCTTCTTTGATTGATTTGAAGTTTTCAATTTCAATTCTATCTATTGCCATATGTTTTCTTTTCTTGCAATATACATATTTCTTAACATTCAAAAACAAGAAACAAAAGAATACTTCCAAAAAGCATTGAGGACATTGTCTCTTGCAAGCCA
>Ga0114956_1002412_pt1 | contig 14667 bp, 12 predicted proteins | sample MaitaG_FD_87304 | JGI IMG/M metagenome (GOLD analysis project Ga0114956, IMG submission 87304) | Marine algal microbial communities from Maine, USA - Maine_Asex2 metaG | ecosystem: Host-associated > Algae > Red algae > Unclassified | place: Maine, USA | collected 2015-01-05 | reverse complement strand
TAGGTTCATCGAGCAGGATTATCTGCGGTTGCATACAAAGCGCACGTGCCATTGCCAGCATTTGCTGTTCGCCACCAGAGAGCGTTTCGGCACGTTGCTTGAGTCGTTCTTTTAGACGAGGAAACATGGCCAGCACAGACTGGGCTGTATCTTTGCCAGCGCCACTTGCCATCAATCCAATCTCCATATTCTGTTTTACACTTAATTCGGTAAACAGTCTTCGGCCCTGCGGTACATAAGCAATACCTGTCGCTGGTATTTTGTGGGGTGCCATAGTGTTGAGTGGCGTTCCATCAAGTGTAATTTGGCCAGTACGAAGAGGCACCAACCCCATAATGGATTTTAGTGTGGTGGTTTTACCAGCACCGTTTCTACCTAGCAGACAAAGGATTTCACCACGTTCAACTTGCAGACTCAGTGAGAAAAGCACTTGTACCTGATCGTAAGCAACTTCAATGTTATCGACAATCAGCACTAGCGCTTTCCCAGGTAGGCAGACTGGACGCTTTCACTGGCGCGAATTTCCTCTGGCGTGCCCTCATCCAATACCTCGCCGAAGTTCAGCACAGTAATGTAGTGTGCTGTGCGCATGACAACATCCATGTTGTGCTCTATGAGCAATATGGTTGTCTGTGCAGAGAGCTCTGCTATCAAGTCGATAAAGTCGTCGATCTCGCTTTCCGCAAGACCTTGCGTTGGTTCGTCGAGAATGAACAGACGCGGAGTTTGCGCCAGACCCATACCGATTTCTAGTAACCGTTGGTGTCCGTAGCTAAGATCGCCGGCTATCTGATCATGCCGATCGCTCAAGTGTACTTTTTCCAACACCTCTGACACTCGTCGATTAACTGCTGCATTGTTTCCATCCACTACCCGTCGAGCAGCAAGCGCCACGTTCTCATGCACGTTAAGCTTTGAAAATACAGAGGTTATCTGGAACGTATAGGCCATTCCCATCGACATACGCTTGTGCGCCGGCAATTGGGTGATATCTTTGTTATTAAACAGCACCGAGCCGCTGCTGCTGGCGATACGGCCGCTCAACATGCCTACAAATGTCGTCTTGCCAGCACCGTTGGGTCCGATAAGGGCCCGCACCTGACCTTCGGGCAGATCAAAATCTACATTGTGAACCGCTTGTAAGCCAGCGTAGTTTTTTGACAGACCACGTGTTGAAAGCAGGTTTATGGCAGCCATGGCAAAAGCTTTTTACGCACTACACCGGCCAGACCATGCGGTGCGAACAGTGTCAGTAATATTAGCGCCAGACCGGCAATCAACATGTAGGCGCTGGTGTACTCGCTTGAGATATCGATAAGGTATGTCATGAAGATAGTGCCAATCAATGGCCCTATTGTTGTACCAGCTCCACCGAGCAATACCCATAGCAAAGGATAAATGGAGTATTGCACGGTTGCGAACGTAGCTCCGGCGTATCCAAACAGTAGCGCGTAGCCTGCACCTGCGGCACCGGCAAGCGTACCGGAAATGATAACGGCAATGAGTTTATGTTTCTGAATATCGTATCCGAGCATTCGAGCACGTTCCGGATTCTCCCTGATGGCAACCAGCGTTTTTCCAAAGCGTGTTTGAACCAGCCAACCGATAAAAAGAAAACACACAGCGAAAAGGATTAGCGCGGCGAAATAACGATTGTCTGATTGTGATAGATCAATACCGGCAATGGCTCGATCTGCTTGCGGGATGCCGAAACCTTCATCTCCGCGCGTGTATTTTCCAGCAAGCAATATCGTCAGATAACCTGCTTGAGCAAACATCAATGTCACAATCATAAAGGCAACACCTGATGTGCGTAAGGCTAAAAATCCGATAACAGCGGATACAACGAAAGCGCTTACCAGTCCAATTAGCATGGCGAGGGCGGCAGATGTGCCGAGGTGTTCCATGGCAAGACCAAGCCCATACATACCACTGGCGAAAAACAGCGCATGACCTAGACTTAACAGCCCTTTGTAACCAAACAGGAGGTTATATCCCATAGCATAAACGGCCAGGACCATAATGCGTGCAAGGTTGCCACTGTGATACTCCGACACCGTAAAAAACAACACCACAAGGACTGCCAGCACCAGAATATGCAGGATAAAATTGCGCAGCGCACTGCTCATAATTCAGGTTTCCCGAACAGGCCCTGAGGTCTGAAAACCAGCACGAAGGCGACCAGTAAGGTGGCGATGATTTTGGCAAGTGTCGGTGTGAAGAAGACTGAGATAATGCCGTCACTCATACCGATTAACACAGCGGCCACAATAGTACCGGCTACGCTGCCCAGCCCACCAATGATGACGACGATAAACGAAAGTAGCAGTGGATCCCCACCCATTAGATAGTGTGCTTGCTGAATCGGCACGACAAGCACAGCGCCCAGTGCTGCCAGACCAGCGCCAAGTCCAAATACCAGCGCATACACTTTGTTTACTGGTATGCCATGAGCTTGTGCCATTTCGCTGTCGAGCTGCGTTGCGCGCATGATCAGTCCAACTCGCGTACGCGACATGACCAGCCATAGCAATAGCAAGATGAAAACAGCAGCAGCGATTACGGCTAATTTGTAGGTGGTTGTGCTCAAACCCCAGGGCCAGGTTAGTGCAAAACCGCCTTCCTTAAATTCAAACCAGGGTAGTGCAATACGTTTATTAAAAGGTGCTTCTACCGGACGGGGCTCTGGTCCAAAGGTCATTAGTGTTGTTTGCTGCAATACATAGAGCAGGCCTATGGTGGCCACAATAGTACGTTCAGGATCGTAGTTGATGCGACGCAGTACAAGGTAGTCGCAAACAATAGCTAATAAGCCAACGGTAATCGGCGCAATGATTAGCGCTGCGACAAACCCAAGTGCGGGGTGCGCGCTGATCATGCTGGTTATCCACCATGCGATGACCGCGCCCAGCATGTAGAACTCGCCATGTGCGACGTTGACGACGCGCATAATACCAAAGACGATGCTCAGGCCAACTGCTGTTAGCGCAAGCACGGCAGCGGTTATTGCACCTTCTAGTGACGCAAAAAACAGATATGGCCCAAATTCCATGGTTGATGTGTCAGCGGTTAGGATCGTCGTGGTTGCGATAGATTATCGCAACCACGTGTATTCAGGTTTTAGAATGCCTGTTTTGTATAGTCCACTTCATCAGCGTAAAGCGTATCTTCAATGGACGTGGTGTGCGCCAATGCCAGCTTTCCATCAGTCACTTTGGAAATGTATTGATGACCAAACGTTTGATGAGTTTTACCATTGAATTTTTTAGCGCCCTGAGGGTGCTCGATGGAATGTGGCATGTCAGACATTGCTTCGACGGCTTCAATCAGCTTTTGCCGATCTTCAGGGCCTTTATATCCAGATGCTTCCATGCCGGCTTTAACGATGTACAGGGTTTCCCAGCAACCAAACATATGTGCAAAGGTTGAAACATCTTTTGAATCAGATACTGATGCACCGTTCTCGTCAACACCAACTGCTTCTCGATAGATTTTATCAAACTCAGTCTGGTCTGACTGTGCGTATCGAGGCATGCCTTCCCAGAAGTAGGTGCCGTCCAGAAACTCAAGGCCGGGGCTGGCCATGTCGACTGCTTCCAGGCTATCGATGAAACCGAAAATTTCGGGTTTGCTGGGACCAAAAAATTCACCTAGTTCTTTGACGAAGGTTAAGACGGCTGGACCGACCATGACGTGATAGATGACTTCGGTATCACGCGGAATTTTTGGAAAGTATTTGGTAAAAGATGACTCTGTTGGGGGTATCGCTATTTTTTCCAGAATAGTGCCGCCCTGGTTTTCAAAGGCACTGGTGAAATAATCTCGATGATCGTGTCCGAAAGCAAAATCGGGATAGATCATAGTCACTTTTTTGCCGAGATTTTCCGCAATAAATGGCGCCATAGCCTGAACCTGACTCTTAACATCGGTGATGCCTGGTTGCAGCGTGTAGCGATTTAGTTTGCCGCTTGCTACATGATGGCCTTCTGAAACGACAAAATAAGGAATTTTGAGCTCGCCCGCGCGTGGCGCGGAGCCGAATACAACATGACTGAACAAGGTACCGAAGGCCAGGTCGCATTTGTGTTGATTAGCAAATTTTTCGACAACTTCTGCACCACGTTTTGGGTCCGTGCCATCATCCTCTGCAACGATTTCAATTGGCCGGCCGTTGATGCCGCCTTCTTCGTTGATGCGCTTGACCACAGCTTCGGTTGTGCGGTCGTACCAGCGGCCATAAGCTGCGCCTATGCCGGTTCGGTGAACCTGAAAACCAATGCGTATGGGCTCTGCGCTTTGCGCCTGAGCATGACCGAGCAGGCCTGGCAGGGTGCCTGAGGCCGCAACAACACCAGCACCTGCAGCAATGCCTTTCAGAGCAGAACGTCGGCTCATTCCTGATGCTGCACTTTTGGGTGGGGTTTTGGTCGAATCTGTCATCTGTATATCCTCGCAAGTATGTCTTTGGGCGCTGGGACTGGCTCTGCCAGGTTAGTTTTGCACCATTTTATCTGTTTATGAATGTTTATTTTTTGTCGGTTTGGTCATTATGCTCCTCGTGGCGCAGCCAACAGCCAAAGGCCCATGAATGTGTACGCAACCATAAAAGCTGCCAGTGGTGCCTGACTGATGATAGCTCGACGAGCGCTGCCAAACAAATCCAATGCAATAGCGTGTGCCAGCATCACCGACAGCACATGGCCAGCGACCACAGCTAAAGCCTGTGTCAGCCATATTGCTTCGACGGTATGGTGCGAATTCATGAAGCCGGTGGTTACGTAGAAAGTGCCAAGATTCAGTAAATCTGCGCCTTTGTCGAGCGGGTCCGAAACGGCGGCTAGCGCGTATTGCGCGTTGATCATAAACGCGGTAAGAAAGTGCGCGAAGTGGTAAGCAAAGGCGATAGGCAAAATGGCGATGGCCAGCTGACAAAAAGCCTGGTGATAGCTCACTTTATTGCCCAAGTCTGACTTCGTGTTTGCCCAATGCGTGCCGGCAAAAATACACACTGCGTATATCGCTACAAGGAGAATATTGGCTGCAACAATTCCGAGTATGGTTTTATCAACCACAGCTGAGCGCCCGGGAAACTCCAGCGGATTGACATTGATAAACGCCAACCATGAGAAGGTTTCATTCAGACCATCAAAACTTCCTGACCCGAGCAGGACTAGAACGAATATAGCACCACTGATGCTCTTTGCCCGACAAGCGTAGGCACGCCAGCCGGGAAATCCGAAACGTATCGTACCGGACTGTTGGCCAATCATTGCCAGCTGTGCATAGCGTCTTAACAGCATAGAAAAACATTCGCAACGGTGTAACCATTGCTCGCCAAAAACAAACATGGCAATCAAGGTGAACAGCCAGTACAGTCCAACAATGCCAGCCAGCCTGCCCGGTGCATCTGGCGCTATGTCGGCAAGTGCGAACATAGTGAACAGCAATAGCGTTGCAACACCCGGCCAGACTCCAAGTCGCTTCGGCAATTGCCGAGGAGCGGTTGGTTTTATCAGGTGACAAGTCAGGCGATACAATCCGGTCCAGGGGTTTAACGATTGCCAGAGGTTGCCCGCGACTCCCTGCAATACAACAAAACCAACCCACCAAATCGTCCAGATGAACAAAGGCAATGGGTTCTCCAGTGGGTCGTGCGAACCAGCATAGCCAACGTAGAGCAGAGCAAAAAGTAATAATGCAGACAGCACACTTGGTATGTTTCTGGGCAGTGAATGGGCGATTGCATCGGTGTGCTTAACCGATGTCTTTTGTGCACAAGCCGATGCAGCAACTGGAGATTTTGTGGCGAACAGCTTGTGAGTCCAGCGCGCTGGAACAAGCGCTAGAAGCACGATCGTCAACACTACCGCCAGCACACCCGTGGTGATATAGACATTGGTTGGTAGCAGCAACACGAGACCTTGTTCGGAAACATGGGCATATGCGGTGCTGGTTGCCAGCAATGTCGCGCAGAGTAGCGCGACGCTATAAAACTGTTGCCTTGAAAATAAGATAGCGCTGACCCCAAACTCCTCTGACGAACATAATACAAGAAGAACACAAGCCGGAACTGAAACGGGCCGCAATGCGGCCCGTGATATTGAACAGTTGTCGCGTCTTTCGACGTTGTTTTATTTTTTCTTATAAACCCGAACGTAGTCGATTTCCAGAGCTGGATTTGAAAATGAATTTAAATCGTTCTGGTTAGGAAAGTAATCTTCAGTGTTTCGGCCTAAACCGCCAGAGCTTTCTGGGTAATTTGTCCAATAACCGCCCATTGCCATATTTAAAATAACGTACAAATTTTCGTGGTCGACATTGTCGTTGTACAGCTCACTGACTTGCTGGCCATCGATAAACCAGGTTACATGCCCCGGTTCCCATTCAACAGCATAAGTATGGTAGCCCTGACTGTAGTCGATGCCAGTATGGATCTGACCCTCCGGTTGCGGTTTTACAAAAACCGGATCACCGTCTCGAGTCGCGCTAACGTTGTTGAAATAGTGAAACGAGTTATAGATATACCATGGCGCGTGCCCAAGGTTTTCCATGATATCAATCTCGGTTCTGCGTGTACCTTCATATTTACGCAGCTGATGGTGTAACCAGAAAGCCGGGAAGGTGCCAACGTGGTCAGGGATTTTTATGCGCGCTTCGAAGTAGCCGTATTTTTGAGTAAATTTATCGTAAGTTGAAATAGCGCCGGACAGAAACTCTTGCTGTTCAACCATACTTCGCAATGGGCCGTGTCCGTTGTTGTTGTTATTAGTTTTGAGCGGATTTCTTATCGCCCTTATAGCCAGTCGTGAGCCATTTAATTCAAACGGATTGTGATTGGGGACGACATAATCCAGGTGATCCTGATCATCGGAAAATATATTGACGTAGAATTGTTGTTCTCCGTTAATAACTCGGTATTCCTGCCGTTCGCCATTAAATTCACCGTCCCATCTTAGCTGGGTGTTCCAGCGACTACTGTTCAGGTTTGAATTGTTGAACTCATCACTAAAAGAAAGTTCGTAGCCTGGCTTTTCATAAACTTCACCATAATTGTAAGATGCCGGGTCAATAGGGCCTGAGTCGGTGCTTGGCACGGGATTGTTGGTGACTGCATCGTTTTGAACTGGTGGAGGGGGTGCTGGCGTATTAGTCGACGTGCTGTTGAAATTATCAGATACGACTATTTTTACAGTATCTGAAGGCTGACTGTACTGCCCTGCATCAGTGATAGCGCGAACGGTTATCGAGTGCTCGCCTGGCCACAGATTCTGACTGTAGAGCTGAGTATCTGGAGTTGTTCCAGCATTCGCACCATCAATGGTAACTTCATATTGCGTGGCACCCGGAGTCCAGTCCCATTGCCATTGAACCGTAGACTGCTCAACTTCCCGAGCTCTGACATTCCCGGGAACAGCGACACTGCTGGAGGTATTGGACGAGCGTTCACTGGATTGCGTTGACTGAACGTCTGCGACAGGTGCGTTGTTGTTCGTCGTGCTGGCTTTTACTGTTACTGATGGACCGGAATATTGACCATTCCAGTCAACCGCCTTAACACTCATTGAGTGTTCTCCCGGCCAAAGATCGCTGCTCACAAATCGCGGGTCTCGAGTCAGGCCGCGGTTCTGCCCGTCAACTGTGATCTCGAATTGCGCTGCATCGCTGACCCAATCCCATTCCCATTGAATTTGAGTCGCGCTTTGTACCACAGCTCTCGGATTTTTAGGGGGGTCTATTGCGTGGACCAAAGATGAAGTGATTAAAAGCAGAGGCAGCACTAGCGCTTTAGTTGCAGCGCGAGTAAACATGTTGATGTTCATATAAGGATTGAGCTCTCTAATTTTTCAGGGTGCATTGAAAAGATATAAGTCGATTTAGCAGGTGGCAAAATTCCAGTTGAGAAAACCTGCATCGAACTGTTCTACATATTTGTTAGTTGCAAATATATTTGTTATCTAACGTTCACTATCGACGATAGTACGGACAAATTGCCTAACTGGACTTTGCCACAACTCTCCCTGAGTTATGTGGCAAGTCTGACCTAGCAACCTGAAACGAGACTGAAAAAAACGAGCCAATTAGAACAAATAAGCTTGTATACAAGGGATATTGCTAGATCTTAATATGCAACGCAATCGTTGTTGGCGACTTAATCTCACTTTGATTAAAAAGCGTGATCGACGTCACACTTATCCGTGGAGTTAGCTATATAAGTGTTAATTAAAACACAGCAATTTATTGCAGCTCTGGCTCACTGAGATTAAATTGCAAACTTGGTGCACTGTTTAAAAAAGCAGCAATTGTGATTAGCCAAACCATTTCAATCGGCGCCAAAGTCGACCATCAATCAATGACAGACCTACCGCGATAATGGCAACTCCGACTAGTTGACTCACACTGAGTTTCTCAGCTAACAACCAGACTCCGAAGAAACCGGCCCAAACTGGCACTAGAAAGGTCACCAGACCCAGATTGGTAGCGCCTGCAATAGCGAGGATACGAAAATAAAGAATGTAGGCAAATGCGGTTGAAAGCAGTGCTAAACCAAGCAGTGCAAACAGCGCCGAAGTCGATGGCATGGACAGTGTTGAAGGTTTGTCCACTAATAACACTAGCGGCAACATGAGCAGGGTTGATGCGCTGACTTGTCCTGCGGCGGTTGTGACCGGATGCAAACCGATCCGACTGAATCTGCGTCCGAATATGCTGGCGAAACTATAGCTGATTGCTGCCCCAAGAATGGCCAGTTGTGCAACGAAGTGGCTGCTACGAATCGATTCTAAGTCGGGTGAAACAATGATAACTGTGCCGATAAATCCAATGAAAACACCGACAATTTTGTGTCGGGTTATGTTTTCATCTTTTAGCAAAAAAACAGCTAACACGACGGTAAACATGGGTACCGTGCCATTAAGAATGGAGGCGAGCGATGAAGATATGATCGTCTGCCCCCAAACAATAAGTGAAAAGGGTAAGGCGTTATTTAATAGCCCCATCAATAGCAAAGCGGCCCAGGCTTCAACCGTTGTTGGCACCGCGATTTTTTTAATCGCTATGTATAGCCACAAAAATACAGCCGCCAGCCCGACCCGTAAGAAAACGATGGTTATGGTCGGCAGCTCTTTTACCAGCAACGCATTAAAGAAAAATGATCCGCCCCAGACAATCGATAGCAGCAAAAGCATGGTCCACGCTTTGATACCCATAACGCTGGATATAGAGGTGCTCACTGATTCGTGATCGAGTTGGTTGCAGGAGAATCGCTGCAGCTTAGCGTAGTGGTGACCTGTAGTGGGTTGTTTTGCAGAACCAGCGAGGGAGGAAGTACAAAAAGTATTTTTACTACAAATTTTAAGTATCTGAATATAATAGATATAACTGCCTTGTTACCAAGTATTTATAGCTGTGGTATAGTCAGATTTCGCTCAATAGGTAGTAAAGTTTTCCATGAATGACTCAACCGTTTCTGCACCTACAAAAGCTGGTTCGTCTGGGCAGCAATTAACCTGCTCAACAACAGCCACGCTGGTGGTTCGGCGTAAAATCAGTCGTGCAACAAATAACACCCTGAATCAACGTGGTAATCGTCGGCGACGATCTTGTTCGTGGGCCAGTCGTCAGCACTGAATTGAGCTCAAAGCAGCGCCATCAGCTGCGCAAAAGCCCTTGTTGTAGTAGCTGAATCAGCCTGAATTGCGTCGATATGCAGGCAGTCGAAGGCCAGTTGATAGCGCTGACAAAGCGCATCTGAACCAACCAGAACAATAACGCCAGAATCACTTGCTCCGCTTGACACCGCTTCGCTGATTTCGTTGCCGATAAGAAGCCCTGACAAATAAGAATGAACCTCGTGTTCTGCAAGCTTGCCTAACAGGACCCTTGAGCGACATTGAAACAGCTCGCTAACAATTTTCCCGGAATCATAACCTTGCTGCACACCTTGTGCGAAAACGCCTTTATACAAGCGTTTTTCAGTTGCCAGCTGGCCGACTAAAGTATTGGTGAGCAAAACATCAAATAGCTCTCCGGTAACAATGGTCTGAAAGGCGACGACCTCGCCGTTTTTTAGTTGCGCCCATTTTGAATGCGTACCAGGCATGACAACCAACGCGTTTTCCATTGTTCGGGTGGCACCAAAGAGCTGAAGCTCCTCGCCTCTCAACACATCAGTGCGAGGATAGTCCTGACTCAGGCCGGGCAGAAATACCAAACGGATGTCGCGCACAATGCGATGTACTGCCCGTTTGATCAAACCGTCAGGTGTAGTGGGAATTGCTATGTACGGTGTTTCAACCCAACCATTACGGCTAGTGATCATGCCAGAAAGTAACACCGTGTCGCCGGGTTGCAGCCACTGTCCAACAAGTGAAAACAGGCATTCCTCAAACGCCCCATCGACAACGTATTTGATGCCCTTTTTCGACTCAACGGAATCGATAAGGCAAAATTGCTGATCAAAATGATAAGCGCGAAAACTGCTTGAACCCCAGTCGATGCCAACCTGGCAGGTGGTGATTTTTGACATATCGGGCTGAATCCTGAAAGTCGGTTAGAGGAGATAAGTGGTGAATTTACCTTTAAAACGATATTTTTCTCAATTTTCTGTGTCGACTGGGGTATTTTTGACAACAGCATATTAAGCATTGGTAAAAATGAGCATTCCAGCGCCCGCCAAACGCGGTTTTTACTTAAACTGAAATGCGTCTGTTCTAGCTACATTTTCTGGCTTGGAAGCAGTCACAATCTAATCGTCATTACAGCAATTTTAATATGCAACAAGGTCAGAACATTGGTGGTAATAGTAGGCAGGTTTTAAAGTGGACTTCTGCCATACTTGCCGTTTTGGTACTAGCGGGTTGTGGTGCCAATGCACAGCAATTGCCAATACAGGTTGACGCGCTCAACTCGGTCCCATCGGTTAACACTATTTCGAAAGTGCGCATGAAAACATTAAACAAGAACAATGTAGAAGCGGTTAGTGCTGTCGGATTTGATGGTACTCATATAAGAGCTACTGTCATCAGCCATGGTTGCACGCACGCCAAAGACTTTTCCATTAATCACGCAATTGTTGAAGGCCGCTGTAGTGTGACTATTGAAAGAACAAAACCTGATCTATGCCGACGTGCACCCATGCTTGCAGAGATGCTAATTGAATGGTCAGCACCGGATGATTGTGTTGATCTTGAAATGGTCATAGCGAATCCGGTTTTAGTTACAGCCGGCAACGGCAGAATGATTAAACGACCCCAGTAACACAGACGCGTTTACAACATGAATTTATCGCACTCAATAGTGAGCACGCCGACATGCTGAATATACAGTTGAAAGTCAGATGTCGTGCGCTAATGGTTTGCATATTTGCTCTGTTAGCGATGTGTTGTTCGGGTTTAGCGCTCGCAGAAGACGACAAACATTTTATCGTTGGTGGCCGCGTTGTACCAGATACTGCGCAGTTCCCATTCATGGCTTCGATATTTTTCAATTCAACGGGTTCGGGTTTATTGGACCATGTGTGTGGTGGTTCGTTAATCGCTGATCGATGGATATTGACTGCTGCCCATTGTCTATACAATCGTGATTTCGAGAGACCAGTGTCCACGAATAGAGTGCGAGTACGGCTTGGATCAACCGATATAAACGGTACAGATGGATTCGTTGTGTCAGCTACCCGGCTCATTTTACACCCTGACTATGATCCGGAAAAAGTGAGTAGCGACATAGCCCTGATTGAATTGAGCGTGCCGTACAGCTCAACAAGAGCCGTATTACCTGCTCAAGAAAGTCCAGTCCCGGTTCTTGGAGAGTCGGGTGAAGTATTAGGTTGGGGAGCGCTTCGAGAAGGTGGGTTTCAGACGGCAAACCTGCGACAAGTACCCTTACCCATTGTCGGTAATCTTGACTGCTTCCCGCACTATCGAGACTCTTTCGATTCTCGTTTCTCCTTTTGTGCAGGAGGGACCCGGGTTGGTGGACAGGACTCATGCCAGGGAGACAGTGGTGGTCCGCTGTTGGTTTCTCGCAGTGGATCGTATGTCGTGGCTGGCCTTGTCAGTCATGGATTTGGGTGTGGGCGCAGTGGCATTCCCGGAGTCTATACGCGAGTGGCAGCATTCACCGATTGGATAAACAGCTATGCGGATAGCACCAGGGTTTATGTCGGGCAGCAAAATGCTGCCGCTGCTGACAATACCGTTATAACTCGTATCGACACTAATACCGCAATCGTAGGTCAAGTAAGCTCGGGTCAGGTCGCCTATTTCGATGTAACCGGAGCCAGACAAGTCAATCTTACCTCTAACTCCGGTGATGCTGACCTTTATATAATTAACAATATCGACATTGAATCCATTTCTTCAGATTCAGTCCAATGCGCATCTGAGAACGAACCGCCATTAGATATTTGTGTACTTGATGATCAAGTGTCAGATGCCTATGCCATGGTCTATGGATTTAAAGACACCAATTACACGCTATCATCACAGCAAATACTGGGAGGTTCAGGCGCAGTTCAGGTGTTTACATTAGATGGCCAGCCAGTGAATCAACCAGGCAATTCTGAACGCATAAGTATTGGTGCTGCCGGCGGTCTCTTTGTCTTGTTATTGTTTTTGACGGCGCGACGATATACATTTAACAGCTTACTTCTGAATTATCTCTATGCTCGCTGAGACCGCCTGACCTTTTAGCACAAGCTCACCATGATCGTTCGCATTCAGCGTAACAGTGACTGTATGCGTGCCAGGTGTCAGGTTATTGAGGTAAAACCAGCCTGAGTAAAGGCGGGTAATTTTATCCCCATCAACATACAAGTGTGCATGACCTTCGCCGACTACGTTTGCCGTATTGACGTGTTCCGGTGCAAAAGAAAAGTTGGTAGGTTCGATGTGCAGGTTCCATCCTGCCATTGTGTCTTTTTGAGCTGTTAAAGTGAGTGTCGGCTTTGCTGGCCAATCACTTACGTCAACAGGCGCATGTGTCATATTTGCATGGGTCATCTCATCGTGAGTCATCTCGCCATGCTTCATTTGGCCGTGCTTCATCTCGTCGTGCTTCATCTCGTCGTGCTTCATTTGGCCGTGAGCCTTGTCACCGTGCTCGACCTTACTGTGAGCCGCTTCATTGTGAGCGTTGTCATCATGCTGCATCTCAACAGACTTGGTTTCTTCAGAGCCGGCGAATGCACACTGTGGCCCGATCAGGCACAGGGCTAGAATCAGTGCCTTATCAGATAGCAAAAAAAGATAGCTTGCACGAACGTGTGTTTTGTAGAATTTGACCATTGCTATTGTTACGTATTCTCATCAATCAATATAAGTATTAACCTATTATCGTAGTGCAAAAAGGGTGCAGTATTCAAGTCAGGAAGATTGATATTCTGCAATCATGCAGATCATTTCGAACAAAATAGCAGACGCCGTCAGCGCGGTAATATTATTCGGACTGTCTTTAGTGGGCATCATGCAAACGACATCGGCACCAACAATATTCATCCCGCGAACCGCGTGCAAAAGCTCAACCGCCTCATCTATATCGAAACCCCTGGCACCAGGTTCGATATTGGCTACCCCCGGAGCAATAGTCGGGTCCAGACAATCCAGATCGAAGGTAATGTAGACCGGCTTGCCATCGAGTACTTGCTTAATTTGTTGTACTACATCGGCGGCACCACGACTCCGATACTCTTTCATGGTAACTACGTTGTAGCCGTATTCATAAGATGGCTCCAGCCAATCCAGCGTTCTTGCATGACCCCTGAGTCCAATTTGCATTGAGTGGCTTGGGTCAACGAATCCGTTATCTGCCAAGTACGCGCCCCAATGAGCTGCAGATTTTTTTGCTCCCAGAAAATGGTCAACTTTGGTAAATACGTCGGTATGTGCATCAAGATGCAGAAAGCACACAGGTTCGCCATTGGTTATTTTCCCTTTACCGATCGCCTGTACAATGCCGCCAGTGATTGAGTGGTCACCACCAACAGACACCGGGCGCGCGCCCTTGCGATCGATGTTCCGGTAGAATTCAGTAATCTGTTCTATGCAGTGTTCATTATCATTTGCGCGAGGGAAGGGCACATCACCCGCGTCTGCAATACGGCAGGCATTCCATGGATCCAGTTCGAACTCACTGTGCATGCGTCGAAGTACCGCCGATACGTTTCGGACGGCTCTTGGTCCGAGGTGTTGATCGCGCTCTGTGGTGCCATTGCCAGTTGAATGAGGTACACCCACTATCGCGATATCGTGATTGTTGACCGGTTCATGAGGACATCGGAAAAACGTTGGCACACCCCACCAATAGAGGTTCTCCATCATTGCATTATCATGACTATCAGCCATTGTTCTATCGCCTTTGTTTTTGTCTGCGTAATTGATTTTACAGCTGCTTTCATGTTGCGAAAAAGCGTCGACATATTCTAATATGAACTTATGCCGGAATTACCAGATATTACCGTTTATGTCGATGCTATTAAATCCAGAGTACTGGGTCAGGTTGTCGACAAGTTAATTATATCCAGCCCTTTCCTGCTGCGAACGGCTGTGACTGACGTTCAGGAGATCGTAGGCCAACCGATTATTGGTGTTCAACGTGTAGGCAAGCGTGTCGTGTTGAGCTTTCCGGAAGAACGATGGTTTGTATTGCACTTAATGATCGCAGGAAGGTTGC
>Ga0114956_1002408_pt1 | contig 14679 bp, 10 predicted proteins | sample MaitaG_FD_87304 | JGI IMG/M metagenome (GOLD analysis project Ga0114956, IMG submission 87304) | Marine algal microbial communities from Maine, USA - Maine_Asex2 metaG | ecosystem: Host-associated > Algae > Red algae > Unclassified | place: Maine, USA | collected 2015-01-05 | reverse complement strand
GAGTAACTGGTGGAGGTGAGCGGAATCGAACCGCCGACCTCATCGTTGCGAACGATGCGCTCTAGCCAACTGAGCTACACCCCCAGAAGGGCGCCATGGTAGCCGCCCAGGTATGACTTGGTTCGCTAGTTCGCCGACTGCTGAAGGAGATACGTCGGCGCGGGCTGCACGTGAGGCTGGCGGCCGGCCGGACGGATGGGGCGAACCTTGTTCATACGCTCGTTGCTGACCTGCTGGTGACGCACGAGCAACATCACATAAGCCAACAGGGCGGCATCGGCGAGCAGATTGACGAGGACCCAGGCACCGCTTGCAACGACGGCCATGATCAACGTCAGCACCGCAACGCCAACCAGCGCAGCAAGCACGTTGCGGCGACGGCGACGGGCGCTGTCGAGCGACATTGGCGTGCTGAAATCGACCGGGCGCTGCGGGCTTTCTTCCAAACCGGCGAAGGAGACCTGCGGCACGTTCGGCTGCACAACCATGTCGGAGACCGGGCTACCGACTGGTAACTGGATCGACGAATCGTCGGGCCGGCGGAACGGAATGACATTGACGCTCTGGCCGCCACCGGCACCAAGCGAGTTGTCGAGAATCTGGAGTTGCTGGCGGTGGTTCGCAATCGAGTTGCCGTCAGAACGCGGCAGACGGGCTGCGCCGTTGCCAGAGCGGCGGCGCAGGTATGGCGGCACTAGAACGGCCGCCCAAACCACGAGCAAGAGAACAAGAATCACAGATGTCAAGAGATCCGATTACTTTCGTTACATGAAACCGTGTCATATTACGGCGTCGTACTGGTGGATAACCCTAAGAATGCTGCTGTTTTCGCGGGCGATGACGAAACGCGCAAATATTGCGATTCGTTGACGGAACGTTTTCTAACACGTCTGGGCCCAAATGCCAACACCAAGGCGGACGGCGATCGCTCAAGAGCGACGTCAGTCGTCGTGGGGCAGGTGTTCGACGTCGGGGTCGCGGCGGTAGGTCCCCGACTGACCGCCGGTCTTTTCCCAGAGCGTCATGTCGCCGATGACCATTGAGCGGTCGGCCGATTTGCACATGTCGTAGATGGTGAGCGCGGCCACCGAGCAGGCGGTGAGCGCCTCCATCTCGACACCGGTGCGGTCGACGGTCTCGACCTCGGCTTCGATCTCTATGTATTCGTCTTCGATCCGGAAATTGACGAGTACCGCGCCAACGAGCAGCGGGTGACACAGCGGAATCAGGTCCGGTGTGCGTTTCGCAGCCTGGATACCTGCGACCCTGGCCACCGCAAGCACATCACCCTTGGCGATTGCGCCCCGGGCCACCGCCGACGCGGTGTCGCTCGTCATGTGCACCCGACCGCGCGCTATAGCTCGCCGGTGCGATGGCTCCTTGGGAGTGACATCGACCATGCGTGCACGGCCGAGCGGATCAATGTGGGAGAACCCAACGTCAGACATACGCCGAGGCTATCGCCGGGCCGGCAGCCCGCCGAAACTCGCCCTGGCCGACGACGTGCTCGTCGAGCAACGCAAGCAACGATGCCGCCTGGTTTCGAGCGTCGAAGTTCGCCGCCACCCATTCGGCGGCAACCGGCCCCTTCGAGTCCTTCCATCGGTTGTTGATCGACTCGGCGATTGCGGTGCCGAGCGAAATAGCCAAGTGCGCCGAGTCATCGCTCGCCGTGACCAGGGCGCCGACGGCGTCCGACACCAAGTCGTCGCCGCAGCCGGACTCCACTGCGATCACCGGCGTTGCGCACCCGAGGCATTCCAGCAGCAATTGATCCCCGACATCGGCCTCGCCTGGAAACACGCCAACGTCGGCACAGTCAAAGATCGCCGCGACCCCGTCATCACCCAGGCGGCTGACGAAGAAGACGTTCCGCAGACCCAGGTGATCCCACGCGAGCGACTCGAGAGCGCCGCGATCGGCATGGTCCTCGGCGCCCAGGATCAGCGTCGCTACGGCCGCCGCCCCCTGCTCATAGTGCGCCGCGGCCCGAAGCAGCGCATCCAGTCGATTGGTGCTTGCCGATTCACACCCCGACACGACCACGCCGTCGAAACCGGTCGGCCGAATAACAGGTTCTGAAGGTCGATGACCATCGATCGATGGTGCGGTGACAAAAGCCGCGAGGTGAGCGGCGCGATCGGCATACCGCCCGGCCTTCGGCGCGAACGTCGACGATCCGTAACCTCGTGAGACAACAACCGATTCGGCCGGGAGCTGCGGGAACAACGCTCGCATCGCGACGTAGTCGGCGGCTGAACTTGTGGCGCAGAGGGCAACACCGAACGGCGTCGCGTAAGTCGGCCCAAAGATGCCGAGGTCATTGACCATGGGAAGGAACCGGAAGGGATAGTCCGCCGTCTGCAGTCCTTCCTGCTCAAGCCCGAAGAGGCGAATCGATGGGCTATCCGCGAAACAGAGAATTGGACTGGGGTCCCGCCCCTCCATCACTCTGCGCCGCACAACGTCGGCCAACACGATCGAGCTCAGCAGTGCGTCGTGGGCCACAAGAGCCGCCACCGCACCGCCGTCGGCCGCTTCAACTTCGGCCATCCAGGCATGTATCGCATACGCCAGCCGTTGCCGATATCGGCCGAAGTCGGGTTCGGTCATGTCATGCCATCGGTAGTCACCAGTCGGCGCCCGCATGACCAACGCGGCTTCGTCGATATCGAGCACTTGGAGGTCGGGACGTTGGATGCGCAGCCGCGACGATGGCCACATCGAGTAGCTCGAAACATTCGGAAGCTGATTGAACGCGGTATGGCTCGTGCGATGCCGCATGCCCTCGCGGGTCGAGGGTTCGCCGCTTCGCTGCCAATTAGTCGTGCCGAGTTGAAAGATCAGGCGGGAAGAAGTGGCCACAGCGATCTATCGGCCTCGCGAGACCACCAGTAAGGCCAAGCGACGCAATTACTGATCCGGAAGATCAGCCGCCGATCTGCGACATGGACCGCTTCGGCCGAATAAACAGTTCCTGGCCGATCTGGTGACCCGCCCACTTTGCGGTCACCGCTTCCTGCATCGTGGCGGCGATGACGTCATCGGATGCACCACTACGCAGCAAAGAGCGAAGGTCAAACTCATCGACTGCGAAGAGACAATTGCGGAACTGGCCTTCAGCCGTCAGTCGTATGCGATCACAATTGCCGCAGAAGGCTTGCGTGACGCTGGCGATGACCCCGATCGAGCCGCCGCCGTCCAGGTAACGAAAACTCTGAGCTGGTTCGCTCCCCCGTTGCACGGGTTCGAGCGGATACACGGCGCTGATGCGTTCGACGATCTCGGCTTGGGTAACGACGCGTTCGTTCGTCCAGCCTTCGTCGGCGTCGAGGGGCATCCATTCGATGAACCGCACCGACACGCCGCGCTCGCGGCCAAACGTGGCGAAGTCGACGACCTCGTCGTCGTTGATGCCCCGCATGACGACCGCATTGATCTTGACAGGATCGAGGCCCGCTTCGATCGCGGCATCGATGCCGTCGAGTACTCGATCGAGCTCATCGCGACGGGTCAGCTCTTCGAAGCGGTCTCGGTGCAGCGAGTCGAGCGAGATGTTGATACGCCGCAGACCAGCATCGGCCAGCTTCGTGGCGTGGGCTCGCAGCGTTGCCCCGTTCGTCGTGAGAGCGAGATCGGTTCCCAGCTTCGACAGTTTCTCGACGAGTACCGGCAAGTGGGCTCGTACGAGCGGCTCGCCGCCAGTGAGGCGGATGCTGTCGACACCAAAGTGGTTGACGAGCACGCCGGCGATTCGTTCGATCTCCTCGAAGCTGAGCAGATCTTCGCGCGCGAGCCAGTCGAGCCCTTCTTCCGGCATGCAGTAGGTGCAGCGGAAGTTGCACCGATCGGTGACCGAGATGCGAAGATCCCGGTGAACCCGACCGAAGGTGTCGACGAGAGGAGCGGCCATAGACGGCTTAGCGTACGCGCTGGCGCTCACCTACGTCGAAGCAGGCGGCGATGTCTGAGGCGGACGGCCCCTCGTCGGCGCAAGGCAGCAGTCGGCCGCGCAGACGTCGGGTTTGACCTCAAGGCCACCCAAGGCTCGCCGTTCCGCGCCGCGGACCCGTTCCTCGATCAGTTCGATGATCATCGCCACAAACCGGTCGTCGTCACCAACGGTTGCCGCTCTCGCAAAGGCGAGACCGTGTTCGGCGGCCGCCGCGGCGGCCTCGGTGTCGAGGTCTTGGATGACCTCCATGTGATCGGAGACGAAGCCGATCGGAACGACGACAACGCCCGGCACGTTCTGCTCGGCAAGCGTGGCGATGTGATCACAAATGTCAGGTTCGAGCCAGGGCACCTGGGGTGGACCGGACCGGCTTTGGTACACGATGTCGTAGTCGCCAGCGCCCACTCCGGCTCCGACGGCAACGAGCGCGCAGGCCTCGGCCAGCTGTGCTTCGTAGTCACAACCCGCCGCCATCGACTGCGGAATGCTGTGCGCCGTAAACACCAACCGCGCCTCGCCATCGCCTGCCGCCACGGACCCAGACCCAGCCACATCTGCGAAGGCAGCAACAACACTCTCGATCATCGGTTCGATGAAGCCGGGGTGGTCATAGAACACGCGCAGTTTCTCAATTTGGGGGGCGGCGGCACCAACGGCCTCGCACGCAACTTGCAGGTTCTCGCGGTATTGGCGGCATCCGCTATAGGAGCTGAAGGCGGAGGTGACGAACGCGATCGCCCGACCGACGCCATCGGCCGCCATCTGTTCGACGGTGTCCACCAACATTGGGTGCCAATTCCGGTTACCCCAGTAGACGGGTAGCTCAAGGCCGGCGGCGACGAGCGCTGGCTCGATCTTTGCGAGCAGCTGCCGGTTGTGTTCGTTGATCGGACTGACGCCGCCTCGATGTTTGTAATGCTCGGCGACGAGTTCAAGTCGTTCGACCGGGATGTTGCGCCCGCTGGTGACATTCTGCAGAAACGGTAAGACGTCGTCGGGGCCCTCCGGCCCACCGAACGACACGAGCAGGAACGCGTCGTAGCTTGTCGAACCCTTGGAAGTGCTCACTTCTGGTGCTCCTCGCATGCCGCAATCCGGCGGCCGCCCATCTCGAATTCGATGATCTCTGTGCCGCAGCGCCGGCACGGCTCGCCGAGGCGTTTGTATACATACACCCGATCGCCAGCCGCGACCTTGGCACGCGACGTCGCGCCAACTTCTTTGGGACGAACCGTCACGATCCGGTTCAGTTTCTCGCCGGCCTTCAGCTCGGCCACGGTCAGATCCCAGAGCTCAGCGGCTGTTTCCGCGTCGATCGAGTTCGCGGGACGGCGGGGGTCGATACCCATCAGAAAAAGAAGCTCGGCCCGATAGACGTTACCGATCCCGGCGATCACGTTCTGGTCGAGCAGCACCGCGCCGATTGCTTTTCGCCGACGGGCCAAGGCGTCGACAAAACGTTGCCGGTCAGCGTCAGGTTGCAGCGGGTCCGGGCCGAGACCGGCAATCGCCTCGGTCTGCATCTCTGGTGGTCCGACCTCACACTTCATGGGTCCGCGGAGATCCCATGCCGCTTCGGGTCCTTCGATTCGCAAGCGCACCGCGCCACGTGGCTCCGGCACCGGCACCTTCTCGCGGCGCAGTTTGCCGATGAGTCCGAGGTGGATGTGCAGCACCTCGCCGGTGTCGATGTGACCGAACAGGTGCTTACCCCACGCTTCCCACCCGTCGATCTTCTGACCATCGATGCGGGCCGCTCCTTGATCGAAACGTCCTTGCGGCGACGATGCCGCGACGACGTGCCCTGCAGTGTCGCGATTCAGATCCCGGGCGAGCCGGTGAATGGTGTGTCCTTCTGGCATGACATGACTCCGATCGACGATGCTGGCGGGCCGCAACTCTATGGGAGCGTCAGCGGACTGGTTGCACCCCCAGAGCGCGGAAAGTGCTCCTCGAAAAGCGCGATGGCTCCGGCACCGGTGTCGGCCGAGCCGGCGACGTCGAGACCCTCGGCGAGTTCACAGCCGACCCGGCCGCCAATAAAGATCGGAACATTCGGAAGTTCGGCTCGCAACGCGCCGACCGTCGCATTCAAGGTGTCGCGGGATGGCTCGGCAATGGCGCTGACGCCGATCGCGACCTCACCATCGATCGCCCCGCAGGTGTCAAGGAACGCTTCGACTGGCGTGTTCGGACCCAGATTGGTCACTGCGAAACCACGGCCGCTAAGCAGGTCAGCCAACATCATGATCGGCAGGCCGTGGTGTTCACCTTCGACCGCTCCGAGGACGACGGATGCCCTACGGCGCCCTCGGGGCGAAAACTGCGGACCAAGCCGGGCGATGAGTCGGCCGACAACGACCGACGCTTGATGTTCCTCGGCGATCGTGATCAATCCGGATCGCCAGTCGACACCAAGCTCATACATCATCGGACCGATGATCTTCAGATGGATATCGTCTGGCGAACCGCCATAGGCAAGGGCTTCGCTGATGATTGACCATGCGCCAGCCTCGTCCCCTGCGATCGCACGCGATCGCAACAGGCGGGGGGCCCGGGCGATGAAGGTCGGTTGCGAAGCAGTTTCGTCGCCATCGGCCGCGGCGCGCTGCGGCAATGCCTTGGGCGCCGTGACCTGCGCCAAGTCAGCGGCCGAGATCCACCACTGCCCATCGCGCTTCGTCGCTGGGAGGCGGCCGGTACGAACGTAGCGATACGCCGTCATGTAGTGCACGCCGAGTGATTCGGCCGCTGCGGCGAGGCTGAGTAGCTCGCCCGTCATCGCCAACTAGGCAACGTCGTCGCAAGCACTCTGTTCGCGGGCGCTGCGCTCGCTGGCGTTGCGTTCGCGGGCGGCACGTGCGGCCTGCGCGACTGCACGGCGATGAGGGGACTTCGGAGCAAACCCGGCCGCAGCACGTTCCTCATCACTCTCCCCTCCCCAGATGCCATGCTCGTTGCCGTCGCGACCTGCGGTCAAACATTGACGTTGAACCGGGCAACATGCACAGTACGCGCTTGCGAGCGCTTCGCGCCTTCTACGACGACCATCTCGCTCGCCCGGCGGGGCGAAGAAGATCGCAGTTTTGCCGAGACACATCGCCTGTCGCTGCCAGTCCGCTCGAGAGCCTGCGGCGTCGGCGCCAACAGACTCGTGTTCGTGGACGGCACGCAGTTTGTCGTGTCGCGGTGATTGAGCTGGTCCCCGGAGCTCGTCATTGTCGGTTCGACCTTCGAGGTCGATATCGCTGACGATAGCCATGACTTTACTTTTAGCACTAAATCCACCCGATGACCACCGCGGAGGTGTAAATCGCCCGTGTGACTTCCGTGACAGCAGAGTCTTCAGAACGGCTCATTTTTCGGCCCCAGTTGCCGAATGAACCGCCGCCGCGATAGCAATACGGTTGATGTCAGCCCCGTTACGCGCGCATCGACACGATGCAGACGGCAGGAAACGTCGCCCAACGACTTCGTTTCTGCTCGCCCCGACTCGGCTTCGACGCGCCCTCGCTGCCGCATTGACCGCCCTGGTCGCGTCGACGGTATTGCTCACCGTGCCGACATCGCAGGCCCAAGAGATCCCCTACTACGACCTGGTCCAGGCCAAAGACGAACTCGCGTCGGCGAGCGCGACTGTCGACGCAGTGACCGATGCGCTCGCGGCAACCCGAAACGAACTTCGCGACAACAACGTTCAACGCACACTGATCACTGGGTCGGCGGCCGATCGAGCCCAGGCGCTCGAGGAGTCCCGCCGCCGCTCTCGCCAACTGGCAGTCGAGGCCTACATGGGCGGTGGCAGCATCGGCACGAGCCTGTTCTTGTTCGACACCCGGGCCGCATCCGACCTCACCTTCCGATCGAACCTCGTTCGCGAGCACGCCCAGACCGCGCTTGACGCGAACGCCCAGTACTCCAATCTCATCAAGTCAAGCGATGAGACCATCATCAACCTGACTGACGGCATCGACGCGATCTGGCGTCGCATCGAAGGCCTCGAGTCTGACCTCGTGGCCGCCGAGCGCGGCGTCGAGGCCGCGGAATGGGTTGTCTACATCGCCGAGATCCATGCGATCGCCGACGAAGAATTCGCGTCCCGGCCGTGGCGACGCGAACCGACACCGACCGACTGGGCTGAGCTGCGCCACTGCGAGTCGACGACGACCTACGACATCAACACCGGCAATGGCTTTTACGGGGCGTACCAGTTCGACTATCAGACCTGGTTCACCGTCGGCGGCGAAGACGGCGACCGCGCCGACCTGCGGCCGCCCGAGGAGCAAGACGCACGAGCCCGACTGCTCTATTCGCGCCGTGGAAGCCAGCCCTGGCCCGAGTGTGGCCCGCGCTGGCTTGACGACTAGCCGCCCGATAACAGATCCGGTAACAAAAAGGGCCCGAAACGGGCCTACTATCAGTGCTCGTGACGCTGCAGGTCTGGATCCTTCTCCTCAATTGCATAGTCGTCGGAGCGGGGCTTTCCTACTTCACTGACGTCGACTTTTCGCTCGAAGAGCGCGTGTCGTTTGGTGCATTCTTCGGGCTGTTGTGGTTTGTCATTCTCACGGTGTTGCTGTCGCAGCTGCTTGACTTCACCGGCGCGACAGTCGCGCTCGCCGCTGGCATCGCGCTCGCTACTGCCGCGGTCGCATTCGCTTTGAAGCGGGAAACTGTCGCTGCAGACGCCGCGAGTTTCAGCACTCGAATCCGGCTGCCGGTTCAGTCGCCTGAGAGTCCGGCCATTCTCGCCGCATTGCTCGTCCCGTCGTGGATCATCGCGACCCGCATCCTCATGTTGGCCTACAACGACAACGGCGGCGGCGGACTCGGCAGTGGTCACCTCGCGACCTTCAGCGACTGGCAAGCCCACCTCACCTACACCGCCTCGTTCGCGTATGCGAACAACACCGGCTTCGACCTTCCGATGGCGACCGGCGCCGCCATGCAGTACCACAACGGCATCAACGTGTTCGCGGCGACGCTGGCCACAGCGGGAGCTTCGCTGCATGACGCCCTGACGATTTCGGCCGGCTACTGCGCATTTGCCTTCCCGGCCGTTATGTACCTCGTCGGCCGTCGAATTTTCGGACGACGGTCGATCGCTCTGCTCGGCACGCTGTTGTTCTTCCTCTTCGGAGGTTGGGGCTGGCGGCGGTTCTTCTCCGACGTTGCCGACCAAGGTCTCGGCATCATCAACAATCTCCCGCTCACCTACACCCGGCTGCAGATCGAGGACGACATCTGGATGGAAAATCCGGTCATCGGCCATCTGTTCCCGCAGCGGCCGACCCTCATCGGATTTCCGATCACGCTCATCGTCTGTGCCCTACTCTGGCGAGCGGTCCAGACCCGGTCGACGGCGACGTTCGCAACCGCTGGTGTGATCGTCGGCCTCATGCCGTTCTTCAACCTGTTCGGTTTCGGAACCCCGCTGGCCCTTGGCCTGATTTGGGCGGGCATGGACATCCTCGGCAGTCGGCGCTCTTCTGCCGACATCATCGACGGCGACGAGACCGACAACGGCGATAGCAGCGATCATCCTCACGAGATCGCCGCCGACGGCGATGAGCTAGCGACTCCGGTCTGGATCGGGTGGCTCTACTTCGCCGTGCCGGCGATTCTGCTCGCGCTCGTCGTCGTGCTCCTCATGCTCCCCGAGAACAGTGATGCCGCCGACTGGTGGTACGGCTGGGCAACCGAGACCATGGGTCCCGAGGTTTCAGCTGGTTCTGTCGGTGCCATCTTTTGGTTCTGGCTGAAGAACTTTGGCTTCTTCTTGCCGCTCCTGCTCATCGCTCAGCTGTGGAAGGGAGTCGTGCCTCGCCGCATCGCGATCGCCTCGATTCCGATCTGGCTCTGGTTCATCGTCCCGAACTTCATCAAGCCGCACCCGTGGCCCGGCAATAACACTCACTACTTCGTCTTCGTGCTCCTGCTCGGCGCGTTCTTGGTCGCCGCGCTACTCATCAAGCTCGTCGACAACTGGAAGATGGCGGGCGGCGCCGTCGTTGCGGTGTTGATGGCCACGATGACGCTCGCTGGGGTCCTCGACATTTGGTCGGCAACCGATGCGAGCACGGGCCGAGCTGGACTCATGGAAGCCGGTGATGTCGCCGCCGGCATGTGGGCCCGCAACAACACCGACCCCGATTCGGTCTTTGTCATTCAGGGCAGCCACCTGCATCCCGTTCCGGCCCTGTCGGGTCGGCCGGTCGTCGTCGGCTTCGCCGGTTGGGTTTATGACCTCGGCATCAGCGATTGGGGCGATCGAGCCTCACACTCAACGCAGATACTGCAAGGCGCCGAAGGGCACCAGGCGTACCTCGATCAGTACGGCGTCGACTACGTCGTGATCGGCCCCTTTGAACGAAACGACGCCAGCGCGAACCCTGAATACTGGGATGGCGTGGCACCCTTGGTGTACGACTTCGGCGGCTATCGAATTTACGAGGTGAGTTAAAGCATGGGCGATACCCCACGCGACCAGGTCGAACCGCTCGAACCCGATGAGGACGCAGTCCTTGTCGATGTCGAACCGCTTGAGCCTGACGACGATGTGTCGGTACCGACAACCGACAGGGCTGTGTCGTCGCCAAAGAAGGGCGCGACCGGAACAAAGAAGTCGAACGGATCGAACCGACCCGCGGCGAAGAAGTCGGCGTCGAAGACGAAGAAGTCAGCGGTATCGACCGCCGCGGTTGGCGCGGTTGGCGCGACCGTCGGCGGTGGCGTTGCCACGGCCGTACGCGACGTCGATGACAACCCGACCAGCGACACCGCAGCGAACGACACCGCAGCGAACGACACTGCATCGAACGACACTGCAGCGAACGACTCCGTAGCAGATCGACCGCCGCGCGCCGCGACCAAAGCTTCCACCGATCGCGATGTCGATATCGACGATGACTCGACCGACCGCACTCTGTTCTGGTTCATCGCCGGCGTCACCCTGATCGGGCTTGCCTTGCGATTGTTCGTGCTCGGCGATCGCGCCATGCACCACGACGAGAGCCTCGATGCCTGGTGGTCCTGGAACTACCTGAACGGCACGTTCACCGGCTACGACCCCGTGTACCACGGCCCGCTTCGTTTCTACATCACCGCCGGTTTCTACGGTCTTTTCGGTACGACCGAATTCGCGGCCCGGCTGTTCTCGGCGCTGTCCGGCGCATTCTTGATCGCGACGCCGTGGTTCATTCGCCGCCAGATCGGCAACATCGCCGCAGGGGCGGCCGCCGTCGCACTCTGCGTCAGCCCGACGATGTTGTACTTCTCTCGTTTCGGCCGCGAAGACGCGCAGATCGCCTTCCTTACCGGCGTCATGATCGTGCTGGCCGCGATGTACATGCGACGCCCGCAAGCGTGGGTCCCAAGCGCGTTCATGTTCTTCTTGGCCTGCAGCTTCGCGATCAAAGAATCCACCTACATCTGGATCGTCATCGTCGGCGGCTACTTCCTCGTCGTCATCGCGGTGCAGGCCCACCGACTTCACCAGAGCTACGCCGACGATCAAGCTGAAGTCGGCGCACCACGGATCTCATCACACGTTCTGCTGGCGATCGCCGGCATCGCGATGGCCGCGTCGGCGCTTTCGTGGCGGGTGGTCGGCAATGTGTACATCGGCCTTGCGCTGCTCAGCATCGCTATGGCCGCCGTGCTCGTGCTGACGAACTTCGACTTCGAACGGGTGTGGCCGATTGCGGCCCTGTTCCTCATGATCGTCACCGTTGTCATCGGCGCGACGCTCGGCATCGCCTTCTACCTCATCGCCGTGTACGGCTTCGGCCTCCTTGGCGTCGCCATCTTCAAATCGATGCAAGCCACTCGAGGGGACGGCACGTACAACGACATACCGATCCTCGCCCGGATGGGCGAAATCGGCGTGATGCCATGGGTCATCGCGGTCGCAGTACTCGTGTTCTTCTTCGAGGCCTTCTTCACCGGCTGGTTCTACCAGCACCCAGAGAAGTGGACGGCCGGTGTCACCGACGCCGTTCGGTACTGGGACAGCCAGCAGGAAGTTAACCGCGGCGGCCAGCCTTGGTACTACTACCTCGTCTCAACCCCGGTCTACGAGTGGTTGTTCATCGGCCTTGCCGCGATCGGAACCTGGCGAGCCATCAAGAGGCCGACGTTCACAATGGGTTTCCTCGTCTGGACCGCGGCCGCCAGCCTCATCCTTTACTCGTACGCCGGCGAACGTATGCCGTGGCTGATCGTGCATCCGCTGTTGCCGGTCTTGTTCCTCGCAGGAATTGGTTTCCATTGGTTGTGGAAAGACCGCTCGGCACTGTCGCCGTTGTTGCTCGGCCTCGTCGCATTTGGCCTCGTCTGGACGTCATTTATCAGTCTTCGGGCCAGCTTCTCCACCGATACCGATGCCCGCGAACTTCTTGTTCAGGCCGGGCAGGCCACCGAGCACGTCGAAGAAGTCCTGGCCGAGATCAAGGCGCTCGATGCTGTGTCGCGAGCCGAACTCGGTCGCCCCGCTCGCATCGGTGTCACGACCGACAACAGCTGGCCCTGGGCGTGGTACTTCCGCGACAGCGGCGCTTCGTTCTTCAACCCCAAAGATGGCATCAATCTCGATTCGGGGATCCTTGAGCTTCCGTCGAACATCGGCGAACTCGACATCGTCCTGCAGGATTGGCTCGCAACGAGCGCCGACGGCGAAACGCAGTGGTTCGACCCAGCTCTTGGGGCGCCCGGTTTCCAGTCCCGGTCCTACGCCATGCGTTCTTGGTGGGTACCCGCTTACGCACCCGGCGGCGGCACCTCAGTGTCGTATGCCGACGCCGGGCCGGTCGAGTGGCTGAAGTACGCGTTCCTGCTCGAGTCGTGGCCCGATGCGAACGGCAATGTTGGCTGCGGCAGCGTCGACCAGTACTTGCTGGTCAGCAACGAGCTAGCCAACGCGGCGGCTCGTTCCGCGGGGCTCGTGCCGACCGCCTCGTTCGAACCGCTCGCCTGCGCCAGTGACACGATGGAGTCAGACCGCTAGTGTCCTGTCCGGGGCGCAATCGAGCGACGCAATTGAGCGTGACGCAAAGAAGGCGCCCCACGAAGGCCGGAGGGGTGGCCGATCGTGGAGCGCCTAGAAACGCGAACCGGTAGGTCTAACCGCGTGCTGCGATGAGTTCCCCCGGTTCAGGAACTCGCTACTGCTCTCGCTTGAGGCGATCGCGGAACGCCAGCAAGTGCGCACCAGCGCCGATTGCGACGGCGCCGGCCACCCCGAGCTTGAGCGTGGTGTCGTCGGGGCCGGTCGACGCGAGATTGGCCTCGCCAGTTCCGGCGACCACAAGCTCAGATGGATCAGCACCGACCACACCCCCGTCGATGCGCCGTACCGCCACCGTCGCCGCCCGGGGCCGCTGAGCGACCCCCGGACCATCGGGCCACGTGCTGGTCTCGGTCGGGTTGCCAGCGAGGCCGGAGTCACCGGGATGCTGGATGTTGACGAAGATCGTCTTGCCATCAGGAGTCGAGGTCACACCGGTGACCTCGCAGTCGACCGGACCGGTGAGGAACCGCTTAATCTCACCCGATGCTGGATCGGCGAGCAACATCTGGTTGTTCGACTCGTCGGGCTGCGCGCCGTCGGTCTGGATCCACATACGACCGTTGGGGTCGATCCACAGGCCATCGGGTGACCCGAAGAGATCCTCGGCATCGATCGTCGAACCGTCGGCACCATCGCCGGGGCCGGCGAGCAAGAAGAAATCCCACGTGAACGAGGTCGCCGCGGCGTCGTTGCCCGCGTCGGTCCACTTGATGATGTGGCCCCATGGATTGTCGGCCCGAGGGTTCGCGACATTTGGTTCTTCGCGTCGGGCGTTGTTCGTGAGCGTGACGAAGACCTCGCCCGTCGTCGGGTGCACGGTTGTCCACTCGGGGCGATCCATCGGTGTTGCGCCGACGACGTCAGCGGCCATACGAGCCTTGATGAGTACATCGCCCTGGTCGGCGAATCCTTTGTCTTCGGTGAGATCACCCTCACCGGCGACCAAGGGCAGCCACTCGCCGGCGCTGCCTTCGTCGAAACGAGCGACGTAGAGCGTGCCCTCAGCGAGCGGACTCCGGCCAGCGGCAGCTTCTGATTTCCAGTCTTTCGCTCCGACAAACTTGTATATGTAGTCGAAGCGTTGGTCGTCGCCCATGTAGACCACGGCGGCACCGTTGGCAGCGGTTGCAAAGGCTGCGCCCTCGTGCTTGAAGCGGCCGAGTGCCGTGTGCTTCATCGGCACCGAGTCGGGGTCGTACGGATCGATCTCGACCATCCAGCCGAATCGGTTCGGTTCCTGCGGCGTGAGGTCGGCGCGGAAGCGGTCGTCGGTGGAGGCCCACTGGTAACCGAAACCCTGAGCCGCGACGCCGTACCGAGCGTTCATGCCCGCTTGTTCTTCGGTGATGGCATCGGCGGCGCCCTCGGTCTCTTCCCAGAAGTAGCCGTTGAAGTTCTCTTCGGTCGTTAGGTACGTGCCCCACGGGGTGTAACCGTTACCGCAGTTGTTCAGCGTGCCGACAGGGGCTTCGCCCGAAGGATCGGCGTCGGTCTGCAACAACCGGTGCCCGGCGGCTGGGCCCGTGAACTGCATGGCGGGGCCGTTCACATGGATGCGACGGGCATGGTCGGACTCGACATTGCTCCAGTTGCCGTCGCCACCTTCCTTCACCTCGACGACGCTGACGCCGTGTGCGGCTTGTTCCTTCTTGGTCTT
>Ga0114956_1002405_pt1 | contig 14683 bp, 4 predicted proteins | sample MaitaG_FD_87304 | JGI IMG/M metagenome (GOLD analysis project Ga0114956, IMG submission 87304) | Marine algal microbial communities from Maine, USA - Maine_Asex2 metaG | ecosystem: Host-associated > Algae > Red algae > Unclassified | place: Maine, USA | collected 2015-01-05 | reverse complement strand
GGCGCCAACGTCCTCGCGCTGCGCGTCTCCAATCAGTACAAGCGCCACGTTCTGCCCGGCATCGACGAACCCGACTTCGTGCTCCACGGCGGCATGGCCGCCACGGCCCGGCTTCGGCCGAACGGGCAAGCTTGCGATCTATTCTGTGATGCGATTTCGGAGAATAAAATCTCCATCTCCTACCGTCCCTACAGTGCGGGCGGCATCCGGTTGGAAGAGGTGGGCAAGGTCGTAAAATGTCAACTGAACGGTGAAACGGTGAGACTCGAGAATATGGAGATCCAGGTTCCGCCAAACCTCGAACGCTGGGACATTGACAACCCCGTTCTCCACACTCTTTCGCTCACCGAATTTGAAACAGAGTTGACCATCCGCTTCGGCATCCGTGAAGCCGAGTTCCGCGACGACCAAGGCTTCTTTCTCAACGGCCGACGAATCGAACTGCGCGGCATCAACCGACACAGTTCCATCCCCGGACTCGGCCGCGCCATCGACCCGGCCTTCCACCGCGACGAGGCCCGGCGCATCAAAGACATGGGTTTCAATCTCGTTCGGCTCGCGCACTATCCACAAGACCCCGCCTTCCTCGATGCCTGCGACGAGATCGGCTTGTTGGTCTACGCCGAACTCGCCACCTGGAAACGCGTTCGGCGTGGACGCTGGGCCAACAACGCCGAACGCCAATTGGTCGCCATGCACTTCCGCGATCACCACCACCCCTGCCTGATTCTCACCGGGCTCGCCAACGAAGCGCAACACCGCCGCGTGTTCGAACGATTGATTCAAACCAATCAAACCCTGCCCTCCCAGCGTCCCACCATCTACGCCGAGAACCACCTCTACCGCGCCCGCCGCGAAAAAACCACCGACATCACCGATGTCACCGGCGTGAACTACGAGCTCGATATCCTGCCCGAAATTCGCGACGCGTCCAAGAACCGCGTCCTGCTCGTCTGCGAAATGTCGAACAACCCCGAAGCGCGCCGCGGCGACGACGCCGAAGAACGACGCCAGTGCGACATCCTGCTCGCGGACTGGGAAACGCTCGCCGACAAACCCTACGTCGCCGGCTGGTGCCTGTGGTGCTGGGCCGACTACGCGACGCTGCGCAAGAAACGCTACTTGCGTTGGTCCGGGATTGTCGACGCCTGGCGCAGTCCGAAGATGGCCGCCGATTTGGTTCGCGCGCGCTGCCTCGCCGAACCCGTGCTCGCGCTCCACGGCGACACCTCGATCACCAGCGGCACGACCGAGCCCGAACCGCGTTCGATCACCGTGGTCAGCAACCGCTGGCCGGTCACCATCACCAACGCGAACGGCCCCCAAGAAATCGCCCGCCCTGAGAACGACTTTCTCGCAACAACCTCGTGCGCCTTTGCGGGGTCAGACCTAAATGCGCAGGCCGATGGCGTCGCCGCCACCCTACAAGCGCACGGCGCCCACGATCATTTCCACGTCGAACGCGACGGTCCCTGGGCGCTGGTCAGCTCGCGCGACCAGGAAAATCGCCTCGTTCGGAATCACAACGAAATCATACATTGCGAAGGTGAAATCGCCCCTTGGAACCCTGATAACCGCTTCATGCTGGTTCGCGGGATCGTCCGAATTCCCCTGAAATTTCCGAAGTTTAGCTCGAACGTTTTGGATATCCGGGTGCAAATCGCCGGAAAGTGTAAAGAAACCTGAGTCGGGGTGCGTCTTAAGTTGCACAATGTTTGTATCAGCGTTACATTTGAAGGCGTACGCGCCACTAAAAGACTTTACGGAGCACCTATGAAAATCACCACCGCAATTCTCGCGACCATGTTGGCCACGATGGTCATTGGCTTCGCCCAGCCGCCCCGCGGACCGTTCATGATCATGAACTACATCAATATGAAGGGTGAAAACGAATATCTCATGATGACCAACGCCGAAGTGCAAGAGCGCTACCGGATTGTCCTTCAGGAAAAAGCCGTGTTCGCCCGTGCCCAGCGTGCCGCCGAGATCCAATGGAACGCCGAGCAAACACTCCGCTACCCGCGTATGTTCAAAGCGCCTGAGTTGATTCGCCTCAAGGTCGAGTCCCAGCACAAAAACGCCCTGCGCACGCTCAACAAATACATTGAAAAAGAAGAACAACGTCTCGCCATCCAAGCGCGCAACGAAGAAAACAAGGCCAAGGAACGCAAACGCCGCGACCAACAGAAGAGTCGCTACGGCGGCGGCGGCGGTGGTCGCACCCCCGATGAGTTCTACGCGAAACAACGCGAGAACCACGAGAAAGCCTTCCAAATCCTGCGCGACAAAATGGACGAGTACCTCGGCAAAGGCGACACCTCCCACTCCCAACGCATGAAGCCCGAAGACGTCTTCGAAGCCGGACGCCCGAAGTGATGAACGAACGTTCACTCGCTTAAGAAAAAAGCCCCGCTGATGCGGGGCTTTTTTTGAGTGATCAGTAATCAGTGATCAGTTGTGGTCTCGCCCTTCGGGCGGTGAGTGAACAGCAATCCGTCGCAATGCAGCAGTGCTATAATCGACCGTTGTCGATGGTGATATCGTCGCCATCACCAAACCGAACCACCCCGCCTTTTGTCCGGCCGACCATGCGGTCGGGACCCGTCGAACCAAGCTGGTATCGATGCCGGCTCAATTTCCGATACCGATACGGCTCCCCCCAAGGATCCTGCAGGGACAACCAATCGGAGGGCGCGTTCGTGCCCGAATAGAGTTCGGCGATGACAAGTTCGAGTCCTTTCGCGTCCGCGAGATTGTCGTCTTCCGGATAGGCGCCGGTCTTGTCCTTACCCTTCTCCAAGGCATCCTTCCAGGCGGAGATGCTACGGATACATTGATGCTCTGGACCACCGCTCGAATGGGCCAGATTGGAAATACCAATCGCGGCCCCGACCAAAATGCTGGTAAAAACCAGATAGATGCCAGTGGTCCAAATGATCTCTTTGCGCTTTGAAGCCATGCCTAAATCTACCCCGAACGGTGCCATTTGTTTCGAGGTGGGCCGTTGCATATGATCAAAACAAGCTGACACAATTCTCGATGACTCTCGGGCGAAGCAGTGGTTTTCAAGATGTTGAAATCTGAAATTTGAAATCCAACTCCCCGCCCAAAGGGCGCGCCGTTCACCTGACTACTCCCTACCGACTACCGGCTACTCTAGCCGTCAGTTCGCCAAGGAGACCACCAGACGGAAGAAGTTCCGATCGACAGTGGATGCGTTGATGCCGAGATCGACTTGCCACTGGCCCGGACCGGTGCTGGTGAGCGGGCCATGGTTGACGTTGGTGAACGGGATGCCAGGCAGGTCCGAACTCTGCTGAATCGAGAAGTCGAAATACTGGATGTAGTCCGCGGGAAACTCGAACTCGACGCCGAAGTTGCCACTCAGCAGGGAACTCAGATCCAACTCGACCGGTGCCAGATTGACGAAAGCCGCAGCGGGAATATCCGTCGAGGTATCGCGGGGGTCGTGCCCGATGAGGTAAAGCTGCAAGTAGGTGTAGCCGTTGACCGGGTGCGTGTCCTGAGGGGCGACGGTGCCGAGTTCGCCGAAAAAGAAGGCCTCCCATTCGTCACCGAGAAGATTGCCGTTTTGATCGCGGTCGGAGGCGGCGGGTACCGAGATGACGTTCAGAGAAACAAGCTCCATGCCTTCGTGGCCAGCGGGCGCGGTCACGTCGGTGTAGCCGGTAACGGAGAACCGGGTGCCGACAGCGAGTCCAAGTCCCTGGTCGAGGGAGAGTGGATCGCCATCGAGTTCGAAAAAGGCGACGGGGTTGCCGCTGCCGAGATTGATGTATGAGTAGGCCTGACCGTTGAGCACGGGAGCCTGAACGTCGACGGTCCAGGTGGCGGTTGGGCGGTAGGCTGCGGGGACTTGGGCGAGCGCGTTGGCGAATGCGGCCCGGGCGCTGGCGACCGTGCTGGCGGTGGCCGCGCCGCTATACCCGGCGGGAAGCGGGCCACCTTGGACGAGTTCACGGAGGGCGTCGAGGGGCAGCGGCAGGAGCGGGATGATGTCGGCTGGCGCGCCGGTGGGTTGGGAGTGTGCGACGTGATAGTTGTAGAGGTTGGCCGAGAGAGTCTGCACCGCAACGTTTCCGCTGAGGGCGTTGTCGAGTTGGTTCAGCAGCTCGGGCAGCGAGAGGCCGTCGCTCATGAGGGCGTCGCGCATTGCAAGGCTGAGGCTGGTGCGCAGGATGTCGTCGTCGCGCTGGCCGAACAAGGTGAAGCCGCTGGCGGAAGCGGGAACCTCAAGGGCGCTTCGGTTGGCGGCGTCAAGGTTGCCGAGCGCGTTGAACAGTGCGGTTTCGGCAACCACTGCGAGAGCGGTGTCGGTAGGTTCAAGCGTCGTGATGGAGCTGACTTGCTCGTAACCGGCGTAAGCAGCGGCTGTGGCAGCGAGCCAAGCGGCCGCATCGGCGAACCGGTCGGTGCCGCTAAGGACTGGGGCAATCACCGGTGGCGATTGCTGGGGGCGCTGAAGAACGCGGTACACCTCCCGCCCGCCGCGGGTCTGCGGGTCGGGCCCGTCGAGGTCGAAGTATTGCGGCGAGTTCAGGACAAGCCATTCGTGGGCTGGGACAGCGGTGCCCGCTTTGAGGGTGGCGGCTAGTTGCCCAGCCAGAGAAGTCGGCGTGGAGAGTGGTGCAACCGGACCCGTGCCGAGCAGGTTGGAAGTCATGCCTCGGAGGGTGATGATTTCCCCGTCGCGGAGGTCGCCGGGCAAGTGATCGGAGGCTTGTGAACCGGATGCGTCGCGGGCCTGTGCGAGGATGAGGAACCCCTCTCCGTTGAATGGCGAGGTCGAGAAACCAGGCTTGCTGTTCTCGTCCGCGGGGTCGGAGCCGTTGAGCAGTTCGTCGAGATCGGTGTACCCGTCGGCGTCGCTGTCGGCACCGCCCTGGGGATCGAGGCCGGCCTCTCGTTCGACGAAGTCCGGGACGGTGTCGCCGTCGGAATCAAAGCCGGCGAGTTCGGCGGTGTCGAACTGGTAGGAGCGGGTGAAGACGGGGCTGTTGATACCCGAGGACGGATCCCGGGCGTATAATTGCCACGTGGATGGGTAGGCGATGGTGAGTGGATCGGTGTAGGTTTGCCAAACGGCGGCGGGGCTGTTTTCGCGGTAGAAGACCTGATGGAGATCGTCGCCGATGGACGCGGTCAGGAGGACGGGGCCGGGGTAGCTGCCGGAGTCGGGGGTGAGTTCGAGGGAGGGTAGTCGGAGGGCGAGCTGGCTGGCATAGGCCGTGAGGGAACTGTTGTCGCTGTTCTGGTTGGTGAGGAGAAACGCGGCCCCGGGGGGTGCGGTGGTGGCCGAGGCGGTGGGGTTGTCCAGTCCGCTGGTCGGGCCGAGGTAGGATTCGGTGAGCACGTTTGCCGGGATGGGGACGGCGCTGGGTTTGCTCGTCCAGTCGGGGAGGCTTTCCATGGCGACGAGCTGGGCGCCGGGTGCGACGAGCGGTTCGGCGTTGAACCAGAAGAGCGTGGCGAAGTCGGGTTCGGCGTTGTCGGGATTGCCGAGCGCCGGAAGGGCGAGACTGTCGGCCAAGTCCCATGAACTGCCCGACCAGGCGTAGAAATGCGAGCCGGAGGAGGTGGAGGCATCGCCGGTGAGGGCGAGCACGCCGAGTCCGGGGAAGGCGAGCAGACTGCGGATCGAGTCGTTGTCTGGGGAGGTGAAGTTCTGGATGATTTTCAGGGTGTAGGCCGTGGTGATCACCACATGGGCGGCGGTGCCGTCCGTGTAGGTGACGAGCATGCCGGCTGGGCCGCTGCCCGTCGGAGCGGCGCTGAGGTGGTGGACGGGTTTGGCGAGCCCGACGGCGAGCGGCGGACCCAGCGTCGGTGGAGTGGAGGCGGGGACGAGTAGGATCTCGTTCTCTCCACGTTGATAGGTGGCGAGCATGAGAAGGTTGTCTTCGCGCCGGATGTTGCTGGCGACCACGGAATCGGGCCGGACGGTTCCGTACAAAGTGAGCCTAACGGTGTCGGAGTCGGAGCTCGTGAGCGTGGCAAGCCGTGCGGAAGCGCCGTCGTCGCGCACGGTGACGGCGTAGCGGGGTCCCACCGGTGTTTCGTAGAAGGGTTGGAGTGAGGCGTGGGCGCGAGAGGTATTGAGGGTGTCGAGGTGGTCAGATTCGTCAGCATCTTGGCGCTGGAGGGAAAAGGAGTCCCCTCCGGCGGTGTAGATGTTTTGCAGGAGCAGGTGCAATGGACTGGCGCCAGATTGCTGGATGAGCGCGAGGGAAGACGGTCCGATTTCACGTGGAAAATGGGGGGTGGCGGATAAGGTGTCGAGATTGAAGGTGGCGATGCGATTGGCGGAGGCGGAAGCGAGGACGAGGTGTTCGCTGCCACCGTCCTGCAAGCCCGAGGTGACACCGGTGATATCCGGAAGCTCGGTTTGAGCGGGCGCACTCGAGGAAAGGTTGCCCGCGCCGTTGACCGAGATGACTCGGATCTGGCCGGTGGCTCGATCAACAAGAGCAATGCTTTTGCCGGATTCAATTGGAACGGAGAGCTCGGTGCCGAGGTCGGTCGAGGGGGCGGCGAGTGCGACGCCACTGACGAAAGCGAGGAGGAGGTTGATCAGCGTTTTCATTAGTGTTTTACGACGTTGGTTGGGATGACGCGGTCGATTTCCCCGCGTGGGGTGAAGTGGACAATCAAATACTGATAGCTGGCGCCCCGGGCGACGGGCATCGGGTCGACCCAGCAGACCATGGTGTCGTAGTCTTTCAGGTAGGGAACGTTGGCATGCTGGTTGGGGTTGGCGATGACTGCGTTTTGCAGGTTGCGACTGAAGGTTCCTCCGACTGGCAGGTAGTAAGGGCTTCCAACGGAAATGGCGTTGAACGGGATGAAGCGGAAGAAGGGGTCGCGAAGGATGCGAAAGCCGTTACCGGATTCCTTGTAGCCAATGCGATCGAGGAGGGGCGAAACTTGAACGAGGTTCGGAACGGCGGCGGGATAGACCTCACTCGGCACTTGATGACGGTACACGACGAAGGGAAGAACGGGTTCGAGCTGGTCGGCCGGGACGGGATGGATGTTCTGTTTTCGGAACGAAAAGAAGATACTGAGCGGGTCTCTGCCGCCGTTGAAAAAGGTGCCGCCCTCGATGGAATTGTAGGTGCCCATGAGAATGGCGGAGGCATGACTGTCGCCGTCGGGCAGCGGCATCGCGTAAAAAGGGCCTTCGCCTTGTTGGTATTTGAGCACGTCGAGTTCGACATCGGCCACACCGGGAAGGCCGAGCGCGGGCCAGGGAATAACGGGTTGATTGGGTGCCGGGGGCGCGGCCCAGTTTGCGACGATGGCATTGGAAAAAGGTCCGGTGGGACGGGCGTCGTCGTCCACCGGCGGGTTCTGGTAGCTGCCCTGTCCGACCGCGCGGACCACGAACGTCAGGTGTTGCGCGGAAGGGACGTTGAGCACGGTGCTGAACTCGGCACCGGAACCGATTTTTCCCGAGGCGATTGTTTTGGTCTGGTAGCCGCAGAATGAAAGCGCCCCGTCATCGTTGACGAGGGCCCCGGGCAAGGTGTCGAGCTTGAGCCCGATGAGGATCGACGTGACGCCGGGATCGGCGGCGGTGGCCGCGGCACACCAGATTTCGAACCGCTCGGCGCTGACGGGATCGCAAAACCAGTTCAGCCGAATCTGTGCTTGGCCGGCGTTCTGGGCGAGGTACGTGGCCTCGGCGAGCATGGGCACGGCGAGGTCGCCGGACTGGATGGTCACGCAGCCGATCTTGACACGCGGGCCGGAGTTACCGTTCTCATCGAACACTTGCACGAAGTAGCAGGCCTCGGTGCCGCCCTCGGTGGGCGGGGCGGGGTCGTCGAACATGATGTTGCCAGGAAGCGGGTTGGGGAGGTCGTTGCCGCTGCCGCGTTCGAGCAGTTCGAACGCGCCGGCATCGCCGACCCGCCGGTAGATGCGATACTCGGCGGTGTCCGCAGGCAGTGTGGTGGTGACGTTGGGGCCGACGATCTGGCCGCCCGGCCCGAGGACATCGTGGGGGAGCGGCGTGTCACCGGGCGGGAGATCAAGGACGGGGAGGCACACCTCGCGTCCTTTGAGTTCGATGGGAAAGACCAAGACGGCTCCTTGGTCGACCGTGCGAGGTTCAAACCGGCAGTCGACCCAGGGTCCGACGAGGCCGGTCTTGCTGCGGGCACGGGTGCGGATGACTCGACCGTCGAGAGTGGCCGGGGAGATCGGAATGGCGACGTCCTTGACGTTCGGGACGGTGAAGAAGCGGCTCGATTTGAACAGCACCTCTCCGGGGTTGAGGTTCGTGTCGACGAACTCCATATCAAAGCCATAGATGGTCGAATCGCGACGGATGTAGCGGGCAACGAAGCCCGGGTAGTCCTCCGGCAAGCCGAGCGCAGCAAGGAGAACGACTTCTGGATCGGGTTCGCAGATGACCTCGGGGATGAAACGGCAGCGGGACACATGCCCGTCCGGGCGGGCGGGACCGACGCGGTCGCGCAGCACTCCGAACACCGGCGGCGAGTGGCCGGAGAGGTTTTTGATGGTGCATGCGGAACCGTCTTCGGCCCGGACCGTGTACCACCAAGTGCGGCCCGCTTGGGCATTGTCACCTGGCGTGAGGGTGGGTGCCCCCGCACCGCTGTCGTCCCAATCGAGGTGGGTCTGCCCAGGCATGTGGCTGAGCGTTGCGACGAGGTTCATGTTTGGATTGGCGCTGCGAAGGTGGGCCGTGTGGTCCGGCCAGCGGTAGATTCGGTAGTTCGCGGCGGCGTCGGCAACGGGGGCTTCCGGGTTCTGCCGGATGCGCAGACGGAAATGCTGGGCCCCCTGTTGATTGGCGAGATCGGCGACCGAGGTGCGGAAGATGTTGCGCACCCCGCTAATAATGGGAACGGGCGGCGGGAGGCGGTCGCAGATGACGATACGTGTTCCTTGGGAAACAGGTCCGGGATGGCCGGCGATGTCGCGGGCGGCGACAAAGTAGTAGAACGTTTGCCCGTCGACGAACGGATTCTCGGGCGGGTCGTTGTCGTCATGCGCGAAGAAGGTTTCGCTGTCGGCGGCAAGGTTGGCGGCCTGCGCTTCGGTCATGAGAGCGCTGGCCAGGAGCGGGAGCATGTTGATGCGCTTGGCGGCCGGATCGGGAGCACCGGCGGAAGACGCGACCAAGTTTTCGAGCCGGCCAGTGTCTGGAAAGGTGCCGGGGTTGTGCCATCCTTGGCCGATGGCGACATCCTCGCGAACACGGTAGAGATTGAAGCCGAAGGTGTGCGGCAACAAACGACGTAAGTCGTTCGGGATCCCCCAACGCTGGCGAGTGACGAGATGGTCGCGGGCCGAGGCGGCTTCGTGCTGTGGCGCGTTCGGGGTGTAAAAAACCTCATAGGGACGCGACGGACGGGTGAGTGTCGTCGGGTTGGCGGCGTCGAGCGTGACCCGCCCGATGACGCGAACATCCGTGCCGGCGGCGTTGACCTCGCGAACTTCATAGGTCTGCACCGATGCGGCATCAGTTTTGATCGCGAAGCCGTGCCCGAGCGCCAGGTAGACGCCGGGATGGGCCCGCCCGAGGAAGAACAGGCGCTGCAAGATCTTGGGTTCGGTGGCGGCGATGCCGAGCAGGTGGGCCAGCTTGCGGGCTTCGTCCAGGCCGGGTTCGGCGGGGGGCGCGGGCTGCGTGCCCGGTTGGGAAATGGAATCGGCGTAAAGAGTATTGATGCGGTCGGCGACCATGGCGGCGTTGTGGTCGAAGCGTCCGCCGAGTTTGAGCAGGGCATGGATAACGGCAGGGCCGCTTTGCAGGCTGGTGCGTCCGAGGCGGGCGTAGGGATTGGCGGAATCGACGTCCCCATCTTTGCGGTAGATCGCGAACTCCTTGCCGAAGGTGACGGCGGGATCACCGGGCTGCCAGAGAACGAAGGCGTGATGCGCCGGCCCGTCGGAAAACACCTTGCCGACGGTGTAGATGAGAGGATCGCTGGTCTGACCCTGAACCAGGGCCGAGCCGAACAAAAGAACGATGAGAATGGATCGGATCATGATTCGTTGGGGGTTTGATTAGTAGTCAACGTCCCAGTCGCCGTTATTGTATCGAATGGTGGCGGACTCGCTGAACTTGACGCAAAAGGGACACCAGCCAGCGCGGCCGGAGAGACGACCGGTGCCGGAGGCGGAGAACGAACCGTCCTGAACAAGGCCGACCATGGTGACCTCCCCTTTGATCGAAACGGCGCACAAGGCCTCTCCGGATATGGCGGCGAACATTTTGCCGACAAAGATCGGCGAAGCGTCGTCATCCAGGAAGAAGCCGATGCCGGTGCCGATCCCGGCGGAAATCTCGAACAAACAGGTGGCCGGTATGCCGAGGAGGAGTTCGGAAATGGGCAGCCAGACTTCGCCGTACACGTACGCGCCGCTTAGCGGTAGATCGTCGGCGGCAAAGAGCGCGCCGACATCGCTGTCGACGAGCAGCAATGGATCGCGGGTGCAGGTCCGCCCAAAGAAGACGCCAACCGAGATGTCATACGAATTGAATCGTCCGCAGGCGCGCGCACCGAGGTAGCAGTCATCGAGTCCGACAGCCAGGGTAGCGGCGAGGCAAGTGATCTCGAAGGATTGAAAGGCGATGGTGCCCTCGGTGATCTCAAAGGAGCCGCCGACGCCATTGGGATAGAGTCCGGACCCTTGATCCTTGAGTGACATCTTCACCGCCAGCGAGGCGCGCAGCCCCTCCGAAATCCAGTCGAAGGGCACGTCGGTCGCGCCGATGGTCACCTCCACCGCCTTGTCGCCCGGATCGACACAACCGTTTTGGTCGTCTTCCGAGGTGTAGACACAGATCTCAAGGTAGACATTAAGCTGCATGTCGTCCGGGATCTTGAACTGCATCGCGGCGTCGAGGCGAAGTTTGCGCAGGGAGTCCCCGTTGAACTCGGCGTAGCCACTGACTTCAGCTGCGCCCATGTATTCGTTGACGTCACCAAGCAGCGGATTGATCTCGTCTTCGAGGACGCCGACCGTTTCCGAGATCAGGTCTTTCATAACCCCGGACACCTCGGAGAGTACCGAAGCAACGGTTTGCTCGAACTTGGCCTGAAAGTCGTAAAGGGCTTGTCGCAGGAGAAACTTGAACTGCTGCATGAGTTCGGACTCGACCAATGCATCCTTCAGTTCAGCCTTGAGACTGCCAATGAAGACGTCCTTTTGGAACTCCTCAAACAGATCGAGGTGCTCGTCGAGCCGGTCGCTTCCTGCCGTAACGTCAATCCCATTTTGCTGAGCGAGATCCCGGAGGAAACTCAGAGCCCGAGTGGCGGGCTTGTCCATAATGGTGCGGAAGCCATCGACGGAATTGGATGCCTCGGCCACCAGGGTGTTGAAGTCGTCGATGAACTCCTCGGCGTCCGAGACGATGTCATAGATCTCAACGACATAGACGCGGATCTCGTTGAGGACCTCCGCAATTTGATCGAGCGTGGGATCCGCTTCGGCAATCAATGCGTTGAGATCAGCGTTCAGTTCGGAGGCAGGATCGTTTAGGAGAGGTTCAAGGATGGAGCGCACGTTGGGTTCGACCAGTTCTTCGAGGAGAAGCTGCACCAGCCTCTGAACAATTTGGCGCTCGCCGGAGACCTCGTTGAGCAGGCCGTTTCTGACAGTTCCAGACGCACTGGCAGGGTCTTTGTGGAAAACAGGCTGGTTCGAGCCGTCGAGTTCGACACGGTTGGCGACGCTGTCGATGCCAATGATGATGAACTCGAGAGCGTCTTTGAGATCGGCGGTCACCGACGCGGCATCTCCCCCGACATCGGAAAGTCTACCGAGCTGCTGGCTGAGATCAGTGACGGCGTTCGGGAATCCCGCATCGAACAGACGGGCACTGATCTGTGCGTTGAGTTCGGCCTCGAAGGCGGCCCAGTTGTCCCCCGCATTGCGGGCCTTGTTGTACTGGAAGAGGACCTCGTCGTAGAACGGGCAGAAGACTTGCTCCGCCGCTTCATCAACCACCGGATCGATGACTGCATCGAGCGAGTCCGAAAGGAGGTTTTCGAATTCCTGGAAGGCATCGTCGATCGCGTCTTTGAGAGGTGCGGTGACCGCCGTGCTGACGGCCTCCGCCGCTCCGTCGATCTGCTCGTTAAGCAGGCTGGACAGGTTGATCTCGGGCAGACCGTCGTACTTCGTGCCAAAGGAGACCTTGGCGGCGGACGCATCGAGATAGTCGATCTGGTGATCGACGGTGATGACGAAGATGTCGTCATTGGACTGGACCATGGAGGCGAACTTGCGCGCCGCGTCATCCCAGCGCAGCGGGTAGGAAAGCGGGATGATGCCGAACAGATCCTGTTCGGCGTAAATCAGATAGGCTGGATCGGTGGCCGGCGTGGGCGCCTGGTATTCGTTGAGCGCGATCGCGCCTTCGGGCCAGCCTTTGTGGTTGGGGTCGAAGTCGATGTGGCCGAACAGCGTCTTGCCGGCTTCAGTCCATCCGGGCGCGAGATAGAGAGGCGCGGCGGGCGAGTCGTTCGCGGTGGTCATGACCTGGGTTTGCAGGTCGCGGAAATACGGCACGTTGATGGTGCAGCCGAAGGTGACGAAGCCGCCGGGATTACCGACCACCGCGTCGGGGTTTTCATCCGGGTTCGAGTAGCGCAACTTGCCGACCGGCACGAGCGAGTAGTCGGCGCCGGGACCGCTGAGCGGTATCTGGGCGGGCAGGCCAAGTTCGGAGTGGATGCCGAAAGCGGCCCCGGTGGTTCGGGTGAGGAGATTGCCGTCGCTGGCGCGGAAGGCGAAGGTTCCATAAAGGTCTGAGGCGATGTGGGCGGCGCGCGTTTTGACGCCCATGCTCAGGAAGCCTTCGTACAGCGGCGGACAGTCCCCAGGCGGGTTGCTCTGGGTGGTTTCGAAACGGAGCGAGAGCGGCGTGAACTGCGAGTTCCAATAGACGAGATTCTTGATGGAGCTGTCTGCGGGATCGAGTTCGGCGCCCTCGAGTTCGCCGATGCAGTTGAGTTCGAGGCCGAGGAATTGCTGGGTAAAATCGGAGTGTCCACTGACACTGACGGCACCGTTCACCCAGGACTCGTGCTGCTCGGACGCGATGAACGAAAGTTGGAAGGAGGTCAGGGTGAAGTCATAGCCGTACATCTTGAGGCTCGGATCAAAGGAGCCGTCAACCCCCACCTGACGGCCGAAAACGCCGGCACTGCGAGTGTAGTATTTCGAGGCTGAGGGGAGGAGTTCGTAGTCGTAGTCACTGGTTTCGCCCGCGAGGCGGGAGGCCCCGTTCCGACCGGGTCCGGAGACGATAAAATTGAGGCCAGGGTAATCGCCATCACCATTCGTGTATTCCCCCTCATCCGGGAGGTGGAGATCGGGATTGGCGGGATCGCCGCTGAACCCGGAGAGCAGCAGGGCCGCGGGTGCGGCATCACCTTGGAGTTGGTTGAAGGGCGCGGAGCTCAGCAGAGAGTTGTCGGCAGCGAAAAGATGATAGCCCGGCATGAAGAAATTTCCGCTGGCGAACACATCCGTGCGATGGGTGTAGGGGTAGTCGGGGTGCGGCGCAGCGGGGGTTTTGCCATCACCACGGGCGCCCCACGCGAGGAAGTCCGGGGACGTAATTTCGGTGGCAGTGTGCAGGCCGCCGCCGGGTGTCAGGTCAAGGGTTTGGGCATCGGGCTGGCCAGCGAGATTCTCTTGTGGCACGCCGCTGGCGCAGGGTTCATCGGGACAGGTCTGATGATAAGGGAGGTCAAGTTTGGTGACGTCGGCGAGACTCGATCCGGGCTGAACCTGCCCTTCCTTGATGACCACAACGCCCGCGCCGCCGCTCCATTCAACCTCCGCGAAGGCGGGGAAATGCGCTTGGAAGGAAGCGGAGGCAAGATCCAGTTCGGTCGTCATGCGGGAGGATGTGTCGGCGACCGCATTGATCTGGACCTGACCGTTGGCGATGCTTCCAACCTTGCGGAGGTAGCGGTCGTTGGACGGACGCTCGTCGAGCGGCTTGTCGTTCAGATCGAATCGCTTGACCCGGCCGATTGCGACATCATCTTCGATCTGATTGTAGGCGGCTTCATGGATGTATCGGTGCTGGGTGAAGTTCTCGTAGGTGAGGACTCCCGCAGTGCTGATGGTCAGGACTCTGGCGCCGAACCGCAGAGGCTGGGACTCATCGATGAAGCCGGCATTTCCGGGCAGCGCCACGTTGAGATTGTTGAGCAGGTTGAGATTGCCAGAGAGCGCGACGGGGGTGGCGTGGGTAAAGAAGGACTGGCCGCGGTTGAAGGACACGGTGGTGTCCGGGAAGTAAACGTGTCCCTGGGGCAGCCTCACGGTAAACGAGTCGGCGGTGAACCCCGAGGCGTCGGCAATGACGGGGAAGGATTCGAAGGTGAGGTTATTGGTAGTGTACTCGACCGATTCAAATTGTGTGTTGGGGTCGAACAGGGTTTGGGATCCGCTGGAAATATAGGCGTCGCCATTGTCAAAAAGGCGGACATTGAACGGGGTGTTGTTGCCGTACACATAGTCAGGGTTCAGCGGGAGGGTTCCGTGGCCGTTGGCGATCTGAAGAATCGAGTTGACGTAGTTCGGGCCGGTTGTGCCGTAGCTTGGATTGTTCGAAATCCGGTCGAAGGTCGTCCTGATGGCGCCGAAGAACAAGTTGCCG
>Ga0114956_1002404_pt1 | contig 14683 bp, 18 predicted proteins | sample MaitaG_FD_87304 | JGI IMG/M metagenome (GOLD analysis project Ga0114956, IMG submission 87304) | Marine algal microbial communities from Maine, USA - Maine_Asex2 metaG | ecosystem: Host-associated > Algae > Red algae > Unclassified | place: Maine, USA | collected 2015-01-05 | reverse complement strand
TGCGTGAGTTTGAAGATGGCGAAAGGAATGCTGGTTTGTTGCAAATCTTAAAGTTGGCGAACTATTACAATGCAATTTTAGATGTGAATTTAACAGCTTATTGAAAATTACGAGGTGCCCAAGGTGGCACCTTTTTTTTGTGCATAAAAAAAGCCCGGACCAAACGGCCCGGGCTTCAAGTGTTCTGCCCTTCCAACTGCAGATTTCACAATGCTTTTATGCTTTTTCTCTCAGCTTGTTGTACACCCATCCATTTTGCTGCAGGTGATCAAAGTTGTCTCGCAGATCAACGAAATGTCTGAGGTTGGCCACTCGATCAGGGTTGGCTTTCTTCTCTACCCTATCAGCGTAAATTCGAACATAAGTGTTCACTTCCTTTCGATTCATCCATTCGGGTCCCGGTTTGAAGTTGCTCGGTTCGACTACATCTGCCACTTCTGGTGCTTGTCTAAATCCAATTTTTCGCCCCTCTCCTGCCTCTGCTGTTACTCTCATTGTAGGTCTGTTATTGCTGTTCGAGCCAGTTAAAACAGGGGGAACAGCTGTTCTCGCCAATTCTGATTCTTCGGTTTCCAGCCATCCAGAAGCCATTGCTTCATTGTACGATCGATGCTTGTAATTTTCAATGAACCAAGTGCAGCAAATGGCTCCAAAATCACTGATCAAAACCAAAATCATCATCAATGTAGAGAGCTTGCCTAGCTCTGAATTGTAGGTTGCAATTGCTGCCTGGTTCTTTCGCTCTGATCTTACAATTGCGCGATCGCGGTAAGCCATTTTCTCCTTGATTAGATCCTGTGCTTTCTCAATTTGGCGCGGATGGTGCCACTGATCGCTGTTTTGCATCTTCTCCAGGTGCTTTTCAGCTCGTCTTACGTCTTCATCGTAACCGGCCACTGAGATAGAAGCATATTTTGGCTTTTCAGTCTGAATAACACTCAATTTTTCGCCACCGCCGAAGCTTGCACCCAAGGAAATTCCGCAGAGTAGGAGTGCAGCGATGTACATGTAGAGCGGTGCACCATCTCCATTCTTTAACTCAAATGTTTTACGGACAACACGAAATTTTGAGATCTCATTTACACCCATAACGACAACGGCAACAATTCCGGCTACCCATAGGGCAGGGGAGAAGTGTTGCGCATAGTTTCCAGCTGCACAATCGAGGATAATTGATCGCACTGTGTCGAAGCTGCTGCCTGTTACCAGCATGTAGAACAAGGAGAAACAGAATGGAATACCGAATATCCAGCTGGAGATGTGAAACACATTTCTCAACATGGAAGCGGTTGTTTTAACCTCCGCGAATTTACTCGAGTAAGGTTGATCGGAATAATCGGGAACAGCATTGATGATTTCGTCCCGTGCTTTTGCCTCCTTCTTTGCGAGGAGCGCTTTTTGGTTGGTAATCTTTCGTACTTGTAGCATTGTGTAACTCTTTAGAAATGTAAAAGAGCATCCAAGGTGGTCACACAATGCAGCCCGTCGGCTAAATGTTACCCTGAATGCTCCGAATGTAAAGTTCGGAAAAAATAAGAGCAACAGCCTTCATTCCGTCGCTCTTTCTATTGTGTGACCATTGTAGTTATAACAGACGCCGTGCCAATTGTGTGAATTCGACATAAATGTTTGTGTATTCGCAAACAATTTGCATGATTTTGTTGTGAACTCAACTGAAGTGCATCGATTTATGCTCCAAAATTGAATGCAACACTCACTTTTGTTTCTTTCTGAATGCGCACGCGTTAGCGAAATCGGTAATTAATGGTAATCTTTTTCAGATATCTGCTAGTGGACTGATACGCTGTTACCTCTTACCTTTTTCTTCGTGAGCTTTGGATATAAATAGTAATCGCCGTTGTCACTGAAATCACTTGCGTTCACTCGCTTGATGCCAACAAGTTTCTTCTCCAGAGTCTTGTCTTTCTTATACCCAGGCAACATCATCGTATGCACAATTGATTTGTGCATTGGTTCAGCCAATGTCTTGTGATAGCGAATTACCTTTTGGTTCGGATCTTCCTCGGCCAAAGCTTTGTTAATCACTTGATGCTTTGCGTAGTGTTCTGGCAAGATATCGCCACGCTTTACAATTAGATTTACTTCCCAACCTGCTGCTTCCAGCGCCCTTTTAATGATGGTGTAATTGTTATCACCATTCTCATCTTCAATGTAGTAACCGTTTACATCTCCATAGATATTAGCCAGCTTTTTGAAGTGACGATTCTCATAGAAGTCTGTGAATTGTTTGACCACCTCGATGATGCTGTCATTGCTGTATTCGTAAAAGCAATTCAGGCATGCTAAGACATTGCCTAAGTCTTGCCAAGTGCTGCAGCTGTGGAAGTTCTTATTGAAGTCCCAAGACATGTCCAGAGGAAGTTCCACTAGCTCATGCAATGGATCCAGACCACGGTCATCGTTCTCATACCGGTGATGCTTCCGGTATTTCTTGTAGAAAGATTTTTCGCCCATGGTAACCGGCAAGTTCATGTACTGATTGTGCCAGATGCCAGGGAAGGTGCCCAGGTAGAAAGCCTTTGTTTCATTGATCCGATCTATGCCTAGCACATCAGCATTGTCATAAATGGTTCCTTCGATGTAGAAGTAAGTCGAAGGATCTTTTTCTTGCCACGTTTTCATGTTCGGTACCCAACTACCGCCAAGCTCGTTTGATTGGTTGGAGAAAATACCAATGCTCAAATAAAGACTCGATTCGTATTTGCCCACCTTTCCACGAACCATGGCGAATACTTTGTCAAATAGTGTTTTCTCGTTGAGCTCAGCGGCCTCTACAATTACACCCCAATCGTAGGATCCACCCTTTTGATTGCGCATCTGTTGAGATATAATCTCAATGGTGCAACCGTCAGGAAAAGAAATAACGTTCGTGTAGTTCTTGTATTTGTTGACTCGCTTGAATCCCTTGGGTGGTTGGGTGCCTACCACAAAATCGCCCATTGGGTTTTCAGCTGAATACTCCGACATTTCTATTGATTCCCAGTACTTAATAACCTCCGGAACTTCCTTCGTTAGTAATTGAGTCAAATCACTTCCGTACATGAATCCCTTGCTGCCTGGCATCTCTGCTCCACAGTCGTTCATGTAGTCGCTCTCAATTAGCGTTTTGCCTGAACCGCGGCCACCCATGTAGGTTTTGATTCGCTGCTTTGCTTGCTTCCATTGTATCTGCTTATTGTTGAGATACTTTTGTTTCTGTTGAACTTCCTCGTCAACAGTTTCGGCTAGGAGTAATTCTGTTATTTCTTTCACGATTCCCCTTCAATTTGCGCTTCCTCTATCTCTATTGTGTTCAGAGCCTGGGGATCATTCGTGGCTATTAATCGTGGCCTTCTCCATTTGCTGTAGTCAATCTCCTGATCTCCTTTTTCGTGCACTCCTAGAATCTTGTCAATGTGCGTTTGGCATTTGATGGCAGATTCAATGTACCAGGTCTTTCCTGTCTTGTTGTATCGGTCCATCAGACTATCGTGCTTGAATTGCCAACCACGTACCGACCAGACTTGTTGTGGTCTTAGATCTGGATATTCCAATGCACCCAGATATTCAATCGTTTTGTCGATGAGCATGTAGGCTGATCGTTGACTGATTTGCTCCTTTTCCATCAATTGCCGCACGATGCCTGCCTTATTCAACTTTCCTCCATTGAAGGCGTGCTTCACCTCTGCCAATGCATTTTTCTTGCGCTGCTTCGGTTTCTCCTCATCAATATCTGGAGGTATCTCGTCAGCGATCGAAATGCAAACATCGATCAGCCGCAATAATTCATTGGCTGGCTTTGACAGTTTGACGTTTACTCCTGCTGAGTATTTCTTTAGTTGTTCAATTGCGGTTGTCATTAGCTAATTTCTTCCAGTCGTTTCTCCAATCGCTCAATCAGCATGTCTTGCTCTTTTTCCTTGCTCCGGTAGGTGGCCAGCTTCTTTGGCCGATAAGTTTCCTTTTTGGGATCTTGTCGATTGCGTGCTTTACTTCTGGCTACTCGGGCATTTCGGATGAGACGAATGATCTTTTGAGGATCCTTGATTTTGTCAATTTGCAATGCTGTTGATTGGGTGTTGTTAAAGTCCTCAGGTAGTTCGCCGAATTGCTCGAAATGCTTTTCCTTTTTCCGAATTTCCAGCATCTCCTGGGTGAACTCTTTGTTCTGCAAAATCAGCTCAATGGCATCTTCCAATGGTAAATTAGTATCAGTCAATCGATTGGCGTTTTGCACCCTATGCTGAAAGAAGGAGGATTTTTGGCGTGCCAATTCAATAGGAATTACGCGTAATTCGGCTTTCTCTTTGATATGCTCAATAATATTCGAATCAGCAATAAACTCGGCTTGCTTGGGTTTGTAGTGCAATTCGAGCACTTTGTTTTCGCCTTCGAGCTTTTCCTGTTGTTTCTCCTTTTTAGATTTCTTCGATACAAAACCTAGTATTTCTAGTGATTTTTTCAGGCTTTCCTGATCTCTGGAAACCATCAGATCCGCAGCTTCTTTGAGTTTGCCTTTGTCTATTAAAACAGAAATCCCAGCATCAAAATCATTTGGCTTTTCCAGCCACTCCTTTACAGTCATTCATCAATAATAATTACCATTATTACCAACAACAAGGAACCCCTCACGGGTTCCTTGCCTGCCTATATACTTGACTGTAGTTTTGATTTCAATGGAAGGAACGATCAGTATACAAGAAGTTTTGCCGAAGATGAAAATTACCATTCAGGCAAACATTCCAGCGAATCCATTTTCGATACAGGTGAGGTATACCGATGGTCCTAAAATTGGCCAGATTTATACTAAGCCGAAGGTAGTGCCTTATCGAAAAACGAGCCGAAAAAACGATTCGAAAAAGAGAGATGATTTCTCTTACAGATTGCAAGAGCAGGATATGCTAATGCTATTTGATGTTACCAAGAATCATCCTTTTTCTGTGCCTTATTGGGCAATTATGCGGTATGAAGGTCGAAAAGTAATTCACGAGTAAACCCTTATTGAGAAAGGAGAGGAGTGCCGATATCTTGCTGAATGGATCAAACTGGCCGATCACCAGTGTTCAGCCAATCGATGGCACTCAGATTTAGATTTATTGATCCAATTCAGTTGGATGCATTTGAGTCACTCTCCTATATTTTTTTGACTGTGGAACAATTTAGAGATGCCAGACAATATTAAAATCATAAAAGGAAAAGGCAATCAACCCGGTGTGGTTTTGGTTGACTTGCCAACACGGCCCCCCTGCAACACCAGCAGCACCGTTATTCAGTTTCCTGATATCGGTAGCAATTTGCCCGGTGATACTCGGGTGATGAATTGGGGACCAGGCAACAACTTTCCTGCAGAAGCGAAGAAGCTGATTTGCGGCGATCAAAACGCCATGCAAATCATTGACAAGAAGGTAAACCTGAATCTAGGGCAGGGGCTCACTTATTACATTGAACGCCGATCTGGAAACACCATCGAGAAAGAATTTCCTGCTATTGGTCAGATCGATGATTTCTTGGGTGAACGTGAGTCGGAAATTATGGAGGTCCTGAGAAGGGCTGACACGAATAAGGAATATTACGGCATGTTTCATGTCGAATTCCTATTGGGTCAATTCAAAGATCGACTCGCATCGATACAAACCATTGACGGTGATTTTATTCGTCCAATCAGTATTCCCAAGGGTTACAATTCGGTTCAGAATTTCGTATTGAATCCTTCACAATCAGCGCAAACAAACACTGGTGAAAACCCGTTGGTAATTCCTTGCCATCAACGATTCTGGAAAAAGCTCGATCGTAAAAATGTGCCTTACAAATTCATTGTGTGCGGTGCTGACTGGTTACCAGGTCAACCATACTTTGGCGTTCCTCGATGGTTCGGATCGAAAAAGAATCTGGAGTACAGTTGCCTAATTATGGAAAGCTTAATTGCTGGAGCAAAAAACGGTTGGAACATCCGGTACTTGCTTGAATTGGATGATCGGTTTTACGACGGTTGCGAGAATGAAAGAGAGCGAGCCGACAAAAAACAAAAGTTGGTTACTGATTTGAATCGCCTTTTCTCTGGTGCTCAAAACTCAGGTAAAGTGTTGGCTGCTGATATGTATCGTGACCATCAAGGGAAGGCTACTCCAGGTGTAAAAGTCACTGAGCTCAACAAATCGGCCGTAGATAGCAATGTGACCAAGTTGCTCGAAATGCAAGAAAAATCGAAGAGTACCGGCTTTGGTTTTGATCCGGGGCTTGCCGGAATAGACACAGGTAAGAATATAGCCAGCGGATCCGATATCAGAAATAAGTATCTGCTTTATCTCGCGATGTGTGCGCCCAATTCAAGAAGAGAATTAACCAAAATCATGGAAGTGATTTCATGGATTTATGGTTGGGATACGAAAATCAAATGGGGCTTCCGTGACATCGAAATGGTTACTCTCGATGAAGACAAGAGAGGGTATCAACAAACCGACGCAGCCTAATGGGACTATTTGAAACACATACTAAAGATCAATGCGACATTAAGAGTTGCATTCCCATCAACCGGCACATTGGGCATCTAGAGATAGATCCGTTCATTAAGATGGCTGAAGATCAATTCTTTGTCTGCATGCTTGGGCGAAACCTCTACGAATTTCTCTGTAAAGGATTCAACAATGGAGGCCGTGACGGTTACGAAAAGGGTAGTGATGATCGAAAGATATTCGACCTGCTGATTGATAAAGCACGCTGCGCGGTTGCCTGGTATGCTTATCATAAAATGCTGCCTCACTTGAATGTGCAAACAAGCAGCTCCGGAGTTGTTCAGAATCAAAATGAGAAAGTAGTAGCTGCACCGAAATGGGCATTTGATTCGGTTTACTGGGATGCCTGCAGAAATGCTTGGGACGAAATGGAGGCTTTGATTTGGAAGTGCATTTGTCCAAATCAAAATGAGATTCTTGAGTTTCAAGGAATTCTATGGTTGAACGGTTTTCTCGAGAAGGATTCCATTTCTTGCTGTGAATTTTTCTTGTATTCGCCAACTGTATTTGCTGCACACCAGCGTCTTCAGTCCCATGGGAAGTTTGAAACGTGGATGAGTTTGATTCCATACATGCGCCAAGCTGAAAAGCATTTCTTACTGCCAATTCTCTGTCCTGAATTCTTTGCTGAACTCAAGGCTAAAATGTGCGCTTGTACGCTCAGCGAAAAGGAAAAGGAATTGGTGCAATGTATTAGAGAATACCTTTCTGAGATTACGCTCAAGCTTGCAGCTCCTAAATTCAACATTACTTACGGCAAAGGTGGAGCCCGTGTTGTGGAGCGAGTTGAAGGCCAGACGAAAAACACGAAGCCCAGTTGGAATGACCAGGAGTTTTTCTATCAAAGCATCCAACAAGCGACCTCTAAATCTTACAAGACAATAGTAAAATGCCTCGAAAACAATAGAGAGGATTTCCCTACATGGGCAAACAGTGAATGCGGTCAGGTTTCAGAAGAACCTTGTGCATCCAACAAACCAAAAACATGCGGCTGTGATTGTGCTTGCGACTGTGATTCGAATTCTGGATCAGTCACCGCCGCCGATTCAATTGTATTCATTTAACCAATTATGAAAAAAGTACTTATTGGCCTGTGTGCCATTTTAATTATCTACTTGATTGCGATATTATTCGTGTCGATTATTGTTCGTGATCAAGCACAAGTTGAGACCGCTCAAAATGATGAATTGGTCATTCAAATTTGCGGCAATTCAATCAGCGATTATGCACTTGCTGTTGAGGTTCCCAATTACAAAGACCACGATCTTATTGAGGTTTTCGTGTCAGACAACTTTGATCAATATGAGGGGCTTGCCCATCATGTAGTTGAGAAATGGTTTCGTGGCATGAACAAAACGGTTGTGCTCACCAATGATGCTTCGACAGCAGAATTCACCTTTGAATTTGACAAAATGTTTTTCTCCGGACAGGGTAGGAGCATTGAGCAAGGTGTAGTTGGCATTGCATTGATGTACAGCTCATCTCAACGAGACTTTCAAACCAGAATAAAAATCAATCCCTATTTCGATTTTTTGGATGAGAGTTCTGCTCTTTATGCGAGCATTCGAAAGGTTCTTTTCCACGAAGTTGGACACGGAGTTGGCGTAAATCACCACCCCAATGATTGCAAAACAAATGAAGACAATTGTGGTGTGATGGCCAACGATTTGAATTGCATTCAACACGATGATTTGCAGTGCTGTGATTACCAACTTCGAGATGATATCTATTCGCCACCGGTGGCATTTTGTGCACTTAAATTCTAAGTCAAAATGAAAGAGATTCACACAGTTTGGCTTTTTCGATTATGCCTGTTCCTAGGGTTTCAAACGGTTTGGACCATTGGAGTTATTGAATACATCGGTGACTGCAATCAGACGACTACGATTGTCCAGGAGTGTCTGCATGTCCAGGAACAAATTCAGCAGAATGACAGCGTTTACTTTATTGGTAAACACAACGCGCATCTGGCATTGTCAAAGGACTTCCATGTCTATGAGTTTCTTTCCAAGGATCCGGAAGCTCCGGAGGTTTACCCACTTTCGAAAAATCTGGTTGAAGGGCTGCAATTGATTCGAGACTATTTCGATACCCCGATTGTTATCACCAGTGGATTTCGTGGACCTGAATACAACAAATTGAAAGGTGGAGTTGAGCAGAGCCAACACGTGACCGGCTTTGCCATCGATTGCGGCTTTCCAGTGAAGCCCGAAATTATTGAATTAATCAATCTTGAGGTTCACCTGCAGGGAAGGCTTTTTCAGCAGCTTCTGCAATGTGGCATTACTGGCTTTGGTGTTTACAACGGGCATCTGCATTTAGGCGCTGCCAATAGACCAGGGGCCTTCTATTGGGACTCTTTCGAATACAACTACTGGAATAGTAACAATTCCCTAACAACTGCTAAAATTCACTGCTAATGGCCAAACGTACACGACTCGGATCTTCACGAAATACATTTACCGTTGAATATCCAGACTGGCACTATGATGAGAATAAAGAAATTATTCCCATCAATGCATTTACTGCAGAAGAGATCGATCTTTTACAGGATCACTTTTCTCGGATTGTTCCTCTTATGCGCAAACTCTGGGGACCTCCGGCGATAGACACGACGGTTTCGATCATCCTTGATTTGCGGAAGTCAAGCATTGCAACTTACTACCCTCCTGGCAAGCACTTTATTATTTTGGGTGGCAAGCATGAGGTAGTCGATGATTTTCAGATTGTTCGGAAAATAGCAATCAAAAGACTGCTCGGTTTGGTTACGCATGAGGCGGCACACGCTTATCGATGTGGCCACATCATTTCAGCCATAAACGGACAATACACGCCCATCTTCGACTGCTTTGAGGAATCTCTTGCTCAAGCAATGCGCTACCAGATAACGGCAGCGCATCTCGAAGAATACGGATGGAGCTTTCACAATCGAGTAGATCCGAACCTTTCTTGGTTCAGTGATTTCATGAACGTTCGGGCATTGGCCACTGAGCAATTCTTCACCGATTACGGTTCACTTGGTTTGTGGAATGCTCGCTATGAAATTGGCGCTTGGCAGATCCTCAAAATCATCATGCAAGACAAGGATTTCATTCGCAGTTTTCACCGCAATTATTTCAATTGGTCTGAGGATGAGAAAAACAAAACGGGCCGATATCCATTGAACAGTCGGAAGGCAATAATTAAAGTGTTCAAGAAGACTGTTCGCGGTAGGGTAGAGGGTAAGAAAATTGAAGCCTTTTTGAACCAGCCAATTTTTGCTGCAGCAATTACGACCGGTCCGAAATTATGGCTGGACACCAACTATACCAAGCGTCCGGATGGATTACGCAAACCTGAATTTTTATCCAGGAACAAAATCTGCTTCTATACCACGAGCACTAAGGGTAACGACTTCTACGATGACGGCGGCAATAAGTGGCCACATGCCGACAAAGAATTTGACATTAATGTTCGCACTATCGATGGCCGTTTACTCTATGCAGCCGGAGCTCAGAACTTCACACCGAAAACTGAACCGGTTGATCGATTTGGCAAGTACCGGCTTTGGTTTACCTCCGCTGAATTTGACGACTCACGGGTTTTCGAGGAAAAGGAATTCTACGATCGGCAGGACATAGATCTGCATGCCGTTGAAGTGAAAGAGCCGGGTCTTTATGTGTTGGATATTACCGTTCGAAAAGATGCCGAAGAAATTCATCGAGAGCAATTTTACCGCATACTGGGTGACCTGAAAAATTTTGAAGGAATTGCTGTTGGTGTGAAGGATGGCAAGGACGGTGATTATGTGAAAGTGATTGACCTGGAGCGCCGTGGAAGCGATGGCCATGCACTCAAGTTTCATGCTGAGGTAAAGAATGGCTTGGCTTTGTGTTGGCACCCTGAGTTTGATCGCAAATTGGAACGCATTGAGGATGCACAGGAAAGCAGCCTTTACGACAGAGATGAGCGAGAAGATGTAATTGCAGCCATTAAGAAGGAATATTCAATGCTTGGCCGATATCGGATTTCTTATTACGCAAATGACCAAAGGAAAAAAAGAACCCGAGATCATATTTTCAAAACGCTTCCGGAAGGTTACCGTGGCTTGAACATGATTCTCATTTAAAAACTCGAAACATGAAAGGACTGAATTTACAAGAGCTACTAAAGGATCACGATTGGGGAACCATGCAGGTTGAGCTGGAAGGTAGAGCACCGGAAACACATGGAGTGCCAGCACCGCATTGTGTGGGATCTCCGGAGTTTATGAAAGACTTGCAAGAGACACTAACACTGGCTCAGTCTGCAAAAAACAATACTACAGCTTGGCCCGATGAAGTTCATGCGATTCTAAAGCGCGAATTCGATGCAAATTTTACGAATGGTGGCCCTCTTCATTTCCCAGATCAAAAGAATCTGTCAGACTGGATGATGCAATTTGGATTTGAAAGCTGGAGAGCAGTTTCAGAATTTGTAGACGATGATGAATGTATTGAAATGTTCGTTCGAGTCATCCGATGGGTGAAGAGAAATGGGGTCAAACCTAAGAAGGATAAAGGCTTTTTGGATGGGACAGGCATTGGCGTTTACCGTCGTTGGTGTGATCGACAATTCCCAAAAGGTGAGAAGTCTTTCGACATAAAGCACAAATACAAAAAGCCTCGGCCAATGATGATTCTGGAAGCAATACTTGGTTTTGATTGCACTTGCTTAGGCCTTGGTGGCCGTCATCCAGATCATTGGGCTTACATCGCTCAGCACGCAAATAAGTTCGGTGAAGATTACGACCAGATTGAAGACAATTACGATGCTACTGAATTGCAATTGTTCATGATCAAGGTGGTGCTCTTTGTTGGTGCCATGGGAAGATCTGGTTGTCTCTATCATTACATAGAGGACAATGTTCAGGGCTTCAAATTTGGAATGGCCAAATAAACAATAGTCTCTTTTTTCCATAGTCCGAGCCGGTGACGTGGCCAACTGTCACCGGCTCTCTTTTCAAAATTTAATCATCATCAAAAATCATCATCAATGCATTTTATTACAACAGAAAAAGTAGCTATAAATATTGATAACGTCTTAGGCGTGTGCTACCGTCCCAGCAAAGGTTTGGAAATTGTGAACAATAGCGGGAAATCAATGAATATTCCTTGTACACCCGAGGAAGCAAAAGAGATTATTTCAAAGATAGTTGATCGTCAAAAGGAAGTAGATGAGCAAAGTGATCCGGCTAATTTTTACAATAAAATGAAGAGTGCATTTGAACCAAAGTTTGCTCCTTCAAAACAAAGCTTTTCTGAAAGGGTAGAAGAGAAGTTGAAAACCTCAAGCCGTGGGAATGTATTGGTCGATCAAAGCGATACAAATTTCGTCACAGTGCGCAACGATAAACAAGACAAATAGATTCATCATCATCAAAAATCATCAATTAAATGGCTTATCAAATAAAAGGGACCATCGTAGAAATGGGGAAATTAGAAACATTCGAAAGCGGATTTTCTAAACAAGACGTGATCGTGGAAACCGATGGCGCATATGCACAGAAGCTCAAGCTTCAATTTCTGAAGGAGCGTGCAGATTTACTGGTGGCATACAAGGTAAACGATAGGGTAGTGGTCGATTTCGACATTAGAGGATCTGAGAAGAACGGAAACCACTTCGTCAACCTCGTTGGGTTCAAAATTCAATACCCTCAAGCAAGCAATTAATCGCTATGGATAAAATACTATTCGCTGTATGGGTACTGGCAACGGTAGCATGTGTTTCCTCATGTTCTATTATGATAAAGGATCTACCAGAACCATGCCCTGAGCTCCACTACGCCGTTGATTACCGCCCCTGTGCCACTTGCGATACAACTCGCGCAATAGTCATCGGATGTGAGGATGAGAAGCGGCGACTGATTGGGTTCGATGGTACGGAAATGCTCGTTGATTCAAATCACATTTACTCAATCAAATAACTAAAAAATAATTTGCTTCAGATGGAAGCTGGTTTATTTAATTATTTCTTTTCCCGAGCTACCTCAGTGGCTCGGGTTTTTTCTTGCCCCACAGTGAATAAAAAAAGCCCCTACAATCGAGCAGATTGTAGGGGCTTTGTCGTTTTGTGTGTTATTATTTCGGTGAAAGAGTCAATAGAGTTCTGTCAGATAGCGATTTATCTGAATCAAGGAAACTTGCAATCATTTCAAAATTCTCTTCACATTTTTCTTTGTTAGTGTGAAGTAGAGAAATATACATGGGCATACTATTTTTCAGCATCCCCTGGTACAATGCAATGCCAGTACCAGTTGTCCTCTCGATATACTGAATATTATCAAGGTTGATCATCTTTTGACCAAATTTTATCCATTTCATAATTGAAATTTAGAGTGAATTAATGAATCAATCTCAACGGTTTAATCACAACGGGTTGACATAGTCTCTGCCCAAACCCCATTCAAGGTGGAAAAGAAGACAACCCGAAGGCTGTCTTCCGTTACTGTAATGTGCCAGGGCTTTTCTGGTCGATCAACAAAATGCAGTGAATCGCTTTCATCGATGTACCACAGAAAGTCATTATTCTCATAAGTTCTATCCTCGTAGAACTCAGCAAATGAACCACCGATGTTTACACCCATACTGTCTATCAATCCATTGTAATGCCAGCACCATTCGCCAACTATCAATTGTTCTGTTTCAGACAGTGGTTTTTCCAATGGGCCGAGCTCGGGAACGACTTCTTCTTTGCCACAGGCAAAAGCGGTTAGGAGCATAGCGAATAATAAGATCTTCTTCATGATTGTGGGGTTGAATGGGTTAATGAATTGTTAGCCAATTGCAATATCAAATCATTCATCGATTCTAAGAGATCGAGATAAGCTTCTCGATTTCGTACCTCTTCTATCTTTTTGAGGTCGGAAATTAGACTGAGTTGATAAATTGCCTCTTTGGGATTGAGGACTAACTTCTTTTGAAAATCAGTAAGCACTCCTTCAAGGTCTCTTACTGTTTGTTCTGTAACTGTACACATTGTAAATCATTTATGGCGGCCCTGCCAGACTAGCTCCTAAGTCAATCCGTGGAAAGAATACCCAGACGAAATTTTACTCTCTCTGAGTCCTAACCTGGACAGGACCATATATAAATGTTATCAGTGGATTGCCACCGTTGACTTAGGACTTCAAATATAGAAGGAATTTTGCGAAAAGGGGGGTCACACGCACGATATCCTACACACATTTCACTAACGTTGGTAATTTGGTAATCCGTATAAAGGCTGTAAAAATCTATCTACTTTGTTTTTGGTCACTATATTCGACAAATCAAAACAGACAAGACTATGCGAAAACTACTATCGATCATTTTCCTTACGGCTCTTTTAGGATGCCAATACTCAAGCAAGGAGCCTTGCAGGTTTACTAATGTTGATATTCAAATTCACAACGGCGAAGAGTTGCTCTCTTCCTTTAAGGAAACCACTTGCATTACAGAAGAATTGATCCCCAAGGCTATGGGGTTGATGGAGATAACAGATACAGCAAAAGCATTTAGCATCTCATACTACTGGACTGGAGAGCTTGACGGTATGGACTTCTTAAACGTTCGGTTCGGGGAAGGAGAGCCCTACCGTTTTAGGTTAAAGCAAGGCGACTTTATTGCCAGAAAGTCAGAATTACATACATCGGTTATCTCCTTCAAAAACAAAAAGGGCATATCTGGTGTGATTAAGCTCAATTAACAAATCTTTCTGAAAGTGCCAGAAACACTGACTGTCTTGCAGCCTTTCCGTACGATCGCCTTTATCTGATCGGCAAACAAATGGGTGCCACACACAGAAATTTTGTCCATTGCGTTGTTGGCCACAAAGCTCAAATACTCTTCAGCTGGCAACTCAAAAGTCAGTCTGAAGGGGCGGCTTTTCAACAACATTTCAATCCACGGCCGCCACAACTGGTTGTACAAGCCTTTGTCTCCATCGTAGTCCAAGCTCAAGCTGCTGCCCTCATGGCTGCCAAATGGGTAGGGTTGGCCATTGCTATCCAAGTTGTCGGGTCGGCAAAAGAACATTTGAGCCGCAAAGCCATTGTCTCCCAAATCGAAGCCGGTTGTGGTGGCCGTGCCCAGGTAACGTGGGGTGTTCCAAAATCGAGTCAGGTCGTTTTTATCGATGGAGGAAGGCAAATCGTAGAGCGTACTCAAGCTCGT
>Ga0114956_1002403_pt1 | contig 14684 bp, 13 predicted proteins | sample MaitaG_FD_87304 | JGI IMG/M metagenome (GOLD analysis project Ga0114956, IMG submission 87304) | Marine algal microbial communities from Maine, USA - Maine_Asex2 metaG | ecosystem: Host-associated > Algae > Red algae > Unclassified | place: Maine, USA | collected 2015-01-05 | reverse complement strand
GTACGCCCGCAGCAAGGACCTGCAAGAGGCGCCCCGTTGCCGGGTGCACGCAGAGCTCGAAGCCGATGCGCATCGCCGCTTCGACCGCGGCGGCAACCAAGGGTGGCACGTCAATCTCGCTGGCATAGCGGTCGGTGCCCCCGAACGACATCGCTACTGCCTCGCGCTCGCCGGTGTCGCGTCGCCCGACGTCGTGCCGAACACGTTCGTCTCGGAACTACCGGCGTAGGCGCCAGCGGCATCTGGGTCGGCGCCGATTGCGGCTGCCGGGCTTTGGCCGTCGATGTGACCCATCGTGCCCCGGTACAGCTCGAAGCCCAGCAGCTGGCGAAGCCGGGGCGAGTAGGTGCCGACGAGCTCGTGTGGCACACCGATGTACTGGTTCTGCTGGGTCCGGAAGAACCCGCGTACGTACTGAACGTTGAGTCCGAGCCGCCACTCGTCGGCAGTGCTGTTCGGGCCGCCGCAATGCCACAGCTGGCTGTCCATCACCATCACGCTTCCGGCCGGCATCTCGGCGGCGATGGCTCTGGTCTCGTCGTCGGGGTCGGGGTGGCCGGGCTCGCGGTGCGACCCGGGAACGATGCGAGTGGCGCCGTTGTCAGCAGTGAAGTCGGTGAGAGCCCAGATGGTCGTGCACATCATGGGTCGGTGCGGGCGGCCGATCTTGAAGTGCCCGTCATCAGCGTGCAAGCCCTGAAGCCGTTCGCCAGGGCCGATGTCCATCGCAGTGGTGCCCGACAAGATCAGGTCGGGGTCGAGAAGCTGTTCAACGAGAGGAAGTACGCCCTCGTAGGTCGGCAGTCGGGCGAATACCGGAGCACGGGGTACCAGGTTGTACAAACGCTTGGTCGCAAACCCTTCGGCCCGGGTGCCCTTGGGTTGCACGTCGAGCTCGACGAACGTGGCCCGCAGGGTGTCGCGCAGCTCATCGTTGAACTCGGGCTCGATCACGTTCTCGAGAATCGTGTAGCCCTGCTCTTCGAGCTCGGCGAGTTGGTTGGCACTCATCGGCAGTGTCTCCTTAGGGCTGGGCGTCGCGCCCGGTCGGAATGGCCTGGATTGCTTGCACGACATCGGGCGGGGTCGACGGGTCAATGCCGATCGCGTCGACCAGGCCGCCAAAGTGGCCCGCGATCTTGGCGGCGATCACGTCGTAGGTGCCGCGGGCGCAGAACAACTCAGCCACATCATCGCTGACAGTGTCGGTCATTTCGTCCCACTCGCCGGCCTTCGACAAGGCATTGAGCTTGTGACCAAGGTCGAGCAGATCGTGCTGTTCGAGAACCGGCCAGTACGACGGGGTCGAACCGTAGAACCCGACCCGCTTGCGTATGAACTCGAACGCGTTCGACACAGCCTCGTCATCGGCGCCGGTTGCAACGAAGCCACCGCCGGTGATGTCAAAGTCGCTGCGACTGCGCTCGCTGGCGTCGAGGCCAGTCTGTAGCCGCGGCAAGATCGACTCGGACAGATAGTCGCGAGTGCAGAAGCCGTGCAACATCGCGCCGTCGCAGTGGCGACCGGCGACTCCAAGCATGTATGGGCCGACGGCCGCGATCGAGATCGGGGGCGGTGCGCTGTCGAGGGGCGGTGGTGTGAAGTTCGGCGTCATGAGCGTGAAGGTGTAGTGGTCGCCCTCGAACTTCAAGCGTTCACCTTCGCTCCAGCAACGAAAGATGGCCTTGATCGCTTGTACGTATTCGCGCATACGTGGCGCTGGAGCGCTCCACGGTGTGCTGAATCGCCGCTCGTTGTGCGGGCGAATCTGGGTACCCAGACCGAGCGTGAACCGCCCGTTTGAGAGTGCCTGAAGGTCCCATGCGACCGATGCAGCCATCATTGGACTGCGAGGGAATGAGATCGCCACGTTGGTGGCCAAACCGATCTTGTCGGTCGATGTCGCGGCCAGGGTCAGCGGCACGAATGGATCATGGCGATTCTCTTGGGTGGTGACAGAGTCGAAGCCGCGAGCCTCGAGGTCGGCGGCAACCTTGGGGATGCCAGCGAAGTCGTCTGAGGTGACCGATGCAAAGACCTTCATGGCAAGACTCTTTCATTCACGGGCAAGGGCAAACAATCCGCCGGTTTCGTGGTCGGCGATCAGCACGGTGTCGCCATCGACCAATAGCGACTGCGGGCTCTCGATGCCCTCGATGACGTTCGTCGCGACATGCGGTGCTGAGGCGGGGTTGGTTGGCACGGTCACCACCCGGCTACTGAGCCACAGGGTGATGAGCAGGGTGTCATCAGACCACGGGGGAGCGAGCACCGAGGTTGGCGTGGCCCCTGGGTCAAAGAGTGCATGCGATGGTGGGGTTGTCTCGCATCGCTCGGCATCGCCTCCGAACTCGGTCACGGGCCGGTTGTCGCCGACGCAATACGGCCAGCCGGCGTCGTCGCCTGCGGTGACTTGCACGAGTTCGTCTGCCGCTCGTTCACCATCGAAGTTGCCGTCGGTCATTTCGACTGACCAGAGTTGACCGTCGGCCGTGTAGGTGTGTGCGTACGCATGCTTGAATCCGGTTGCGAACGGTTCGGGACTCGACGGCGTCAAGGTTGGTTCGTCGATAACGAACAGCGTCGCTGACCCGTCGACTCGTTCGGCGCCTCGCTTCGATCCTGAGGTGTTGAAGAGCAGAGAGCCCTGAGGGGTGATGGTCAACGTGCCCTCAGATCGCCCGTTGCTGGCGAGATCAGTGAGCACGGGCGCAAGCTCGACCGGTGACGCGCCGTCAAACTGGCCGACCCACAGGCTGTCGCGTTGCATCACCCAGAGGGCGTCACCCACCACCGCGACGCCGGTCGGCTTATCGAGACCCGTCGCCAGGGTGGTCCGCTGCCCGAAGTCGTCGCCATCGATCAGCACCACTCGGCCCTGCGCGGCGTTTTCTGAGCCGGCGAGCTCGCCGACGACAATGTCACCGGCGGGCGTGCGGGCCATCTGCGTTGGCCCCTCGAGGCCGGTTGCAACGAGCTCGAGCGTGAACCCGTCGGCGACGGTGACCTCGGCCGGAAGTTCGAGCTGCGGCTCGCCACATGAGGCGGCAGCCCAGATAAGCACCAACAGGCCCAGTGCGGTCCCAACCCTCATAGGGCCTTGAGCGATCCGTCGGCCGCAACCGGTAGCGGTCGAAGCAGCAGCCAGGCCGCTGCGGCGAGGCCGATGCACGCGACGATCACGGGGCGGTAACTATTGGTCGCGTCAATCACCAGGCCGGCCAAGAACGGGCCAACCAGTCCACCCAGCCCCTGGGTGGTGTAAAAGAGCGCGAGCACCGAGCCGAGCGCAGCGACGCCCATGTGTTCTGCGATCACGATCGTGCTGAGAGCTACGAAACCGCCGTAGCCAATGCCGAGGACCAGCGCGAATGCGACCAACATGGCGAAGCTGTCGCCGGCAAACAGCCAGATGCCGAAGCTCAGGGTCAACAACACGAAGCTACGTCGGTAGAGGGCGACTGAACCGAACCGCCGAACCGCTGACCCAAAGCCCACCCGAGCCAGCACGCTCGCACCCCCGAGTACGGAAACCAAGATGGCGGCAGCGACTCGCCCGGCGCCGCGTTCTTGCGCGTACTGGCCGACAAAGACGAAGGGCACAAAGAGTGCTAGCCCCGAACACAGGGCCGAAGCTTGCAACCGCACGAAGACCGGCGAACCGATCGCTTCGCCGAACCGAGCTTTCTGCGGCCCAGCAAAGCCGGGCGGCCGGTCGATCAGCGCCACGCAAACGAAGAGCAACGTTGCGCCAACAACCGCGTAGACCCGGTAGGTGTCGCGCCAACCCCACCGATCAATGAGCACTGCTGAGAGTGGTGAGATTACGAGCGTTCCAACACCAATGCCGGCAACTGCGAGCCCGACGGCAGTGGCTCGCTTTTGCTCGAACCAACCTCCGACCGCGGCGACCATCGGGATGTACCCGGTAGCTGCGGCAACCCCGACACCGATGCCGTAGGTGAGATAGCCGACCCACAGTGACTGTGCTCGACTGGTCGCGAGTAGCCCTACGAGCAAGAAGAGGGCGCCTAGCGCGAGAACTGGGCGGGGCCCGACCCGATCTGCAAGCCGCCCGGTGATCAGGCTCAACCAGAAGAACGCGAACGTCGTGATGGCGAAGATGACGGCCGTCGATGCGCGGCTGCTTCCGAACTCGGCGGCCATATCGGTGAAAAATGCACCAAAGCTGTAGGCGATGCCGAGAGTGACTGCCGACGAAACGAACGTCGCGACGACGGTCAGCCACGCGCGTAGCGAGTCGACAAGATATCGATCGGACCGGGGTGCCATCAATGACGAAGCTACTCGGTTGGCCGTCATGGTCCAGGTGTCGCGCAACAGCGCCTAGCCTCAGCTCCAACTAACCCGAAGGGCGGAAGTAAAATGAAGTTCGCAACATCACGAGGCAAATCAGCAATCAAAGCGGTCCTGCTGGCATTTGCTGTTGCACTGGTCACCGCAGCGTGTGGCGGCGGCAGCTCTAACGACGATGAGTTGATCGCAGCGATCACCGAAGCGATGAACGAAGACGCGCCGCCCGAGAACTTCGACTTTGATTCCGAATGCATGGCGAGCGGCATGGTAAACGAGCTGGGCGGCGCCGACGAGATCGAAGCGAGTTACGGCCTAACGGCTGAGGGCGTTCGCGAGGGCCAAGATATTGACGATGTCAACCTCGATGAGGCCACCGCACGCGATGTGACCGACGCGATCTTCGACTGCGTAGATATGGCGGGCTTGATCACCTCGAGCTTTGCTCAAGAAGGCCTCGATGACGATGCCCAACAATGCCTCGTAGATCTAATTCCCGAAGGCTCGCTTCGCACGATGGCGGCCGCTGGCTTCATGGGTGACGCCGGTGCCGATCTTGAAACCGAGGCCACCGATGAAATCTTCAATGCACTCTTTGGTGGCGCCGCTGATTGCGGTCTCGGCGGCTAAGTGATGCTGCGGCGGCTCGGTATCAATCGCCGAGACGCAGCAGAAACACCCATCCCAACGCAATCGTGGCGGCTGCGAAGATTATCGCGGCTCTGATCTCGAACGCATCGATGAGCGCGCCCGCAATCCAGGGTCCCAGTAACGCTCCAAACCCGGCAGCCGTGTACCACGTTCCTAGCATTGCGCCGAGTCCCTTCACCCCGAAACGGTCGGCGGCAACCGCCGGGCTCAACGCGATAAATCCGCCGTATGAGGCGCCGTACACCAGGGCGAAAATGACCAAGACGGCGTACACGCTGCCTCCGAGCAGCCAGAGCAGCTGGCTGGCGGCCATCACGACAAAGACCGCGCGGAACACGCTCGCAGGGCGTAGCCGGGCCGCAACGCCACCAATGGCCAGACGGCCCACAACGCTGGCGCCTCCGATGAGCCCGACGAGCAACGCCGAAGCAAAGCCTGAGTTGCCCTGGTCCTCGGCAAACGAGGGCAGGAACACAACCGGCACGAACAACCCGAACCCGGTCGACACCATCGACAGATAGAGCGCTCTGAAGTCAGCGATCTGCCAGAGATCACGCAAGGGGCGCCGTGCGGGCGCGGCCTCGTGAGCTGGGCCGGGTCGCACCATGAAGGCGGCTGCGCTCATCAACGCTGCGCCAACGAGCGCAAACACCACGAACGCAGTGCGCCACGTGGTGGCTTCGATCAAAGCTGCGGCGAGCGGCGCTGCAACGAGCGTGCCGAGTCCTATTCCAGCGACCGAAACGCCCATCGCGAGCGATCGCTGCTTGTCGAACCAGCCGCCGACCGCCGCGACCATCGGCACGTAACCGCACGCGATTCCGAAGCCGACACCGACGCCGTAACAGAGATAGGCCAGCCAGATCGATGGCACAATTGTTGTCAGCAGCAGACCAGCAACCAGCGAGCAACACCCGAGCAGGGCGACTGGTCGCGGGCCAATACGGTCGCCAAGCGCACCGGTGAATGGACCGAGCATGAAGCTCAGGCTGATCGTGATGCCAAAGACAACTGCGGTTGCGCCGCTGCCGCTGCCAAAGTCTTGCGTGATCGAGTCGAAGAAGGCGCCAAAGCTGTAGCCAACGCCGAAGACGGTGAACATCGACAGCGCGGCGCCAAGGGCAACGACCCAACCTTGGCGCGAGTCCACAGAACTTGAGGGGTTAGGTAAGACGGGATTCACCGGCTTCGATGCGCCTGAGAGCCTCGTTGCAGACCTCGTCTGGTGTAGTCGAGGTGGTGTCGATCACGAATCGCTCATACTGAGCGAGCTGATCGAAATGGCCGTGCATGCGGCGAACGAGCTCTTCGGTTGTCGGCTCGTCTGCGCGCCCGACTGCTCGTTCGATGCTGGTGTCGAGATCTGCTCGCAGTACGACGTAGTGCAGCTCGCTGTCGCCGGCGGCGGCCTGTACCGCTTCGAGAAACCATGGGCCATAGATGCCGTCGAGCATCGTGGTGTAGCCGTTGTCGGCATACGCGGCGGCTGCAGCGACGCTGATGCGGGTGACGATGTCGTTCTGGGCCTCTGACCCGGGCAGTGAAGGGTCCTTCCAATCGCTGCGGATGTACCGAAAGAAGTGGTCGCCGAGAACATGAGCGCTGCGAGCGAACTTGTCAGCGAGCAGCGATGCAACGGTGGTCTTGCCGGACCCGGGAGGTCCCGAGACGATGACGAGGGGAGCGGTCATGGTGGGGACTCCTATATCCGTGGGTGTGGCAGCGAGCCTTGAGCACGCAGACCTTTAGTCAATAGTGAATACGACGTAACCGCGGCCCGCGCCGGCGACGAATAACCCGTTGCCAGCTTGTGCGAGTACCGGGTTCACGACGCCGGGCACATCGAGCAGTGTGGTCGATTGGTTGTCGGGATTCAAAAGGTCCCACGCCCGAACCCGACCATCGGCAGCGGTCGAAAGCAGGCGACCGTCGCCTAAGCCGAGCAGCGAGATCGTGCGTTCGCGGTGTCCGTTGAGGCGAATGTTCTCGGTGCCCATGTCGTCGGTTGACCATATGTAGATGCCATCGGTGCCGGCCGAGGCGATGCGGCCGTCGGGCAACTCGGCGAGCGCTGTGACCGGCACTGAATGCAGATCGAACACCGAAGACGCATCGGGGCTCGCCGGGTCAAACACTCTGACGAGGCCGTCTTCGCCGGCTGATGCAACGAGGCCACTCGAGAGGCCAAGCACGGCGGTTACGCCTCCTTGGTGAGCGTCGATCGATGCGGTCTCTGCGGTGAAGTCGTTGGTGCGTACCGTGCCGTCAGCGTGGCCGGTGACGATGCCATCGCTGCCGCGATTGTCAAGGGCTGTCGCTCCGGCCGGGAGCTGGACCTCAAACGCTTCTGCTGCGCCCGGACCGCTTTGGTTGAGCCGTAAAACGCTGGCCGCGTCGAGCGAGACGATGTCGCCGTTGGACATGATGGCGACCCCAACAAGAGGCGCACCGTGCTGGGTGATGAGTTGGGGAATTGTTGTCTCAGAGGTACTGGCAAGCATGACGCGCCCGTCGACCCCGCCCGTCACGAACTGATCATTTCGCCACGCGACGATGTCGGAGAGGTTGCTGCGATGGGGAGGTTCGACGATCGGCCCGGCAGCCAGGCTGAGGTCCCAAACGCGACCGGTGCCGTCGCCGCTCGTCGACAAAAGTCGGCCGTCGGGGAGCAGATCGAGGGCGCTCACAAAATCGCCATGGCCGTCGAGCTGTTGCCACAGTTGGCCATCGGTGAGACGAAAGAGCCGAATCGTTGAGTCATCGCTGCCCGATGCGAGCAAAGTGATGCCGTTGTCTTCGATCTCGATCAAGGCCCGCACAGCGCCGTCATGAGCAGCGATGGTTTGGGAGACCGCGCCGTCGCTGGCAGGGTCGAGGATCTGAATCGAACCGGTCAGAGTGCCAACTGCCAACCTTTCGTCTGACAAGCGAACGAGTGAGGTGATCGGGGCGCCGACCGTCGTAATCGTCTGCTGGGGTGCACCGCCAGTTGTTGGCCAAATGCGCACCACCCCGTCGACTGCTGCGGTCGCCAATGTGCCGTTGGCGAGCGCGGCCATTGCGGTTACCTCAACCGTGTGGGGTGCTGCGACGCCGGTGCCCGGCGCGTCGAGCGACAGGATTTGCACGGCGCCGTCGACCGAGGACGCGGCGATCGATCCATTGGTGAGTTCAATGACTGAGGAGATCGCGGAGCCATGTACCGCGATCACAATCGGTTCGGCGGTTTCGGTAAGGCTCAAGATGATCAGATTGCCGTTCGCGTCGCCAGCCACGAGTCGTTGGTCGGCGGTGCGCATAAGGGCGGTGAGAGGCGATTCGAGATCGAGAACATCGGGGCTCGTGACGGTGACATCGGTGCCCCAATCGACGAGTCGCATGTCGGCGCCTGAAGTGAACACCCGGCCGACGTCGGTAATGGCTACGCCCGTTATTGCTGCGGTATGGCCGGTGAGCACGGCGCGGTTCGCGGGGTTTACGGCATAGGTTGACGCAAGGATCGTTGCGTCGCCAGCATTGAGAATGGTCGTGGTGTCAGCCCAAGCGCTCGTTTGGTTTATGACGTCAGATTCGGTGGTGGGAGCCGGCGTCGGCGCCACGGTGGCGATCGGTTCGGTGTCGGCGTCAGATGCATCGGTAGTGAGAGCGGTCTGATCGTCAAGCTGGTCCGCAGTCGAGTCGTCACTGCGGGTCGAGGCCCAAAACCAGACCCCGACGCCCAGGGCGGCGAGCAGCAACACACTGAGCACTGCAAGCACGACGCGTACATAGGACCCGGCCTTGCCGTAAAGCCGGTCGGTGTCGTCTTCGTCGACCTTGTCGCTGCGCAAGAAGGCTGGCGCGACGCCCGGCCCAACCTCGGCCGAAGCATCGGAACCGGGTGATCGAAGACCCGACGCGCTCGGCACCGAACCCGAAGGGGTGGCTGGCTGCGGTTCGGGAGCCGCAGTCACCATCTGCGGAGCGCTGCTGACCTGCGCGATCGTCGCGGACTCTTCTGGCAAAGTTGCCGCCCATTTGGCAACGACCTCGGCGAGTTGTTCGGCGTTTGCGGCTCGCGCTGGCGGGAACAGCTCGTCAAGTTCTTGGCGTAGGCGAGGGTCGGTTTCGAAAATTGACCGATTGCGCAGCGATGAAGCGTCGATGATGGCCGCGATCAGGTCGACTTCTGAACGAGTGTTCCCGCTAAGGCTCTGATTGTGTTCGGCTGCCCAACGACGAAGCGCGGTTGGAAGTCGCACGCGGTTTCTCCACCTGTGAATGCTGTGACCTGTCATTGTCGCAGGCCAATACCGCGGTTGGGTGTATGGGTGGGGCCTGAGAAGGCGCCTCGGATCGGTATCGGCGTTGGACGTTCGGTAGGGTTCGGGCATGGACGCCTCGTTGATGCCACCAGTCGATTCGTCGCCACCATGTTCGGCATTTACGAAGTCGATTGCAGTACGCCCCGCTGGCAGCGGACTGTGTCTCGAGCGCGTCGTCGTGGCTTCGTTGCCTGAACCATGGCCGAAGCCAGCCCTGGGCCACCAAACGCTAAGACCCGCCGCAACTGCGCTGGCTCAGTCGGCCATCATGGGTCGGCTTTTTGCCGCTGCGCCGTGGACCGACGTGCCAACCCTCGAGGTCTATGAACGCCAACCGGGGGGTGGCGTCTTTGAGCGGTTCAGCTGGGCATACCGTGACGCTCGTGAGCTCAGCGAGATTGTCGCATCGGTCGCTGAGCGACCGATCGGTGCTTTGGCAACGATTGAGGGTCCGAGCGGTCCGCCAACCTGCACATTGGTGATCGAGCCGACGATGCTGCTGTGTACCCAAGGTAGTCACGACATGTGCTGCGGCCGCCTCGGCAATGAACTTGCCGACACCATCGCTGCCGAACGGCCCGGCGTGGTGCTTCGGCGGGTGAGCCATACCGGTGGCCACCGGTTCGCTCCAACGTTGCTCGCCTTGCCATCGGGGCGTATGTGGGCATGGGCCGATCTTGGTTTGATCGATCGCATTGCATCGAATGCTGAGACTTCGGCTGACCTCGCTGCGAAGTGCCGCGGCAGCCTGGCCACGCAAACGGGGCCCGCACAGGTCGCAGAGGTTGCAGCCCGGATCCACTGGGGCGTCGAGCCGCCTGAGACCGTGACCGTCGCAGCGGGGTCATCGAATTCGTGGACCGTTCGAACCAGCAACGACGAAGTCGACGTGCAGGTGCGCACCGGCCGCGCGATCCCGACGATCGCGTGCGAGTCGCCAGGTGGCCAACCAATCAAGGTAACTACCGACTACCAATGGAAGATCGGTGACGGACCATGGATCTAGAACCAAAGTCTCACGAGGCAGCCGCGCCAGCACCAGCACCAACGCCAGCTCCAGCACCAGCGCCTGCCTCGGCCGTCAACGTCGAACTCAACGCAGTTGAGTGTCGGGTCGTCGGTGCGATGATCGAGAAGGCCTTTACGACACCCGACGTCTACCCGATGACGACCAACGCTCTCGTCTCTGCGTGTAACCAGAAAACCAATCGAGACCCTGTCGTCTCATTTGATGCCGTGACGGTTGATGGTGCACTCATGGAGTTGCGACAGCGCAACCTGGTGCGGCGGGTCCACAGCCAAGGTTCTCGCTCGACAAAACACCGCCAGACCCTTGATGAGACGCTCGGACTTGACCAGGGCGAGTTGGCTTTGGTCAGCGTCTTGTTGCTCCGTGGTGACCAGACCGTGGGTGAGCTGCGGCTACGAACCGAGCGCCAGATTGGTTTCGATTCGATCGAGGCAGTCCAGGCAAAGCTTGATGCGCTTAGCGGGCGCTCGAACCCGTTGGTGCGCCAGCTCGCTCGCCAACCTGGTCAGAAAGAAGCTCGGTGGCAACACCTGATCGGCGACGGTCAGGGCGAAGCGGTGCCTGCACCACCCTCCGGTGTCGCCCCGACGCACTCGACAATGCGAACCGCGCCGATCGATGACGGTGTGATTGACCACGGTGTAATTGACGACGGTGTAATTGACGACGGTGTAATTGAGCGCGGTGTAAATGAGCGCGGTGTGATCGACGACGGTGTGATTGAGCGCAGTGTGATCGACAGCGATGTGATTGCGCGCGTTGCTGCGCTCGAAATCGAAATCGAGACGTTGCGTGCCCAGCTCCGTGGACTGGCAGATCAGCTCGGCGAGTCGCTGGGCTAGCAGTTGTCGAGGCAAGCATCAGTCGTAGTGATCGCCGCGGCAGGCGAGATGACGCTCACCAACGAGCTCGCGTCGCTGTTTGCTCGCGCCGATCTGGTCATCGCCGCCGATGGGGGCCTGAGCCACTGCATTGCAGCGCATTGCTGGCCTGAAGTACTCGTTGGCGATCTCGATTCGGCAGATCCAGAGCAAGTGGCCCAAGCTCGCGAAGCCGGTGCGGTGGTGCAAGAGTTTGACGAGAACAAGGACGAAACCGACCTCGAGCTTGCCTTAGCAGTTGCGATCGAACACCGGCCTGACGAGATTGTCGTGGTTGGCGTGTTTGGGGGTCGGGTCGACCATGCACTGGCGAATGTGGCGTTAGTCGCAGACCCGCGGTGGCCCTGTGCGGTGTCGTGTGCAGACGGTGCGCGTGACATGTGGGTGCTTCACGGTGGGTCGACTCCGACCCGAACGCTGCACCAGGCGCCCGGTACTCAGATGACGCTGCTTGCCTGGAATGGTGACGCAGTTGGGGTCGTGACCAAAGGCTTGCGCTGGCCGCTCCAAAGCGAGACGCTGCGTGCGGGCTCGCCCCGTGGCGTGAGCAACGTTTGCGACGAACCGCTGCAACAGGTGTCATTGCAAAGCGGCTCGTTGCTGATCATTACAGCCCAGTCAGGCTTGGTTCTCTAGGACACCGAAGCGGCGATCGTCTACGTGCACGATGCGCAACGGAGCGTCGAACGATGTGCTGAGATTCTCGTCGGTCAGCGTCTCCTCGAGTGGCCCGGCAGCAACCTGGTGCCCGTCGCGCATGAGCAACAGATGGGTAAACGAGCCGGGTATCTCTTCGACATGGTGGGTGATCAGCGCTACTGCGGGAGCGGCGGGATCCTTGGCGAGTTCGTTGAGCTCGGCGACCAGAAGCTCACGACCCGCTACGTCGAGTGCCGCGGTTGGCTCGTCGAGCAGAATCACGCCAGGGTCATTCATCAGCGTGCGTGCGAGCAGGACCCGTTGGCGCTCACCCGAGCTCAGCGAGTTGAAACTGCGATCAGCATGATCGGCGCAGCCGCGGTCGGCGAGTAGCTGTTCGGCCCGATGCCGATCAGCCTCGTCATAGGTGTGCCACCACGGTTCAAGCGCAGCGTTCTTGGCGGTCATCACCACATCGCGGCAGGTGATGTTTGCTCGAAACGAATCGGCCAACGACGCCGACGCGTAGCCCACCCGTTTACGCAGCTCTCGCACGTCGGTGCGCCCGAGCGACTCTCCCAACAGCTCGACTGTGCCGGTGGTTGGGTGCATTTGCATCGAGGCGACCCTCATGAGGGTGCTCTTGCCGCAGCCGTTGGGCCCAAGCACGACCCAACGTTCGTCGACACCGATCGTCCAGTCGATGGGCCCGACCAGTCGGCTGCCATCGCGTACCACGGTGATGTTCGTCAGCGAGAGCGCTGCCCCAGCGCTCACGCGAGCAAGCTCAGTACGAACATCATTGACCATTACCCCGGTTGGCCGCGGCGGCTTCGAGTTCGCCAGCTGCAGCGAGACCTGTCACGAGCACTCGAAGCACATCTTCGAGCGTCAGCAGCCCAATTGGTTGGTCGTTGCCGGCCATGGCGAGAGCGAAGTGGGCCCGATTCGATTGCATGTGTTCGAGCGCATCTTCGACTGCCATTTGGTGGTCTACCTCGAGGAGTCGCCGCTTGCGATGTTGCGGGAGCGGCTGGCTCCACACCTGGTGATCGACGGCGAGGAGATCTTTGGCGTGCACCCAACCTGTTGGTTTGTCGTCGTCGTTAACCAGCACAAGCCGACTGTGTCCGCTGTCGGCCATGCGGGCCTCGATCTCGCCAACCGCCGCATCGGCGTTGGCGCGATCGACATCGACCCACGGCACGATCGCGTTGCTGATCGAGGCGCCTCCGAGTTCAAGGGTGTTCGACAAGAGAGTGAAATCGTACCCGTCGAGTACTGCGCCGTCTCGAGCTTCGACGAGCAACATGGCGAGCTCCGCGGGGGTCTTGGCCTGGGCGCGTTCGTCGACCGCCCGCACGCCGGTGAGACGTAACACTCCGTTGGCCATTGCATTGAGTAGCCACACGAGCGGTCCAGCGATTCGAACGAACAGGCCATGGATCGGAGCGAGCCACATTGCCGTGGCGGGCGCGTCGGCAAGCGCGATGTTTTTCGGCACCATCTCGCCAATCAAGATGTGCAGAAACGTCACCAGGGTTAGAGCGATGATGAGCCCAATGGTGTGCCGCGCGCCTTCGGATATGCCGGACAAGACCGTGTTCTCGAGCAGCTTGGCTACCGACGGCTCGGCGATGCGGCCAAGGCCGATAGTGGCCATTGTGATGCCGAGCTGAGCGCCAGCGATCTGCGTGTTGAGGTTGGTGATTGCGTTGAGCGCACTGCGGGCTCGGCGGTGGCCCTGCTCGGCGCGATCTTCGAGCTGCGCTCGCTGGGTGGCGATTAACCCGAATTCGACCGCAACGAAGAAGCCGTTCGCGATCAACAAGATTACGGTGAGTGCTAGCGCGATACCGATGCTCATGGCGCTACCGCTGCGTCGCCAGCTTTGGTGTCTTTGGGGCTCGCAATCGAGGTGGCGCGCAGCCGAGCGATGCGGTAGCGGTCCATCTCGGTGACTTCGAAGCGCCACTGCTCCCATTCGAATCGAGCGCCGACTTCGGGAATTCTTTGGAGTTGATCGAGAGCAAACCCGGCGACGGTTTCGTAGTCGCCATCGGGCAGTGCGACTCCTGTACCTTCTTCGACTTCGTCGGGGTGCAAGCTGCCTGCGAGCATGAATTGGCCGGTGCCGAGATCGACGACGTCGTTGACGGTGCGCCGATCGTATTCGTCGTCGATTTCGCCGACAATCTCTTCGACGATGTCTTCGATCGTAACGATGCCGGCGACGCCGCCGTGTTCATCGAGCACGAACGCAAGGTGCTGGCCATCGCGATACATCTCGTCAAGCAGTGAGTCGAGCTCGCGGGCCTCGGGTACGACGAATGCTTCGGTCATGTGATCTTCGACGCTGATCGAACTGCGCCGATCGGGGCTATGGCCGAGCGCCGATTTGACGTGCACCAGTCCCAAGACGTCGTCGGTGTCAGCGCCGATGACCGGAAATCTGCTGTAACCGGTTTGGTCGGCCATAGCGCAGAGGTCGTCGAGGGTTTGGTTGCGGGCGATGACATCGAGATCGACCCGCGGCACAAGAATGTCGCCGGCCGTCTTGCGGGCGAAACGGATGGCACGAGTCAGGCGGGTGACGTCTTCGGGGTCGAGGGTGCCTTGGGCCCCTGATGCTCGAATGACGTGTTCGAGTTCGCGCATCGATGCGATGCCGCTGAGCTCTTCGCCGGGTTCGAGGCCCATACGGGCAACGATTCGGTCAGCCATTCGATTCACGACGGACACCCCGGGTCGCACGAGGAAGCCCCAGAACGCGATTGCGGGTGCGAGGTGTTGCAGCACGCGCGCTGGCTCGGCTATCGCCACCGTCTTGGGCACTACCTCGCCAAGCACGACTTGCAAGATGTT
>Ga0114956_1002397_pt1 | contig 14710 bp, 2 predicted proteins | sample MaitaG_FD_87304 | JGI IMG/M metagenome (GOLD analysis project Ga0114956, IMG submission 87304) | Marine algal microbial communities from Maine, USA - Maine_Asex2 metaG | ecosystem: Host-associated > Algae > Red algae > Unclassified | place: Maine, USA | collected 2015-01-05 | reverse complement strand
TTAAATTTTCTGGCCCAATGGATGAAGACATTGAGTTTTTACCACTTTTATCCGTTAATGAAAGTTCGCAAATAAAAAAGAAGGACATTAAACCTGCGCTTCCGCTGTTGCCGTTGCGGAACACAGTATTATTTCCTGGAGTTGTGCTGCCAATTACCGTTGGTAGAGAAAAGTCGATTAATGCAATAAAGCAAGCCAATGGAAGCGACAAAATTATTGGAGTTGTTTCTCAGAAAGACCCGAAAATTGAAAATCCTGGTGAAAAAGACGTGCATCAAATTGGTGTAGTAGCCAAAATTATTAAAATGTTAAAGTTGCCAGATGGTAGCACAACAGTTATAATACAAGGTAACCGCAGATTTGAGTTAAAGGGAATTAGCAAAGTAGACCCTTATTTGCAGGGAGATATCAATTTGATAAAAGATGTTACCCCTAACAAAACCGACAAGGAGTATGGTGCTTTGGTATCATCAATAAAAGATTTGGCTGCAAAAATTGTCAAGTTGTCTCCTCAAATACCTGCTGAAGCAGCTGTTATTCTTAAAAATATTGATAACCCTAACTTTTTGATGCACTTTGTTTCGAGCAACTTAAATTCTGATGTTGCGGTGAAACAAGCAATATTGAATGAGCATGATTTAAAGAAGCGTGCTTCTCTCGTTTTAGCCAATTTAAATAAAGAATTACAGTTATTAGAGTTGAAGAACACTATTCAAAAAAGTGTGCAAACCGATATTGAAAAGCAACAGAAAGACTACTTTTTAAATCAGCAGCTAAAAAAGATTCAAGAAGAGTTAGGAGAAGGTGAAAGCCAAGAAATAAAGGAGTTAAAGGAAAAAGCAAAAGATAAAAAATGGACTAAAGAGGTTCAAAAAATATTTGATAAAGAAATTAAAAAGCTGCAACGAATTAATCCTGCAGCTGCTGAATATTCGGTACAGCTAAACTATTTAGAATACTTAACTGACTTACCTTGGGCTGAATATACCAAGGACAATTTTGACTTAAAGGTGGCCAAAAAGGTATTAGATAAAGACCATTTTGGATTAGAAAAAGTTAAAGAACGCATACTTGAATATTTGGCGGTATTGAAATTGAAAGGCGATTTAAAATCTCCAATACTTTGTTTTGTAGGCCCTCCTGGTGTTGGTAAAACTTCATTGGGTAGAAGCATAGCATCTGCATTGCACCGTAAATATGTGCGCATGTCTTTAGGTGGTTTGCATGATGAGTCTGAAATTCGTGGACATAGAAAAACATACATTGGTGCAATGCCAGGGCGTATTGTTCAAAGTTTAAAGAAAGCAACCTCATCTAACCCAGTTTTTATTTTAGATGAAATTGATAAGGTTGGTAAAGACTTTAGAGGAGATCCATCTTCAGCATTGTTAGAAGTTTTAGATCCTGAGCAAAACCATTCTTTTTACGATAACTTTTTGGAGTTAGAATATGACTTAAGTAAGGTAATGTTTATTGCCACCGCCAACTCAATGCAAACCATACAACCTGCATTGCGCGATAGAATGGAAATTATACATGTTGAAGGATATTCAGTTGAAGAAAAAGTTGAGATAGCCAAAAAGCATTTATTGCCAAAGCAAAGAAAAGACCATGGTTTAAAAGCAACTCATTTAAAATTGAGCAATGCCATTTTGCAAACCATTATTGCCAAATATACCCGCGAAAGTGGAGTGCGAGAGCTAAACAGACAGTTAGCAGGGGTAATGAGAGGTGTAGCAAAAGCCATTGCTATGGAGGAAAAATACAATGTAACCATAACCAATGATGATGTAACCAAACACTTAGGCAATCCTAAATACGATCGTAGGGCAAAAGAAAGTTTACCGAAAGGTGTAGCAATTGGTTTGGCTTGGACTAGCGTTGGAGGAGATATTTTATATATTGAAACCAGCTTAAGCAAAGGCAAAGGCAACTTAATGCTTACAGGTAATTTAGGTGATGTTATGAAAGAAAGCGCCAACACTGCGCTTAGTTTACTAAAAGCCAATGCCGAGCAATTTGGCATTGATGCTGATGTTTTTGCTAAAACCAATATTCATATTCATGTGCCTGAAGGAGCTATACCAAAAGATGGACCATCAGCAGGTATAACCATGTTAAGTGCCATCACCAGTGCGTTTACTGGAAGAAAGGTAAAAGATGACTTGGCAATGACAGGCGAAATTACTTTAAGAGGTAAAGTATTGCCAGTTGGTGGAATTAAAGAAAAAATATTGGCGGCTAGAAGAACTGGTATTAAAGAAATTATACTTGCCGAGCGCAATAAATTGGATGTAGAGGAAATCAATAAAGACTTTATTAAGAACATGAAATTCCATTATGTAAAAACCATGGAAGAGGTATTGAACAAAGCATTGGTAAGCAAAAGTGCAGTAAAAAGATTAAGTCGCAATTAATTTTACATGATTTTCTACAATGCGGAGCAAATATTTTCGTTTTAAGTCCGACTAAAATTTATCTTTAGCAATTATATGTTAAGAGTATATCTAACTTCTATCACCTTGCTGCTTATTGGTATTAGTACGTTTGCTCAAATTGGTGGTAACAACACCTTTGAGTTTTTAAACTTACCAGCGTCTGCTCGTGCAGCTGCTTTAGGTGGCAATGCCATTACTTTCAATGATGCTGATTTAAGTATAGCATATCAAAATCCGGCATTGATTTCTCCAAAAATGCACAACGAAATTTCGGTAAGTTCAGTAGCATATTTTTCAGGTGTAAACTTTGGCCACATTGCAATTGCCAAGCATTACGATAGTATTGAAACTACTTTTTCGGGGGGATTGCAATATGCATATTACGGTGTTTTTGATGGCTATGATGCTACCGGACAGCCAATTGCCGATTTTGGAGCTGCAGAAACAGCACTAAATCTTGGGGCAGCTCGCAGCATTAAAAAATTTACCTATGGCGCAAATGCCAAAATTGTTTATTCACAATTAGAGCAATACAGTGCTTTTGGTTTGGCATTAGACTTGGGTGGTACTTATACAGACACCACTAAAAGAATTAATGTATCGGCAGTTGTAAAAAACATAGGACTGCAAGTAAAGGCTTTTCGACCAAATAATAGAGAACCAGTGCCGTTTGAAATACAATTGGGTGTTTCACAAAAATTAAAACATCTACCATTTAGGTGGAGTATAATAGGGCACAACTTACAAACTCCCAACATACGTTTTGATGATCCCACACAGGTGCAAGAAAACACTTTGTTTGCCGATACAGTTGCTAATGCCAAAGAGCAAAAATTTATAACAGATAAAATTTTTAGGCACATCATTTTTGGAGGAGAGTTTTATTTCGGCAAAAATTTTAGGGCTCGGATAGGCTACAATCACTTGCGCAGGCAAGAACTTTCCATTGAACCAAGACGCGCTATTGTAGGGTTTTCATTGGGTGCAGGAGTGCGCATCAAACAATTCAATATCAATTATGCCTGGGCTAAATATAGCTTGGCAGGCGCTTCCAACCACTTTACGTTGACTACCAATTTAGATAGGTTTGGGAAGAATTAGAGTAAGTGTTCAACCTTTCCCTTCTTCAACCGCAGCTTTTGTTGCAGCCAATGCGTGTTGCAATAAGCAGCTTGCCGCTGCGGGCAGGCCGCACTTCTATCCTACGGATAAGTTCGCAAATACGGTAGTAATAAAAGGTTCGTATCTGCGAGCCATTGGCTATTCGCCAATGTTGCGCGGCAGTCTTTTTGTTGGTGCACTTCATGTCCTCAGACATGAGAAGTGACCAATGCGTGTTGCAATAAACAGATTGCCGCACTTCTATCCTACGGATAAGTTCGCAAATACGAAAATGAACTAGAATAATTTTTCCTCACTACCTTTACATCAATGTCTAACATTGTAATTGCACTTGACGGATTTGCTTCCACTGGCAAAAGTACCTTGGCTAAAGATTTAGCGAAAGAGTTAAAGTTTGCGTTTATAGATACTGGCGCAATGTATAGAGCCTTTACCTTGCATTGTTTGCGTAATAGCTACCAACATGCCCATAAAGAGCATGTACAAAAAGCATTGCAAGAAGTGAGCATCACATTTAAGTTTAATGACCAAAAGGGTAGGAGCGACACTTATTTAAATGGTGAATATGTTGAAGATGAAATAAGAGATGTTGAAGTAACAGAAAATGTAACTGCAGTAAGCGCGGTAAAAGCAATTAGGGAAAAAATTGTTGCCCAACAACAAACCATGGGTGTTGATAACAACATTGTAATGGACGGTCGCGATATTGGAACAGTAGTATTTCCCAATGCCAATTTAAAGTTTTTTGTAATTGCCGATTTAAAAAAACGCACCGAAAGACGCCACAATGAAATGATTGGAAAGGGCATAAACATTAGTCGATTAGATGTTCAAAAAAGTTTAATGAAACGTGATTTGGATGAAACTACCCGAACGGAAAGCCCTTTGTTAAAAGCCAATGATGCAATAATTATTGATACTTCTTACACCAACCAACAAGAGCAACTGCAAGTTGCTTTGCAGCATGTTGCAAACAAATTACCTTAAGAGTATAAAGCTTCCGCTTACAATTACATTTTCATTTCCGTAACCATTCATTGGCTTAGCTTCAGCATAATAAACATAGTTGCCAATTTCTTGTAACTCTTCATTAAACGTACCATCCCAACCATCTTTAAAGTCGCCAGTATTTTCGTAGACCATTTCACCCCAACGGTTGTAAACTTCAAACCTTATCAGTTCGTCCATGTGTTTATGAAGTACTCTAAACAAATCATTTTTTCCATCACGGTTAGGTGTAAATGCATTAGGCGCGCTTAAAAACGCTTGCGGTCTAACAATCACCAAAGTGGTGTCAATTTCCATACAACCTGCAATTGATGTGGCAACTAGAATGTATTTAGTTGTTTCAGTTGGATTTGCAAAAGGAGCAAAAACACTTGCATCATTCAAATAACTGCCAGGTATCCATTCATAACTAACACCTGATTGAGGGCTGTTGTAAGGGCCAATATTTATTACCTGCCCAGCAACAATGTTAAAAGTATCTTGTAAATCAACTTGTGGTATTGGATGAATAGCTACTAGCACTTCATCAGAAGTTGCACAACCTGCAGGGTTTGTTACGGTTAAAGTATAGCTAGTATAAATAATGTCTAGTCCCTCATTTGCAAGGGTAATAGATGGCAATGCAGCTGCTGGATCATCCAAGCCGGTTGAAGGTGTCCACAAGTATGTCAATCCTGCAACTTCCGAACTACCCATTACGCCCATATCATTATGGCATAACGCCAAGTCTTCACCCGCATTAGCCTCAGGTATTTCAAATACTCTAACCAAAATTGAGTCAACAATTTGGCAACCAAATATATCAATACCTCTCACGTAATACATTGTTGTAGTATCAGCAGTTGAATATACATTTGCGCCCGTGCTAGATGATAAGTTGGTATTGTTAATCCAATAATAAGTATCTGCTCCACTTACGTTAATAAAAGCACTATCTCCAACACAAATGTCAATAGTATCGCTGTTAAACTGCAATGTAGGTAGTTGATGTACTTCAACATAAACCGTAGCAGTGTTTTCACAACCGTTGTTATCTATAACAGTAACAGTATATAGTGTAGTTGTATCTGGGTAGGCAAAAGGGTTGCTAATAGAATTGCTACTTAAGCTATTCCCCGTCCAACTATAGTTAGTTCCACCATTGGCATTAAATTGAATGGTGTCTCCTACACAAATGTCAAAACTATCTTGTTGTAAATTAACATTAGGTAAAGGATGAACGATAATTGAAAGGCTTTGACTGTTAACGCAGCCATTGCTATCGGTAATTGTTAGTGTATAAACAGTATCTATCGTTGGATAAGCATTAATTGTTTTACAAGTATCGCAATCAATATTATAATTATCTATCCATAAGTATGTGCCTACACCATCTGCAGTTAATTGTAAGGTATCGCCTACGCAAATTGTCGTAGTTGATGCAGATATATTAGGGTTAGGTAGAGGGTTAACCGTTATTTCTACAGTATCTGTAACTGTACAACCAATGGTATCAACAGCGGTTAAGTAGTAAGTCATGTTCATGGTTGGTTTAACCCAAGGGTTTAGGCAAGTATCACATGAGATAGCCACATTTGGTATCCAACTGAAACCAGCTACGTTTGTCATTCCGTTTAATTTGATGGAGTCTCCAAAGCAAATGCTTGCATCTGCACCTGCATCTACCAAAGGCAAAGGGAATATTGAAACTATCACTTCATCTGTAGCCGAACAACCGTTGCCATCTGTTACTTCAACGGTATAAGTTGTGGTGGTAAACACGGTTGCCATTGGGTTAGGACAGTTAGTACAACTCAATCCATTTGTAGGTGTCCAATTATAATTTGCTGCAGTTGATGATGCGCTGAGACCTACCGTTTCTCCAATACAAATAGTAGTATCGCCACTCGCGATAACGCTAGGTAGCGGATTAACGATAACATCAACACTATCTTCACCAACACAACCAAAACTGTCTGTTATACTTACATAATAAGTGATATTAGTATCAGCAATAAAATAGGGGTTTGGACAATTGGTGCAACTCAATCCTGTAGTTGGTTGCCAGCTCACAGTTCCTCCTGGTGGCACATTTAATTGAACAGTATCACTAAAACAAACATTTAAACTACCAGTAACGTTGGCAATTGAAGGGTCATGTACAATTACGGTAACAATAATTGAATCAATACATCCTGCTGGGTTTGTTATCACGGCCGTGTAAGTTGTGGTTGTATCTGCATGTGAGTATGGACTCGGGCAATTGCTACAGCTTAAAGAAGCTGTGTTGTTCCATTGTACGTTGGCACCAGATCCAACAATAACCAAAGCACTATCACCTAAACACATATGTACATCTGGAAAAACACTTGTGTTTTCTTGTCCAACTAACACAACAACAGTATCATAATTTACGCAACCATTTGGCCCTTCACCTCTTACCGTGTAAATAGTATTAAAGCTAGGTTGCGCAATTGGGTTAGGACAATTGGCACAACTTAAACCTAAAGTAGGCGACCATAAATAATTGCTGCCGCCAGCTGCAGTAAGCTGAACAGAGTCGCTTTGGCAAATAAAAGCAGTATCAAAATTGGCTACAATATTTGGAAAAGGTAATACATCAATGGTAAGGCTATCTAATGAAGTACAGCCAAAAGTATCGGTTAATGTTACATAATAAGTTGTTGTGTTTCTTGCAACCAAACTAGGGTTGGCACAGTTAACACAACTCAAACCTGTGGAAGGACTCCAGCTAGCAATACCATTGCCAATTACACTTAAGTTAACAGTGTCATTTATACAAACTGAAATGTTGCCACTTGTAGCTATTACTGGTGGTTGATGTACTTCAACATCAACAACTACTGAATCTATGCATCCTGCAGGATTGGTAATTACTGCAATATAGGTTTGATTAATTGTGGTAAATGAAACAGGATCAATACAACTATTACAAGTTAACGTTGCTGAAGGTGTCCATACTATACTTCCACCAGCACCTGCGTTTAATTGAGCGCTGTCGCCATCACATAAATGAATAGTTGGTAAAGTGGTTACGCTTTCTTGACCTACTTGAACAACTAAAGTATCAAAGCTACTGCAACCGTTAGCGCTAAAGCCTTCAACCACATAGGTAGTTGTTACAGCAGGGTTGGCAACAGGATTGGAACAATTCGTGCAACTCAAGCCTGCAGAAGGAGACCATGAATAACTGGTTCCGCCCATGGCTGATAAGTGAATGGTATCACTTGCGCAAATAAATGCAGTGTCATAGTTTGCCTGAATAGTTGGTATGCTAGCAACAGTTATTTCCACTGAATCTATATTCACACAGCCAAATGTATCGGTAGCAGTAACATAATAAATTGTATTACTAATTGGCGCAACCGTAGGATTGTCGCAATTGATACAGCTAATATTTTGATTTGGACTCCAATTATATGTGCTAGCTCCTGCAACATTTAGGTTAAGTGAATCTCCCAAACAAATGGTTGTATCATTACTTACACTAATTGTTGGTAGTGGTTTAACATCTACCACAGCATAATTGGTATCTGTGCAACCTGCTGCATTGGTAACAATAGCAGTATAGGTTGTTATGGCATTAACATTGGCCTTAGGATTAGGGCAAGTTGTGCAACTCAAGCCAGCAGCTGGTGACCAAGCATAGGCAGTTCCAACAATTGCCGAATTTAATTGCACTGAATCGCCAGCACATGAAAAATAGTTATTGGTAGCAGTTTGACCTCCATTTAAAACTTCAACAATTATGCTAATGGTACTTTCGCAACCAACAATTTCAAATCCTGTTGCCGTGTATGTTGTGGTAACGATTGGGAAAGCATTGGTGTTTCTGCAAGTATCACAACTCAATGTTGAAGTGTTGTCCCAAATAAAATTACTTGCACCAGTAACCATCAAATTAGCGATATCTCCCGGGCAAATAGTAATTGTATCTGTTGCAGAAGACAAGTTTGGTGGTTGAGTAACGTTAATCATAACCGAGTCCAATGCTTCACAGCCATTGCTATCAATCCCTGTTACAAAATATTGTTGGCTGATTGTAGGATAAAATTGAGGGCTTGCACAATTGGTGCAACTTATATTTATGTTAGGCGACCAATTATAACTTACAACTCCACTAGCACTTATTGTAACGCTATCTCCCAAACAAATAGTGGTATCATTTACCATGTTAATTTGAGGTAGCGCATTGGCTGTTACAACTACACTTGCAGTATCAACACAGCCTGATGCATTTGTTAAATACACTTCATACGTAATGTTGCTAGCAACTAAAATCTCGGGATTTGCGCATGTTGTGCAACTTAAACCTGTTGTAGGATTCCAGATATACCCAGCTGCACCACCTGGAGCATTTAACGTTAAGCTATCATTAACACAACCGCTATAGTTCAATACTAACTGAGGCCCAGTTCCACTAACTTGTACAATAATTGAATCATTAATTTCACAACCATTGCTGTCGATAAACGTAAAGTTATACGTTGTATTGGCTGCAGGCCAAACTGTGGTTTGTAGGCAAGTGTTGCATGAAATGTTGGTGTTGGGCGTCCAAACAATATTACCGTTTCCGGTTACATTTAGTTGTATTGAATCTCCAGGGCAAATAATGGCCGAACTAATATTTTTGCTTATGCTCGGTTTTGCATTAACACTTACCAAAATGGTATCATAATTAACGCATCCAAAAGCATCAGTAATTTGAGCAATGTATTGAGTTGAAGTATCAGGGTATGCCAAAGGATTACTGCAAGTATCACAACTTAAGTTGTAATTATTTAGCCAAACAATGGTTCCAATTCCTATGGCATTTAGGTAAGCAGTATCGCCAGCGCAAATTGTAACATCATTACCTAAATCAATAGCAGGATTAGGATTAACAATTATTTCAATTTGTTGCGAATCAACGCAACCAGTTAAGCTAGTTGCAGCAGCGCTAAATATTGTATTGGTTATTGGCGCTGCCATTGTTATTTGGCAAGTATCACATGCAACAGTTGCGGCTGGACTCCAAACAAAGTTACTTCCTGTTAATGTTGAAACTAGTAATATTGAATCACCTTCACAAATAGTATCTTTTGGCAAAATGGTTTTACTAGCTGAACTAACAAATAACTTAAAAGTATCAGTCGATTGGCAACCGAAAGTATCAATAACAGTTACAATAAAATTGGTTTGAACATTTGCTGTAACCTTAGGATTAGCGCAAGTTGTGCAACTCAATCCAGCAGTTGGCGACCAACTATAAGTTAATCCTCCACTTGCGTTTAATTGGATGCTATCTCCTGGACAAACAGAAGCGCTATCTGGCATAACCACAGCAATAGGTAAATTATTTACGGTTACAATAACGGTGTCAGTATTTATGCAGCCCAAGCTGTCAGTGCCTTCTACAATGTAAGTAGTAGTTGTTGTTGGTGATGCCATTGGATTATCACAGCTAGTGCATGAAAGTCCAGAAGAAGGAGTCCAATTATAAGAAATACCACCTGTAGCCAATAATTGCGTGCTATCACCTATACAAATTGATGTATTTAGCCCAGCATTAACCGTTGGATTTGGATTGAAAACAACACGAACTATGGAAGTATCGGTGCAACCCAACGGATTAACAGATATTAGTGTATAGGTTGTAGAAGTATCAGGATAAGCCAATGTGTTTTGACAAGTATCACAGCTTAAGTTATAAGCTGGTGTCCATAAATAGGAAGTAGCACCAGCTCCAGATGTTAGCAGCGCAGTATCTCCTTCACAAATATTTACATCTGGTCTAATTCCTGCAGTTGTTCCACCTACTTGAATAACAACTGAATCTATACTTTCACAACCATTGCTATCAATTGCATTTAAAACATATGTTGTTAAACCGTTTGGATAAAAATGTGGGTTCGGACAATTGGTGCAACTAATATTGGTTACTGGTGACCAACTATAACTATTCATGCCAATAGTAGCGGTGGTTTGCACACTATCACCATCACAAATAAAGAAGTTTGGTGGACCAGCATCTACTATTTTGGTTTGATGAACAGATATTGTAATTGAATCTATTATATCACAGCCATTGCTATCCATAGCATTTAAGTAAAAAGTAGTTGTATTGTAAATAATTGCATAGGTAGAAGCACAAGTATTACAGTTAACAGCACTGCCAGGACTCCATTGATAGTTAAAACCACCAGTTGCATTTAAAAAAGCGGTATCGCCAATGCAAACGAAATAATCTGAACCAGCATCAACATTACCTGATGGGTGAATATTTATGGGATAGTTAACGGTATCTGCACAACCACTAAAGTTGCCAATTACCAATTGGTAAACAATAGAAGTATCTGGCCATACATCCACAGTTTGGCAAGTATCACAGCTAATATTGTAGTTTGGCGTCCATTGATAATTTTGACCAGTTCCTACAGATAAAAGGGTAGAAGTATCTCCAGAACAATTGGTTCGTGGAGGGAAGTTTGAAACCAATGATCCTCCAACCGAAATGGTAATGCTATCAACATTGCTGCAACCATCAACACTTGTAGCAAATAAATAATAGGTAGTGGTTATGCTTGGATAAGCATTGGTAACCAAACATGTGTCGCATTCTATACCGGCATTTGGAACCCACTGATAATTAACTCCAAAAGCCGAACCTATTAACAAAGTTGTATCCATTGGACAAATACTGATGCTTGCTGGACCAGCATCAACAGTAGGTAAATTAAATATTGTAACCAACACAGTATCAAAACTTGAGCAGCCGTTACTGTCTATTCCTTCAACAATGTATTGTTGAGTTGATGGTGGACTTGCCACTGGATTTTGACAATTGGTGCAGCTCAAACCAATAGCAGGCGACCAAAAATAATTTGCTCCACCGCTTGCTGATAGTTGAGTTGAATCGGTTGCGCAGATAGCTGTATCCGCAGTTGCTGTAATTGCAGGCAACGGCAATATGGTTAGTTGCAAAAAGTTAGTGTCAGAGCAACCTGCGCTATTACCAATTACAATGGTGTAATTGATAGTAGTGTCTGAATGTGCCAATGGATTAAAACAAGTATCGCAACTTAATCCAACACTTGGCGTCCATTGATAAGTGCTTGCACCTGCTGCCACAAATAGTTGTGTGGTATCTCCCATGCATTGATTAACATTTGGCAACACTGTATTTTGAGTACCTCCAATTATTACCGTAATGCTGTCGTAATTTATACAACCATTGCTATCTGTACCTTGTAAATAATAGGTTGTAGTTGAATCAGGATTCGCAGTTATTGAAGCACAGGTATCACAATTAATCTTGATGTTTGGTGTCCATTGATATTGACTACCCCCACTCGCATTAACTACTGTAAAATCACCTGGGCAAATAAATACTGAACCAGGGCCAGCATCAATTGGTGGCAATGGATTAACGATAACATTCAAAGTATCAAAATTGCTGCAACCAAAATTATCAGTGGTTTGATAGATGTATGTTGTTGTAATATTAGGACTGGCAAAAGTATTTGAGCAAGTATCACAACTTAAACCTAATGCAGGTGTCCATTGAACTTGAGGTTGTACATTGCCAGAAAGCAGCACTGAATCACCAAAACAAATACTTATATCCAAACCTGCATTGGCAGTAGGTAAACTCTTTACGGTAACATAAATTGAATCAGTTACTGTACAACCCAATGAGTCTGCAACTGTAAAATAAAAGTAAGTGGAAGCACTTGGGTAAATCTGTGTGTTAAAGCAAGTATCGCATGCAAGGCTAGCAGATGTAAACCATTGAATTGAATTTCCTCCAGCAACGGTTATTATAGTTGTATCTCCAAAACAAATGCTATCGTTGGCTGATTTGATAATGGTAGGTCTTTCACCCACGGTAACGTTAACGGTATCAAAATCTACACAACCATTAGCATCACTTACCTGTACAATATAGCTAGTGCTAGTGTCAGGAAAAATGTTAGGTGAAGCACAATTGGTGCAACTTATATTATAGTTTGGAGACCATTGATAGTTGTTTCCTCCGCTAGCATTTAAAGTTGCAGTGTCTCCTTTACATAGTAAAAAATCGTTACCTGCATTAGCAATTGCGGGGTTGTTAATTTGTATGGTAATCGAATCATTTGTTGCGCAACCAAATGTATCGGTTATGGTAACATAGTATTTAGTGTTTACCAATGGTGTTGCCATAGGATTAGGACAAGCAGTACATGATAAACCTGCACTTGGTGTCCATTGATAATTTGTTCCTCCGCTGGCCAATAAGTTTATGCTTTCACCTGCACAAACAAAAGTGTCAGGAGTTAAAGTGGTTGTTAATTCAGGATGTACAACTACATCCATGGTATCAGTAACAGTGCAGTTGCCTCTGTTAGTAGTTAATATGTATTGCAGGGTTAAACTGTTGCTACCTAAGTTAGACTGAGTCATTGTTGGGTTAGCTGTATTCGCTCCTGTTAAATTTGAATTTGGCGACCAACTGTAGGTGTATCCTGTAATTGTTGGAGGGCCAAAACTAACAAGCTCATTTGAACAAGTTGAGGTATCCAAACCAGCACTATTCTTAAGCGTAGTAGTAAAGTAAATTTGAATAGGTTCGCAAACACAAGCATTTGCTGATGTATCAATTACTGCAATCATGCCACAACCACTTCCGCCTGCTACATTAAAAGTGTCAATAAAGTTTAAAGTATCATTAGCCAATACTCCTACAGATGTAGAATCGGTAAACAACAATACATCTGTGTTACTTAAAACCATATCGTTATTCGCATCATTATAATATTTGATGGTTACTTTATTGCCTGCCGCAATTGCTTCCCCATTGTTTTTGACTTTTACATTAGTGATAATGGTTTCGCCACTAGGTGGATTTAAATTGGCATAACCAGATGCTGTTATAGCATTAAAGTATGCTTTATAGGTGAAAATGTTGTGTGTGGTGTCTCCTGTTAGAACATTAATGTTACAGACTGATCCTGTAGTAGCACAATTTACCGTTGCTGTAGATGTTGACGATAGTTTAAAATCATAGATTGAGCAATCCAAAACTTTTTCATCTCCTTCAAATTTGAAATTGAAACGTACGGTATCATTTTTAGTAATACCAGGAGGAACATTCCAACTCAACTCAGTACCGTCAAACAAGTTTGTAATAGTAGGATTTAAAATTGAAGGTGGGTTTGAGATTCCAACTACACTTCCCGCAATTAAGTTAGTTCCTAAAGGTAATTTAACTCTAATGCTGTCATTATTTCCAGATGTTCCATTGCCTGTAATTGCAAAACCTACTGTTAAATTTGAGCTGCTGTCACATGGACTAATATATGTACCTGTCAAATTTAAAGCTGATAAATAAGGTTGAGATGCATTATTTATGTAAATAGGTTGAAAGGTTTGAGAAAAACCTGCAAAAGAACCACAAGCTGCATTGCCAATTATGGCGGCACTCAAAATTGAACCTGAGGTGAAATTGCAATCACTTAAAAATTTAAGTTCTAAATCAAAAATATTATTAGGGTTTTGGTCACTACCTTTCAAACCTGAATTCCCTAATGTTGTGTTCATTGCAGATAAATTGTATCTGAAAATGTTTCCTCCTATGTAGGTTGGGTTCGCAACCGAGTTATAGCTACCTCCACTTGGATACTTAAGTTTACTAGACCCATTTACCAAGGTTAAGCCATTAGGGATGTCTAAGTTTAGTGCTAGGTTATAAGCATTCCCTAGTGAAGTATTGGTACCTGAAATATTCACAGTGATGGTATCGCATAAGTCAGCAGGATTAGGATTCAACGATAGGCTAGGAACTAAATACGGAAATAATGGAGATGCAACCAAGGTTAAATTCTCTGGCTCGCAATTGTATTGCGCCACCGTTGCAGGTATTCCATTACTACAGTCCCATCCAGCAAATAGACTTAAAGTATCAGTGGAACAGCTTCCAATTATAGCGCAAACCTCATAATTTTTGGTGGTTTGTGGCAATAAGGTTTGAATGTCAAAAATGCCTGGAGAGCTTTGAGTTAAAGTAGCCCCCGAACTTTTATCAGTAACTCCAATAATTTGAAAGTTAGATGCATTGTCTGTTCCTATCCATACATTATCTGCTTGTGATAATGATAAGTTGGATAAAGAAACCTCCCACTTCA
>Ga0114956_1002396_pt1 | contig 14710 bp, 12 predicted proteins | sample MaitaG_FD_87304 | JGI IMG/M metagenome (GOLD analysis project Ga0114956, IMG submission 87304) | Marine algal microbial communities from Maine, USA - Maine_Asex2 metaG | ecosystem: Host-associated > Algae > Red algae > Unclassified | place: Maine, USA | collected 2015-01-05 | reverse complement strand
GCCACGGGCGAGCGTGCCGACTTCTTGTCTCAAAAGATCGTGACGGCAACGTTCTTCATCGAACAACTTGTGCCTGCCCAATTGGGCCTCATGCCCTCGATCATGTCTGGCAACGACATCCTGGCGAGCTACCAACCAGTCCTCTAGGTCGAGTTCTTCACACGGTCCGAGATCTGAGATATCAGATGCCCAGGTCCCGCCACTATTTACCAGCTGCCGCCGCCACCGCCGCCGAAGCCACCACCAAAGCCGCCGCCGAAACCACCACCGAAACCTCCGAAACTACCGGAGCTCCAACCGCCGCCACCCCAGCTGCCTCCGCCACCGCCGCCGAAGCTGCCGCCACCGGTGCCAAAGCCGCCACCGAACCATGAGTCGCGATCGCTTGACCACGACGCATCGTTGTAGACCGGCTCCCAGCCGACCCGACCGGAGTGGCCAGCAGTCGTAATCCAGTGCAGGTAAAAGAATGTGAACGGATCAAAGCCGCGCAACATCGCGGGTAGTGGAGCGCCCGTCCACGTGTCGTTCTGACCACTCGTGCCGCTGTGCGCCAGCTCAGGTGCAAAGCGATCAGCGTCGTCGATTGTTGAACGAGACAGCGCCTGACGCTGCGCTGCATAGGCCAGGGCGAACTGCCGAGGTCCGCGAGCGTCGCTCGCACCGAACGCTGCGGCGATGTCGGCGTATGAGCCAACCAGGCCGAGCTCAGCGAGCGCTTTGCGGGCATCGAGCCAGCGTCGCTCTGCCTGCGCAGGCTCGAGCGATGCCGCCAACACCCCAGCGATGGTCCGGCGGCTCTCGCCTTTGATGTCATGCTCAATAAGATCCCGCTCGAGCTCCTTGTAGACCTGAATACCGTCGTCGCGGCGCCGCATCAGGGCAGCAACGATCGCGACAGGAATTCCTTCGCCGTCGGCGTACTGGCGCACGCGAGCGATTTCGCGCTCTGTGGTGAGTCCAGCAAGTGCGTATTCGACTGCCATGGCTGGCTTCATGCGATTCTCGCGGTGGACGCGATACAGCTGAACGAACTCGTTGACTGATAGTTCATCGTGGTTGAGTAGTAGCAGCGCTGCAATTGAGTCGACGTCGAGACGATCTCGTTCGAGCAGGCTTGACCGCTTTTTCAGATCGCGTCGCACTTCTTCGTAGCGCGCGACCGCACGCGACGGATCGTCGTCGAGATCTGTGAGCGCCGCTGCTACTGCTGGGCGGGCGGCATTGTCGGGCAGCCTGTCGTGAATAATGTCAAGGCGACCGACCTTGCGTTGGGCGTCGGCGTATGCGGCGTCGAGCGACGCGAGTGCGTCGTCGAGCGTCTCGGCATCGATAACCGGTGCTGCCTTGATCAGGCGCTCACCGCGGTCCGAAACCACGGTTGCCCCGAACGACGTTGGCGACACCCGATCCAGAACGGTCTGAGCGAAACTGCGACGCGTCTCGGCGACGCGATAAGGACGCACGCTCGCGACCAACGCCTCAAGCTCGCGCAGTTGCACATTGAACGCGTCGCTGTCGCCCTTGGGTACCTGCAACGCCTCGCGGGCCGCGTCTTGCACGGCGTCGTCGAGTAAATCACGGTCATCGACGGCTCGCATCTCAAGAGGAACTTCGGTGTCGGCTTCGAGTCGTTTGGCGTCGATGACGTCGAGCAAGTCGCGAGACCACAACGAACGCAACATCTCTTCGTCGTGAGATGGCGCCCGTTCTGCCACGCGCTGCAGTGCCGCAGTCGCTTCGAGCATTGCGGGTTGGCCGGACACCGCTGGTTCGGGCACCTCGTAGCGGCGCAGGTCTGGAAGATCGGTTGCACTTGTTTCAAGACGATCCAGTGCGTCATCGACTTGCTGAGCTCGACGCTCCTTTTCAAGATCACGGCGCTCGCCACCGCGCTTGCGCTTACCCATACTGCTGAAGCCCACAAAGGCGAGCCCGCCAAATAGCATCAGCGGAAGCAGGGAAACGCCGCCGCCGTCGGTCGACGTGTCACGTGAGCCAGTCGTTGTACCCACCGTTCCGCCCGAGCCATTCGATCCGGTGTCTGTTGCCGTGTTCGTGGTGGCGGTGGAACCGCTGCGTGAGCTGATTTCAAACGATGTCTCAATCGTTGCCAGAATCGCAGCGATGCCCGAGTCGAAATCATCGTTTCGAAAACTAGGACCGGCAACGTTGATTAGCGTGTCGGGGCTCGGGATCACGTTCTGCAAGCTGGGACCAGCGGTAATCCATAGATCTCGACCCGCAGGATCAACCACGATCACCACACCGCCAGCTTCCCCGGCGGCGTCTTTTACGACCCACGTTTCGCCGATACCGGCGGCGAACTCGCCCGCCCCACCAGGCGCGTTGTCTACAACCACCACAGCCACTTCGTGGCCGTATTGACTCACGATCCCGTCGGCAACCTCTTCGAGCGCCAAACGATCATCTAAGACCCCAGCGTCGTCGGTGACAAAACCCTCGCACGTGACACCCTGATAATCAGGGCACGACTCAGGGCCGCTCTGCGCCAGCGCGGGCGTGGTCGGTAGCACCAGCGCAACCACGACAGCAACGACGATGGCGAGTCGGGTAAAGAAAATACGCACGGTTCCCTTTGGTTGGTTACAGCGATCACGATAGGTCCCGAACGATGAAGTTCGGTGCGACACATTTCAACAGCCCAGGCCGCTACAAATTCCCACGATCGGCCCGAGGGTTAGCTCAAGACAACGCCGGCATCGTTGAGCGCAACCAGGGCAGCTTCGGTCGTGTCAGGCATGACACCTGCACAATGATCGAGCAGAACCGTTGTTCGAAACCCCGCCGCGACCGAATCGAGGGCTGTTGCCTTCACGCAGTGATCGGTGGCGAGGCCAACAATCTCAACCTCGTCAACGCCATGCGCATCCAGCCAGTCGACCAAGGGAGCTTGACCACTATCACCGCTGCCCTCAAAGCCGCTGTAACACGCGCCGTGGGCGCCCTTACTGAAGATCTCATCGGCCTCGACGGCGAGCGCATCATGAAAGGCCGCGCCGTGTGTTTCGGCCTTGCAATGCACGGGCCACGTGTCGACAAAGTTGGGCGTCTCCCCTGGCTGAACCCAATGTGATCCGGGATCCACGTGCCAGTCACGCGTCAGGGCCGTGACATCCCACCGGGTCGCGTTGGCCGGATCATCCACAAGCTTTGTGATCGAAGCAGCAACCGCGCCCCCGCCCTCGACTGGCAAGGACCCTCCCTCGCAGAAGTCGTTTTGCACGTCGATCACAAGCAGCGCTCGAGTCATTGCTGTTGCATCTCCTCATCGAGTTCGATTCCAAGCCACTCTGTCGGCACGGCTGGTGTGGTCGTGCTGTCAACCTGGCGAGACTCGGGACGAAGCCGGTTACGCCGGTCAAGACACCGGTCACGGGCATGGGCTAACTCAAATGTTGTCACCACGGCCCCGTCGCGGATCAACGGCACCTGGGGGCGAAGCGCGGTCTCGCTGATATCGAGCGGCAGAACCGACAGGACCTCGGCGTCCCAAAAGCCTTGTGCGTCAAGCGTGCGATGGACTTCTTTGCGGCCGCCGATTGTCCGCTTGCCCGGTGAGAGCTTGCCAACAGCACGCATGGGCACACCAGAAACTCCGGCACCGACGCCAGAGTCAATATCGGCAATCGAAACCAGCTTGTAAACCAGGGACGCCGTGGGGTGTCCTGAGCCTGTCACAAGGCGGGTGCCGACAAGGTACGCGTCGATCGGAGCGCCAGCGGCTTCGAGTTCAGTAACCCGAAACTCGTCGAGATCGCTGGACACCACGATGCGACACTCAGTCGCGCCAAGGTCATCGAGCAGTTTGCGAGCCCGGCGGGCGTCGTCGAGGAGATCACCGGAGTCAATCCGAACTCCACCAATTTCGGGGCCGACGACGTCGACAGCAGTGCGGATGCCGTCTTCGATATCGAACGTGTCGACGAGATAGGTGGAGCCTGGTCCCATCGCTCGCAGCTGAGCCTCAAATGCAAGTTGCTCGGTCGCGTGCGCCAGCACGAAAGCGTGCGCTGTCGTTCCGCCGGTCGGGATGCCATAACGTCGGCCAGCTTCGAGGTTCGACGTCGTATCGAAACCGCCGATGTGTGCAGCGCGTGCTGAAGCGATCGCAGCGTCGGGATCGGTTCGACGGCTACCGCCATCGACCAACCGATGACCGTTTGCGGCGTCGGTCACGCGAGCTGCCGCACTCGCAACCGCACAATCGTGATTTAGGACCGACAGCACGACGGTTTCGAGCACGACGCATTCCGCAAAGCTGCCCTCAACCGTGAGCACCGGGCTATAGGGGAAGAACAGCTCACCATCGGCGTAACCAGTGACATCGCCCTGGAACCGGTAGTTCGCTAGCCAGTCGGTCATAGGTCCCGCGGACACCACGCCCGCGGTAACGAGATGATCGATCACCTCATTGCTAAAGCGAAAATTGCCAATCGCCTCAATGACGCGATTCATTCCTGCTACGACGCCATAGGCACGTCCGGCGGGCAAGCGACGCGTGAACACCTCAAAGACCGACTCTCGCGACGCCACCCCCGACTCGAGGGCCGAGGCGACCATCGTCAGCTCGTAGTGATCTGTATGCAGTGCGGTTGCCACGCCTTGATCCACCCCTTCACGGTAGACGGCAACCATCAAGATGAGAGCATTGCGGCCGAGCACGTATGATCTCTCCCGAACCGCACGGCTGGAGGGTCCGCGTGGACACCGTCCAACTACTCATAGATGTTCTTGGCCCTGTGGTGGTCATCGTTGCGATTGGCGCGCTGCTAGCGCCACGTCTTGGGCTCGACACGACAACGCTGTCCAAGCTTGCGTATTGGATCCTGGGGCCCGCGTTCGTCTTCAACATTTTCTCAACCACGACGCTCGAAGCCGAGACGGCGATCAAATTGGTTGCAGCGGGTACAGCAGGTGTCGCAGCAGCTGGCGTGGTTGGCGCAGTTCTCGCACCGGCGGTTGGTCTGCGCGGCGCCGCACGCAGTGCGACGGTCATGAGTAGCGCGTACGGCAACGTCGGAAATGCTGGCTTAGCCGTTTGCGTGTTCGCCTTGGGCGAGGATGCGCTCGACCGTGCCGGGGTGTTGATGGTCACGATCATGTTCTTTGGCACCTTGCTCTCGGTGTGGTTGGGCACTCGACAAACGCAATCGTCGGTCAGCGCTGCATTGCAGACGCTCGCGTCGCCGATGATCGCTGCGGCAATCATTGGCTTTGGATGCAACCTGGTCGACTTCGACCCGCCGACAATCGTGAATCGGGCGGTATCGACGGTTGCGCAAGGGCTAATCCCAACCATGCTCATCACATTGGGACTGCAACTGGCAACAACCGGCAGCCTTGCATTTTTCCGCTCAACGGGCGTTGTGACAATCGCCAAACTCCTGGTCGCTCCGCTCGTTGGTTGGGCAGTTGCCGAAGCGCTCGGCTTAACCGGTGACGATCGCGCGGTCATCATTCTTCAGTCGGCGATGCCACCTGCGGTGTTTTGTATGGTCTTGGCGATCGAGCACGATCTTGAGGCCGACCGCACCACGAACGATGTTGTCATGACCACCGTGCTGTCACTACTCACGTTGCCCATTGCACTCACCATGGTCACCTAGGGCAGGGTCACACAGGGCAGGGTCACACAGGGCATGGTCACCTACGGCAGGGTCACACAAGGCATGGTCACCTACGGCAGGGTCACACAAGGCATGGTCACCTAGGGCAGGGTCACACAAGGCAGGATCACCTAGGGAAGGGTCACACAGGGAAGGGTCACCTAGGGCAGCCGAGGTTCATCGGCTTCTTCCAAGACCAGCTCGGCGCCCGTGCCCGGTCCACACTCCCATTCCGGTACCCCAGAGCGACGCAGGATGGTCCCGACCTCAGTTGCCGAAGTCGCCCACGAAACACCTTCTCGACTTGTCGATCGTGCAAACATGATTGCGACAAGGTCCCCGTCGCTGTCGACGATGCCGGCACCGCTGTCGCCACCGACAATGTCCATCTCTACTTCGTAGCCGCTGCGGACACTGTCGGAGCTCAGATCTCCAACGACCTCGGTGCGAATGTTCACGCGCCGGACAATCTCGCCCTCAAGACGACCTGAGGCGGCACCGTTGAGCAACTCGACTGCATTGCCCGCTCGGCCAGCAGCCAGTTCGACGCGGGTAGCGGTTAGCTCGGGGACCCGCACCACGGCCAAGTCGCGGGCGAGATCCATGTGTTGCACCTCGCCACGATGCCAATGGCCGTCGACGTCGCGTATGGCAAAGTCTCGGGATTCAAAGATTGCATGTGCGACGGTGACCACCAACCCATTGTCGACGACCAACCCCGACGAGGTGACCTGCAAGCTGTTACTGCATGCCAGCGTGGCAATTGCCACGGGGCGTTGGTCTGTCTCGGTTATCTGTGGCTGGCCCGGCGTAAAGATGACACCGATGAAACCAAGCACAAGCGCGATGCTGAGCAATCGCCACTTCATGCCTGAGCCTGTTAAGACAGACCGCTATGCCTGGCGACCAACGAGGGCGAGGTATCGATCGAGAATGGGTGCGTCGGCTGCGACCTCAAGGACAGGGCCGGTTCGTTCCGTCTCGACAAGCATGTCCGACATTGGGGCGACGACGTCGTGACATGCCTGCACAAGCTGATCATCGAGTCCGTGTGATTGGCCTGTGGCTTGCGCGAGGTCCCACGTGTGCGTCACGGCATCCCACATCACGACGCCGACTACATCGTCGATCGTTTCGGCACCAAACCAGAAAGGTCCTTGCTGAGCGAGCACACCTTGTTGGTCCAGGTTTCCAATAACCGTGTCACGGGTGTTTCGCCATACCGCCTGCGGGTCACTCATGTCAGCGGGCGGTGTTGGCTTTGCCATCTCACCCGATGCCGCCATTGCTGCGACCCCGTTGAGTACAGCGCACTGATGCTCAAGCAGGTCGGAGGCGTTCCAGCCCTCACACGGCGTGGCGTTCTGCCACGCTGATGCGTCAGTTCGTTGTACAACCGCATCAAAGGCGAGTACAGCTTGGACAAAGCGGCGCGAGTTAAGGCTCATAGGCGAAGACTACCCGTGCCAGACCACGCACACGTAGCGCTCAAGGCCCTCGTCGCCAATAGCCGAAGCTGAACCGCTGATCGCCGGGTGATTCGCCGACCACGTAGAGTCGCGTGCCATCTCGCGAGCGAACGACGCCTTCGGGCTGCTCGAATCGGCCATCGCCGAATACGAGGCTCATACGGCCAACTTCGCGCAAGATCTCGCCGTCGAATGTGAAGTCAACCAGTAGGCGGCTCTCATCACTCAGCACCGAGATCGTGCCGTCGTCAGCTATCGCGATGTCCGACGCATCAGCAATGCCCGGCACCGGTGTTGAAACGACAATGTCACCAGTCACATCGATCCCATGGAGCACCGGCGGCCGTTCGCTTACGACATAGAAAGCCATGGTGTCTGGGTTGGCAGGGCGTCGTGCGGTGGCTGGCTCGCCTGGGCTCTTCGGCGGCACAGCGGCTACGCCCTCAATGCCATTGCCACCAGGGCCTTCGGCGATGCCGGTGCTGATTGTGCGAATCAAGTGCCGGTCGTCGATGACACGGTCTTCGATGACACGGTCGCCCTCTCCCAGGTCCAGGACGGTGATGCTTCCATCGTTCTCATGGGCAACGGCATACGTCGAACCAGATATCCAGCTGATGCCCTCAAGGTCCCCTGTGCCGGAATTGACTCGCATTGAACGAAGCGGTGGCGTTCGCACCGATCCGTCGGCGGTGAGCGCATATTCGAATAGCCAGTCGCCGTCGTCAGCGACCATCAATCGGTTCGTTCCCTCGTTCAGCGCCACCGCGGAGAACTCGCCGGAACCGCTGCCCAGATCAGTATCAAGAACCTGAACGCGCATAACCTGCCCGAGCTCGCTAACGCCAGCGACGCCCGATCTGATGGCCGGTGATCCCCCTGCCGGCATTGCGTCGGCCCGGCCTGCTGCGATCTGGCTATCTGGCACAGCCCTGGTCACGGCTGGGCCCGGCTCTGCCCGTAGCAAAGCGAGCCACGCCAAACCGAACAGAAACAGCAAAATGCCAACGGCCGACGCTGCAAACGTTGCAATCTTCACGCCGAAAACAGCGGTCGGAGCCGGTTCAAAGTGATCATTGGACGGTAGTCAATTCTACCCGGGTTGTTGCCCCCAGGTCGTTAAGGCGCAACCATAGGGACGTGCAGCAGCCAAAATTGGGTACAGACGGCGATGCACCGCGCGTGTTCACCCACGGAGAACGTGGTGCTGAGGCACCAGAAACTGCGACAACGAGCGCCACAAAGAGCTCCCCGATGCGCATTATGCGTCGGCTCCTTTCTGAGCGAAAGGGTCTATTCGCTGGCAACCTTGCGATCCGTCTGATCAAGGACCTCCTGCCTTTTCAGGGGCCAATTCTGGTCGGCATGGCTGTCGACATACTGAGCACACGCGACCGCAATCTGCTTGGCATCGACCTGCTGCAAAACGATGTGCGCTCCATCGTGATCGTGGCCATCTTTATGGCAGCACTCGCCGTCGCAAAGACGGTCGTTGGCTATATCCACACCATCGTTGCGGCTCATATGGGACGCCATGTGGTGCAGGCCGCTCGCCGTGACTTGGCGAATGCAGCAATGCAAATGTCGCTCGATGAGCGGCGCCGGTTTAATTCGGGTGACCTTCTTGATCGTTGCCTGGCCGACTCCAAAGGCCTCCGTAGCTTCACCCAGAACGTCATCATCCGGATCATCTCGAACACGGTTCGGACGGTGTATCCGCTCACCTATATGTTCATGGTCGATCCGGTCCTGTCCGTTGTCGTGTTGATCGTGATCCCGGTGCAGTCAGGGTTCAGTGCAATCCTGCAGCGCCGCCTGCAGCGTCAGACACGCGATGCACGATCGCGTGAAGCGACGCACACGTCAGTTGTGAAAGAGGCCATCGACGGCTGGAACAACGTTGCTTCTGTCGGTGGCCAGGATTGGGCGGCCCAAGGCATCCACGAGACCGCGGCTGCAAGCGAAGACGCAAAGATTGTCAAAAAGAAGACGACCGCAGTGATCAGCGCTGTCATCTCACTCTGCACGGCAATCGGCATTGCCGCGGTGTACGCAATTGGCGGCTGGCGAATCATCTCAAGCGGTGCCCTCGACAGCACGGGAGATGTAGCCGAAGGTGCCCTAACGCTTGGCACTTTGGTCGCCTTTGTCGGCATCGCAAAGAAGGTCTACGCACCGTTCCAGGCGTACACCAAGATCGTGAGCAGCTATCGCACCGGCTTGGTCAACCTCGAACGCATCGCCGACGTGCTCGACGCACCAACAATTGACCCTCGCCATGATGGACCAAAGCTAAAGGTTGACACTGGAACGGTCACACTTGAGAATGTCGGATTCACTTACGGCAGCGCCGAAAACCACACGTTGGAGGCGATCAGTGGAACTATCCCGGGTCGAGCGCTCACAGTAATCACCGGTTCAAGCGGTGCGGGCAAGACGACATTATTGCGACTTTTGCTTGGCCTAGACGTACCAACGACTGGTTCAGTTTCAATCGATGGGCAAGACATCAACGTCGTAAAGTTCTCAAGCCTGCAGCAAACCATCGCTCTTGTGCCTCAAGAGCCGGTGCTCTTCACCGGAACAATGAAGGAGAACCTCTTGCTCGGCCGTGAGGACACCAGCACCGATCAGCTCATCGATGCGTGCGATCAGGCCGGCCTACTCGAGATGGTTGCCGAGCTGCCTTTCGGACTTGACACCAAGGTCGGTAGCGGACGCCACATGCTGTCGGGTGGACAGCTCCGTCGCACCGCTATCGCTCGCGCACTTCTGCGCAAACCAGCGATCCTGCTGCTCGATGAACCTACGACTGGCCTGGATCTCGACAACAGCATGCTGATCCTCAATACGTTGCGAGCGATCAGCGATAAAACCACTGTGATCATGGTGAGTCACCGCAGCGAACCACTCAAGGCTTCAGATCATCATTTGATACTCAGCGATGGCGGGTGGAGCACCAGTGTTACGCATGCACACCTCGCGGCCAAAGCTTCGCCAGAAGCAATGGCAGCAATCGCACGCGCCGGCCATAGCGCAGCAACAAAGCCTGCACTCATCGATCACGGCACCGCCCCCACGAATGGCAGTATCCCGACCGGCACCGCCTCAACGAACGGCAGCACCCCGACCGACACAGCCGCAACCAACACAGCCTCAGCTAACGGCACAGCCGCAACCAACGACGCGGCAGCCAGCAACGGCACAGACCTAACCAACAACGCCGCGGCAACCAACGGCACAGCCGCAACCAACGACGCGGCGGCCAGCAACGACACAGCCGCAACCAACGACGCGGCGGCCAGCAACGACACAGACCTAACCAACGACGCGGCGGCCAGCAACGACACAGCCTCAGACACGACAGCCTCAACAAATGGCACCACCTCCAACGGCGCAGTTCCGAACGCCACAGCATCAATGAACGGCACCACCTCACCCAATGGCACCACCTCACCAAATGGCACCACCTCCAACGGCGCAGTTCCGGCGGGCGTCAGCAATGGGCATCTCGAAATGGGTCAGAAGGTTGTGGCGCTTTCTGCGATGGGTCGACCAATCACGCTGAACACAATCATCAATCCAAAAGCCAGCCAACGGGTCATGGTCATCACCGGACACCGCGCGCTGACGCGACCCGTTCGTGGGCTTACACCGGCGCTCTTCGCCCAAGTTTCTGCTGATGCTGAGGCCAAGGTGGCCGTTGCCACCATCGAAGACGTCAATCCTGACGGCGCATTCAACTCCCAACGCCTGACCGCACTTGGTGTTGACCTTGAAACTGATCACAGCGAACGCCGCGCGAGCGAAACACTGGCCTTGCAGAGTTCGCTTGATTGGTGGGGAACCGATTTGCTGATCGATGTCGCCGAACGAACCGAAGGTGGAGACCCGTCGGTCGATGTTGACGTCGTCATTCGCTTTCGGCCAGAAGCCGACGGCAGCCCGCCACCGAGCTCAGAGCAACTCGCTCGCTCGATTCGCGATCGCCTCGACCTTTCGCAAGCGAGTTACAAGGTGTCACTTGCGCAGTGCGTCCCGAACTCGCTGACCGATACCGGTGGAAAACCAGTTGTAGAGCTCAGCGTGAACCGTCGAGACGACAACAAGAAGTCTCACGCCCTCATCCAAGCAGTGGTTGCTTCGTATCGTTCGAGCGCTTCGATCGGGCAGCCGACGTCGGCCTAGCTGAAAGATTTTCGACCCGGTTTGAAACTCTTCTGCTTCTGAATGCATCTCAGTCGTATACCTTCACTGCACCTCAGCCGACTAGGACAATACGCATGGTCTTCAAACACAGATTGACAGCAAGAACCATGGTGATCTTCAGCGCACTACTGCTCGTCCTAACCGCCTGCGGCGGAGGCGAAGATCTCATTGGTGACTCAGTGAGCGCCGGGCAGCCCACCGCAAACCAGTTCTGCGAGCTCGCTGACAGCACACCGGAAGACAGCGAAGACTTTGAGGCAGCCCTCGTGCACTCAACCCGCATCCTGCAAGTGTTGCCGAGCGACGCTCCTGAAGACGTCCGAGAGCTGTTTGCGGCCACCCAGGAAGCCGCAGCACTCGGCGTTTCGTCAAATGGTGACCTGGAGCAGCTCGATGTCGATGAGCTGTCCAGAGCGAGCGACGTCATCAACACACTGGAGAGCGTTGATCTTGACGCCGTCGAAACGTGGATTGACGACACGTGCGGTACGCAAGGCGCTGCAGACAAACTGCTCGGAGCCACGGGCTCGGCCGGCGAAACTTCGTCAGATAGAGCCTCTGCGTCCACACCTGCAGCAGAGCCGACCCCTACCCCAGAACCAACACCCATTCCAACGGAAAGCATCACGCTGATCGATAAGGGTCACTCGGGGATATTCCGTGACCGAGAACTAACGATCGACCTTGTTGTCGCCACAAACAAGACCTACGAAACCTATTTCGAATCAGGAGACCTGGCTCATGACGGGGCCTATCTCATGGTCCACATGTTCAGCCAAACGAATGCGCATGACGCGCTGATGCCCCGGGAGAACTTCTCACTCGTGAGCCCAGACGGCCGACCCACAACCGCCGACAAGCTACTCACCGCCGCTGGATCCTCGACGTCGTCGATCCGGCTCGACAGCCGAGACTCTGCCGACTTTGTGATTGCGTTCGAAACCGACGAGCTCCTTGCGGACCTGACGGACTGGGTCATGCTCTATGGGAGTGAGACCTCGGTTGCAGAACCTTTCCCACTCAGCGGCGACTACCAACGCCCCTACCCAATCGCACTCACCCCACCGGATGCACCGCATCGCACGCTGATAGCAGAGTTCTCCACCTGTACTAACTACGCAAACACCACGATCACGAACGCTCAGGTCAACGTTGAGGCCCCAAAGCAGGGAAGCCAAGTGTTCAGCTTTGATCGTTCGGCTCCTGATACTCGCTTCGTGTTCATTGAGCTCGATATTGCCAACAATGCCGACGATGACTGTGAGCAGGTCATGGCCGAGGATTACTCGTACGGATGGCGTTTGAATGTCGACGGACGAACCGTTGGGTTCGACGGTGGTGCCGAAGGCAGCGCTCAGGTCAGCGAAGGCATTTCTCGTAGCACGTACCTGCGGTTCGAGGTCCCAACGACCGCAAAAATGCTCGAACTCGTTGATGAAGACGACGTCACGGTTGCGTCGTGGAATGTCGAGCTGCCGCTACTTCTGGGTGAAAGCTAGATCAGGTCCACGACCAGGGGTGCATGGTCCGATGGTTTGGCGGGCTCGACTACCAACGGATCCCGTGCATGGCGATCGACCCACACGTCTTCGACCATCGCCGCAAGCTGCGGTGACCCCAACGCCAGGTCGATTCGCAGACCCTTGTCCTTGGCAAACTGGGTACCAACATAGTTCCACCAGGTAAAAAGCTTGGCGGTTGGACAATGCTCACGAGCAAGGTCGACAAAGCCGAGATCCAGAATGGCCTGCACCGCCGCTCGCTCCTCGTCGGTTGCATGCTTCTTCCCCTTCCACCGTTTGGGGTCATAGAAGTCCAGATCGTCCATGCCAACGTTGAAGTCTCCAGCGATCAGCGATGGCTGGTCTACATCGGCGGCTGCTTGCACCTGGTTCGCGAACTTTTCAAGCCATGCGAGCTTGTATGCAAAGTGTGGATCATCGATGCTGCGACCATTCGGCACATACACCGAGTAACAGCGGACTCCGCCACACGTCGCTGTGATGCTTCGTGGCTCGTCGAATGGTGGTTCAGGGGTCTCGTGCACGCCTCGGGTGACGTCATCGAGACCGACGCGACTAAGTATCGCTACGCCATTCCAATGGTTCGTGCCAAAGTGAGCGACTTTGTATCCAGCACCTTCGACGTCGTCGAAGGGGAAGTCTGCATCGCCGCACTTCGTCTCTTGCAGCATGGCCACATCAATGCGGCGGTCGCGTAGCCAGCAGACAAGTTGCGGCGCTCGGGACCGAATCGAGTTGACGTTCCAACTAGCGAAGCGCATGAGGCGACTCACTGTACGGCGCAGTAGCGTTGGGTCTGTGACCATTCCGCTGTCTGTTCTCGATCTTGCGATGGTGCCAGAGGGAGCCACCAGCGGCGACGCCCTCGCCCAAACCACCGAACTCGCCAAAGCGGCTGAGGAGCTCGGTTACACACGGATCTGGGTTGCCGAGCACCACAACATGGCAACCGTCGCAAGCACAACGCCTGGCGTACTCATGGCCCACGTCGCTGCAAATACGGACCGAATCAAGGTGGGTTCTGGTGGCGTGATGTTGCCCAACCACGCGCCGCTAGCGATCGCCGAACAGTTTGCACTGCTCGAAGCGCTCTATCCAGGGCGGGTCGATCTGGGTATTGGCCGGGCGCCAGGAACCGACCGAGCGACCGCCCTGGCACTTCGTGGCGCACGCGCCGCCCAGTCTGAGGACTTTCCTCGCAATCTCATCGACTTGATGGGATTGCTTGGCGATGTCCGCGGTGAGAGCGGGCTATGGGACCGTTTCCGTGCGACACCGCAGGCAACATCGAGTCCGGCGGTCATCCCCTTGGGATCAAGTGGCTTTAGTGCTGAGCTTGCGGGCCTGCTTGGGCTGCCATTCGCCTTTGCGCACCACTTCGACATGGGCGGCACGGTCGAGGCAGTGGATATGTATCGCGAGGCCTTTCGGCCGTCGCCGGTGCTCGACGAGCCGTATCCGATCGTGACTGCGTCAACTATCGCCGCCGAATCCACCGAGCATGCCGAGTGGTTGTCAGCCCCGGGCCGACTGCGCCGTCTTGGTATCCGGACCGGCCGCACGATTCCTCTTCTGCCTCCCGACGAGGCGCGGGCCCACCCAAACTTCGAACAAGCTGCGGCGATGCCCGCTACGTCGCTGGTCGGCACCGCTGACGACGTCGTCAGCGGCATGCGTGACTTGGTAAACCGTACGCAGGCATCAGAGCTCATGCTGCACACGTCGACCTATGCACTCGCTGATCGGGTCACAAGCCTCAAGCTCATTGCCGATCACTGGTAGCCGGGATGCGCTCGCTCATTCGGCGGCGTTAGAGCGCGCGAGAACTCGACGCGAGCTGCTCGGCCACACCAATCCGACCTCGACGAACCCAGGTCTT
>Ga0114956_1002395_pt1 | contig 14711 bp, 14 predicted proteins | sample MaitaG_FD_87304 | JGI IMG/M metagenome (GOLD analysis project Ga0114956, IMG submission 87304) | Marine algal microbial communities from Maine, USA - Maine_Asex2 metaG | ecosystem: Host-associated > Algae > Red algae > Unclassified | place: Maine, USA | collected 2015-01-05 | reverse complement strand
TTGGGGCAGTTGCCGTCGACGCGGCTCTCTGCGAAAACAACGGTGATCGGCGTCGAGCAGTCGTCGGTGGCGGTGACGGCCGGAGCGGGCGGGATGGTGGCGCAGTCTGCTGCGACAGCGGCGGCGGGTACGCCGGCAAGAACGGGGGCGGTGGTGTCGGTGACGGTCACATTTTGTGTGGCGACAACCGAGTTTCCGCAGGCATCGGTGGCGGTCCAGATCCGTTGAAGAGTGTAATTGTTGGGGCAGGTTCCCGGGACCGTGGTCATGTCCATGTCGATATCGACACTGGAGCAGGTGTCCGTGGCTGTGACGGTGGGCACAGGCGGAATCGCCGCGCAATCGACAACGGCATCGGCAGGCACGCCGCTGAGCACTGGCGCGATGTCATCCACAATGACGATGCGTTGGGTCGCGGAAACGGAGTTGTTGCAGGCATCCGTTCCAGTCCAAACGCGTTCGATGATGGTCGAGCAGCCATCTCCGGCCACGTTGGTGGTCGCGGCGACAACCAAGTTGAGGTCGGGGGTGAAGTCGAGGACGACCGTGTTGGTGGTTGTGATGGTGATCGTTTCAACCGTTTCGATGATATCACAGAAGCAGGAGAAGGCCTCGAAGTCGAAGCCGAGCGCGTTGCCGGCGCTGTCGGTGACGCGGTTGATGTTGGCGGCGGAACCAAAGCCGGCTTGACCGGGGATGCCGAGGGTGAGGGCGGAGTTGGCGGTCGTCGGGGCGTCACCGTTGTTACCGGTGGTGCCGCGGAGGATGCCGTCGCAATCGAAGTCGAGACCTTCAACGTCGAAGATGCCGATGTTGTCGGCGGGGTCCACGTCGGTGACGGTTCCGTTGGACTTGTCAATGATGGCTAGTTCGTCGGCGGTGGTATTGTCGGCGTCGTTGAAGATGCCGTAGAGGATGCCGGTGTTCGGGTCGATGGCGATGTCATCGACGTTGACCAAAGTGCCGAGGCTGCCGACGACCACGTAGTCATCGCCGCCAAACGCGCCGGGGACCAAGGCGCCGGTGGCTGGATCAATTTGAACGAGTAGGTCGTTGCCGGCTTCACGCTGCGTGGCGTAAAGGGTGGCCGGAGTGGTGGTCTGGTCGAAGGCTGCACCGTCGAGGTCGTCGAACGTGATCGCACCGAGGGCGCCGGCGCCGGTGCCGGCGGCACCGACGGTGGTCGGGGTGCCGACGTTGGCGGGGTCGATGACGACCAGAGTGCCGCCTTCGAACGCGTAGATGGTGCCGTTGTCCGGCTCGATGGCCATGGCTTCGACGTCGAGGGTGCCGGTGTTGCCAAGAGAGGTGGCAATACCGGTGGCCGGATCGATGAGGAACAGGGCGTCAGGAATGGTGGTGCCGCTACCGGCGCCGCCAGTGAGGCCTTCGTCGGTGATGGCGTAGCAAACGCTGGTCGGGGTGCTGCTTGTGACCACTACATCTACTGAGGAGACGACCGTTCCCGGAGTGGCGAGACCCGTGCTGCTGCAGTTTTGCGCGAGGCTGACCTGGGCGCCCGGAATCGGGTCTTCGCAGGAGAGTTCGGCATTGGCTGGCACGCCGGAGAGGGTCAGGGCGTAATCTGTGATCGTGATGGTTTGCGTGATCGAGGCGGCGTTGCCGCAAATGTCCACCGCGGTCCAAACGCGTTCGATCTCGTCGGGGCAGATCAAGGTCGTGGTGAGACTCAGGCCGATTTGGCTCAGGTTGGCGCAGTTCTCAGCCAAGGTGGGGAAATCGGTGGGAAGCGGATCGTTGCAGTTAATGTCGATGGTGGTGGGCACGCCGACGAAACTGGGCGGTGTGGTGTCGCTGAGCACCGTGAGGGTTTCCGTCTCGCTGGCGTTCGCGGTGCGATTGTAGCAGTCGGTGCCGGAGGCGGTGGAGGTGTTGATGACCGTGGCGCTTAGAGGACAGGTAATCGTGAAGGTTTCACCGGGGAGCAGGACCGGGATGACGGTATTGCAGCCGGGTGCCTGGTCGTTGACGACGTTGATGTTATTGAGGGTGATGTCGCCAGCGGTGATGATAATCTGAGCTTCGCCTTCGCAGTCGCATTCGTCGGCGCCGGCGACGACGCCGAGGGAGATTTGCAGTTCGGGCTCGTCGATGAAGCAGGCCAAGCCTTCGAAGTCGTAACCGATGTCAGTGCCTGCATCATTGACGACGCGGATGCCTGCGGTGGCCGTACCGAAACCAGCTGTGCCCGGCGTGCCGAGGTCGTAGGTGGAGTTGGCGGTCGTGGGAGCGTCACCGTTGTTGCCGGTCGAGCCGAAGAGTACGCCGGCTCCGTCGAAGGCGAGACCTTCCATGTCGAAGATGCCGGTGGCGGCGACGTTGGCGATGGCGCCGGTGGTCTTGTCGATGGTGACAAGCTGGTCGACGGTGCCGTTGTCGCTGTTGTTGAGGATGCCGTACATGATGCCGGTCCGGCAATCGATGGCGATGTCATCGATGTTGTCCTCGGTGGCGGTAACGCCGATGGCGACATAGTCGTCGCCGCCGAACGCGCCGGGGACAATCGCACCGGTGGCCGGATCGAGCTGCACCAAAAGATCGGCTCCGGGGGAGTCGATCCGCTGGGTGGCATATAAGGTGGCTGGGGACGTCGAGTAATCGAACTCAATACCGTCCAGATCGTCAAAGACGACTGTACCAACCGAACCATCACCGCTGCCGGCCTCGCCGATGGCGGTTCCGGTACCAGAATTGATGTCGAGACTGGTCAGCTCTCCTCCGTTAACCGTATAGAGAATCTGGTTGATGACGTCAAAGGTCAGCGCCTCGGCCTCGAAGGTACCGGTTGGACCAATAAGTGTGGCAAGTCCGGTGAGACGATTGATGACGTATAAAGTGTCAGCGGTTGTATTTCCGTTGCCGGGCGCGTTTGGCGTGTTGCCTTCGTCAGCAATGACAAAACAAGTACCGGGATCGCCGGGATTCGGGGCTTGGCCAAAGCTGGTGGAAAATCCGAGAACGAGGAAGAGTGACGCCAATATGGCGCTGTAGAGGAAAGTCGTTCGTTTTATATTCGTATTCTTCATAATGTCATTTTTTTGAAAGTGGTTCGTCTCAGGGATACAAATTGGTCCGGTTTCCGGAAATGGTTCTGAGTAATACTGTCAGGGCAGGGGGCAGGGGGCAGGCAACACTGTCGCTTCTATCGGAATCGACACTTCTCTGTAAGAAGAACCGCCTAAGAATAAAGCTAATTTTTACCCGTTCGTTCATGTTTTCCAATGGGATGGGCCCTTCTGGCACATGGCTTGTTGTCTTTTTCTGCTCCTTTTAAATCTTCGTCAGGTTAACAAGAAACAACGTATTCAAATTTTCTGAATGTAAAGTGCTAGAAACCAATTAGATGCACAAAATCGTCCGGTGACAGACGACAGCGACGTGTCATTGGTCTTGTTGGTCCTATGGGAAACGGCAAGTTTGGAGGGCAGATTTCGTGATTCCCGAGAAAGCGACCCGGAGGCCTAGAAATACTGAATTAAAAGAGCATCCGAACTGTGAGCGCTCGGTTGCTCGCAAGGAGGACAAACAGTCGCCCGCGACAAAGCACGTTTGGAAATTTTCAGTGAGAAATGCGGAGCGCTTTGGCGCTTCTGCGGCTGGCCGCGTCCGGCTTCTACCGGCGACCGGATTTCAGCTTGTTCATCAGCGTGTCGACGGTGCGGCGGATCCCGGAGTCATCCTTCATCTTGTTTTCAATCATGCGGCAGGCGTGCAGCACGGTGGCATGGTTCTTTTCGAACGCATTGCCGATGTCGGGAAGAGAATGTTTGGTCAGTTGTCGGCAGATGTACATCGCCACTTGGCGCGGGAACGCGATCGAGGCGGGCCGCCGTTTACTGAGGATGTCGCTAACACGGATATCGTAGTAGTCGGCGACTTGGCGTTGGATCTGTTGCAGCGTGATGATGGCTTCTTGGTTTTCCACATCGATGGCGTCACGGAGAAGCTTCTCCAAAATTTCCGGGGTGAGGGTGATGCCGGTGATGGAGGCATACGACACGGAGCGGACGAGTGCGCCTTCGAGGCGGCGCACGTTCGAGCGGATGTGTTCGGCCATGAAGTTGAGCAGCTCGTCAGAGATTTCCGCTTCCATCTCGTTGGCCTTGCGCCGGAGAATGGCTTCGCGGGTTTCGACGTTCGGCGGTTCGAGTTCGGTGACCAGACCCCACTCGAAGCGATTGACCAAACGCTCTTCCAAATCTTTAATCTCGCTCGCGGGACGGTCGCTGGTGAGGACGATTTGTTTGCGCGCGTCGAAGAGCGCATTGAAGGTGTGAAAGAATTCCTCTTGGAGGGCATCCTTGTTGCTGAGGAAATGAATGTCGTCGATGAGGAGAATGTCGGCCGTTCTGTATTTTTTTCTAAAGTTGACCAATTCCTTGTTGGACAAGGCCTCGATGTATTCATTCACGAACTCTTCGCAGGACATGTAGACGACAGTTGCCTGATGAGAAGTGGCAGCGTGGTTCCCCAGGGCTTGGATGAGATGGGTTTTGCCTAGACCGACACGTCCATAAAGGAACAGGGGGTTGTAGGCGCGGGCCGGTTCGCGGGCGACGGCCCAGCAGGCGGCATGGGCGAACTCGTTGGAGGAGCCGACGACGAAGTTGTCGAAAGTGTAGCGCGGGTTCAGCTTGCGGGTTTCCGTGGTCGGGGCCGGTTTGCGGCGGCGGGGCTTCGGTCTGGAAGCAGATGTGGTGGGGGGAGTGCCTGCGGCTGTTCCGGCGGAAGCGCCAGTTCCTTGCTTCCGGTCGGCTTCCCGTGGGCGGACTTCGATACGGATTTCAACTGGTTGCCCGTGCACGGAGGTCACGGCCTCTTCAATCATCGGCAGGTAGTTTTCTTCCAGCCAAGAGAGGTAGAAGTCATTGGAGACTGACAAGCGAAGAATGGCGTCATCAAGCGCCACGGGTTGTATAATCGCGATCCAGCGATCAAACACGTCTGTTGAAAGACGATCCGCCAAAAGGGCGCAAACACCATGCCATACTTCTTTGATCGGATTTTCCATGATTCACTTACTCTATTTCAAAAATTAAAAAAAAAACTGACATTAAACCCGGGGCACACATGTGATAAAAACTAATTCATTAACAGATTATCAACAATCATGGAGGGGCTTTAACAACTCAACAACCTGTACAGAGTAGATGATGAGGTTTTGACCAACAAGGGAGTTTTTTAGATCGAGGGGTGATAATCCCTGAAACCACCATTTGCGGCATTTTTCAACTTATCCACAACTAGATCTTGTGGTGGTTGAGAAATCTAAAACATAGGTCCGACCCCTAGGTCGAATCTGCAAGGAATCGGCTGAATGCACACTTAGTAACAACCACGAGTGCTGATTTCCGTATTTTCACGGAACTTATTCCAAAGTTGTCCACAGGCAGAATTGGATAACCTGTCAAAAGACAGAACGCGAGAAACCCGATCCACAGGGCGGCTCCCTTTTCCGCACCTCCAGTTTGTGGAGTGGTTGTCCACAGACAGTTGGACACGCGGTCAAAATCGCGAAAATCGATCAAGGTGCCGCGATTTTGCCCAGAAGTTCCAACTTGCGGAGTTGGTGTGCCCGTTGCAGCGCGTCGTTTGCGCGCAACGCGGGTTCGGTCTTGAGGACAATGGTTTTGGCCGCGCCACCTTCTCGATTCAGATGGTGCAGGCAGGCGAGCGCCAATCGCGGGCTTGAATCCGCGACCATCGCGTTCACAGATCCGTTCATCAACAACTGCAAGGTGCCGCGGTTGCCATGCAGGATGTAGGTTTTTTCTTCGGGAAACTGCCGCGCAACCCGCCGGTGAAAATAGCCATGTTGATAGGGATCGAGAACAACGAGCACCTGAATATTGGGGGGCCTTCTTTAACCGTCCGCCCGCCTCTCCAAGTTTGGTCCAATGAACTGTATAGCGCGGCGTACTGACAATCTTGAGATTCGTTTTTTCCACCAGGTTGGAGAATGCAGCCCGTCGTTGGGCGGATGTGATGCGTTTGGACAAGCCGGCAAAAACGGCGAGCGTGGCCCCTTCGGGCGCGTCCGAGGCAATCGCATCGACTAGCGCGGCCATGCCGCCCCCGTTATCAGCGGATACTGTGAGGTACCCTGGAACAGGCTGGTCGGTAATAATGCCCACTCGCTTGGACCCGACTTTTTTTTATGACGTCGGCTGGTGCGGTGTCTTGGCCGCGCAGGTCGACAATGTATTCGTCATGTTTGGTCCGGACCAAGTCCGGCCCCTCGTGGGTGAAGGTCCAGGCATGTCCGCGGATGAGGGTGCATTGCAGATTTTCCTGCTCGGCCTATGACGTCATCGCGCCGAAAAAAATGTGGTTGTCCTTCCAACTCGCGGCGGCCGTGACTACGCCCACGCGCCGTTCCAGAGAAAATGTTTTGAGTCGTTATAAAATTTCCGGATCGCGTTCCGTCTTAATTGCATTCGATCTACATTATATTCGATGATAGATATCACGTGCTCGTCCGAACGCGCACTCAGATATTCGTCAAAGCTGCGCGCGCGGCTTCCTCATGGTTTTCGAGCCGTTTGCCCGCCACGAGGAAAGGCCGTTCGAGCACCGAACTGCCGCGAGGACGCCGAACCCGTCCGGCTCCGCCATCGGTTCCTGCGTTTCGACCAACGGGGCCTGATCCTTGGGTCGTTTGAATAAGCGCTCAAGCAGGCCGGGCTTTCGGTTTGTGCGGACCCGCTCCTTGGCCCGGTCGGACTCGAGTCGGACCAAGGCGCGTCCGACCACATTCGCCTGATACCTCGTGTGCAAGCATTGGGCCATCGCATCGATTCGTGGCAGTGCGCCGTCCTTCTCGCCCAGCACCCACGGCACCAGCTGTTCGCGGACGAAATCAAGATCGACGGCATGTAGGCCGATCTCACGGATCCTCGGTGCTCGCTTCATGCTCTTTCGCTCATTCCGACCGGATCGCATGCCCACCAAGAGGGCAATCTTTTACCTTCAACCGGCTGATATCCTCGCATTTTGCTAAGTTGAAGGATTGACACCACAAGATGTTGTATGCCTGTTTATAAGTATGAGATGCCCAAAATGTGGAAACGGCAAGGACCGCGTCGTTGACAGTCGAAATATCAAACATGGCGAGTCGATTCGACGTCGGCGCGAATGCCTCGGCTGCAAACACCGATTTACTACCTACGAAACCGTTGCGCAAGTAAACCTCCGGGTGATCAAGAGGGATGGAACCAGCCAGGATTTTTCCCGCGACAAACTCCATCGCGGTGTCGCGGCGGCCTGCGCCAATAGCGGCGTCAGCACGCAGGACATGGACAACATCGTCGACATGGTCGTCACCTCGTTACAGGCCGACTACGACGGCGACATCCCGTCCACCACGATCGGGCGCCGGGTCATGGAACAATTGCATAAGCTTGATCCGGTCGCCTTTGTGCGCTTCGCTTCGGTCTACCGTAAGTATAACGACTTGCGCGACTATCTTGACGAAGTAGAAGGCCTGATCGGTAAAGAACTATGAACCGAACTATGAACCGAACTATGAACCGAACTGTGACCGAACTGTGACCGAACTGTGACCCACGAATGATCCCGGATGCCGCTGGAAAAAATAAGCTCATCGCCTTTCTGGCGGTGGAGTTGCAGCACTATGTCGCTCCCGAGCTCCGCGAGTTCACCGAGGACATGGCCATGGGTGCGGTCGACTTTCTCGAACTGGAAGGGCTCCAAGAACCCTATCCCACGGATCTGGTGGTCGTGTCGGTCGCTCGACTTCTCGCTAACAGCAAGCGACGCCGGCAGGCCCAAGAATTTCTCGAACGCCACGTCGGCGACAACAGCCTGCTGCCAATCTATACCGAACTGCTGCAATCCAACCCGTTTAACTATCGCCAATGGCGCCTGATCGCCGCCGGGGTGCTGTGTCGCGACGAGTCGAACCCGACCGCCAACCGCCCCTCGTACACGCTCCACGTCGAACGCGTCCCAATGCAGGAGGGCGATCTCGAGATCGGCGTCTACATGACAATCAAGCACTTGCTCGATTTGTTCTCCGGACTCTGGGAAAGCCGCGCCGGCAGTTTCCATCTCGGTATCAAAGGCCTGCCGCGCAAGAAAGGCCGCAACAAGGAACTACCCAGCGGTAAAGAAATTGTCGCCTACTGCCGCAACTGGTTCGAACGGCATGCGGACGCCAAGGCCTGGGTCGAACTCCCCGAAGTGACCGTCCGCGATTTGACCGTCTTGTAACCTCGTCAACGACGTCACCCCGTCACCCCGTCACCGCTTCACCCCGTCACCCCGTCACCGCTTCACCCCGTCACCCCCGTCACCCCCGTTAAAGGGTTTCGAACACGCGCAAGGCCTCGAAAAACAGGTTGCCCCCACCTTGCGGAAACCGGAAGCTCAACACCCTCGAACCGCCGAGATCCAAGACCAGATGCAGATCGTTGAGCTGGTGGGTGAGCGGTAGTACATTCCGTCCGCTGGAAGACAGGCGGGTATAGCGTTCGAACTCGGATCGCCCCGCCGCGAAATCGACTAGTGCCCAGGATTCGCGATGCAGGTCGAGCAAGACCTCGTCGAACACCAGCACCGCCACCTTCTTGCCGACAAAATGCGTCCTCGAACGCGCAAGATGCCGCGGCATTTCGACGGCCCCGGACGAGCGCACGAGGAGGTGCGGCACATGGTCGAGGCACCAACAATGTCGCTCACCGCGCTGATGTTCTGTTTGGTTTTCAGTTCCGAAAGCGGCGTCATTTTTCGTTCGAGAAAGGCCGGCATGACCAACACTACCTGTTCGGGAACGCGGCCGGTCTGCACCCCGTACACCTCGAGCACCGCGGTGAATAGGCCGTCTTTATACGGGTTGGACGCGGCATCGGGAATCGGCGAATCGTGGTTCAAGGTCCTTTCGATCTGCAACGTCGCCGGTCTGGGCGCCGCGGTTTGTTCGGCGGTGGTTTTGCCGCAGCCGGCCAAACACCACGTAAGGAGCAGCAAGCCGAGCCAATAGCGCCGAATGTGAGAATGCGGCCTCAGGGTTCCTGCTCGCCTCACGGTTCATAGTCGTACCACATGCGGTCGGCCGAAGCTTGGTCGCGTCCTTTGAACAGGCGCCAAACCAGCCGCGGATTTTTGAGGTAAAACCAATCGCCAAAGGTGTCGAATTTCCGGCACGAGGTGGTGATGCGCGCACGCAGGATGGTGGCAAAACGTCGCCGCCCCGTCTTGCGCCCGTGGGCCTTCAGACGTTTTGCGAAATCGAAATCCTCGACGCTGACCCACGCTTCGTCGAAGCCACCGATCGCGTCGAAATCGGACTTGCGGCACCAGAACAACCCGGCCGAGATGCGGTGCCAGAGGGCGAGCGGCAGCAGCATCAGCCCGGACGCGACGATGCCGATGGACAGTCGTTCGGGCCAGATCATCACGCCGCCGCCAACGATCTTTGGATTGTCGAGCCGCGTGAGAATTTCCGCGAACATGGTTTCCGACATGCGGCTGTCCGCGTCGATCGTGACCAGGATTCCGCGCGTCGCGGCCGCCGCGCCGGCGTTGCGGATGGCGCTCAAATTTTTTGCCGTACTGTGCACGATCAGCGCGCCGGCTTCGCGCGCAACCGTTTCGGTGCGGTCGGTGCAGCGGTTGATCACCACGACGATCTCGGGTTCGATCATGGCGTGTTGGGCGGCGGTGGCGATGGCGTCGAGGCACAACGGGAGATTTTTCTCCTCGTTGCGTGCCGGAATAACCACCGAAATTGACATTCCACAGGCCGTGCCAGCCCGCCGCCGCATAAACAAGTCCTGTCTGCTTGCCAAGTGGGGGAAAGCTTCCTAACCCTTTTGGCGTGAAGGTTTTGTTATTAATGCGCCACGCGAAATCGAGCTGGGACGACATGAGTCTGGATGATTTCGACCGACCCTTGAACGACCGCGGTCGGGCTGCTGCTCCCAACATGGCGCAGCGCTATCTGCAACTCGAGCGTGATTGGAAACTCGACCGGATCGTGTCGAGCATGGCGCGCCGCGCGGCCGAGACGGCCAATTTGTTCGCGACCGAGACCGAACTCGAGATCACCTGGAACAAAGATCTGTATTTGGCCAGTCCGGGACTATTGCTGCAAACCGCCCGGGAATTTGACGACGGCGATTCGGCGGTGATGCTGGTCGCGCACAACCCCGGCATCAGCGATTGCGCCGGACGGCTCAGCGGCGAGGAACTCGGCGATCTGCCGACCGCGTTCATGGCGGCGATTCGTTTTCCGGTGGAGCACTGGAGCGAACTCGCGTTCGGAGGCGGCAGCTTGGTGCATCTGGACACGCCGAACGGCGTCGCACGTTAAGCGACCGTCGCGAACGAACGGGTTGAAAGAGCGCAGGGCTCCGTCTGACTCGCTGAAAATTTAAAGGAGAAAATCATATGTTTGGCATGCTCTCGGGTTCGAACTGCAACCGCACGTGGCGCCGTGTCTACGCGGGCCTGTGCCGACATCAGCATCGGACCTTCGGCGTGCGTTCGGTGATGTTCCTCAGTTACGAGGCGATGTTTTTGTATCTGCTCGGGGTGGATGCCGGACGCCTGCCGAAGCCGCCGGAGAACGCGCCGGGCTGCTGCAAGCTGCGCACAAAATTTCCCGAAGGCGCGTGGTTGGACGAGCGGGCGGCGACCTTTTGTGCCGCGTTCGGACTGGTGCTGGCGCGGGTGAAATTGGAAGACGATGTGCGCGACGACTACTCGTGGCTGGCGCGTTCTTTGTTGCTGCTTTACCGCAAGCCCTTCCGCGCGGCCAACCGCTGGTTCGACGAGGAAGTACCCGGGCTCTCCGCCGAACTGAGCGATTTTTTGCAGGCCCACATGGAACTAGAGCAGGTCGCGGAGCAGGTGTCGAAAATCGGCGAGTATGTCCGTCCGACCGCGTCGGCATTCGGGGCTGTCTATGCCGCGTTCGCGGAATGCATCGGGGCGGACGAGGCTGGCTTTCGCGCGTTCGGCGCGGACGTCGGCGCGATGATCATCTCCGCCGACTGCGCCATCGACTGGCAACGCGACCGCGCCAAAGGCCAGTTCAATCCACTCCCCGACCGCGCCGCGGTGAAGGGCAGCTTTCTGTACTCACTGCAACGCCTGTCGCAAGGTCTGTGGCGCTGCGAGGAAGCCTTGCCCGGCACGGCCGCGTTGGCGGTGCTGCACCATGTGTTCAGCAAGATCCGCCGGCAACAAAACGCGTTCTTCTTGGCGGCATCGCCCGTACTCGCTGGTTCGGCGCGCGATTCGAAAGCTGGATTTTGTGATTGCGACTGTGGCATCAGCGCCTGCCTCGACCCGAGTTGTTGTGGCGATTGTGGTTGTTCCGTCTGTGATGCCTGCGATTGTGGCGGCGATCCTTGTTGTAGAGCATATGCCAGCTCACCATGTCAGGGGCCCCACTTTCTCGATTTGACTCCTTGTGATTGCGGCGACAAGCAACAGACGCAGAATGAGAAGCCCGCCCAGACCAAACTCGACGAAGAGTGGATTGGTCTTGAGGGAATCACCCGGACGCCGCTGTCGCCCTACGGCGTGGTCGAAGTTGCCGGTCAAGAACTCTCCGCCCGTTCGGAAATGGAACATCTTTTGGCCGGAACGCCGATCACCGTGGTCGATCTGACAAGTGCGGGTGTCGTCGTCCGACGTTCGGAATAAGTTCTCAGTGATCAGTGATCGAAATTTGTAATCAGGGTCGTCGGTCATTCCGTGAAAAAATCACGTAACGACGAGTCTACCGTCGTGAGAAACTCCCGCCAATCCTGATCCGCCTCGAACTCGTAGCTCTCGTGTTCAAACATGAAGAACCCGTCGAGCGGCTCGCCAGATTCCCCGAAGAGGTACCCACTCGAATCTCCGTTCCACCAGTTTACGATCGCGACATATCGCTTCGCGATCTCGGGGTGGGTCTCGTCGAACCAGCTCCGAGTATCCGCAGTGAGGTTTGGTATTCCTGAAATCGGGACGAAGAACCACTCCGTCTCCCCGTCTCGGTCGATTCCGAACCCGTTCAGCTCGCCATAGAAGCTCCGAAACTCGGGAGGCAACGTGAATCCAGTTTGCTTATTGAGAAAATCGAGGTCCCCAACCGTCGCTGGCTGGCCCAGCACCGGAGAACCTTGATCGGCAAAGTAGAGTTCGTAGTACTCCGAGACGATAGATCGCCAATCGCTCATGGGGTTATTTCCGTCGGCGCCGAACACTTTGTCAAAGTCGGCCAGGACTTAGCTGGCCACAGCCAAACACGGCGCATCGCCCCACAGCGATTCGAGGTCGTAGCGATCGCGCATTTCGTCGTTCATGATGTGAACGACGACGTCAAAGTAGTCGAAGATCATCCAGCCACTGACCGGGGTTCCGGACTTGCGGAACACTTTGGTGCCCTCTTCCTTGAGCGTCCGGTGGAGCCGGTCGCCAAGGGCGTCTAGGTGGGGGACGGAATTCGCGGAGACGATGATGAAATAATCGGCAACGCTGGAAACCTCCCTCATGTCGAGCACTTTAATATTCTCTCCAAGGCCATCTTGGAACAGTTGCGTGCAACGATCGACGAGTTTCTTATCCTTCATATGTATTCATTCAGCGTACAGCCTGTGCTCTTCAATATAGTGCAGTACGGCCGCTGGTACAAGGTTGTTGATCGCTTTTCCCGAACGCACCCGGCGGCGGATCTCGGTGGAGGAGATATCGACCCGGCGCGTTCGAAGAACCCGGTCGAGCATTTTCTTCTCCAGACGCGCCGGTAGTTGCAGGCTGTTCGGGCGGCGGCTGCCGGGGCGGGCGAGGGTGACGATGTCGACTAGATCGATCAGGGCTTCGGCCTCGCGCCACTTGTGGAAGCTGCGCAGGTTGTCCATGCCGATCAGCAGGGTCCACTGCGCCTTGGGGCGTTCGGCGGCGAGCGCGCGGGCGGTGTCGATGGTGTACGAGACGCCGTCGCGTTCGAGCTCGATGCGGTTCACTTCCGCCCAGGGCAGGTCGGCGGTGGCCGCTTCCAGCATGGCGGCGCGGTGCTCCCCGGACGCGGGCAGGTCCCCGGTTTTGAACGGCGACACCGCCGCCGGCACGAACACCACCCGGTCCAGGCTCAGCGCCTCGCGCGCGTCCTGCACGGCCAGAAGATGCCCGGTATGGACGGGGTCAAAGCTGCCGCCGAAGAGTCCGATGTTCATAGGCGAGGGGTTTAGCAAGCGCGGTCGGTGAAAACAATGGTTGAGAATCCCAGAGATGAACGGCGGAACCGTGTCAGTCTTTACAAAGGGCGTTGAAGTGCCACTACGCATTTGAAATGCGGATTTCACTTTGCACGCCTCTGTGCCTCGTGTTTGTTACGCCGCAAACCTAAAACTATTTCTGGAGAACTACCTTATGCCGCAAATTATTGACGTCTACGCCCGTGAAATCATCGATTCGCGGGGCAATCCCACCGTGGAGGTGGAAGTTTCCCTCGAATCCGGACGCATGGGCCGGGCCGCGGTTCCCTCCGGCGCCTCGACCGGCGTCAACGAAGCGGTCGAACTCCGCGACGGCGACAAAAAGCGCTACCTCGGCAAAGGGGTAACCAAAGCCGTCGACAACGTGAATAGCGTCATTCGTGAAATGCTGCGCGGCCATAATGCCCTCGACCAGGTCTCCATCGACAAAATGCTGCTCGATCTCGACGGCACCGCCAACAAAGGCAAACTCGGCGCGAACGCCCTGCTCGGTGTCTCGCTCGCCAACGCCAAGGCCGCCGCCGATTTCCTCGACATTAGTTTGTTCCGCTACATCGGCGGCACCAATGCCAAAGTCCTGCCGATTCCGATGATGAACATCATGAACGGTGGCGCCCACTCGGACGCGCCAATCGACATTCAGGAGTTCATGGTCATGCCCACCGGCGCCGAAACCTTCTCGCAGTCGTTGCAGATGGGCGCAGAGATTTTCCACGCGCTGAAAGCCATCCTTAAAAAACGCGGACTCAGCACCGCCGTCGGCGACGAAGGCGGATTCGCCCCGGACGTCGAAGGCACCGACGACGCGCTCGACTCAATCATGCAGGCGATCAAGAACGCCGGATACAAGCCCGGCGATGACGTCATGCTCGCGCTCGATGCCGCCGCGTCCGAGTTCTACGATAAGAAGAAGGGAAAATACATCTTCAAGAAAGGCGACGGCAGCGAACGCTCGTCCGACGAGATGGTCGACTACTGGGCCGAATTGGCCAAAAAGTACCCGATTGTCAGCATCGAAGACGGCCTCGACGAAGAAGACTGGGACGGCTGGAAAACCATGACCGAAAAGATGGGCGAAACCTGCCAGTTGGTCGGCGACGACCTGTTTGTGACCAACACCTCCTTCCTGCGCAAGGGCATCGACATGGGCGTGGCCAACTCGATTTTGGTGAAGGTCAACCAGATCGGCACGCTCACCGAAACCCTCGACGCAATCGAACTGGCCAAGCGCAACCAGTACACCTCGGTGATTTCCCACCGCTCCGGCGAAACCGAAGACACGACGATCGCCGACATCGCGGTGGCGACCAACTCCGGTCAGATCAAAACCGGTTCGCTCAGCCGTTCCGACCGGATCGCCAAGTACAACCAGCTGCTGCGGATCGAAGACCAGCTCGGCGACTGCGCGGTGTACGGCGGACGCATGTTCGACGGACGTCCCTGAGCGGGTTCGTAGCCGGC
>Ga0114956_1002392_pt1 | contig 14716 bp, 15 predicted proteins | sample MaitaG_FD_87304 | JGI IMG/M metagenome (GOLD analysis project Ga0114956, IMG submission 87304) | Marine algal microbial communities from Maine, USA - Maine_Asex2 metaG | ecosystem: Host-associated > Algae > Red algae > Unclassified | place: Maine, USA | collected 2015-01-05 | reverse complement strand
TTGTTGAGCTATTTATACAATAATTTTGACATCAGTAGAATTACCCTTGGCTTAGCCCCTATCCTATTGTTACATGCTTTCAATGCTGTTCAAATTGCAGGCTTAAAAAAACGGATGTCTTTTGAAGACATTTCAAAAATAGAAACTCTATCCGTCCTTTTTTATTTCTTAATAGCCCTACTCCTAATATTTCAAGGTTTTGGTATTTGGGCACTTGTTATTGGACTCGTTATCAGGCATGCCTTTGTGACTTTACTTCTTATAAAAACTGATAACATAAGTTGTCAGATAGGCTTTACAGTTGAAAGCCTGGTGCTCCGAAAGCACTTAAAATATGGTCAATTTATTTTATTAGAAAAATCATTTTCTACATTCATATCCTACATAGATGTCTTTCTATTGAATCACTTTTTGGGTCTTTCTCTTGTTGGTGTCTACGATATATTTAAAAAGGTAATTGTTCGTCCTTTCATTGTCTTATATACCGCTGTTGAAAATGTTGTTTTCCCCTTACTGAGCAATCATAAAAACGAAGTTTATAAATACAAAACGATATATAATCAATTCCTCTCTTTCTCCAATTTATTTTTTATCCCTTTATCAATTATATTATACATTAATGTCTACTGGATAATCAAAATATTTCCAGAGGCTTATGCCGATCATGTTCATGTTTTTAAAGCGCTTTGTATTTTCATAATATCCGTTATCATTTTTAATCCCATCGACATCCTGTTGTACAGCAAAGGCAAAACCAAGGCTTTTATGTATTGGATGTTGTCATATAGTTTGCCTCTAATCTTGTTTATGATTTTCAGCTTACAGTTTGGTCTCGTTGCATTTATTAATACCCTCACCATATCATATTTAATATTAAACAGTTTGGCTTATTTTGTTTTTTTTAGATCTGACAAAGCCATTGACGTAAACAAATACTTTATGCCCACCATTGTTTTTTTGAGTTTATTTGGTTTGGTTTTGCTCATAGAAAGCTATGGGCTTTCTTACCCCTATTTTGAGATTATCTCTTCGATTACCGTGGTGATCGTGGTCTTTCTCTTTTGGCTTTTCACCAAAAGCTCACTCAAAAAGCTTGGTTGAAACAGATGAATATAAATTCAATTCAACATCATGTACTTAATCACCCTCTCCATTAACTCTGGTTATAACTTTAGTTACAAGATTGAGTTCTTGTTCGTACACAGTAGAGAAAAGCTCACTAAATAATTTTGGGGAAAGAAGATTTCCTTTTTCTATTAACTCATATCCTTCTGGTGTTAGATAGAGTTTGTATTCCCTCATATTGGCTTTGTTACTCTTCTTTGTGACTAAGTTCTTTTCAACCAATTTTTTTAATATTCTTGAAACACTGGCTACTTCTTTGGAAAGAAGAGATGCGACATCTTTTTGATTGACACCTTGATCCTCAGAGACTTCTTTCAGTATAAGCCACTGATCAAAAGTTATATCAATATTATTATTAGAAAGGAGGGTGTTAAATTTCTCTCTTATCTTTTTTGTGCATTTCTCAAGAGCGAGATATAATTGCTTTTCTGTTTGTATCTTTCGTTTTCCCAAGTTTGAAACTTTATCGCCAAAATGATTAGCTTTAACACCTTCTTGTAAGACAAATCATTCTATTTGCAAGCAGATGGAAGTTACACTTTTTCACTAACATCATAAAATTATTTTAACGCCGAGTTGCCTTTGAATCTCTTAATTATCATCTCGCAATATCATCCAGCTCAAACACCGAATACAATTAGGTGGGCCGCCCTTATTGATCACTACTTCAAGCAAGGTCATAATATCTCAGTATTAACCACTAAAAGAAAAGGCTATCCGCTAAAAGGAGAACTCAAGGGTATAAAGATTTTTAGAGCCGGTTATAACACTTTGCAGGATTATTTATCTGACATTCTGGGTTCTAAAACAAGAAGGAATGAAGTTGGTCAAAGCAACAATAACTATAGGCCTCATGTAATGAAATCTATAGTTGAAAAAATTGTAAATCAAACTTGGAGAAAAACTTACTGGCCAGATGGCTCTAAACTGTTTTTGAAGCCTGGCATTCATCTTGCTCAAGAAATAGTTGATACAGAAAATATTACACATATTATCAGTGTTGGCTTGCCATTTACCTGTCATCTGATCGCCCAATCTATAAAAAGAAAAAACAAGGCCATTCATTGGCACATGGATATTGAAGATCCTTTTTCATATTCAAAAGAATTTTGGGTCAATAATTTTAAACGCTATGAAAAGAAAAATCTGAAAGCTGAGAGAACGGCCTTTGAAATCGCTGACACAATTAGTCTTACAAATGAAATCGCAAAACAGAGATATGATGATTTGTTTTTCTTTCCTGAAAAAACAAAAGTTATTCCTCCTCTATTCGCACCTTACAAGAATATACCATTCAGTATTCCCCTTGATAAAGAAAAAATACATCTTGGCTATTTTGGTTCTTTCTACACTGGTGTGCGATCTCCCCTGTCGTTTTTGAAATTTCTAAAGGCTTTGGATGAAAAAGATCCTTCACTTAAAAGTAAGATACAGTTTCATTTTTTTGGTCAACAAAACAAGTTCAGTTATCCGATTTTTAAAGCTTTTCCTGAACTCCAAGCTTATTATATTTTACATGGTTTTTATGAACGAGATCATAGCATTTCTGCAATGAAAAAAATGGATTATCTCATCAACTTTGGTAACTCGACCGACTACCATTTGCCGAGTAAGGCCGTTGATTTTTTATACTTAAAAAAGCCCCTGGTTAATTTCACCTCCATAGAAAACGATGCTGTCAGGTTGTTTTTGAAAAACTATCCGCAGCTTCTAAATGTCCATCTCAATGGAAACGAATCAAATGAGACTGGCGCCTTTTTCAACTTTATTTTTGATAAAGAAAGTAAAGGATCTGGAGAGGAAAATTTAGTGGAAAAATACAAAACAGAAGCTGTTGCAACCCTATATCTTAATTGTCTCAACTCGACTCATTAAAGTGAGAATAACTCTTTAGCTTTCATTTCCCACCTGTCATCAAACTCCTTTTTAAATTCTCTCATTCTGTTTTTGACATCCCTATATTTTTGAGGGTTATTGGCATACTCTTCAATCCCTTGTTTGAGCCCTTCGGAATCCGTTTTACACCAGATGGCTGTATGGCTATTCAGTTGCTCTTTAAGCCCTTCGTGATCAGTGATAATCATAGGAATATTTGAATCTAAGCCCAAGGTCAATATGCCAGATTGACTGGCATCAATATAGGGAAGGATTAAAACATGATGCGTCGCCAAAAGCTTTTCTATTTCTTGAGGATCTAATCTTCTATTGATGAAATCAATTTTTGAAGATTTTAGGTTCTTGCTTTTTGGCAAATCTCCTTGTCCCGCTATTGTCAATACGTCATATTCTAAATCCACAGCAGCGTCCAACAACAACTCTATTCCTTTGTATTTAGAGATTCTCCCTACAAAAAGCAATTTCAATTGGCTGCTGTGCGCCATATTGTTTTTTAAGTTTGTTTTAAGAATGGGGTGTGGTAAAACAAATGTTTTCTCGTTGAGATCGCATCTTACCTTTAGTGCCTTATCTCTTTCCGATTTAGTCAAAAAAATAATCTTATCTGAAAGAAGAATTAAATCATTTTGTAGTTTTTCAATTGTCCGGCTTCGCTCGCCCAGGTGCATTTTAAAATCATGGATTACAGTGACAAGTTTTGTATTTGTTTTCTTGGCCCATTGTGCAATGACATTATTCCATGGGTGAAATACTGGAAAAATGATGGTGAGCTTATCGTGTTTCATTTTAATAGGGCCCAATAGCTTATCGATTTGCCTTCGGATAGTTAATGACTTTATTATAAAAGACAATTTTCCAGAGTAGGTTTCAAGTTGATAATCTACATAGTCAAAAATATGTGCTGCCTCTTCTGAGCTGATAATCAGGGGGTTATATTTTGAAAGTTTGTTGGCCAAAGCCGCCGCATATTCTATACTTCCTGTGCGTGTGAGAGAAATAATCAATATTTTTCTACCTTCAAAAATCAATACAACGCGTTTGATTAAAATTATAAGTGTTATCGGTACTCGCCCTGAAGCCATAAAAATGGCTATGCTGCACAAGTTATTACTTGAAGATGACATTTTTCAACTAAAGATTTGTTCGACAGGTCAACACAGAGAGCTATTACATTCCGTTCAAAATCAATTTCAATTACCACTTCACAAGGAATTAGATGCTGCAGAGCACAACACTTCTCTTTCTGATCAAGCCGCATATTTGATAAAAGAGCTTCAAGCCTATTTTAGTGAAGAAAGGCCAGACATCATCATGGTGCATGGCGATACACTTTCGGCGTATTGTGGTGCTGTGGTTTCATATTACAATAAATTCAAACTTTGTCACATAGAAGCCGGTTTGCGGACTTTTAATAAGTGGGGTCCTTATCCTGAAGAGATTCATAGAAGATATATTGATTTGGTTTCGGATTTGCATTTCGCACCCACAGAGGAAGCAGCATTAAACTTACTTAAAGATGAGATCTCCCAAAGCTCAATTTATATCACAGGCAACACAGGAATTGATGCCCTAAAATATGTGGAACAACTTTTAAATAAAGAAACTCTAGAGCTAGACTTGAATTTAAAAAAACAGGTTGCAGAGATAGAATATTCCAATAAAAAGGTGGCCCTACTCACAATGCACAGACGTGAACATACTGACCAAGAAGCGCACGAGATTTATAAAGCCATAAATGCTGCCGCCACTGAAAATAATCTAACTGTCCTCTACCCTGTTCATCCTAATCCTTTATTTAAGGATCGTCTTGCCGTATTGAATGAATGTGAAAATATTTTGCAAATCTCGCCTTTGGATTACTTCTCTTTTGTTTGGCTGATGATACAATCTGCAATCATTTTTACAGATAGTGGTGGTATACAAGAGGAGGCGCCTGCTATAGGTAAGCCTGTTGTTGTTTTAAGAAAAGAGACAGAGCGGCCTGAAGCTATAGATGAAGGTCATGGTGTGTTAATCAACTTCGAAGATTTTCATACACATGTGACTAAGGTTTTAAAGACCCAACAGAAAGCCATTGACTTATACGGAGAGGGTTATGCAAGTCAAATTGTTTTAAATATCTTAAAAACATCTGTTTAAAAAAACTGTGTTTTGGTTTTCAATACAATCTTTTTAAGAAATTCATTTTATATGTTCTTCCAATAGGTAAAGTTTTTTGTTGAAGATTAACAAAAGTACTTGAATAGGATTTCACTTTAGAAAAGGCAATCAAATGTGATTTATGAATTCTAATAAACTTTTTTGTATCTAGTGATTTCTCAAAAAATCTTAGATTCTTTTGTGTTACATAACATTGTTTTTCTGTGTAAATTTTTGAATAATCCTTAAGTGCTTCTATTCTTATAATATCTTCAAAATTTACCTTCACCATTTTTCGATCTACCCTAATAAAGATGTAAGAGTCTTCAATATCATTTTGTGGCTTAATTGTTTCAAGTGGGTTGTTGCTTTTAACCTGTTTAAATTTTTCTACACTTTGAAGAAACCTTGTAAACGAAATTGGCTTGAGTAAATAGTCTAATGCATTAAGGTTATAACTTTCTACTGCGTACTCTCTAAAAGCTGTTGTAAAAACTATCTTATGTTTCTTATCAATTGTTTTTAACAATTCAGTACCATTGAGGTCTGGTAATTTAATATCTAGAAATATTAAATCTATATCGTTTTTTTCCAACAAAGCATACACATTCATAGCATTGCTAGAAGTGCCACACAACTTTAGATTTGGTACTTTTGAAACATGTGTTTTGAGTAACTCAACAGCCAAAGTCTCATCATCAACTATTATACAGTTCATATTACGCATGCTTAATTTTTAATATGGTTTTGTAAACTTTGTTTCTACATTTTGTTTCTAATTGAGCTCTTGAATCATAAATTAATTTCATTCTTTTTTTGATGTTTTCGAGACCCAATCCTGTTTTCTGATTGTTACTTATATTCCTGGGAATAAAATTGTTTTCAACTGAAAATCTCGTTTCACTGCTATCGACTTCCAAAACTATATCCAACCGATTGTCTCTTTTCTTCCCATTTAATCCATGTTTAAATGCATTTTCAACTATGGGTAAAAGTAATAGGGGTGCGATTTTGATGTTTTTAAAATCACCCTGCTTTATGAAAGATATTTCAGCATCAGCATTTTCCTTCATGTTTTCTAATTCCAAATAACTTAGAAGTATTTCAAGTTCTTTAGATAAGGCCACTTCGTTTTCTTCTGTTTCGTACAACATATAATTTAGTAATTCTGATACTTTTAAAATAGCATTTGAAGTCAGTTCTGGTTTATTTATACTCAAGCTATATAAATTATTGAGTGTATTAAAAAGGAAGTGAGGGTTAACTTGTGTTTTTAAATAATTTAATTCTGCCTGTATTTTTTCTTTCCTGAGTAGGACATTTTGTAAATAATTTGTATGTGACAATTTCATTATTTTAATCAAATAATAAAAACTTGATATAAACAAAACATACAAGACATCAAATAGAAGTATGTTGGTTCCGAAAAGTTTTGAAAAAATATTCAAATTCTTAACTTCAGGGAAAATAAAAGGTACAATAAAAAAAGCTGACATACGAGAGACCACCGCTGTTAACACAATGCTTATTCCTGAAAATAAAACAAAAGACAAAAGTTGCCCCTGAAGGAAATATTTTGTTAACAATGAGTCTGCGACAAAATATATAAATAATGAGATTATAGAAATGGTTGACAATTGATATAAGCATTCGACACCTATGCCAATGCTGTATGTACTCCAGTTTAGACTTGACAATAATAAAATTACAATCCAAAACAAAGTATGTCGAACCCACCTTGGCATTGAATACAACTTGTTAATTAAATCAGCTTCCTTTATTGTCATAACCATTTCTGTAAATCTTTATGTTGTAATTAAGATACTGAATGCCTTGGGAAGTTAGTATCTACACATCCTTTATATCCCAAAAATATACCAACGACACGATAAAGTTGCTCATTTACATTTGTCATGCTTATCATACCTGTGCTCTATTAAAATCATTTCTTAAGATAATTTTGGTTTTTTGATATTTCTATTTTTCCAAATTAGCAATAAGGAAAAGCGTAAAACATCCGGAATACATTACCCTTAATCTTATCATTTATTCATCAAAAAATAATGCTATGCGAAAAATTTTAATTGTTTTGGCCTTCTCGTTTTTAAATATGGTAGCACATGGTCAGTGGATCGATACTGGAAATACAACTTATACAAACGACAATATAGGCATTGGGACTTCAAACCTAGATCCCTTATCTAAGGTTACAATTGATACTGACAAGAGCTATCCGTTAGTAATTAAGTCATCACATCTTCATGGGTCTCGCTTCAAAATGAATGCTAATTCACAAGGTGGACAAGAATACGAAATAGGATCTTCTGGAGTTAACGCTGTTAATGAATTGGGAGCAGGAAACTTTTTTATAAGAAATAGTTCAATTGATTTCACCCCCTTTATTTTTGCATCAAAAGGATATCAAGGTAAAATCCATATTAAAAGCTTTTACGATAAGTCATCAACCATCAACTTAAAAAACGATTTTGGCACTTGGCACATGAGTGGACCTCGATCACAAGAAACAGGCCACCCTCTTTCCATATATTATGTTTCTCCTGCAGGTGTTTGGAAACGATGCTTTCATATTCGCAACAATGGAAGAATAGGCATCGGCACAACCAACCCTAGTCACAAACTACATGTCAATGGTGGCGTTAGAGCCAATAACTTTTATACCAGTTCTGATGAAAGATATAAGTCAGACATTAATGATATTGAAAATGCTGGTCAGGTCTTGAAAAAAATTAGTGGTAAGTCATATTTGTTTAAAACTTCTGAATTTGATTCACTCGACTTTGAGACCGGTAAGCAATTTGGTGTCATTGCTCAAGAATTAGAATCTGTCTTACCTGAATTGGTTAATACAGATGAGAATGGCTACAAGTCCGTAAATTATATTGGTATCATTCCATTTCTTATAGAAGCGATCAAAGAAGACAAAGTTTTGATTGACAAACAAAACAAAATCTTGGAAGATCAAATGTTATTAATGGAAAATATGGCTTTGCGCATTTCAAAACTGGAGACCTTTATGAAAAAGGATCCATCTAAGCAAGCCGCAGATAATGATTCAGAAATAGAACTGTTTCAAAATCAGCCTAATCCTGCTTTCGGCAGTACTGTAATTAATTACAGAATTCCTTTTTATCATGAGTCTGTTCAATTGAGAATTATGGACATGGGCGGTAGAATAATAGAAAGATATGACATCAATGATAATGAGGGCATAATTTCAGTGGATACAAACAGGTATAATGCTGGCATGTATGTTTACAGCATATACGTAAAGGGTGAGCAACGAACAAGCAAAAAAATGCTAGTAACAAAATAGCAAAAACAAAACCATCGCTTGTTGTAGCCATTGAACTTCGTTCAAGATGCAGCAAGAGGTGGTTTCTATTTACCTCTTAGCCATATCTCTATCAATAATAGTATTAATCTGATCAACCTTTAAGTTCTTTCCTATTATGGTTCTTTCTTTATTCAAGACATAAACTTCAGGCGTGATATCCACATAATATTTAGCATATATTGATCTGTTTGTTGGATCAAAAACATTGGTAAAGTTCATATTTTTCTCTTTCACATATTTGACCCACTCATCGCGTTCGGTATCGATCGCGATGGCATAAACATCTCTGCCTTTGTCTTTCCATGTGTTGTACCATTCGACTAATAATGGCGTCTGAATCATACAATGCTCACAAGTTGGGTTATATAAATACACAATAATATAGTCCGCTTTGGAATCGTATATCGCCTTTTCCGTACCATCAGGAGCTGTAGATACAACATTCGGCCCTTTCTTTCCCAATACACTTTGACTCATTTCCATAGCCCTGTTTTGCAAAGCATATACTTCCATTGAGTCTGCCCAAAAGGCTCTTTCTTTTGTAAAATAGTTTTGAACCAGATTAACAAATACAAACTCAGGGTCCATCAAAGTACATTTGGTCGGTTCATATTGAATAGCAATCCAGTTTGTGAAGAGTTTAAAATACTCTGGATAATTCAAAACCTGATTGATCAAGTCATTAGAAGCACTCGTTATGGAATCATGGTTCTGTGGTGTTAATTCCTTTATGTATCTATTCAACTTATTCGAAATCACGGGCGTCCTCATCAATCGCGTATCAGAAAAGTCGACATTGTCCCAAAATTCTTTTCTGTAGAAATAAACCTTTTCAGCATCTGTTGCATTTTCTCTAATGATAGGATTCTGCCCAGCTTGTTTAAACTTAGTAAACAATAGTTGAGGGTTCTTTTTAAAAATAGCGTTTAGATAAGTCATCCGTTCTGCCTCAAATGCTTTTTTCTCCTTGTCCTTTTGTTGATATGCCGCAGTGCCGGCTTGAAGAGCAGATAACTCATCTTTTATAATTTTGAATTTGGCATTGAACTTATTTTCATATTGCTGTGTCTGATAATAAATCTCGTTTTCTGTTGATCCCGTTACTTTCATACTGCCAACTAAAGAACCGACCTTTGTTGACATTTTAAATTTTTGATCTTCACCTAAAACAATTTGAATAAATTCATTACTCGGTGTGGATACATAATAAATGCCCTGAGGATAACCTTCCTCTTTTGTAAACCGAATATTGCCATTTTCAATTTTGGAAGAATCTAATTTAAAATGAGACTCTGCATAAAACCCAATTAATAAAGATTGACCATTAGGTGCCCCTTCTAGTTTAATTTCAATATCTGCTGGTCCGCCAAATACTGGATCATCTATTGTGGTCTTGGCTACCGGCGCATTCTCTGCTGCTTTTTGCGCATTGGCATTGGCCACAGATTGTTTGTCGGATATAGTATTCCCATTATTTGTAGCCTTTGAATTATCCGAGCAACTCAACATAAAGAGAAAACTCATTAAAAATATGAAGTTCATTGTACCGTTTTTAAATTTGAGATAAGATTTCATACAAATCATTTGAGATTTTTTGTGAGTTAAATTTTTCCATTACAAGTGCTCTTCCTTTTGAGCCCATTTGATGTCTTTCATCATGTGATTTATGATAAAAAACTTCCATTTTTAATTTTAAATCTTCAGCATCATGGGTGTTTACCAGAAAACCATTTTCACCATCAACAACAGTCTGTCGGCACCCTGCTGTTTTTGTTGTGATCACAGGCTTCGCCATTGACATCCCTTCTAATATAATTCGTGGCATGCCTTCTCTGTATGAAGGCAAAACAACGCAATCACTTTTGGCTATGAGTGGTCTGACATCTTTTTGAAATCCATGATAAACGATGTATTCTTTATTTATCCACTCCAAGAGTTTTGATTTATTCAACATGGAAGGGTTCTCTTGATCCAATTCGCCAACAACCCAAAACTCTGTCTTTGGATAAGCTTGTTTCATTTTTTTTGCAGCTTCAATAAACTCTACGATACCTTTGTCATAAAGCAACCTCCCAATAAAGGTGAAGATTGTTTTTTCTTTTACCACACCATTGGGATAAGGCAAATAAATCGCTGTATCTACACACAGCCATTAACAGCTCGACCTTTCTCACGAGTGATCAGTTTTTCTTTTATAAAATATTCTAAATCATCTTCATTTTCAAAAATGACTTTGTGGTGGAAGTTCTTCACCAGAGCATAAAGCTTTTTGGTCAAACCTTTAATCCAACCTTTATTTATAAAAGCATATCCCAGACCTGTTACTACTGCAATAGATTTGATACCTGCCAATTTTGCTGCAATGGCCCCATACACATTGGGCTTGTGAGTGTAATGAATAACCAGATCTGGTTTTAGTTTATTATATATCTCTTTGAGCTCAAAAATTAACTTAATGTCTTTGAAGGGCCTCTGGGTGCCTCTTTCCAATTGCTTGATAGAAATGTGTGTGACCTGAGGGAATTTATCCTTGTATTCAATATACTCATCAACAGGGGCAATGACAAAAACTTCATTGTTCTCATCAAGCAACTTCCTGATTAGGTTTAACCTGAAATTATAGATATTCCAAGTTGTATTGGCTACTATGGCAATTCTCTTTTTATGCACTAAATAAAATCCTTGTTTTCTATTCCTTTTTTTAAGGCTTTAATTTCTTGTTCTTGTGCCTTTGGATAGACCAAAAGTACATCTGGTTCATCAATGACAATGTAATCTTTTAAGTCCTTGATGACTACCAATTTCTTGCCATCAGATTTTACGATGCAGTCCTTTGAGTTTAAAAGCATCGTATTGTCTCCAATGACGCCAGACCCCTCCTCATCTTTTTCTAAATAAGCATGTACGGCATTCCAGGTTCCCAAACCACTCAAACCTATATATGCAGGAAGCGTATACACATTTTCGGCTTTTTCCAATATCGCATAGTCAACAGAAATGCTGGGTGTTGTGGGATACACCTCATCAATGTAGTCTTGCTCAGAAGCTGTATTGTACTTGCTGAGGTCCTTCGAAAGAATATCAAATATTTCTACAGCATTCTTTTTAAAACTATTTAAGATGGTCCTGCTGGACCAAACAAAAATTCCAGCATTCCAAAAGTAGCCTCCACTATCCAAGTAAGTCTGTGCTGTTTCTATATTGGGTTTTTCTCTAAAGCTTTTTACTTTTTGAATTTCTCCCTTAACCATTTCATTTGTTGATTCTATATAACCATAACCCGTATCGGGTCTTGTCGGCTCTATCCCCAGAGTCACAATCACTTCTTCCTCTGAAGCAAAATCGAGTGCCTCCGTAATCTTATTTAAAAACGCCTCTTCTTTTAATATTACATGATCAGAAGGTGCAATGACAAAAACAGATTTAGGATCCATTGCATTTAATCTGAAGGCGGTGTAGGCCACACAGGGTCCTGTGTTATTTCTAGACGGCTCTGTGATAATGTTTGTCTTTGGTATTTCGGGTATGTGCTCGTGAACCAAGTCGCTGTATATCTTATTGGTGACCACAAGAATTCTTTCTGGTGGGATTATTTTAGTAAATCGCTCATAGGTCAAACGAATCAAAGATTTACCAACTCCTAAAATATCTAGAAATTGCTTAGGCAAGTGTTCTCGACTTGCAGGCCAAAATCTTGAACCTACACCTCCTGCCATAATAGCTACATAATAATTTTGATTCATCTGTTTAAAATTTTCTGTTCGGCAAATTTTTGAACCAGCTGTCTGTTAAATTCAAATTTGGTAAAACAATGGCCACTGCTGTTAAAACGACAATCTTCAAATCTACCCAAAGGTTTCTGTGTTCTTGATACCAGACATCTAAAGCGTTTTTATATGGGATTATTTTATTGTTATAAAAGTCCATAGGGTCTTCTCCTGATTCTGCCAATATCGATTCTTCGTCTCTAAAAACAAGAGAGGATATTCCTGTAATACCCGGTCTTGATTTATATATCTTTTCTTGCGCTTCTGCAGAGTATTCGTTGAATGATCTTTCCATAACTGGTCTTGCACCAACAATGCTCATATCGCCTTTCAATACATTTATAATCTGAGGCAACTCATTAATTTTCGTTTTGCGCAGCCATTTACCCATTGGTAAAACTCTAGGGTCATCCTTCAATGTCACATCCCCCGTCAACATGGACGGACTGTTTTTTAGCATTGTTGCAAATTTCCAAATGCCGAATCTTTCGTTTTTGTGTCCGACACGATTTTGTATATAGAGTATCTCTCCTTCGCCGCTCAATTTCAACAAAATTGAAATGGGAATTAACAATGGTGAAAAAATCACCAAGGCAGTAAAAGATAACACGATATCAAAAAGTCTCTTCATTATTATGCCTCTATCTTTGTCTGTTTATACCAATCAATCATTTTGTCTACCCCCTCTTCCGTTGTGTATTGAGGCACAAAATTCAAACGCTCAAAAGAATCCTTTGTTTCCATTTCCAAGTCACCAAATAGTCGCTTGGATGTTCCTGGCTTCAATCTAGAAATTATCTTTCTCATAAAACCAGGAGAATCAATCAGTCTCGTATTAGAACCTAAACTTTTAATTATCAATCCTACTAATTGACTCGTTGAAACCGCCTCTTTATCTCCGGCATTAAAAACACCTTCAGCTTGGATGTCTATACACTTGTTGATCATCATAATCAAGTTGTCCAAAAAAACCATTGTTCTTCTGTTGCCTATCCCTCCCAAAGGAATGGGCATCTTACCAGAACACAGACCTATCAATTTCAACATATTGGCCTTTACACCTGGACCATATACCAATGGGGGTCTGATTATACAGACTTTCATAATCTGAGCATCAATCGATTTTAAATATTTTTCAGCTTTCAATTTACTGGAGCCGTAAGGATCATTCTTTGGATGGCACGGCGTATCAATTTTTAAAACTGTATTCTGATCTTCCCCATATACCTTTATGGTGCTTAAAAAAATAAAGTGCTCGACATTATTCTTAATTGAAAGCGCCACCAACTTTTTGGTAGTTTCAAAATTGGCTTGATCATATTTTACAGGATCATTAACATCTAACTGATGAGCCAATCCTGACATATGAACAACCGTATTGGTGTTTGGACTGATCTCAAGATCACTCACATTATCATACCGCACAGATGCTGTTTCAATATTATAGAGCTCCTTGTTGAAACTCAAAAATCTTTGACCAATAAAGCCTCCAGATCCAGTCAGTAACACTTTAGTCATTCCCTAAGTTTATAAACTCTTTGATCTTCGTAAACTTCATCAAACCCAATTTCAGAAGATTCGTTTTTATACCGTTCTCTCTACATGCTCTTACTATCTCTTTGTTCAAAGTTATTCTGCTTTTTATTCCTTCGTTGCTGATCCCTCCCGCTCTCATGGTTACCATGCAGTCATCGATGTATTTATAGGTAACTCTATTTGTATGAAGAAATCTGATAACCAATTCATAGTCTGCACATATTTTATAGTCGATTTGATAGTCCCCATATTTATCAAAACATTCTTTCCTTGCATAAAAAGTGGGATGTGCGGGCATATAGCCTAAACCAAATTTTCTTGGCTCCCAGCCTTTGCATGAATAATACCTGACTACCTTCTCGGGGTCTTCTGGGGATACAAATTTCACATCACCAAAAACACTTTCAATATTTTTAGATTCGAAGGCCTCGCTCACTTTTTTCAAAACCTCATCATGCGTAAAGAAATCATCAGAGTTTAAAATTCCAACGATGTCGCCGGTAGATGCATTGATCCCTTTATTAATAGCATCATACATTCCCTTATCCTTTTCTTGAATTATTTGAGCAACATGAGGAAAGCGTTCTACAACTTCTATTGTCTTATCTTTCGATAAACCGTCGACTACAATATGCTCAATATTGTCATAGCTTTGACTAGCAACAGAAGCCATTGTGTCAGCAATGGTATTGGCGCTATTATAACAAGCGGTAATCACAGAAATTTTAGGTCCTTTACTCATATCCTAATTCTGCCAATTGATCTTTAATGATTGGCATGACAATGTTTAATTTCTTTTTTTCGCTTTCGCTGAATGTTTTTTCTCCTTTATAGATGATGTTGTTTTTGGCATATTCTAAAACGTTTTCATTTTTCAAATCAATAAAATCCAAGATAT
>Ga0114956_1002391_pt1 | contig 14718 bp, 2 predicted proteins | sample MaitaG_FD_87304 | JGI IMG/M metagenome (GOLD analysis project Ga0114956, IMG submission 87304) | Marine algal microbial communities from Maine, USA - Maine_Asex2 metaG | ecosystem: Host-associated > Algae > Red algae > Unclassified | place: Maine, USA | collected 2015-01-05 | reverse complement strand
TGTGACTCCTGTGCCTGTATAGACAAAACTGCCACCAAAAGCTGTTGCTCCATCTGGCATATCATTTGTCACAGTTCCATTTAAGTCTACAGGTCCATCTGAATCACAGAATGGGTCATCTACTGATAATGCAATAATCGGGTAATAACATACATTAGATATTTCTGATTCATCTGTACCATTGACATCAATATCAAGAACCATATTTGTTGCACAATCAAAAAATTGTAATATAAATCCAGCGGCATCTATATGATTAAAGGACAAGGTATATGTCCCGGCAGGACCTTCAACAAATGTAGGGAGTGCTCCAGAAACATCCATCCCAGTTGCAGGATCAATGATTCCACTTGAACCAGGACCTGCGCATAGCTCTAAGCCCGGAGTACCCGTAATGACAACTGTTTCTGTGAAAGTACCGTCTCCAGCACCATTTGCAGATTGGTCATTATTACATGAACATGGATCAGAAGCAGATAGATCTTGCTCTAATTCAATGTCAACATCACAGTTATAATTTGCCATTACAATTGCTTCACAATTAGATTCTGTAGAACAACCTACTGTTTCTAACATAATGTTATCAATCGTGAAATTGGAAGCATTTGCTTCGTTCCCTGATTCTGAATTAAAAGTTATGTTATGAGATGCTCCATCAGTAAAAGCAGCAAGGCTAACTGTTATGAGATTTATTGTTCCATTAGGATCACAATTTGCAGGATCAGTATTATCGACCCATACTTGAACTCCATCCACTAATAATTCTATGAAATCTGCAGTAGAACCGCATGCTGAATTTTCATACGCAAAAGTCATTACTGCATCACCATTCGGACAAACTGGTATGACGACGTCTGTTGAGAGAGTTCCTGCTTCAAATGTGCCTCCGAGACCACCAAACCAAGCAAGTTCTCCTCCACTGTTTGGAGCTGTACCATAATTCACTGAGCCACCGCCATTGCCACAAGACCCAGCATTACATAATACAGTCCCAAAATTCGTTGATGTTGTAGTCCATCCGATACCACCATTTTCAAGATCACCATCCTGATTTTGAGTAGCGGCAGGACCATTTATAATTAATTCTGTTGCTGCTGGGACAGTACAACATTCAGGTCCAATCGGATTAGAGACAAATTCAATTGTATAAGAAGCAGAGCCTGATTGACCGGCAGCTACTGGGAATGCAGGATTGCCGGCATCTGGAGTGATCATAACATAGTTTTCACATCCAGCGATAGCGGTAATCATCGGTTCGTCACAAGTACCTTCACCTGAAATACTCACCAATGTTGTGATGTCAGCTGGAGGGCCTGGATAGACGCTTATTATATATGTACCTCCTTCTAATTGTGGGTCAATGGGCATTGAACCACAATCTACATTCAAGAAGTATGTTTCTGTTGCTACCAAGCAATCTGCTGATACAAGTGTGCCTGGTGCAGTAACTGCAGTCCCGCCAGCACTCAAATAGCCACCTGTAGACCAAGTGAAAAGAACATCACTAGCATCGTCAACGACCAGACCATTTGCGAATGGATCTGGGAACATAGTTACTGGACTCATGCTGCAATATTCTTCTTCTATTTCAATAGCTGTTGTCACTTGGGTTAGGCAAGCAACAGCACACGGCATCATTTCACATGCTGAAGTCAATTCTGTAGGATTCGGGTCACTACAGACAGAATTTACGGTTCCAAATAATTGGTTGGCCCAGAAATTCATAACGGCTGCCTGATCTTCAGTAAACATTGTCATACATCCATCATCCGTATAAGCCATAAAGTTTGCCACCGGTATTGGTATAGTATTACATCCGGCTTGTGTATTAAATTGACAAGCAGCTGGATTAGGACAACCAAAAAATTGATTTGTCATAATAGGTGTATCATTTACAGTAAATGGCCCTGGGGCATTTACATCATTATCAGTACAGGTCGGTGCACCATCGACATGGGTATGAAATAAACCTAAGTAGTGACCAATTTCATGAATCAAGGTAGCTCCGAGGTCATATGTTGCATTATCATCTAGTCCAACTCCACATCCTGCAGAAGGTCCTCCAAAACCACCAAAAGCCTCAGCGCAAACTGTGACTCCATCACCCATTCCATTTCCCGGTATACCATCTGCTACACCTAAACAATTTCCCGTAGTGACAAATATGTTTAATATATTATTCCAACCAGGAGCACCATTACCACCTGCATTAAATCCTCCATTAAAGACACCAAATGTTATAGGTGGATCACAAGTAGGATCTAATCCAGCTTCGCCTCCAGCTGGAGGAACCGCAAAACAAAAATCTATACATGTTCCAGTAGAAACGTCAGGATATGCAGCGGGGCAAGCTAAAGCCGGATCATTTCCATTAATGTCCAAGGTTCCAACATTATTTCCAAAAGCGAGATTCATTGCATCTAACTGATCTTGAATTTCTGTCAGTACACATGCTACATCACCACACTGGAAGCCAGCATCAAAGTGAAACGCAACTGGTATAGTAACTGAGTTTGCCCCATCGCAGGGAATTGCACCCTGAGGTGCGTTACTGCTAGAGATATTCATCGCATTTTGATGAAATGTTGCGTACGCAGGATCATTCGCTAATCTCCATGCTACTCCTGACACTGTATTACAGCGATTGTCTGTCACTGGGACAGGACTGACAGGAGCATTAAGTTTATTTTGGGAAAATCCAAAAATAGGGAAGAGACTCATACAAATGAGTATGAAAAAGTTTTTCATGCAGTTTGATGTTTTTTTCTGAGATGATTGTAAAAATACATGTTCAAACAAACGAAACGTTGTTTTCGTTCTATCAGGCTGGTTGCCTGAAACAGCTGTTGGTGATAGGGTATTCATGAGTAATGTCAAATGGTTTAATGCACTATAAATTTAATGCATTGGTGCTTTTGTCCGGGTCAACACATTGCTAACTTAATTAATCATTCTTGAAACTAAAAGACTTTTTGCTGGAAAAATCACTTAAAAAAAAGTTATCAATTGTTTATATATAACCGATATTATTAATATGATAAAGCTAGCTGGTATCCATCAATTACATTAAATATTAAAATATTTATATGATGTTATAAATCAAGATAATATAATTGTTACACCTTTGCTATATGTTTAATTGCTTTCGATGAATACTAGTTTTTTCATATTTATTATTATAATGTATAAGTCTTTAATTATTAATATTTTATAAATAAAATAAAATTTTAATACTATATTTAGTAAGAAAATAATTGATCATTTAATTTAATTATTATAGCATTCACATTATTAATTAGCCATATTTATTAATTATTATTTATCTGGTAATTATAAATGGGAGTCTTTAATGCAGAATTTTAAACTGTCGCATAATTACTGTCATATTTAAATGGAAATATTTATTTTTAATTTATTTGAATCTAGCATTTAGCTGGGATTCAAGAGTTCTAAGCCTCATGAACTTAAGGATTTAAATTTGTGGTTTTGATCAAATTATTAAACAGCTATTTTGTTCTTGTGTAAAACTGTTTAATTAATGTTGAGATTAGATTTTATTATAGTAACTATTTATTTAATACATAAAAGATTGATAAATATTATTGAATTGAAATAATTCCTATTAAACCAATAAACTATTTTTTGTATCAACTTTTATATTTTAGTTTAGAGGATCACCTTTAAATTATGATATTGAAAAATTTTATTCTATCCTTCATATTTATAGGCACTTCCATTTCTTATAATTTTGCTCAGTGCCCAACAAGTGAAAATGTCCCTTGTGGTATGATGGCTAGTCAATATGATAATGTTGTACTGGGAGAAATCTCTGGCGATGCTGGCCAATCAGATGGATGTAATGATGCGATTGTTGAAATTGTTGGTCCCCCTGGAACTGATATTGGTTGCATGGTTGTTTCTGATTCAGAATGGGCAGTGTTGATCCCTTCGGGATCTGCTATACCAGCGGATGGAGTCTTTCTCATTGCATGCAGTACTGACATGTCTGCTAGTTGCGGTGTTGGTATTAATGGTGGTTCGAATGGTTTGATAGCGGGAGCAGATCCTGCTGGTGTAGAAGGTGGTGGCTTAGAAGGTGATTTTAATGCAGGACTTCTGATGGAAATTGATTTGGATGTATGTGATGCTGCCAATGCGACTTTTTATGATCCTGCTGCTTCTGGTTTTACGCTTGATAATACTGGTGCAACTGATGGTGAGCAAGTGTTGTTATTTTTACCTGATGGAACTCCTCATGATGGAATATATTGGGGTGGAAATGGAGGATCTGGAGGTGCAGATCATTGTAGCGTACAAAATGGTAACCCATATACTCTAGGTGACAATGATGGAAATGGAGTCGTAAATGATAACGCCGGGTCAGTACCTGGGGGACAATGTAGCGGAAACAACGCAACAGCTGTTCCTGTAATTCCAACAGACATTGCTTGTGGATGTAATACGCCTGGTGCTCCAGGGACATTTACAATGCCTCCGTTGACAGACCCAATCTGGTTTAATATGACTCCGACTTCAGCAACTTTTGTAGGATGTAATTCATCCTGGGTGAGAGGTGGACCAACGACTGGCTCACATGGTAGTCCTTCACATATGGATGGAGAAGTGACAAGTTCGGCACAGGTCGGCGGACAGAATACAGATAATGGTGGCGGTGCAACGGGCGGTGCAACTGGTGATACATTTAGCCCAGTGCTTTATACTCCTTCTTCCTGTGGAGATCCTTCCGCAGAATGGAACTATACAGATCACCCGACTCCAGGTCAACCCAATAATGATCCCACTTTTGTCTTTTACGCGTCAGACTTTATTGCCTGCGCTACAGATGAAGAAATTACATTTACTGTAGAAATATATAATTATCAGAATGTCTCGGACGGGTCTATTGATGGCATGTCAGGAATTGATGATGTCCAAGCTGGTTCGTTTGTTGAGGTGAATGGAGTACAGATGATCTATGATACATATGTTGTCGCTGGTGAAACAACTACCATGACATTTAGTTTCTCATCTTGGAATATTGGTTCGAATACTGTAGCTATGGTTTGGGATGATTATTCAAATTGTTGCGGTACTTCGGGTAACCCGGCTACCCAAAGTAATCCTAATGAATGTTATGAGACGGAGGTCTTTATGATTGAAATTATTGAACCGATTGCATATGATTGTGACGGAGATGGTGTTGCAGATGGCAGTCCAGGAACTCCTTGTGCAATTAGTTGTCCAACTGACAGTCCTCAAGGAACAGTAAATGTTTCAAATTTTGTAACGGGTGGAGGAACTGTTAATTACGAATTATTTAATGCACCTGCAGGTGCTGCAGGAACAGGAATAAGTTCAAATACTACTGGAGTATTTCTATTACCGACATCTATGGTTGATGGTCCTTATGAGGTAATCGTCACAGATCAAAGTGGTTGTTCTACAGAAACCTTAACGGTATCAATTGAGGATAGTTGTGAGCTTCCGCCGGTCTGTCCGGAAAATTTAGACGTTAGTGCATCCACACCAGATGCTGATGTGTGTCCGGGAGAAATGGTAGAGTTGTGTTTGGATGGAGATAACCTTCCAGCAGGTGGAATGATATGTTGGTATGCAACGACGGATGGGAGTGATCCAGTAAGTGAAGATGCAGCGAATGCAATGGTGGCTATTGGAGCTAGTGCAATGCAGATTGGCTGTGTTGAAATTCCTTCTACTCCTTCTTCTATACCTTCTGGAGGACCCGTTTTAAATGAGGTTCTTTATGATCCTGCGGGTAACGATGGGTCAAATGCCTGTGAAGCTGTTGAAATAGCAGGTACTCCTGGTACTGATATTTCTTGTTTTATGGTTTCAGATGGAGATTTTGTAGTTGTTATCCCAGATGGTACAACTATTCCGGCAGACGGATTTTTTGTGATTGCTTCTGGTGGATGCGACGGAACAGATTATGCCGTTAGCGAAATTGATTTAGTTACATCGACCTGTGGTTGTACAAATGCTGCAGGAGCAAGTTTTAATTTGACAAATGGAGGAGAACATATGGGTTTTTATGATGCTTCTGGAAATTTAATAAATGGAGTAATATTTGAAGAAAATGTTGATGGTGATAACAATGGACCAAATGGACAAACACCAACAATTGTAAACCCTACTGGTTGTACAAATTCAGGATTCACCGTTCCTACAGTACCAGACTATGATCTTCCTCCAGCGCCATGGGCTTTCATAGGCACGAATGTAGTTAATTCATCAATTGAATTGGGTACTGATGTAACTGGTACATGGCAACCTGATAGCGATGGTGGGAACACTATTGGTTCTTCAAATTCGGCAACTCCGGCAGCAGATCCTACATGTATCATGTACACAATTCCGGATCTTTGCGCGATGTCTCCGGCTACAATAACGATTGAGCCTCTAATTGACCCAATTGATCCAAATTGTGTTGATGGAGATTTTAATTATGTTGGAGCGGCTTCCACGTTTACTATAGACTGTCCTAGTGCAGCTTTGGATATGACGCCAATTGACATTTGTGAAGCAGATGCTACTACAGCTATGATCCCAATCACGATTTCTGGTGGTTCTGGTCTAAATTATACTGTTGAATATGCCATTAACGGAGTAGCTCAACCATCTGTGTCTATTGCAAATGGTGGCACAATCGATATTTCAGGGCCTACTATGGGAGAGATTAAAGTTACTCTTTTATCTATAGTTGATCAAGGAGGAGCCTTATGTAGTGGTTCAGTTAGTGATACGGAAGTTTGTGTAAATATTAGGCCAACAGAAACGCTAACAATAACTGGTTCTGCTAACCCTACAAGTTGCGATCCATGTGATGGTGAGGTGACGTTTGATATAAGTGGAGGAGGTACTTCTAACAATATTTTTGAAATAAGCTATACGTTTAATGGATCTTCATTTCTTTTAGCTGGAGTATCCATGCCTTTTACTATCTCTAATGCTTGTCCAGGTGTTTATGATATCGAATCGGTAGAAGATGAAGTTGGATGTGCTATGAATATTGTGAGTAATGAACAAACCTTGACCCAACCTACCGGAGATCCTGTAAGCGTTTCTGGAGGCCCTGGTATCGTCTGTGATGATGGAACTGGAACAGTTGATTTAACTACGGAATTTACATATGTGCCAGCATTTAATGCTACCGTTTTTGCATTTTTCTCTGCTGATCCGAATACATTACCTCCTGCGGCACTGCCTACTGCAATGCTTCCGTCTACTACCCTTATGCTAACGGCAGACCAAACTGTTTGGGTACAATACACGGATGCTAATGGCTGTACTTCTGTCGCAGCTCTTATGATAGATGTTGATCCTAGTGCATGCGTTTTACCATTTACATGTCCTGATATAGCTGCGCTTACAGTAACAGGAGATGTCTGTGATAATAATGAGTTTACACTGACTACGACAGGATTAGATGATACACAGATGATGCAAGCTAGTGGTGGAGGCCCATTCCAAATTCAATATGTATATTATACAGGTGCTGGTTCAGCTCCTGCAAATCCATATACGACACCAGGAACGCCATTAGGTGGTCCGATATCAGCTAGTGGAGGAATGGCTAGTCTAACAACAAATAATGCAGGTCTACCTGTTGGAGATTTAACCATTGTCGCTATTCTTTCACCTACGCCAACTGATGACGCATGTATTCCATTTGCTTCAGTAGATGTTAATAATATTGTATGTGACGCTGATGCTGGACGGTTTGATGATTAAGTATTATTGAAATTTTAGGGATTAATTTCAACTATAGGCACGAACTAATACATAAGTTGTTTTTGGTAACAATAGTTTTGTATTAAGATATAGTTTCAGATAACTCAAAATATCAAGTATACGTACTGCATATCGACAATTGTTATATTTATAAACTGCAAGGATAAAAACATTTAGCTTTCAGTTATACCATATCGATTATTGTAGAAGGACGAGCAAATACCATGAATTTCGCAAAAAAATGAGCTTAGTTTGATAGGAAGATTCATATTGAATATTAATTAAATATCGACCTGAATGTATTTTAGCTTACTTTTCATACATATATATAAAAAATAGTATCGAAAAATAGGTTGTATTGACATCTATCATTAAATTTAAGCTTAGCTAACTAAATATATACCGTTCTTACTTCTATGTTTAGAGTTGAATTCCAAATATTCTTACATTATTCACAGTGTTTTCACCTACACAAATTTAATTTAAACTCATATCCTGAGAATTGATAATTTTTCTTTCTGTCGTAACTGGTAGTAAAGCACCTTTTTCCTTAAAACAACACTTCCGCATTGTCATTGAACAAAGTTTTTTGGCCATTTCATAATCCTAACAATAAATATTGCATGAAAAAAATACTCTATTTGATTTTCACCTTTGCGGTTTTTTCTCTAAATCCACTATTCAGTCAGAATTTCTCTGAATTAGCAAAGGAGCACATCGTGTCTGAGGAATCAGATTTTCCTAAAAATTTGAAGCTTGATGATATGGTTGTTGTCAACCAGTATACTAGCGAACCAAGTGGATTGACGCATGTTTACCTAAATCAAACCCACGATGGAATTAAGATTTATAATGCTATATCCAATGTTGCATTAGACAAAGATGGTAATGTATTCCATGTTGGTAATCGGTTTATCGGTCATTCGACGAAATCAGGTTCTAACGCGACCTTAAATTCAATAGCGGCGGTACAGCGAGCGGCAAGCCATTATTCTCAAGATGATGAAAATGCCACAACGATAGAATTAGCATCTAATGATGTAACTCAACGTTCCATACTACAAAATTCAAAAATAGCATCCAGTGATATCACTGCTGAACTAGTGTATGTGAATCGTAATGGTCAGCTAGTTTTAACATGGAGTATCGCGTATGAAAAAGTAGACGATAGTTTTTGGTGGGATACGAAAGTAAGTGCACTAGATGGTTCGATTGTCGAAAAAACGTCATGGACAGTAGAATGTAATTTTGGACATGGTGATGATAGCTGTGATCATTCTGATCATTCTGGTCATTCACATGCTATGAATAGCCAAAGATTTGGTCTTACAAATAACGGAGTGTTGGCGGCTGATGATTATAGAGTTATTCCAATTCCTAATGAATCTCCAACTCATGCAGGAGGTGTCACATCTATTGTCACCTCACCTTGGAATAGTAATATAGATCCAGCGGCAAATCCTTTTATAGGATTCCAAGGCCAGTCGTGGCATCATGATGGAGTCACGACACACTTTACGACAAGAGGTAATAATGTATGGGCAGTGGAGGATACAGACGCGGACGATAATCAAAATTTGGGCATTGCACCGAATTCACAACTTGGAGGTGCTCAGCAATATGATTTTACTCCTAATTTTGGAAATGCTCCCAGCACATACCAAAGTGCAGCAATAACAAATTTATTTTATTGGAATAATTTAACCCATGATATTATGTATCCGTATGGATTTAATGAGGATTGTGGAAATTTTCAAGAAACAAATGCAACTGGATTGGGTGTAGGGGGTGATGCCGTTCAAGCGGATGCACAAGACGGTTCTGGTACCAACAACGCGAATTTTGGTACGCCTCCAGAAGGTACGAATCCAAGGATGCAGATGTTTGAGTGGACACAGCCAGCAAGTAATAACACTACATTTTCAGGCACTACAAGCCTTATTGCAACTGGTCTTCCAGATAACATCACAGGAGGTGCAGTTCCTTGGACTGCAGCGAATGATGGTGCATTAGTTTTAGTTGTTGATGCGGCGGGAACAAATGAAGCATGTGGTACACCCACTCCCGGAAATATAATTAATGCAGCTGCGATAAATGGGAATGTTGCATTGTTGGATAGAGGAAATTGCCCTTTTTCCGAGAAGGTTGAAAATGCTGAGGCAGCAGGAGCTATAGGTGTTGTTGTGTGTAACAACGCTGCAGGTGCTCCGATTTCAATGGGAGGTACATCCACAATAGGTATTGGTATCCCAGCGATAATGATTTCTCAAGCAGATTGTAATACGATAAAAGCTGCCTTACCTGGTGTAAATGTTTCATTCAATGCATCGGCTGTTTCTGTTAACAGAGACTCAGATTATGACAATGGTGTGATTATTCACGAATATGGTCACGGTATTTCTACAAGATTAACAGGAGGCTCCGCTAATTCTGGCTGCCTTGGAGGTGACGATCAAATGGGTGAAGGATGGAGTGATTACTTCGGTTTGATTTTAACAATGAAATCCTCAGATACCGGTCCTCAAAGTAGAGGAATTGGCACATATTTATTAAGTCAGCCGATTACTGGTAATGGCATAAGACCATTTCCATATTCAACTAGTTTTGCGACTAATCCAATGACCTATACAAGTAGCGGTGGTGCCTCTGGTTCCGGTGGAACATTGACTGAATCTATCCCTCACGGTGTTGGATCTGTATGGTGTACTATGCTCTGGGAAATGACATGGGAGCTTGTTAATATATATGGATTGGGAACAGATATTTACGATAATAATATTGCGAATGCTGGTACTCCTGGAGCTCCAGGTACATTCGGTGGACAAAATCTTGCCTTACAACTTGTTATCGAAGGACTAAAACTTCAACCATGTTCACCTGGTTTTGTGGATGGTCGAGATGCCATACTAGCAGCAGATCAAGCCCTTTATGGAGGATTACACCAATGTATTATATGGGAAGCTTTCGCAAGAAGAGGATTAGGTGTTAGCGCTGTGCAAGGTAGTTCAGGAGTAGTTACAGATAATGTTGAGGCATTTGATGTTCCTGACTTAGAAATAGATAAAATTGCAAATAATACATTGACAACTGATGGCTCAACGATCACTTATGATTTCAATGTCAGAGTTTGTGGAAATGAGACAAACATTGTACTTACGGATGTATTTGATCTAGCGATGACTAACGTAACTTTTGTTAGCTGTACTGACCCTCTTGCTAGTGGAAGTGTTTCTGGTCAAACTTTGACTATTACACATCCTGGAGGCGCAGCTGGGATAAATTATACTTGCACAGTTTCGACAGTTGTAAATAGTGGTTTCGCCGGAGCACCGGTTACATTGCTAATTAATGATGTGGAATCTGGAGCAGCTGGATGGACGATAAACAATTTAGTAGGTGGAGCAGCGGGTCAGTGGGCAATTACTAACTCCGTATCGAATTCTCCTACTAATTCTTGGTTTGCATCTAATACAAATGGACCAGATAAAACAACTGCGCTCGAATCTCCTATATTTAATTTAAGTAATACTTCAGCTATCAAATTTTTCCACCAATTCGATACGGAATCTGGTTGGGACGGTGGTTGGCTCGAGATTTCTACAAATGGAGGAGCTAGTTGGACGACTATTCCTGCGACAGAATTTATACAAAATCCTTATACTAGTGGTTTAGGGTCAGGATCAAATACAGCAATCGGAGGTCAGCCAGCTTGGACAGGTAATAGTGGAGGCTTTATTGAGTCTATTGCTCACTTATCAAATTTTGCACCCAGTGCTAATGCCCAAGTTCGATTTGTATTTGGCCAAGATGATAATACCAATTCTGTTGGATGGTGGGTAGATGATATTACCATTATTGATGGAGAATATACAGTTGTTCCTAATGTAGCTTGTGTTAGTTCAGATCAGACGACGACACCAGTATGTGATGATGCTGATGTCTGTGTAGAAATTATGCCTACTGCTTGCCCAGGCACTTTAGCGGCTTCTATCACATCGAGTACAAATATTAGTTGTAATGGTGGAGCAGATGGTTCTGCAACAGTTACGGCCACAGGCGGTACTGCACCATATACATACGTTTGGTCTCTAAGTGGAGGAACCGCTGCGACTGCAAGTGGTTTAACTGCTGGTACATATACTGTAACAGTGACTGATGCAAATATGTGCGTCGTCACTGTAAGTGTTACTTTAACAGAGCCTGCAACGGCTATAGCTGTAACAGCAGCAGAGACTTCTGCTATTGCTTGTATGGGAGATGCAACAGGCGTTGCTACTGCAACTGGTAGTGGTGGAACAGGAGCACTAAGTTATGCTTGGTCTTCTGGGGGTACAGCCGCTGTTGAGTCTGGTTTAGCAGTCGGAACATATACTGTCACTGTCACAGATGCCAATGGCTGTACTGATAATGCTACTGTCACGATTACAGAACCAGCAACGCCTGTAGCTGTAACAGCAGCACAGACTTCTGCTGTTGCTTGTATGGGAGATGCAACAGGCGTTGCGACTGCAACAGGAACTGGTGGAACAGGAGCATTAAGTTATGCTTGGACTTCTGGAGGTGTAACCGCTTTTGAGTCTGGCCTAGCAACCGGAACATATACTGTCACTGTCACAGATGCCAATGGCTGTACTGATAATGCTAGTGTAACTATAACAGAACCTGGAACGGCTGTTTCAGTTACGACTAGCTCTGTGGCCGCAAGTTGTGGTGGTGCAGCTGATGGTTCTGCTACTGCTACTGCAGCTGGTGGAACTGGCGCATATACTTACTCTTGGTCATCTGGTGGTACTGCAGCAACGGAAACTAATTTAGCTGCAGGTAGTTATACAGTAACTGTTACAGATGCAAATAACTGTTCTGTAGTTGGGACTGTTACAGTGACCGCAGGATCATTAGTCTGGACTGGAGGATCTCCTACAGCTACTGATGCAACTTGCTCAACATCAAATGATGGAACTGCATCTGCGACTGCAACTGGAGGGACAGGCCCGTATACATATAATTGGTCGAATGGGGCTACGGGATCCGCTTTAAGTAGTCTAGCACCAGGAACATATACAGTCACTGCAACAGATGCGACAGGATGTCCATTAGTTGGGACAGCAACAGTTGGAGCAGGAGCAGGCATATCTGTGGCTGCTACAGGAAATGATGAAACATGTGCTGCTTCAGCAGATGGGGCGGCAACCGCTACAGCCTCTGCTGGTTCAGGTACTTATACTTATAGTTGGTCTTCTGGTGGTGCTAATGCGACTGAAACAGGACTTACAGCTGGTGTGTATACAGTTACAGTAACTGATTCTAGTACTGGTTGTAGTGCAACTACCACAGTCACAATAGGTTCAGGAGCAGGATTAACTTTCACATCAGGCCCATCTGCGACAGATGCGTCATGTAGTACGAGTATTGACGGTACTCTTTCAGCGACTGTTGGAGGTAATTCAGGTACTGTAACTATTGTTTGGACTGATTCAGCTGGAAACGTTGTGACTCTGGGATCAGTTGGTCCTGGGACTTATACGGTAACTGCTTCTGATGGTGCTTGTACAGTGACTGGTTCTGCAACTGTTGGAGCTGGCGCAGGAATTTCATGGTTAGTTAACCCTTCTGCCAATGACGAGACTTGTTCTGGATCATCAAATGGTTCATTAATGGCGACTGCAACAGGAGGATCTGGAACGTATATATATACGTGGACGGATGCAAATGGAAATGTAGAAAGTAATCCTGCTGCGGTGACTTCAGGGACATATACTGTAGTCGCAACTGATACTGCTTCAGGTTGTACCGTATCCGGATCAGCTACAGTTGCTTCTCAGAATGGAACAATAAATTTCTTGACAGGATATCCATTTGCAACGGACGAAACGTGTGCAGGAGATAATACTGGTGAAATAACTGCAATTGCTGTGGGTGGAGCGGCACCATATACTTATACAATTACTGATGCTAATGGCGTAGTGGTTGGAAATACAGGCTTAGCCGCGGGCACTTACACAGTACTAGCTCAAGATGCTAGTGGTTGTTCTGTTACAGCAATGGTAACAGTTAATCCTGGTATTGCACTGTCATGGACACTTGTCCCATTTGCAACAAACTCTTCTTGTGCAGCTGTAAATGACGGACAAGTAGAAGCAATTGCTGCAGGAGGTACTGCACCTTATACTTATGCTTGGTCTGATTCAAGTGGGAATCCTTTGGTTAGCGGGCCTGGTGTTGGAAATGGTAGTTCTGCTACAACTGATTTAGGTCCAGGAACCTACTGTGTGACTGCAACTGATGACAATGGTTGTATGATATCTGGTTGTGCGACTGTAACAGCTGGTGCTGGATTAGTTTGGACTACAGTACCATCAGCAACTGATGAATCTTGCTTAGGTAACAGTAATGGAACTGTATCAGCTATGGCTAATGGATCAACATCAATTGTTTGGACAGATGCAAACGGAAACGTGATAGGTACGACTGGCTTACAAGCCGGAACATATACTGTTGTTGCAACTGATGCCAATGGCTGTTCAGTAACGGGTACTGCTACGGTAGCACCTGGAGAAATCGAATATACAATGAATAATGGAAATATGTTAACAGGCACACAGGGTAGCACTGAAGATTATGAAGTAGACGGCGCTATTGAATCAGATCAGCTTGTGACGGGTGGTTCTGGTGTTAATGTAGACTATGATTCGGGTACATGTATAACCTTGAAGCCTGGCTTCGAAGTAACTAATACGACTGTATTCCACGCATTTATTGATGGATGTGGTGGTGCGATGTTAAGACAAGATGATACAACCAGAGATAGATAATAACATCTCATAAATTTGTAAAACTTATCATAGAATTTAGGACTATTCAGTATATCTGGATAGTCCTTTTTTGTGTGACATGCATACTGCATATGTATTGGGTTATAGTCCCGAGCGAGCCTATTTCACAGGAATCATTAGCCGATCGCAAGGG
>Ga0114956_1002383_pt1 | contig 14747 bp, 11 predicted proteins | sample MaitaG_FD_87304 | JGI IMG/M metagenome (GOLD analysis project Ga0114956, IMG submission 87304) | Marine algal microbial communities from Maine, USA - Maine_Asex2 metaG | ecosystem: Host-associated > Algae > Red algae > Unclassified | place: Maine, USA | collected 2015-01-05 | reverse complement strand
TATATTTAGACAGTATAGAAACTAAAGACATTACATTATATATTAATAGTCCTGGAGGTTATGTAACTTCTGGTTTTGCAATGTACGATACAATAAAATCTTTAAACAGCGATGTTTCTACTGTTTGTACAGGTTTAGCTGCTTCAATGGGATCTATATTATTGTCTGTGGGTACAAAAGGAAAACGTTTTATCCAGCCTCATGCTCGTGTAATGATTCATCAGCCCAGTGGTGGAGCACGTGGACAGGCAAGTGATATCGAAATAACAGCAAAAGAAATTGTTAAAACGAAAGAATTAAGTGCTCGAATTTTAGCTGATAACTGCGGAAAAAAATACGAAGAAGTAATGAAAGATTTTAACCGTGACCATTGGATGGGAGCAGATGAATCTAAAGATTACGGAATTGTTGATGGTATAATAAAGTAGATTTAATAATAATATTGGAAGAACAACTAATAATTGTTTTTAATTTAAACTAAATAAAAGAGATTTCTGCTTTCGCAGGAACTGAGATGAATTTACAAGATGAATTAAATAAAGCTGGCGGATTTAAAAACCTTGAACACTTGGCTAAACAAGTTGTTGAAGGTTTTATTTCTGGCATGCATAAAAGTCCTTTTCATGGGTTTTCGGCAGAATTTGCAGAACATAAAATTTATAACCAAGGCGAAAGTACGCGTCATATAGATTGGAAACTATTTGCTAAAACCGATAAACTATATACTAAACGTTATGATGATGAAACAAACTTGCGTTGTCATATAATATTAGATAACAGTAGCTCTATGCACTATCCTGAGATGAATAATTTTGCGATAGATCGTTTAAATAAAATTGCATTTTCGGCTTTAGCTTCTGCTTCATTAATGCATATTCTTAAAAAGCAACGGGATGCTGTTGGTTTAAGTATTTATAGTGATGCCTACGATTTTTATTCAAGCGAAAAAGGAAGTGAACGTCATCACCAAATGCTTTTAGCACAGTTAAGTAATGCTGCACTTAGCAAGCCCAAGAACAAGCAAACAGAAACCTATCAATACTTACACCAAATAGCAGAGAAAATTCACAGACGCTCTCTTATATTCGTATTTACCGATATGTTTCAAACTTCGACAGATGAAGTAAAATTGTTTGAAGCACTTAGACATTTAAAGCACAACAAACACGAAGTTGTATTATTTCATGTTTTTGATAAAAGTAAAGAACTTACTTTCGAATTTGATAATAAGCCAAAACGTTTTATAGATGTAGAGACAGGAGAACACGTAAATCTTTACAGCGAACAAGTAAAAGAAAATTATGAAGCATTAGTTGGCGACTATTTCAAAGAATTACGAGTAAAATGTGGTCAAAACCGTATTAAATACATTGCCGCAGATATAAATAAAAATTTTGACACTATTCTAACATCCTATATGTTAGAGCGTCAAAAATTTATTTAGCTTTTTTTTGAAAATAAACAGAAAAAAGGTTTGCAGTATTAATTTTGAAATGTATATTTGCCCTCGCAATACGCAACGGTCTGGTAGTTCAGCTGGTTAGAATGTCGCCCTGTCACGGCGAAGGTCGCGGGTTCGAGTCCCGTCCAGACCGCAAGATTGCTAAAAGCCTTAAAGAAATTTAAGGCTTTTTTTTGGCAATAAAGATTAGTTGTGTTGTTTGATGGGTGTAGTAGTCCATCAAACTGGTAGTAAGCTAGTTAAATAGCTTAACCCAATGAGAAGCTTTCCTTTTTTCTTCCTTTATGGATTCGAAAATTGGGATGCTTTTTTGTTTTTATTATATTTTGGGAGCCGTTTAAATGAGAAATTTACATCATCATTAAAGTTTGTACTTCCTGTTCTGTTAGAATTTTCCAATTTCCTCTTGGAATATCTTTTTTTGTTAAATGAGCAATTTGTACGCAATCTATTCTTACAAGTTCAAGTTTAAAATAATCGAAAATTGTATGTAAAATTGTATTTCCTGTATTTTTAATTTTAATACCAATTTCGTTTTTCTTATTATCAACGTAATCAATTTCTTCTACATTTATTTGCTTCCCTTCTATTCTAAGCCCTTCACGAATTTTCTTTAAATCTTCTAATTTTAGGTTATTATCCAATTCTAAATGAAATAAACGCTCTACACCTTTGTTAGAACTAGTAAAACGAGAAACTACTTTTGCATCGTTAGTAAATAATAACAAACCTGTAGAGTTTCTTCCTAATCTACCAATTGGTTTAATACGAGAATTAGTAGCATTGGATACCAAATCCATAACCGTTCTACCTTTGTGCATGCTTGTAGTTGTTGCAAATCCTTTAGGTTTGTTTAATAAAACGTAAGCTTTTTTCTCTGGATTTATACGTGCACCATCATAACGTACTTCGTCTTCAAGTTTAACTTTATAACCCATTTCAACAACAACCTTTCCATTTACAGAAACTAAACCTGTTGCTATGTGCACATCTGCATCACGACGAGAACAAATACCTGAATTTGCAATGTATTTATTTAAACGAATCTCACTTGAAGAAATAGCTTTTTGGGACTGAGAACTTTTTTTTGGTTTAGAGCCAGAGCTTTTTACTCCAGCACTATTTTTTACAAAATTGTTTTTGTATGCTTTCTTTCCTCCATCTGGAGCAGATTTCCCTTGTCGATGTCCGCTTTGTTTACTCATGGTATAATAATTTAATACTCAACTATTTTGAGGATGCAAAGATAGTTTTTAATTTGAGATTTACTATTCTTAATTAATGCTTTGTTTTTTAAGCACTTTGAAAGTGCTAAGCGTAACAATATAAAAAATTAGTCTTTATACTCTACTGTAGATTGTCGCTCTCTATTTACAGTTAATTTGGTTACATCTGGACGCGAGTAATGACCAACAGGATCGAAATTCTGGCGTTCTTGATATACACGATTAAAATCTATAGTTTCAATTATTAAGCCTTCGTGATTTAAAACTGGCTCAGTAACCCATTCACCATCTGGTCCCGCAATACAACTACCTCCATTTGCTAAAACATCTGGGCAATTTTCTAATATTTTGTCTAAGTGAAGCATATTTTTTGGTAACAAATCTTTAGTCATTAAACTTGATACCGAAACAACATAAGAACGCGATTCTCTTGCAATAAATCTGGTAATATCTTTAGTGTTATGGTCGCTTCCAGGCCAAACAGCAATGTGTAAATTTTCGCCTAAACCATATAATGCTGTACGCGGTAATGGCATCCAGTTTTCCCAACAATTAAGACCTCCAACCGTAAATTGTTTTAAATTATGTACTTGTAAACCGTTGCCATCTCCTGGAGACCACGTAAGTCTTTCATCGTAAGTTGGCTGTAATTTTCTATGTACAGATTTTATTTCACCTTTGGCATTAATATAAACCAAGGATGCGTAAATAGAATGCCCTCCACGGTTTTTTGCACGTTCCATTATACCTAAATATACTGCAATTTTATTTTGTTTTGCTAATTGACAAACCGAATCTAATTCTCCTGCTTCAATTTGAATTGAGTTACACAGGTACTCTGCATGTAATTCTTTATTTACTTTTGTATTCCATTCTGCACCTCCAGTTAATGAAACCCAGAAAGGGTAACCTGGAACTAATGCTTCGCCAAAAACAATAAGTTCACAGCCTTTATTACCAGCTTCGGTTATAGCGTTTTCAACTTTTTTTAATGTTTCTATTTTATTTAACAACACAGGAGAAATTTGTGCCATTGCAATTTTTAAGGTGTTTTTCATTATAAAATACGTTTCAAGACTAAATCGATATCAATTAACAAGATACTAAATACACCTACAACAATAATAATTTTTAAGATATTATGTAAAATAAGATAATGTGTTTTTGTTGAGGATTTCCAAAGCAATACAAGAAAAATAATAAGTAAAAAAACTGCTCCATAAAAGTAATAACTCATGTAACCAATTTGGTACTTATTAATTAGTGAATACAGTGGAATAAGCGTTAAAAAGATTAGCAAACTCATCATGCGTTTTGACACTGTTTCGCCATAAACCACAGGAATAGTGCTGTAATTTAAAGCCAAGTCTCCTTTCATGTTTTCTAAATCCTTGGCAAGCTCCCTTAACATTATAATTAAGAATAAAAATGAAGCATGTACAAAAACGACAGTATCAAAGTTTTTATAATAAATAAAAATGGCAAAAAATGGTGTGATGGCTAATAATGCTGAAACAATATTACCTAATACAAGAATTTTTTTTAGTTTATGCGAATAAAACCAAATACCAAATATATAGGTTGAAAAAAACAAAACTGCATTAAACGACACATAACTTGCCATAACAATTGCTGAAAAATTAAGCACAAAATAAAAGGACAACTTAGTATTTTGACTAACCAATTTATCTAGCATAGACTTATTGGGCCTGTTAATTAAATCTTTCTCCGAATCGTAAAAATTATTTATAATATAACCTGCAGCTACTACTGCAGTAGAAGCTAAAACCAACATTAATAGATTAACGTCCAATAGTACTTTTTTTACTGGTTTATCGTGTGCAAAAATGTAAATAGATGTTAAATATTGGGCTAAAACAATAACGAGAATATTGTAGCCTCTTATTACAGAAAACATACTAAAAAACTTGAGTAGAATGTGTTTCTGCTTTCTGTTAAACATAAAGTTATAAGTCTATTTTAATATAAAAACCTGAAGTAAAATGTAAAAACGATTGTGTTTAAAAATTGTAAACCACTTCTAACTTGTAATCTTTAAGCAATTTTTGTGCTTTACTAATGTCTTGTGTAAAACCTAACATGTAACCACCACCACCAGAACCACATAATTTTAAGTAATAATCGTTTGTTTCTATACCTTTTTTCCAAAGTTCATGAAACTGCATAGGTATCATTGGTTTAAAGTTATTTAAAACAACTTTAGACAATTGTTTCGTATTACTAAATAGCGATTTTATGTCGCCTTTTACAAAATCTTCCACACAAGCATCTGTATGTTTTATAAATTGGTTTTTTAGCATTTTACGAAATCCTTCCTGCTTCATTTTCTCCATAAAAATACTAACCATTGGCGCAGTTTCTCCAGTAATACCACTATCTAATAAAAAAACAGCTCCTTTACCACTTGTGCTTTGTGTTGGTATGCCTGTGGCTTCAATATTATCTTTTGAGTTTATTAGTATTGGTAGACTTAAATAACTATTTAAAGGATCTAATCCTGATGATTTTCCGTGGAAAAACGATTCCATTTCAGAAAAAATAGTTTTTAATTGAAGTAATTTTTCTCGCGTTAAATTCTCAAGAACTGTAATTTTATTTAATGCATATTTATCGTAAATAGCTGCAACTAAAGCACCACTACTTCCAACGCCATAACCTTGCGGAATTGAAGAATCGAAATACATGCCTGCTTCAATATCTGCCTCTAATTTGTCGGTTTCAAAAACCACCAAATCTTTACTTAAATCCTCTAAATAAGTTGTGTATTTCCTTAAATTTAAATTAGAATTAATTGCTTCTTCCGAAGGGTTTTTATCTGTCTTTAAAGCGCCTTTATAAAAGTTATAAGGTATTGATAGTCCTTTAGAATCTTTAATGATTCCATATTCTCCGAAAAGTAGAATTTTTGAATAGAAAAGTGGGCCTTTCATGTATTATTAAGTTCTTAGTAGTATAAAGTTACAATAGTTTTGCACCAAAACCAACTCTATCGCAAATATAATGATCGTTTTGGCAATATGCAACTAACTCTGTCTTAATGAAATTTAGAATTTTTTCAGCTTCAATTTCTGGATATAGAATATGAACATTTGCTCCAGCATCTAAAGTAAAACAAATATTTAAACCACTTTGTTTTCTAAACCTCCATATTTTATTAATTATTTCGAGTGTATTAGGCTTCATTAGTATAAAGTAAGGCATACTGGTCATCATCATAGCATGAAGCGTTAGCGCTTCGCTTTCCACTAAACCTATAAATGCCTTTAAATCTCCAGACTCTAATATTAATTTTATCTTGGTGATATTTTTTTCGGCTTGCTTAAAACGTTCTTTAGCAAAAGGATGATTATGCATTAAATTATGACCAATTGTGCTGCTTACTTGCTTTTCACCTTTATCTACTAATAAAATAGTGTCTTGATAATTTTTAAAATTATCGTGTACTTTATTTGGGTATTTAACACCAAACAAATCGCTACTTCCTTTTATTTCTTTGTGTTTTCCCCAAACTACAATATCGCCTTCAAGGCTTCTACACGCGCTTCCAGAGCCCAATCTCGCTAAGAAAGATGCTTTTTCTAAGAAATATTTATGAGATTCTTCTCCCGAAACTTTGAAATCGCTTTTATTTACAGAAAGTTGTTTTTCAATACTCATTAAACACAAAGCTAATGCACTCATGCCAGAGGCAGAAGATGCAATTCCTGAACTATGCGGAAAGGTGTTTTCTGTTTCAATTTTAAAACTAAAATCTTTTAAAAATGGTAAATAAGTGTAAATTCTTTCAAAAAAAGTATTTATTTTAGGTTCGAAATCTGGTTTATGTTCTCCATCTAAAAAAATTTGAAAAGAAAAAGTATCGCTTGGCTTTTCGTTTTTAAAATAACTTAATTTTGTAATTGTTTTGCAATTATTTAATGTAAAACTTATAGATTGATTTTCAGGAATCTGATGCTCTTTCTTTCCCCAATATTTTACTAAAGCAATGTTACTTGGAGAGGACCAACAAACAACGCCATCTTCTCTATTTTTAATTAAATTTGTAGGAATATATCTACTTAACATCTTTTAAAATTAAATTTCAGCAAATATAGTTTTTAATTCTATTAAAAATTTCTAATTTAGTGAATTAGCAACTATTTCATTCGGTTTAGTGATTTTTGTCGTTAAATTGGCAAAAACACTTAATAAAGAAAATTTTCTAATTGATTGTTAAAATTTTAAAAACTAACATTGGCATTTGAGTTCCCTTACACTCTCCCCTCAACGCTAAAAAAACGTCTTAATTAATTAAGACAAACATTAAATGGACAAAAAACAAAGAATTATTATCACTATGTTAGAATTAGTGGTGGAACAAGGTGTGCATGCTACACCTATGTCTCAAGTAGCAAAAGAAGCTAATGTTGCTGTTGGTACTATTTACCATTATTTTACAAATAAAGAGAAAATTATTGAAGAAATCTATTCTATGATTTGTCAAGATTTTGGTGTAGTAATGATTGCTAATATTCCTGATAACGATATGAAAAAGCAGTTCGAAGTCATGTGGTTAAACTTGTATAATTATTTTGTAGGAAACCCTTTAGCTTTTAAATTTATTGAATTTGTTGGTGTACCACCAATTATTACTCCTGAAATTCGTTTAAAAAACGTATCTCATTTTGTAAATATTAGAGATTTCTTTTTAGCTGGAATTTTAAGTAAAGATCTTAGAGATGTAAATTTAAGATTGATGATGCAAATGAGTTTTGGAAGTGTAATCTCTGCTGCAAGGCTAAAGTTTAAAGATGAGCTAGAAATGAACGACAAGCAAATTAAAAACGCGTTAGAAATGTCTTGGGATAGTGTTAAAAACCCAGATAAAAAATAATTATTGTTTAGACAACTCTACAGGAATATTGTAATTTTTTGATGTTAAAATAGCCCTTGGCACTTTTTATGTCCTCCAACATCTACACCTCTTAATAATGCGATATAAGTTTTTATAAATTTTTAATGTTTTGCGACACTATATAAGCTCCTGTCCACGCATTTTGAAAATTAAATCCACCAGTTACTGCATCTACATTTAAAACTTCGCCTGCAAAAAATAAATTTTTATGCAACTTACTTTCAAAAGTTTTAAAATTAATTTCTTTTAAATTTACACCTCCTGCAGTAACAAATTCTTCTTTAAAAGTACTTTTCCCATCGACTTTAAAAATAGCTTTAGTTAATTGATTTGTTAAGTTTTCTAATTGTGCTTTAGTACAATCTGCCCAGCGTAAATTTAAATCTATTTGCGATGCCAAAACAAGTTTATGCCACAAACGTTTAGGCAAGTTAAATTGTGTATAATTAATGATTTTCTTTTTATTTAACTCTTTTTTAAATTCATTTAATTTTGAAATTGTGCTATCGAAATCTAAGTTTATAAAATTAATTTCTATTGAAAACTTATATTCTCTTTTAGCCAATTCTAATGCTCCAAATGCAGAAAGCTTTAATATAGAAGGAGCACTCATTCCCCAATGTGTAATTAGCAAGGGACCTTGCGATTCTAAATTTGTTTCTAAAACTTTAACTGTAACGTTTTTTGCTACTACTCCAGGAATATCATTTATGCGATTGTCGTTAATATTAAATGTAAAAAGCGATGGTACTGCTTGAGAAGTTGTATGTCCTAAATTTTCTATAAGTTTCCATATTTTAGGATTACTTCCTGTTGCAACAATTAAGCTTTGGCATGAAAATGCGTTAGATTTTGTATTAATATTCCAATTATTATTAGATTTATCTATCGAGATTACAGAGTGGTTTTTAAGCACCTCAACACCATACTTTTTAGCTTCAAAAAGAAAACAATCTATAATAGTTTGCGAGCTGTTAGAAACCGGAAACATACGTCCATCGTCTTCTATCTTTAATTCGACTCCTCTTTCTTCAAACCAAGCAATGGTATCGCCTGTCATAAAAGTATGAAATGGTCCTAATAGTTCTTTTTCTCCTCTTGGGTAATTAACCACTAAATCTTGAGGAATAAATTCTGCATGTGTAACATTACATCTTCCGCCTCCAGAAACTTTAACTTTGGTAAGCACCTCGCTACCACGTTCTAACACGGCTACTTTAAGTTCTGGATGTTGTTGGGCTATATTAATTGCTGCAAAGAAACCAGCTGCTCCTCCACCAATAATAATGATGTCTTTTTCTATCATATTCTATCTGGATAATCGCTAATTATTGCATTAACTTTATAGCGTTTCATTCTCTCTATTGCTTGTGGTGTATTTACGGTCCAGGTGTTAATTATAAACCCTTCTTTTTTTGCTAATCTTACATTAGACTCGCTTAATAATGAAAATTTTGGGTGAATTGCTTTTGCTTTAATTTTTTTTGCAAAACACATAGCATCCTCAAGATTTGCTTCTGTTAATACACCTAAAGGGATACTTTTATTTAACTTAAAAACAGTTAGTAATTCTTGATGCTGAAAGCTTGATACTATAAAACTTGAGTACTTCCATAAATTATTTTTGGTTTGATATTCAATTATTTCTACTAACTCTTTAGCTGTATTTTTTCCTTTTAACTCGATATTTAAAAAGCATTTAGCACTTATAAAATTTAGTACTTCTATAAGTGTTGGAATTTGAAAATGATTTAAAACAGCCAATTTCTTTAATTCTGTAAGTGTGAAATTAGAAATTTCTCCAGTACCATTAGTTAACCTATCTAAAGTAAAATCATGAAAAACCACAAGCTCTCCAGACTTACATTTATGTACATCTATTTCTATACCGTCTACTCCTAATGTTAATGCTTTAGAGATGGATTCGATTGTGTTTTCGGCAACATGCCCTTTTGCACCTCTGTGTCCATATTTTAATGTTCTAAATTTCTTCATATAAATAAAAAAAGCCATCAATTTAATACAATGTACTAAAATTGATGGCTAAATTATATGTTTAATAATTAAAATGCTACACCAAACCCAAAAGTGACTCTAATTCCTTCTTGACTATTAAAGAAGTTAAATGTTCCTTGAATAGAATCTGCTGCAGAGACCCAAAAACCACCTCCATAATCGCTATGCCATTGTTTAGAAAAGTCTCCTTCTAACCAAACTCTACCAACATCTCCTCCTGCAAAAATTCCTAATTGTAATGGTAGAGTTGCTGTTTTGAAGGATTTAAAACTATAACGAATATCTGCACTACCAACAAGAGAATTTCGTCCAGTAAAACGTTCGTTTCTATAACCACGTAATCCATTTCTACCTCCAATGTTTGCAGCTTGATAGAATAGAAAATCGTCTCCAATTCTTACTTGACCTCTTAAATCTGTTTTTAAAACTAACCTTCTGCTTGTAACTAATGCGTTATAAAATCCTAAGTTAGAATTTATATAACCATAGGTATTTTTTGTTTCCTCTGGTTCTGTTTTTATTCCTGTATTTATATTAAATGTCATACCTCTTGTTGGTACAACTTTATTATCGAAACTTGCGTAGTTATAATTTGCTTCGGCTGCTGTAAAATATCTTCTGTTATAAAAACCATTATTTAAATTTGATGGCGTAAAGGTTTCAATAAATCGATCTGGTGTAATTCCTATTTCTATGCCTTCAGCAATAAATTTAAAACCATAATCACTACCAAAATTTCCTTTTTTAAGTATACCAACACTTGCCATGTAAATACTTGTTTTAACTCTATTATAATCTAACTCTAAAGTATCGTCATTATTAACGGTTTGATTTCCAAAACCAAAAAAGTTATTAGAAAAATTTTCGCTTGTTATTTTACCTGCCACATGGAGGTTCCAATCGTTAAAAAGGTTTGCAAATTCTCCATCGTATGCAATGCTAAAACCATTGGTAGCAAAATAATAACCACCTTTAAAACGGTGTTGTTGAGAGTATGGATTGCGTTGAAACCCTTTTGTGGTTTTAACTAATGAAACGCCTAAAGAAATACCATCATCTGGATTGTAAGCTATACTAGGCGTGATAGCACCTAATTTTTTAATATTTTTATTAAAGTCGAAAAGATTATTATTATATATATCTGTAAAGTTAATTTTTGCACCATTATTTTCTTGTATTGTATTAGGCTTGGATTTGTGGTCGTAAACACGCACTCTTCTTCCATTTTTAATAATGTAAGTATCGTTATTTTGACCACCAATAATTCTTGTAAAAATTAAATTATTTGCTTTACCAGTAACTTCAAAAACGTCATCGTCGTCCAAACCATAGATCCACAATTCTTTTGTAATGTTTTTATTAAAAGTTCTATCTACTAATACTTCCCCTTTTTTACCGTCTTTAATTCTTGATATTTTTACGTTAGTTTCATTATCACCAATACGATTAATTTCGAAATAGTCGTCCTTATCTGTTCCTGTAACGATTACTAATTGGTTTAGATACTTATAGTAACGTTCTGCAATATCTATCATATTACCACGTCGTCCTTTTAGCAATTCTTTAATTTCCGCTAGAGACTCTTCTCGTGCTTCTTCTGGTACTTTAGAAAATGCAGTGTTAATTACATCGTCTGTTATATTATCCATTAAATATTTTGCTTGCTTAATCCATACTTCTTTTTCTGAATTTTGAATTAAAACTTTATCGAGTTTAATTCCTGCACTATTCATCCATTTAATATCTTTTAATTCTGCATCGTAAACTTGTAATTGCTTTGTAGCACCAGAAAGCACTTTCATGATATCTAACAATGCACCGTCGAAATTAGAAAATACTTGATCGCGATCTCTTGGTATTGGCCTAAATAATTTATCTCCATTTTCTTGATTAAATTGCGCCCAACGCCACTGGTCTTGGTGTCTATCCCAATCGCCTAAAAGCATATCGAAAAGTCTTGCTCTTATGTATGCATTTTCATCAATTTTATATTTTTCGTCTTCTCTTATTTTAGCAATAATATCGTGTGTACTTTCAATATCGTCTGCATAACCAAAGTTTTTTTCGTCTGAATAGTTTTCTTCAGGGCGCTCTTCTATCATGTATAACTCACCACCATATTCTGTATTATAATCTCCTAAAAATTTGTGTTTAGGTATAAAAAATAGTTTAGGGTTTGTATGATAGACATTTGCAGCGTTAGATAAATCTGGGACTGCAAAAAATGCATAAGGATGCGCAGCAGTGTAAAAATCAAGAACTAAATCTTCAATTTTAGTTTTGTCGAAATCATTTTCAATATACGTTTCCTTAAACAATACTGTTTGTAAATACTGCGTAGCACTTTTTCTTAACGCTCTCATATTCAATTCTCTACCGTCTTTGGTTTTTAATCTTAAGGAGCGTGTTTGGTGTCCTCCTCCAGCTCTTACAATTTCTAAACCACCATAAAGCGTATCTAAAGTTGCTACCTGTACATTAATTTTTTTACTATATAATTTGCGATATCTCTTTCCTAATAATGTTTTATAAACACCTGTTTTATCTGTTTCATCTTTTGTGTAAATTGAAGCATCTACTCTTTGTGGAAAAGTATCTGGTAAGGCATCTACATTAAAAATATCTCTTGATTTTGGTAACACTTCTTTGGTATACATTAATTTTGGTTCGCCTTCATTATTAACGTAAAAACTCACCCAAGTACTTCCATCTTTAAAAATTGTTAATTCTGCAAAACCTTGTTTTCCGGCAGAAAATAAACCATTTTTACTTAAAGCTGCTGCAGAATTTTTAGAACCAGATCCTGAAACAATTTGTTTAATCCCCTCATTTTCTATGTATTGTAACGAATGTTCGTGTCCAGAAGCAAAAACAATATTGTCGTATTCTAATGCTAAGGTTTCAATACGTTTCATTAATTCATTATATCTCTCGTTGTATCTATCTTGTATAGAAACGCCACCTTGAGTTCTAATTTGCGTTAATAATGATGCCAATATTGGCAAAGGAATATTACTTTGTGTAGGGTATAAATGTTTACTTGCGCCATAAAAACCTCCATGAGTTCCGTTAGTATACATTGGGTGATGCATTGCAAATATTACACGTTTATTTTGTGCTTTTTTTAGTTCTCCTTCTAACTCCTCGAAAAAACGTGTTCTTGTTTTAATTTCGCAATTATCGTTTATAGTAGGGTTTTTATTCCAGTTTTCTAAATACCATTGACTATCTACAACTATTAACTGTACTTTATCGCTTACATCTATACTTTTTAAAGGACAACCATTTTCTGGTTTATAAGTGTTTTTCCCTAATGCGTCTTCAATATATTTTTCTTGTCGTTTTAAGCCAGCAACACCTCCTGCGTACCAATCATGATTTCCAGGAATCATTACTGTTTTACCTTTAAAACCATCCACAGACTTTATTTGTCCATTAAGTGCATTCTCTGCTTTTTTTCTTCCTTCTTTATCTTTTGTAACTAAACCATCTGGATAGATATTGTCTCCAAGAAATACAACGTAATCTTTTTTAGTATCTTTATTAAGTATATGCTTTTTAAAAGCTTTTAAGCCATTAGACATACCTCCAATTGGAGATTTACCAGCATCGCCAACCAAGTAAAATTTTCTATTAATTTCTTTATTAGGTAATGGTGTAATTTCTTTTTTATCGTCTTTATATTGTGCTTTAAATGTGGCACAACTTGAAACAACGACTAATGCTAAAACTGTTAGAATTATGTTATTTTTATTCATATAAGGAATTTACTGTTTAATTTTTTAGTAATTTGTGTTTCTTTTAAACTCTTAATTTTATATGTCTACAATAATACAAAAAGCTGAAAATTTTGTTTTAGAACTTTTTAAAAATGAACTTCCAAATACTTTTATATACCATGATTTTACACATACGAAACGCGTGTTTAAAAGTACAAAAGAAATAATTGATAACTCAGAAATTAATGTTAATGAGGCAGAAATATTATTGTTAGCTGCTTTATTTCACGATACAGGTTACATAAAAACAAGAGAAGGACATGAAGAAGAGAGCGTTAAGATTGCTACCAAGTTTTTAACAAATGAAAATGTAGATGAAGAAACTATAGAAGGCATTAACAAATGCATCATGGCTACTAAATTTAAAGACGTTCCAAAATCTAAATTAGAAGAAATTATAAGAGATGCAGATTCTTCTCATTTTGCTAAAAAATATTTTAACGAAGCAAGTGAGTTTTTAAGAAAAGAATACGAAGTACAAAGTATAAAAACGTATACTGCTAAAGAATGGCGTAAAGAAAATATTGAATGCTTAAGTAAGAGCCATCGTTATTACTCACCTTATGCAATAAAAAATTGGCAACCAGAGAAAGACAAGAATCTTGCTAAGTTAATTTCTAAAAAGAAAAAACGAGTAGCTAAAGAAAATAAGGAAAAACTAAAAGCCAAATATAAAGCACAATACAAAAACCAAAGTCCAGAGCGAGGCATACAAACGTTCTATCGCGTTGCACTTAGAAACCATATTAAATTAAGTGATATTGCAGATACTAAAGCCAATATTTTATTATCTGTAAATGCTATTATTATCTCTGTAGTTTTGGCTAATTTAATTTCTAAACTAGACTCTAATCCTTATTTAACCTACCCAACAGCAATTTTTACTTTATTTTGTGTTATCTCTATGGTCATGTCTATAATCGCTACACGACCAAATGTTACCAGCGGAGAATTTACTAAAGAAGACGTAGAGAATAAAGAAGTAAATTTAACGTTTTTTGGTAATTTTCATAAAATGGAATTAAAGGAATTCGACTGGGCAATTACAGAGTTACTTAAAGATAAAGATTACGTTTATTCTTCTTTAACAAAAGATTTATATTACTTAGGAAAAGTACTAGAAAGGAAATATCGCATTTTAAGAATAACTTATACTGTATTTATGACTGGTATTATTGTTTCTGTTATTTCTTTTGCAATTGCTATAAAACAAAATCCAGCTTTAAATATTAAAGAGGTTTTAGAGGTCGAAACTCCTACAAGTAATTTAATTTTAAACAATACTAAAACTTATTATTTTAGTTAAGCTTTAATCTTATTAATTAAATCTTTATAAGTATAAAATTCTT
>Ga0114956_1002381_pt1 | contig 14760 bp, 8 predicted proteins | sample MaitaG_FD_87304 | JGI IMG/M metagenome (GOLD analysis project Ga0114956, IMG submission 87304) | Marine algal microbial communities from Maine, USA - Maine_Asex2 metaG | ecosystem: Host-associated > Algae > Red algae > Unclassified | place: Maine, USA | collected 2015-01-05 | reverse complement strand
CGAACTACTCCGAACGAGGCTTGGAATTGTATTGCGTGATTCACGCCGGTTGCCGCTGGCCGAACCAATGCCGTGAGAACCTACAGCTTCCAACCTTCACTCCTGCGGCAGACGGTCTGACTCATTGCAAATCGACGCCACAAACACCGATCACTAACGAACTACTCCAAAAGGCCGAAGGCAAACCTACTCCAAAACCACCGGCACGAACTCCCGAACCAATTCCCCGGACTCGGCTTCGTACATCCGAACCATCCCGTCTTTCCCGCCTACCGCGACAACCTTGCTATCGGGCGATAAACTCAGGGCATACAATCCGCCGCAGTCGGGCAGATCGACGGTCGCTTTTACTTTCGCCTGTTCCGCGAAAAACGCGGCCAACTTCTTCTTCTCATCCGCACTGTATTGATGCGTCGGCTTTTGCAAAATGCCGTCGACCTGCTTGGTCTCGAGTTTCGCGGGCATTTCAAATATTTTGAGCTGACCCCGACCATCCAACGAACTCACGGCGGCGACGCGGGTGGCGTTGGTGTTCACGTCGATGTCGAAGATGCGGCCGTCGAGTTTCGGGAACTCGAGCAGGCGGTTGGAGTCGTCGCCGATCTGGCGGTTTTTCACCCGGAAGATCCGGTAGAGTTTGGGTACGCCGTCGGCGCCGCCGAACAGCACCGCGTCGCGCAGCGGATGCGCGACCACCGCGTGCACCCCACCCTTCAACGCGCCGGGGGTGATCGAGGTGATGTTGTCGATAAAGCGTTCGGTTTCGACCTTGTATGATTTCACCGCCATATCGCGGCCGACCGAAATCAGGTGGTCACCTTTGTTGTTGAACGCGGTGTCCAAGCCCCAGTCGTCGTGCGCCGCGTTGAAGAACACCTGCTTGCCCGAACGCGCCTCGATCACCCGCACGCTGGTGTCCGAACAGGCGAAGGCGAGTTTGCTGCCGTCCGGCGACCAGCTTGCACCGTAGACGGTATCGAAGGTGACCGGATGCGACCCAGTCAATGTGCTTTTGGCGACATCCCAAATCTGAACTTCACCCATCCGTCCGGGATTGCCGCCGGTGACCGCCAGCTTCGAACCGTCGGGCGAGAACACCACCGACTCGATGCGTTCGCTCATGCCGATCAAGCGGCGCGGCGTCGTGTTGGCTTTGCCGAGATCTGAATCCAAATCATGCAGCAGCACTTCGTGGAACCCGGACACCGCCAGCGTCTTGCCGTCGGGCGAAAAATCCAAGGCGGTGATTAGCGGCGGACGCGTGTAGGTCGGCGGCTGTTCGGGCGAGTACACGACCTTGGCGTTGGCCGGCGTGTCGTCGACCGCGCCCTCGCTGATCCAGGTGCGGATTTTTTCAATCTCGGTGTCGTGCAGCGGCGGTTTGCCGCCGCCGGGCATTTCGGCTTCGCCGTCGCGCGGCGTGATCATCAGCACCAGCAGCGACTCGTCGGGTTTGCCGGGCACGATCGCCGCTTCACCGCCGTCGCCGCCGTCCTCGCTATGGTTACTTTCACCGCCTTTGAGCAGCGCCTCGAACGCGGTCATCACGTAGTCGCCTTTGGCCTTGGCGGGCTGGTGGCAGCCGTGACAACTGGCTTGGAAGATCGGCCGGATGTCTTTGTGGTAGCTGATCTGGACCTCGGCCTTGGCGTCGGACTTCAATTCGGCCGCGCTGGCGAAAGGGGCGAACAAGCCGGGTCCGAAGGCGATGGCGAGCAGGGCAAACAGGGCGGGAAAGGATTTCATGGGCATGGCGGGAGAGTCGGGGAGCATCGGGATCACAAGCAGGTGTCAGTAAAGGTACGGAATGGCGCATTGTGTTCCAACCGGTTTTCTGGTTTGGGATCGCCCAACAGAACGTCCAGATTCGATGAAACCCCTGCCAAAACCGGCCCCAAAGATGCCCGCAGCCTTTATGGCAAGCCTTTGCCATAGAGTGGCAAGACCTTGCCATAAGGTGGCAGAATCTTGCCATAGTATGGCAAAAGCTTGCCATATCGCGCGGCATGATGTTTTTCCCGATTCGAAGCCCACGAGCAACCCCAGCCCCTGAGCCAGCAAGCCACATAGCACGACAACAGCACCACCATGCCGCAACGCCACGTATATACTGCTCTGATCCTCTTTTTGATCTTCATCCTGACCTACATCGGGTTCTCCTCGATGTATACAACGCGGGGCAAGATCATCCTCGCGGGCATGGCCCTGTTTCCGATTCTGGTGTTCATGGTGAACCATCCGGTGCTGTGGATCGCCTCGGCGATTTTGGTGTTTCAGAGCACCATCCGGGTGCCCGGGGCGCCGGAGAAATTTGGTTTATACGAGTTGATGCTCGCCGGACTCGCCGCGATGTTGGTGGCCTACCGGATCATCGACAAAGAGACGGTCCAGCCACGGGCGACCAACCGCAAACTGCTGATGATGTTCGGCGGACTGCTGGTGTTCACCATGCTCTACCGCGGCATCGGCATCCGCGCGCTCGGCTCGCCGCTCTGGGGCGGTTCGGTGTATATCATCCTGATCCTCGGCATTGTGTTCATGCTGTTCATCGACATGGTGCGGATCGAGGCGAAGGTGTGGCGCTTCGCGGTGATCGGGATGTGTGTGCTGTCGTTCCTGCCCTTTGTCGCGCAGTTGATCCTGCACGCCAGCCACGGCAGCATGGTGTGGATCTACCGCTTCGTGCAACCGGTCGGCTTTCTCGCCGAGACCTTCCAAAACGACCTCACCGACACGGGGGTCGAACGCTATAATAGTGGCTTCGCGGTGGTGGCGCTGTTCATCCCTTTGATCTGGTTTCGAAAACCGCTGTACGGCTGGGCGCTGCCGGTGACCGCCGTCCTGGGCGTGGTCACGCTGTTCTTCATCGCGCTCTCGGGTTCACGCTACACCATTTTGCTGGCGATCATGTTCGTCGGCATCTGGACCATGCTCGGCGGTCGGCGATTGAATTTTAAAACCCCGATAATGCTAGCCATTCTGGGCGTGTTCGCGCTCTTGCTGGTCGGCTATTTTGCCCTCTATCTGCCGACCTCGATGCAGCGCGCATTCTCCTGGATTCCGTTTTCGCGTACCACCATGACCGCCCAGATCAGCGGTAGTTCGACGATGGACTGGCGCTTCATTCTCTGGGAACGCGCGATCAGCGATCTGATCGCCAACCCGCGGTGGTTGTTTATCGGCCAAGGCTTGGCCTTCGACCCCACCGGCTTCGAGGGCTTGGCGCTCTCCGGCGAGTATAGCTACGAATGGGCTTTCGTTTGCCGTGCCTACCACCACGGTATTCTCAGCCTGCTGCTGATCTTCGGCATCCCCGGACTGGTGATCGGGGCGGGCATTCTCATTACCACCGCCGTGCGCCACATCCGGCTATCGCAACAACCGTGTGGCGACGAGATGCTGAACCGAATATACCGGGTGCTGCTCGCCTATTTCTGTGCCCGCATGGTGCTGTTTCTCACGGTCGGCGGCGACGTGCAAAACTACTTCCCGATCTTCTTGTTCTTCGGCGCCATGCTGGAAGGCATTGCCCGCGCGCGCCGCGACTGGCGCGAGGACGACGGGGAAGAAGAGGAAGAACCCGTGTTTGCCTCGCCGATCCCGACCGTTTACGCCTTGGGACCCAACTGATGTACAACGCCCTCGTCCGACTCGGAAAAGCCGTCGCCGGCAAACCGCTCGGCCGCTGGTTTCAGCGCCACCAAAGCGAGAACTACTTGCGCTTTGACATCCCCTACGAAGAAAAACTCGCCCGCCATCCCGAGGTCTTTCTCGAAGGCGACGCAGTCCGGCGCGGCGCCCTGTTTCTCGCCATCCGCACCTTGAAGGCTGAAGGCATCGAGGGCTCGTTCGCCGAGGTTGGCGTCTACAAAGGCACCACCAGCCGCTTGATCCACCGCCAAGATCCCGAACGCCGCATGCTGCTATTCGACACCTTTGCAGGCTTTGACCAGCGTGATCTCGCGTCCGAAAGAAATCCCGCAGGGGCGAATAGCAACGGCGACCATCGCTTCACCGACACCTCGGTCGAGGGCGTGCTCGCGTTCATGGAAGCCAACGACCAGGTTGAAGTCCGCCAAGGTTGGTTCCCCGAAACCACCGCCGGGCTTGAGTCCGAACGCTACGCCCTGGTCAGTCTCGACGCCGACAAATACGGTCCGACCATCGCCGGCCTCGACTACTTTTTTCCCCGCCTCGCCGCCGGCGGGTATCTGTTTCTCCATGACTACAACAGTCCCGAATCGAACCGCGATGTGGCGCGCGCCGTGCGTGAGTTCATGGCCGACAAAGCCGAGTCGCCGGTCGAAATTCCCGACCTGAACGGCTCCTTGGTGATCCGTAAAAACCGGAACGTGGCGGGTTGAGGCGTGCGTGGTTCTTGGCCCGCAAGAAGGGGTTCGAAGGTCGAACGACCTGAAGCGCAACCGGCTCGGGAGGCCCCTCGCCCTCCAAAATCTCCTCGCCTTTGAAATTTAAGATTCGAAATTTAAAATGACTTTAAAGCCGGGCCCGCAGGGCCGCCACCACTGATCACTGATTACCGATTACTCTAAAGGCCGAAGGCCGCCACCACTGATCACCGATTACTAATTACTCCTATGCGCCTCCCCTCCTGGCGTCACTTCGAACGCAAATCCCGCTACGCCGCGGCGCTGGCCACCGAGCTCGCCGCGCCGCTGCTGCGCGTGAAAAATACCGGGGTCGTCTCGCCGCCGTCCGAATGGCGTGAGGTCTTGGTGCTCGGCGACCATCATCTGGGCGACCTGCTGTACCGCACCTGCTCGTTCGAGGCGATGCGGCGCTGGTTTCCGAAAGCGCGCTTTACCGTGGTCACCGCCCCCGGACTCGGCGCGTTCGTTGAAGGGGACAACATCCAGGCCTTCGAAGGCTACGCCGGGGAACGCCGGGATCAGATCGCCGATCTCGAAACGCTCGGGCAAACCGCGTTCGACGCGGCGGTCTGCACCTCCTCCTGGCGGATCCATGAAGATCTAAAACTCGCGCTCAAACTCGACATCCCGAACCGCGCCGCGCTCGCCCACAAAGGGTTCTCCTGCTGGATCACCCACGAACTGAACCCGCCCGCAGCCGACACGCCCCTGCCCTACGCGATGGAAATCTGGGCACTGTTTCGCCAGCTTTCTGGAGCCGGAGCGAACGAACCAGCCCCGAAGTTCTTGCCGCCACAGTTTTTGCTTCCGCAGATTCGGCTCGACGATTCGCTGCGTTCGAGCTGTGCCGAAAAGACCAGCGCGTGGGCTGGTTCGTCGACCGCCTCTGCGGACTGGCAAACAAAGCGCCTCTCCGTGTTCACCACCTCGCGCCAACCGGTCGAACAATGGCCGGCGGAATCCTTCCGCGAAGTTGTGAAGCAGAAGACGGAGGCGGGCTGGCAAGTGGTCGTGTTCGGTTCGGCGGGCGACCGCGAACGCATCGAAGCCATCGTGTCCGGAACATCGGCGCGCGGGTCCGCGGGCGAGCTCTCGTTCGGCGAACTCGCGGTCTGGCTCGAAGGCTGCGACGCCGCACTGTGCACCGACAGCGGTCCGCGGCATCTGGCCAACGCGGTCGGCACCCCGGTGTGGTTCTTCCGCAATCTTCGCTCGGATCCTGTTGGCACCGGCGTGTACTGCGCCAGCGAAACCGATCTGGTTCCGCCCGGTCTGCAGACCCTGGACCGAAGCCGGCAAGCCGACATTCTGCGTAAGATCACGCCCGCGTTCGTCGTGGCGCAGTTGCAGTCTCGCAAGTAACGAACGCAGCCGGATTTCGCCTCTTCACCTGGAGGGCGAGGGGCCTCCCGAGCCGATTGGAATGTGTTTTGGCAACACTTTTAAAATGTGGCATTCGAAATTTGAAATCGACCATTTGCAATTTGAAGCCGACGACCAAATCGGTCAGCGTCCGCCCATGGATTTTCTCAATTACGCCCACGGCTTTTTAGGACTCGCTGTGTTGATGTTGTTTGGCTGGCTGCTCAGCGCCAACCGGACGCGCATTCGTTGGCCGATGATTTTGATGCTGCTCGCCAGCCAGATCATCCTCGCGGTGCTGCTGCTCAAAGTACCGATGGTGAACCAGTTGTTCGGTGCCATCAGCGCCTTCTTCGTGCGCACCCTCGACTTCACCACCGCAGGCACCACCCTGCTGCTCGGCGACAAACTCGGCGCCCCCGGCGAGTTCGGCTTCATCTTCCTGTTCCACGTGCTGCCAACGATCATCTTCTTCTCCGCGCTCACCTCCCTGCTCTACTATCTGGGCGCGCTGCAATGGGTCATCTACGGACTCGCATGGCTGCTGCACAAGGCGGGCGGTGTCTCCGGCGCGGAAAGTCTGGCCGCCGCCGCGAACGTGTTCGTCGGCCAAACCGAGGCGCCGCTGGTGGTCAAACCCTACATCGACAAGATGACGCGTTCGGAGATGATGTGCTTGATGACCGGCGGTATGGCGACCATCGCCGGCGGAGTGTTCGTCGCCTACGTCGGTCTGCTCGGCGGCGAGGATGAGGCGCTCAAGCAGGAGATCGGACTGCACCTGATCACCGCCTCGCTGATCAGCGCCCCCGCCGCAATTCTTGCCGCCAAGCTGCTGCTACCGGAAACCGAAACCACCGACAGCGAACTCCATTTTCCGCGCCAGCGCATGGGTTCGAACCTGCTCGACGCAATCTGCCAGGGCACCACCGAAGGCGTGAAGCTATGCGTCAATGTCGCCGCCATGCTGCTGGTGTTCACCGCCCTGATCGCGATGACCAACTACGGCCTGCGCGACCTGATCGGCGAGTGGAGCGGGCTCAACGACATGATCGTCAACGCCACCGACGGACAATTTGAAGGACTGACCCTCCAGTTCCTGCTCGGGGTCCTGCTCGCACCGGTTGCCTGGCTGATCGGCGTGCCTTCGCAGGACATCATGCTGGTCGGCCAGCTGCTCGGCGAGAAAACCATTCTCAACGAGTTCATCGCCTACGACAGCATGAGCGGGATGATGGCGGAGGGGGCGTTCCAACACGAGAAATCGCGCATCATTTCGATGTACGCCCTGTGCGGCTTCGCCAACTTCGCCTCGATCGGCATCCAGATCGGCGGCATCAGCGTGCTCGCCCCCAACCGCCGCGTGATGCTCACCGAACTCGGGTTAAAAGCCCTGATCGGCGGCACCATCGCCTGCCTGATGACCGCCTGCGTGGCCGGCATGTTGGTGTGAACACGACTGAGGACATAGATGCACAGGCGCTGTCTGAAACTCGGAGGGCAACAACCCCGTCTAGCTTGCAGTTCTGGCGCTTTCACATCTTACCAATGTTGGTCGCACTTCCCGCCATCATAGGCTTCACAATCTTTTTGATTGTTCATTCGACGAGTCCCGCCCCGGAGGGCATCCTCGAAGAAGGGATCTATTTCATGATCTACGTGGCGTATTTAGCGCTACTTGTTCTGCCATGCTCCTTGTTCACAGCGATCCGAATTTTCGCGATGGTTGAACAGAAACAGCACGGCATCGTCCACCTGTTATTGCTCCTAGGATTTCCGATCCTATGCTTCGTTCTTCCCGACTTGCTGGAGTCGATTCATGGAAGTTTCTGAACGAGGAATACGTGACCGGACCTTGGTTGCCTGTTCCCGCTCAAGCCTCTTTCCAAACCCTCGACCCGCTGGAAGCGCGTCGTTGCGATACCGGCTGGAAGGCCGGTACTACGTTCGGCGTTGGCGGGCGCCTACTTCTTCAACTCCGCCCGCTCCGCCGAGAACACATTGCCGGTCGGCTTCGCGGGAAGGGTCGCTTTCCAGTCGTCGAGCAACGTGTGAAGGCGTTGGACCACGTCCGCGTTGTCCGCGTGGAGGTTGTTTTTTTCCAAGGGGTCGGTCTCGATGTTGTACAACTCCTGATGGCTGCCGTCTTTGTTGAGCATCAGTTTCCACGGACCGTCGACCACCGCGAACGACACCCAATGCGCCGGGCGGCTTGCCGAGGGCTTTGAGGCGGCGCCCATCTTCCAGAACAGCGGCTTCGAACGGCGCGCCTCGCCCTCGCCTTTCAGGGCGTTCACCTGGCTGATGCCGTCGCTTTTGTAGCCGTCGGGCAGTTTGGCACCGGCGAGTTCGCAGAAGGTCGGCAGCAGATCCACGGCCGATAGAATGGACGTTTTGTCGACTTTTCCGGCGGCAATTTTTCCGGGCCAGCGGGCGATGAAGGGCACGCCGACGCCGCCTTCGAACAGGCAGCCCTTGTAGCCTTTGCGACCGGCGGTGATGCCTTTGGCGCCGCCGATACCGTAGCCGGCGCCGGTGGCGGTGTCGTGGGTGAGCGTAAGTTCGGTGGACTTGGACGCGCGCGCCGGGCCGTTGTCCGAACTGAAAATCACCAGGGTGTCGTCGGCGAGTTTGAGCCGGTCGAGCGTGTCGAGCACATCGCCGATCCGGTCGTCGGCGTGGGCCAGAACCGATGCGTAGATGTTGTCAGCCTCATCGAGATCGCGGAACCACCAGCGGTATTTGGGCAGGGTGTGAAAGGGCGTGTGCGGTTCGTGGACCCAGAGGTTGATGAAGAACGGCTTGTCTTCGGCGTGGCTCTTCTCGATGAACTCGATGGTGCGTTTGGCATCTTCGAAGAACGGCATTTGTTCGCCGGCGCAATTGAACGCGCCGTAGTCGTCGTAGCCATAGGCGGTTGGCACCGGCGAGTCCGGAATCATGTTGTTGGCCAGATGCCATTTTCCGTAATGCGCCGTCGCGTAACCGGCGCTCTGCATAAAGCGCGGCAGCGACGGGGCCTTGGGATCAAGCCAGTCCGGCATACCGCGTCGGGCGTTGCTCGGCACCCAAGCGAAGTGCCCGTCAATATTGTAACGCGCCGGAAAATGGCCGGTGTTCACGGCGGTGCGGCTCGGCGAACACACGCCACTGGCGACCGAGAAGCGGTAGAAGTCGGTGCCTTCTTTGGCGAGTCGGTCGATGTTCGGGGTTTTGACGTAGGGATGGCCGTGGCAACTCAAGTCTCCCCAGCCCCAGTCGTCGGCAAAGATAAAGAGGATATTAGGTTTCTCAGCCGACGAGGACAAGGCCGGGAAAAAAGCGGCAAGAGAGAGAAGAGCAACAAGGATACGAGTTTTCAGCATGGGAGGTTCCTAACAATCTCGACGACGCTCCGCGACAGCGAATTCGACACAATTTTCGCAAACCCCTTGCCCACGCCACTGCAAATCTCTATTCTGCCCAACTGATGCCCACCGCTCCGACTCCCCCCAGCCCCCCTGCCAAAACGCCGGCAAAAACGCCGCCCATCGCGGTGATCGCGGTCGAACGCGCGCTCGACCGGGAACTGGATTACCGCATCCCGGCGGCGCTGGCCGACAAAGTGGCGCTAGGCGTGCAAGTGCGCGTGCCGCTGAACAAGAGCGCCACCAACGGCTTCATTGTCGGCTTCCGCGAGACGTCCCAGTTCATGGATAAACTGCGCGACATCGAAAGTCTGGTGGTCGACAAGCCGCTGATCAAACCTGCCTTGCTCACCTTGGCCTTGTGGATGGCCGACTATTATGTGGCGCCGTTGTCGCTGGTGTTGAAATCGGTTCTGCCAGCCCCGGTGCGGAAAAAGGGTGAACGTTTCAAGGAGATCTTTGTGGTCCGGCGCGTTCCCGATCCGCCGAAAGAAAAGCTGACCAAAAAACAAGCAGCCACTCTCGAACACGTCCCGGAGGAAGGCGAGATCCCGCTGCAAAGTCTGCTCGATCTGGCCAAGACTTCGCGGACCGTGGTCAACCGCCTGGAGGACAAAGGCCAGGTCTCGATCGGGCGCAAACGCGTCGAACGCGATCCGCACGCCAACGATATCTTGCTCGCCAGCCTGCCGCCGACGCTGATGCCCGAACAGGCGACCGCGCTGGCGCAGGTAATAGCGGCCGTCGACACCAACGAACCGCAGACGATTCTACTCCATGGGGTCACCGGCGCCGGCAAAACCGAAGTGTATTTGCAGGCGATCCGCCACTGTCTCGATCAGGGCAAAACCGCGATCGTGTTGGTGCCGGAAATTTCGCTGACGCCGCAGACGGTCGAACGCTTTCGCGCACGGTTCGGCGATGAGGTGGCGGTGCTGCACAGCGCGCTGTCCTCGGGCGAACGCCACGACCAATGGCACCGGATCCACGCCGGCAAATCGCCGATCGCGGTGGGACCGCGTTCGGCCTTGTTCGCGCCGCTGGAAAACCTCGGATTGATCGTCGTCGATGAAGAACACGACACCTCCTACAAGCAGTCCGAAACGCCACACTACAACGGGCGCGATGTCGCGGTGATGCGCGGGCAGATGGAGAACTGCACCGTCCTGCTCGGCACTGCGACGCCGGCGATCGAGACCTTTCAAAACTGCCTCGACGGCAAGTACCAGATCGCCACCCTGACCAAGCGGGTGGACGACCGGACGATGCCCTGCGTCCGCCTGATCGACATGCGCATCGAAGCCGAAAAGGCGGGCAAGCCGCACGTGTTTTCCCGCGACCTGCTCGACGCCATGCACGCCCGGCTCGACCGGCAGGAGCAGATCATTTTGTTTCTTAACCGCAAAGGCTACGCGACCCAGTTGATCTGTCCGAGCTGTGGTTTCGTTCTGGAGTGCGCGCACTGTTCGGTCGCGCTGACCTACTATCAGCGGACGGACGTGCTGCGCTGCAACATGTGCGGCGAACCCGCGTCCAAGCCGCCCTGCTGCCCCGAGTGCCGCATGCCCGATTTCCGCTACGCCGGACTCGGCACGGAAAAGGTGGAAAGCTATCTGCAAGATTGGTTCAAGCACGCCACCATCCAACGCGTCGACTCCGAGAGCATGCGCACCAAGGACTCGTACAAGCGCGTGATGCACCAGTTCCGCAGCGGCCAAATCGACATGCTAGTCGGCACCCAGATGATCGCCAAGGGGCTCGATTTTCCTAACGTCACCTTGGTCGGCGTGATCTTCGCCGACAGCACCCTGCACATGCCCGACTTCCGCGCCGCCGAACGCACCTTCCAACTGCTCACCCAAGTGGCCGGACGCGCCGGACGCGGCGACATCGCCGGCGAGGTCCTGGTGCAAACCTACACCCCCGGACACCCCGCCGTGCTGGCGGCGGAGGCGCTGGATTTCCAACGCTTCTTCGATCAGGAAATCGAGTTCCGACGCGCCCATGCCTATCCGCCCTTCGCCAAGCTGAGCATCGTCACCGCCCGCGGCAAAGTGGAACACAAAGTGGCGGAGCAGATGCAGAAGTTCTTGCTGGCGGTTCAGGGCTGTCATCCGCATCCGAAGCTCGAAATCCACGGACCGATGCCGGCCGGGATTGTGAAGATCAAAGACCACTACCGCTATCAGATCATGTTCCGCGCCCCGACCACCAAGATGATCACCCGGCCGATCCGGCAAGCGCTGCAATCCTTCCGTTTTCCGTCGACAATCCGCTACACGATCGATGTGGATGCGGTGTCGATGATGTGAGTCCGTCGGGGCGTCCCTGAGTCAACCAATTTCGCAGACAGTCTGCATTTTTATTACAAATATTTGCAGACTGTCTTCAAATTTGGTTGACTAAGCGACCACCAAGAAAGTCTTTGAAAATAAACCTAGAGATACATTCGTCACCCCATTGATGATAAGGTTTGCCCACGAATCACGATCTTCTTTTATGAGCTACCGCTTTCCCCTACACCTCCTGTGGTCCGGCCTGATGTTCTGTCTGGGAGCAACTTTCTTTCCGGGTCAGGCCGCCGCCGAGACGGTGCAGTTCAACCGGGATATCCGGCCGATCCTGTCCGACAAGTGTTTTGCCTGCCACGGCTTTGACGCCAAAGAGCGCAAGGCCGGACTCCGCTTGGACATTGGCGAGGGCGGCGCGTTCGCGGACAATGACGGCGTGCGCGCGATCGTCCCCGGCGATATCGAAGCCAGCGAGGCCTGGCACCGGATCATCAGTTCCGACGAGGACGAAATCATGCCGCCGCCGGACGCGCACAAAAAGATCACCGCCGAGGAACGAAAAACGATCAGGCAGTGGATCGAAGAAGGGGCGCCATACCAAGCTCATTGGGCGTTCGAAACGGCGCAGAAACCCACCGTCCCGGGTTCAAAAGGCCATCCGATTGACGCGTTCATCGACGCCCGCCTCGCTTCAGAAAAACTCGTGGCCAACAAGCGCGCCAAAAAAGAACAGATCATCCGCCGCGTCACCTTGGACCTCACCGGACTCCCGCCAACGCCGGCGGAAGTCGACGCCTTTCTCACGGACCAGGAAACCGACGCCTTCGAGCGTCTGGTCGACGGCCTGCAATCCCGCGTCGCCTACGGCGAACACATGGCCCGTTACTGGCTCGACCTCGCCCGCTACGGCGATACCCATGGCCTGCACCTCGACAACGAACGCTCCATGTGGCCGTACCGCGATTGGGTCGTTCGGGCGATCAACGACAACCTCGCGTTCGACGACTTCACCCGCTGGCAAATCGCCGGCGACCTGATTCCCGATGCGACCATGGACCAACGCGTCGCCTCCGGCTTCAATCGCTGCAACGTCACCACCGGCGAAGGCGGGTCCATCGACAGCGAACTAATCTTCCGCTATGCCGTCGAACGCACCGCCACCACCGCGGAAGTCTGGATGGGCCTGACCGCCGGCTGCGCCGTGTGCCACGACCACAAGTTCGACCCGCTCACGACCAAGGAGTTCTACGAGATGTACGCCTTCTTTCACAGCGCCGCCGACCCGGCGCGCGACGGCAACCGGATCGACACCCCGCCGGTTCTCAAGCTGTTCACGGACGAGGACAAAGCGCGCATGAAGAAACTCCAAGGCCAGATCAAGTCCGTCGAAGCGGACCGGCAACAGGAGATCGACGCGATTCTTGCCGACTACAAAGCCCCTTCTGAAATGGACACGCCCCCCGTGGCCTCGACCAACGAAGTGATCTGGTTCGAGGATGCTTTCCCGGAAGGCTTCCGCATCCACGAAAGTCACGGGAAACCCACGCTGGTTGGCGAGAAAGACGACCCGGTGTTCAGCGGCAAGCTCTCACTCAAACGCGCTGGCGCCGAAGGTTTGGTGCAGGATGTGTGCGACAACGGACCCGGTCTCGATGTCATCCCGGACTCGGACGTGTTCGTGTATGCCTACCTTGACCCGGAGGACCCGCCGGACACGATCATGATTCAATTTCACACCGCCGGCTGGAAGCACCGCGCGGTGTGGGGTGCCGAGGCGCAGATCCCTTGGGGCAAACGCGACTCCCCTGAAAAAGTGCTCATGGGCAAACTGCCCGAACCCGGCAAGTGGGTGCGTCTTTCCCTACCCGCCCGGCGCATGGCCTTGGACGGCAAAAAGAAAGTCACCGGCTTCGCCTTCACCCAGTTCGGCGGCAGCATGTGGTGGGACAAACTCGGCCTGATAAAAGTCAGCGATCCCACTACCGACCCCGTCGTGTCATGGGCCGCCTGGCAAAAGCAGGACGCCGCTACCCGCGAAAGCGACCTGGGCGACCCGCTCAAGCAAAAGATCAAAGGACGCGGACCCGACGAATGGACCGAAGACGAAACCAAACAAATCAAACGCACCTGGATCGAAAAAATCTATGCCGGTAGCCGTGACCGCCTAAAGCCGATCCAAGCCTACAAGGCCGGCCTGGTAAAACAGCAGACCGACCTCGATAAGAACACGCCGATCACCATGATCATGGCCGACCTGCCTAAACTGCGGAAAAGTTTCGTCATGCAGCGCGGCGCCTACGACAGCCCCGGCGAACGCGTCACCCGCGGCACGCCCGCCTTCCTACCGCCGCTGGGTAAGAAATCCACCGCGGAGGACGGCAGCGACATCAACCGACTCGACCTCGCCGACTGGCTGGTCAGCGGCAAGCATCCGCTCACGAGCCGGGTCACCGTCAACCGGATCTGGCAGCAGTTCTTCGGTCACGGACTGGTCGGTACCAGTAACGACTTCGGCTCGCAGAGCGAACCACCCTCCCACCCCGAACTGCTCGACTGGCTCGCGGTCACGTTCGTCGACGAGGGCTGGGACATGAAACAATTGGTCAAACACATCGTCACCAGCGAGGCCTATCAGCGCGACGCCACAGCCACCGCCGCGGCCCTGTCCGCCGACCCGGATAACCGCCTGCTGGCCCGCGGTCCGCGCCTGCGGCTCGACGCCGAAGTACTGCGCGACCAAGCCCTGTTCGTCAGCGGACTATTGGTCGACAAAGTCGGCGGCCGCGGCGTCAACCCCTACCAACCGCCGAACATATGGGAACCGGTCGGGTTCGGCGGCAGCAACACCCGAAACTACAAACAAGGCAGCGGCGACGACCTGTACCGGCGCAGCTTGTACACTTTTATGAAGCGCACCGCACCGCCGCCGTTCATGTCCACGTTCGACGCGCCCAATCGCGAGCAAAGCTGTTCCGCCCGCGGCCGCAGCAACACGCCGATGCAGGCGCTACAACTAATGAACGACATCCAGCACATCGAGGCCGCGCGCAACTTCGCGCAACGCATGCTCAAAGAAGGCGGCGACAGCGCCAGCGACCGTCTGGTCTGGGCTTGGCGCGTGCTGAGCGCGCGCGAGCCGAGTCAGAAAGAAATCAACGTGGTGATCAAGGCGCTGAGCGCATTCGGAACGCGCTACCGCGCCGACGAAGCCGCCGCAAAGCAACTGATCGCGTTCGGGGAAAGCAAAGCCGACCCCGAACTCGCGGCCGCCGAACTGGCCGCGTACACCATGGCCGCCAACATCCTGAT